>Ga0209345_10001383_pt1 | contig 29108 bp, 47 predicted proteins | sample Cruoilmetagenom7_FD_187294 | JGI IMG/M metagenome (GOLD analysis project Ga0209345, IMG submission 187294) | Oil polluted marine microbial communities from Coal Oil Point, Santa Barbara, California, USA - Sample 7 (SPAdes) (version 2) | ecosystem: Environmental > Aquatic > Marine > Oil seeps ...
AGTGATAATTGACGAAGCCAAAATGTTTGGAGAGAAGTTCAGTCTTCAAATGCGTCTCTATGGAACTGTGCTCATTATGTTTAAAATAAAGTTTTATGGAGAGAAAGGCGTTTGGATTTTTGAAAGCGAAACTAAAAAGGAGATATAAATATGGAAAATGAAATGAAAATTAGAGTAACTTATTTAAGCCCGAAAGGAACATCATATTCTGAAATTGAAGACTATGACTCTGATGAGATAGAAATAGGAGAATGGTTTGTGCCTTTTCCGAATCAGGAAGGTAATTCAACTGCTTTTGGTTTTGTAGAATGTTTGATGCAATCAGATTATTGTCCACTGGCATTATATGAAGAAGGTATAATGGCTGTGAAAATTGAAAAGATATAAGAATGGAAAAAAATGATAAATAAAAAACAACTAATTGAGTTAGAAGAAATAAGGGAAGAAATTTACGAATGTGCGAAGATGTTTAAAGTCTCACCAATTAGTCATCGTATTGGAATTACTGCGGAAAGACTTTGGAAAATAACACACAGAAAAAAGAATCTCACATATTTTGCAAACAGATATTTGAGAAAAATATATAAGGAGGCGGGGAGATGAAAAATAAATGCAAGCTGACTGATAAAAACTTATGGAAAGAGAAGTGCACGCTGGATGGCTATATAAGAAGAATTTATAAACTGGAAAATAATCGTGGCTTGGTTGTGATAAATCCTTATTCTGCATTCCTAAAATCTTACCTATGGGAAATAACCGTTATAGAGAGTATTAAAAAATTGAAGAAAGCTGTTTATTATGAATACACATACGATAAAATTTTTGACGAAATGCCACGAAGATTTAGAAGCACAAAGAAAGCTAACGAATATATTGAAAAATATTTTGAGATTTTAGAAAAGTTATAAAAAGGAGCAAGGACAATGAAAAAAGAAATCAAGCTGACGGATAAAAACTTACTTGAGGAAATACCTTACAGGGAAGGCGTTAGAAGATTTTATAGATTGAACAACGGCTATGGGTTACGTGTGGATAGTGCATCTTTATACTGGTCAAAATTTTTTGCTTATGAAATAGCTATTATAAAAAGTATTAAACAAGTTGCAAAAACAAAAGAAGTGATTTACAATATAACCCACTGTAAAAAGCTTAATAACACTGGACAAGTTACAAAGCCATTCAAGACCACAAAGAAAGCGAATAAATTTATTTTGAAAGCGTTCAAAATTTTAGAAAAATTATAATAAAGGAGACAACTCATGAAATTATCATTTATCGCGCTAAAAGAAATCGGCTTCAGCGGTTATCTCTGGTATTTGTTTTGTATCACAAGATTGAAAGTATATTTTGCGAAGATAATCGGCAAAAAAATCAACAGTGATTATATTACGCTAATATGTAAAATAATTGAACTTGATTATTCTGATATAGAAAACAATATGAGCATTGAACATGGGTTGAATTGGCTAAACATTAAATCAATTTCAATTTTGAATCAAAATGATGTCAACGGAGTGATTTGCCGTTCGGATTCTTTTAATTGCGATAGCACTCACATTTTTTTTAAAAAAAATATTTTTGGAGAGCCTTTTAGTCGCGCTTGGATAGAAATATTTTATACGGCTTGAATGGAGAAACAAATGAAAATAAACCTCGCTGAAAAGGAAACGCAAGATATAATAAGACTAATACGAGCAGGCTGGTATAATCGGAATATTATATCTTACCTGCAAGTGTGTCCTAAAAAAGTCAATCAAGTCCGGTATCATTTATATCGAACTAAAAATAAATCGAAGGAGCTAAATTATGTCGACAAAGTATTGTCTCAATTGTGAGAGGGTAGTTGCAGCTAAAAGAGTCATCGGAGTAGGAACGTATTTAATGACTTGTCTTTCATTAGGGATGTGGCTTGTTTTTATTCCATTTTATTCAAAAAGATGTCCTATCTGCAAGGATTCTAACTTCGGGATTCTGAGCGTAAAGAATGCTCTGGACAAAAAAGTCAAGGAAGCGAATTAAGTGACAAAAGAAGAATTAAGGAGATGGGTCTATTTGCATAATCCTAAATTTCCTCAATGTGATGAAATTGTTATGAAGTATGATGCTGATAAAGGCAAATATTCTATAATACGCAATTTCGAAGATGAAGGTAAATCTTTTTGTGCTAAATTTAACGATGACGATTAAGTTTTTAGATTTTTATTTTTATAAAATATTTGACAAATGAGGTATATATTATATATACAAGAAAACATAAGGTCAATCAGTTTTGAAAACTAAAAACAAAAAATTACAATTGAAAGCAATCTGCGAAACTGAAGGCAATCCAAATGTCATGTCCCCCGAAGTTTTCGGCGGGCTTGTAAATTCTATGCGTAATAAAGGTTGGTATATGGAGCCGTCAACCGTTTGGGAATACGAGCCTGAAAAATACAGAGCAATATCAGGACACAAACGTATTCAGGCGGGTATACAAGCGGGTATATTAGAGACGACCTTCCGTGTTATCTGTGATCCTGAATATACGGAGGAGCAGGCAAGACTTGATCTGATGGAGGCAAACCATCGACACGGCAAGGACGATGAGGAATTGTCGAAGCGATTTATTGAAAGCATGATTGACGATCTGGATATTGACATTGATAAAATTATTGAGAATGTTGGGATAACGGATGAGGAGATTCAGGAGATATTAAATTATAGTATTCCAGAGTATAATGAGCTGGATGATGAGATTCCAGAGGCTAAGACTACAGATGTAAAGATAGGGGATGTATATCAGCTTGGATGTAAAATATTTTGTAATAATTGCAAAAAATGGCATTATTTGGATTGACTCGTGTGCGGGGATAGAATAAAATATTTACATGAAAATATGTAAAATATGCGGGAACAGTTTTGATGAACATCATTTTAATCAATCTTGTTGTGGAACAGAATGTAAATTTAAAGCCAAAAGAATTTCTCAAGAGAAATATAAGAAAACAGAAAAAGGTAGAATATCATTAGAAAAATGGGTTAAAAGTAAAAAAAGAAATGAAAATGAAAAAAGATATCGACAAAAAGACAGAGCAAAAATGTTGGCTTGTTTAAGAACAAAAAAATATAGAAAATTACATCCACTAACAGATGAGCAATTAACGGAAAAAAGAAAGACGGACAGGGAGTATGGGAAAAGCAAAAAAGGAAGAGATATAAATAAAATAGCTCAAAAAAAATACGGGAAAACTGCAAAAGGTAAAATAACGAAAAAAAACGGAAGAGCAAAAAAACGATCACTAGAAAAAGCTGGAACAATAAAATTAAGTGAATGGCTAATTAAATTAGAAGAACATGGGAATAAATGTGTTTTTTGTGGGAGTATAGGAAATATAGAAATGGATCATATTATTCCTTTATCAAAAGGGGGTTCTCATCATATATCAAATGTTCAACCTTTGTGTAGAAGTTGCAATGCAAGAAAGGGAGCTAAAATATTATGAAAGCAAAGTGTTCTCATTGTGGGAATATTATTGAATACAATAAAAAAGATATAATTTCACACAAAATTATGTGCGGCGACTCGACAAAGTTGGAAGATGTAGAAAAGTTGATGAATGGTGAAAAGGCGGACTGTGTTTTTTCTGATCCTCCTTATGGGATAAATATTGTTAAAAAAAAAGGTAAAGGTACTTTTGGGAGAGGTGATTTATGTGCAGCTGGAACGTATAATCCGATCATTAATGATGACACTATAATTGCAGCACAAAAAATGTATGAAATAGCCTTGAATTCTGGTGTTGAAAAATTCATAATATTTGGCGGAAATTATTTTACTGAATTTTTGCCTTCTTCTCCGTGTTGGATAATCTGGGATAAAAAGGGAGATATGAATAGTTATAGTTTTGCTGATTGTGAAATGATATGGACTAATTTTAATAAACCTGCAAGAATAATAGCCCATTTATGGCGAGGGATGATAAAGCAAGGAGAATCTGATAAAAGAGTACACCCTACGCAAAAACCTATTGATTTATTAATTAAAATTATTGAGGAATATATACAACCAGATGATATAGTATGCGATTTTTTTCTCGGCTCAGGCACAACTTTAATCGCCTGCGAGAAAACAGGGCGGATTTGTTACGGTATGGAAATCGATTCTTTATATGTTCAGGTTATTATTGATCGTTGGGAATTATACACAAAACAGAAAGCTAAAAAAATATCGGAGGGCAAATAATGGCGGGAGGACGACCCACAGATTTAACGCCAGAATTGCAAGAGAAAATAGTTCAAGCTATAAAAGCAGGCAACTATATCGAGACAGCGTCAGCGTATGCGGGTATAAATAAGACTACTCTTTATGATTGGTTAAAGCGAGGCAGCAAGGAGACTGACGGTATATATGTCGAGTTCTCCAACGCAGTAGAAAAGGCGTTAGCTGATGCAGAGGTGCGGGATGTTGCTATAATAGCGAAGGCAGCCGACACTTACTGGCAGGCTTCTGCTTGGCGATTAGAAAGAAAGTTCCCTAAGCGTTGGGGCAGGAAAGACCGACTAGAGCATACTGGCAAAGATGGTGAACCGATTCAGACAACTCAAGTATCGCAAAAAGACATAAAAAAGATGGCGGATGAGTTGGACGATATGGATATATGAAAAAATACCAGAGAGCGAGAAAAGCCTGTTTGCTGTTGGAGCAATATCTCAAGGGTGTAATAAACCTTGATGAAAATAAAATATTGTATTATGCAAGCGAAATCCACAGGGCGAGTCATGCTTCATTTTTTTTTTCGCTAAGTATGTTTTAGGATTCAGTCTGCTTACTGAACAAACTCACAAAAAGTGGGCGGACGATTTACAGGCCAATTTTACAAAATATAACAGATTCATGAGGCTGAAGCCTCGAAAGACTTTCAAGACGACTTTATACGGTGAGGCGTTTATCCTCTGGTTATGGGCGACCGTGTCTGTAAAGTTGCATATCTTTTATACTTCCGCAAACTCTGCATTACTTCAGGAAGTATCTGCACATTTAGATCATTATTTAAAATCAGGGAATAATAGTTTATATACTTTTGTGTTCGGGATTGAGAGAGATCAAACTTTGACACCCAATACGGCCGATGTTTTTAATATTAAGGGCAAGGACACCAGTATAAAGGGATCGAGTCTGATGTTCAGGACTGCTGGCGGGTCTGTTAACGGTGTTCACCCGCATATAATTATTGTTGACGACCCGATGGACTTGATTGACAGACGCAGTCCGTCAGTTCGGATAACTAAAAATATGTGGTTTGATTCACTAACTCCGTTGTTAATGCCTTTTGAGCACAATGGTATGTTGTTAAGTTTTTTATTAGTCATTGCGACACGATGGCACTTGTCGGACTTAATTTCTTATATTTTCGAGAAGGATAATCAAAAAGTGGTAGAATCAGACAAGTTTAACATTGAGATTGAAAGCATATATGATAAGGACGGCAATCCTTCATATCCAGAGTTTTTTCCTGAAGACGAAATAAGAAAAATTAAGTCTAATATATCGGATGTATTCTTTGCTTGTCAGTATCTTAATAATCCATTGCCAGAAGGCTTGCAGGTTTTCGATAAAGATAAGATGTGGTTTTTTGATCCAACTATGCTGGATTTAAAGCAAGGTCAAAACGCCTGTTTCCTTGATCCGTCAAAGGGGAAGGCTGAAAGCGATTACCCCGCTGTTATATGGGTTAATTATAATGATGGAGTTCTGCGTATATTTGACGCTATCGACAAATTGATAATGCTGGATGACATGTTAAAAATGATAGCAAAAAAGAACGATATTTACAAAATACCATTGCTTTTATTTGAGGATAATGGCACGATGTTGCTTGATAAAAATATAGTAAGAGCGCATGAGGAGATCGCCCCGAAGCTAAAAATTAAGGTTGAGGGCATACATGAGGGCAGGAATAAAAATGAGCGGATTATAAATATGCAACCGAATATGTATAACGGCAGTGTGCAATTCAGGATGGACTACAAGGAGTCATATCCTGAGGCGATGAATCAAATTTTTTTCCACCCTGTCTGGGATTATGATGACTATCCTGATATAATTGAGAAGGCGGTTAGTTATTTCTTGAAACCGAAGTTTGTGTTTCAGCGATTTGAAAAATTTCATTAAATAAAAATACTTGACTTATTAATTTAATTTATTACATATATATCGATCTTGCTTTTTTCTTTTGTGATAAGGACACAATAAAACCTTTCTGCTGGATACTGCGGTAGTGTATCTTCCGTTTGTCCTCACGAAACGAGGACAAATTGAAATCAAAGGAGAGAATTTATTGGCCGAGTCTTTAAATATTATCGCAACACGCCGAGACGCAACTCTATATAAATATGACGATGTTTACCGTATGATTGAGGATTCCTATCTGGGAGGTCTGAATTATTATAACGGTGAATATTTAGATCAGCACCCAAAAGAGTCTGAAGTTGCCTTTAAAAAAAGGCACTTGCGATCAACATATTACAACAATATTGCGCCGTTAGTCGATATGTTGACAGGCTTCCTTTACTCTAACGCACCTACTAGAGCCGAACTTCCAGACACAAAGTTTTTCGATAATGCTTCAGGTGGATTGAGTTTTTCTGAAATAATGAAAACAATCTGCAAATATAGTTTGCTACTGCCGATTGGAATTTTAATTGATAATGTTGTTTTCGATGCTGAGGAAGTTCAGTCGAAATATGATGAGGAAGTTAAGAATATCAATCCGTTTTTAGTTATATACAAGCCTTATCAGATACGAGATTTTAATTATATTGACGGTGTATTACAATGGGTGTTGCTTGATAATACTTATATTGACAAAGACGATTATTTACAAGACGCAAAAGAGATAATAGAATATCGATTATGGACACAAGACGAATTTATCGATTATAGAATTGATGCACAAGAAAAAGTTGTCTCGGTGGTTGAGACAGATAGGCAATATCATAATTTGGGAATTGTGCCTTTCCGCATGTGTAATTGGCAGGATGACAATAATGATTTTGTTGGAGAGTCTTTTTTTGAAGACCCTTGCTGGATTGCAAAAAAGATATATAATTATATGTCGTATATGGATGAGATGCTGGCTTCAGGGACGTTTAAAATGTTGGCTTACCCATCGCCTGATGGAGCTGTGCCGAAGTTGTTACAGGAAGGCGGTATCGGCCCTTTAAGTTTCGTGCCATTTGATAGCACTTCTTCGCACGAACCAAAGTTCATAGGTGCTGAGTTGGGTGACATGGCGTCTTTTTTATCTGCGATAACGTTCGCTTATGAGCAGTTGATGTCGATATTTGGGCTTGAGGTTGAGGAAAATAAAAATATTGCACAGTCAGGCACTGCGAAAGAATTAAACTTTGAGAAACTAAAGTCTGTCCTGAATAATGGAGCAATCTCACTTGAAAAGACTGAAAAATGGATATTCGAGACTGTGGGCTTGTGGCGTGGTGAATCGTCAGATTATGATGTCACATATAAAAAAGACTTTTTGACAAAGGACGTTGATGAGAAAATACGGCGATATATGGAATTAAAGCTACTAGGGCCTTATAATTATTTTAATAAAATACTGGATAAATTGATTGTAAGCACATCTTTGTCGGGCGATATTGAACCTGATGAGATGGAGAATATAATAAACGAAATTGAGTTAAGCAAGATCAAAAAAAATGAATTAAGCAAGGGGGATGCAGATGGGTGATGAAGAAATTATTGATGTGAATGAAGGACAAAATTTTAAATTTGCGGGCGAATTTGAAACGATTATTGATCCGCTGACAAACGACAATGTAAGAGTTCCGAAAGAGCTTGTCGGTTTGTTAGGGCATATCCGCACTACAGAAAGAAATGCAACGAACAAGAAGGCAGAGGCAAAATATCAGCCTCTACTGGATGAGTTGGAGCAATTCAAGGGTGACAACGCCGCAATATCGGCAAAACTACAAGAGATTGAGGATGCGGAGTTGACCGCAGAGCAGCGGTTAACTAAAAAACATCAAGCTATGATAAAGAGTTATGAGGATACTATTAAATCTGAACAAGATAATACTGATGTCTGGCGAAAAAAATACGAGCACAAACAAATATTAACGGATGTTTTTGCTTCATTCGATACAATCACACAGTCGCTATGCAATACTGAACAGACGGCAGAATTATTTATCAAGGAAGGAAATGCAAGGGCGGTCGAGATACTTAACGAAGACGGTGAAGGTTCTGGGGTTTATGAAACGGTATTAAATTTAACTATAAAAGAAAAAGATGAAGATAAGCAATATGAGGGAACGGCACATGATTTATTTCCGAAATGGATAAATCAAGCCAAAAATAAGCATCATGTTGCGAGTGGGTCAACTTCTGGCGGTGGCACGCCGATTACGAGAGGCCAAAGAAACAACACAAATCCAGAATTTGAAAATCTTAATCCAGTCGAACGAATAAAAATAGCAAGACGAGGACAAGCATAATAATAAAAAAGCAAGATTAATGTTAAAGAAAAAAGACAAGATACAATAAAAATTATGGAGATAAAAAAATGTCTTTAACATTAGTGGAAGCACGGAAATTACATTCAGGGGATGTGTTGCGGGCTGCGTATATTGAAATGTTTGCGAGAAGCACTGATATACTGCGGGTACTAACTTTTGAAACAATTACAGGTAGTGCACTTCGGTATAACAGAGAGGAAACACTTCCCGGAGTGGCATACAGAGGCGTCAATGACTCATATACCGAAAGCACGGGGGTATTAAATCCAATTACAGAACCACTGCTTATTTGTGGCGGTGAATTAGATGTGGATAAATTTATTCTCAGGACGATGGGGGAAGATCAAAGGACGGTGCAGGAGGCCATGAAAATTAAGGCCATAGGGTTGCATTATTCTTTAAAATTTATAAAGGGAGATCAAGAATCCGACCCGAAAGAACCAGATGGACTGCAAATTAGGCTTACAGGTAATCAGCTAATCGATGCAGGTGCAACAAGTGGCGGGGATGCTTTGAGTCTAGCAAAATTAGACGAACTTTATGACGCTGTTTTGAATCCGACTCACTGGATTATGAACAAAACAATGCGAAGACGCTTAACGGCTGCTTCAAGACTTTCTACAGTGGGCGGTTATATAACTTACGATCAAGACGAATTTGGTAGAAGCGTTACTAAATACAATGATTTGCCGATTCTGATTATGGACGAGGATAACACAGGGACTCAAATTTTGCCGTTTACTGAAGCAAATCCTGGGGGCGGAACTGCTGCCTCAACTTCTATTTATGCCGTGTCTATCGGTGACGGTATGCTGACAGGTATACAAAACGGAGATTTAGAGGCTGAGGATTTAGGCCAATTGGAAACGAAGCCTGCATATCGGACAAGAATCGAGTGGTATAACGGTATAGCTCTTTTCCATGGGAAAGCTGCTGCAAGGCTTCAGGGAATAACAAATGCTGCGGTAACGGTATAAGGAGGATAATATGAGTACAGTAAGACAATCAAGAAAATATGATGTTGGTTTGCTATTTAAGGATGCAGGCCTAGTCGCTGCCAGTGCTGCTGCGCAAGTTGATAGTGCTGCAAAAATAGTCGATTTAGGCACAGGGAAATATGATGCTGAAATGGTCATTGATGCTTCAGCGGTCGAGGTTGGAACTGGGGATGAGTCATATCTTGTTTTCGTGCAGGTAAGCTCAAGCGCAACTTTTGCAAGTGATATTTTTAATGTGGCGTGTATGCCTCTTGGAGATGCTGCTGGGTTGGCAACGGCCTGCGGTGCAGGTGATGTTGATCAGGGAGTAGGTCGTTACATACTTCCTTTTAACAATCTTGTCAAGGATGGAGTGGCGAAACGATACGGTCGAATCTACACCGTTGTTGCAGGTACGATTGCAACAGGTGGCGGGATAAACTTTACTGCTTATGCAACGCAAGGATAGTCGAATACTTATTATAGGAAGTGCGCCTTGTCTTCATGCTGATTTATCATTATATGAGCATGAAGGCAAGGTCATGGCTATCAACGAGGCGGGTGTTAAATATTTGGATAATATAGATTATTGGATTACGGCGCACCCTGCTGAGTTTTCTGGATGGAAAAGGAATCGGGAATTGCAGAAAGGAAACAGCGATTATGAGACGCATACTTGTGATGACTCTGGTGAATGTGATAGACATTGGGAATATTCAGCAAAAGGCGGGTCTGGGCTGTTTGCAATTTTAATTGCGATTGAGATGGGATTTGATAAAATAGTGATTGCAGGAATGTCGTTGGATGGTCACTATGAGAGGTATAGAGAAGATTTTAAATATTTTGATTTGCAAGGAAAAATCAAATGCCTGTCTGGGTATCTGATGGATTGTTACGGTTTTCCCGATGAACAATGGCTGTATGAATAAATTTGTCAATCAAGAATATAATTAAATGACGAAAGAAGAATTTATAAAAAAATATACTGAAGGAATAGATATTTCTGAAGTAGCTTATAATTATTTTTTTATAACATTGCCATGTAATTGCGGAGAGAGAGGCTGCGACGGTTGGGCTTGCGTGTTGAATAATGAAAATTCAATAAGAAGGCATAGAGAATTATATGGTTAACAAAAAAAGAAATAAAATGAGGGACGATGCAGATCCCAGATAAAATAAAAATGGGTGCACATATAATAAATATAGAGCAAGTTCAGGATAAAGATATTTCTTCTGCTGGCGAATATCATGATTATTACAATTTGATTCGGTTGAGAGTGGCCGATAATTCTGAAAGTGGCATCGCTGAATGTTTTTTGCATGAGATTATTGAAGGCATTAAAGTAAAGAATCAGTTATCTCTTGACCATACACATCTAACCGTTTTGTCAGAGAATTTATTTCAAGTTTTGCGGGATAATAAATTGTCTTTTGATAAGTCATAAGTGATATGGAGATTTAACATGTATGATTTTGATGATGAATTAGCACAAACTTACAGAGAGAGATGTAAATGTGGAAGGATAGTAGAGGTTGCAACTCAAAAAAAATCATGATTATGTTGAATATAGGGCATATATTTTTGTAAGATGCACTTGTGGAGAATTCGTAGGATTTAATCTTCTAGTAAATTAAAAAAAGGAGAATCGAATGGAGCGATTAAAATGGTATTTTAAACAATTATTTCCGTTAACTTATACTTCTGTTTTTCGTGAAAATGGTCAACGGAAATTATGTATTTGGAAAATGTGGCTTGCCCATAGTTATGATAAGCAGTATTTTGATTTAGCAGATAAAACATAAGGAGAAAAATTATGGTAACATTAAAACACAAAAACGGTTCAGAGATAACAGTTCACGGCGTTGATGCAACTGAATTGCTAAAGCAAGGTGAATATGTTAGAAAAGTTGACATAGAAATAAAAGAAAAATCTCCGAAGCCTTCGGGAAAGAAAGATAAGCCTTCTGAAAAGAAGGAAGATGAAAAAGCAGGAGCAATAATCGGGAGTGCATTGGATGACTAATTTGTTACAACGTGATGAGATCAATACAGAAAAGCCTTTATCCGTCAAGCGAAAGCATGAGATGAAGGACGTTGATTTATCGCGGTATAATGAATATCTGGAAGATGGAAATGAACAAGAAGCAATAGACGAATTTATTGACGATTATATCCAGACTCCTTTGGCGGAATACACTGAGATTATCCAGAGTTATATGAGAGAGCTACAGGAAGGGGAGATCGCACGAGCAGAGCAGAATAGAGTTGAGCAAAATATAATTATGTTGACGTTGGTCGCTGTTGGTCTTATGCGAGATAATGCGAAAGTTTTTATAGGTGATGTATATGCGCCGTTTATATTTGAACAACATGGCATAACGTCAGTCAAACTCAAGCAAAGTATTTTAAAAGCAACTCTGGCACAGTTTGAGGAATTGACTTTTAATACAATGAGCAAAACACAAACAAATGTATTGACAAATGTTCGTGACATGCAGCGAAGATTTATTGTTGAAAATCAAAAGTTGAGAAGGATGTCAACACGGCATATAAACAAAGAAATTATACGTTTTAAAAAAGAACTCAAAAAGGTCATGCCTGAATATTATGATGCGATGCGAGAAGGCAATATTTTAAAATCAAGGACATTTGGGGCAGAAGGTGAGCGGGTTATCAGATACAAACTTGACAACTACGCTGAGATGAGTATGCGAACCACCCTCTTGAATGTCGACAGAACAGCGGTCGAGGTTGCTGAAGAAAGCAAAGGCAATGAGTTAGTCGAATACTACCAGAAAGACTTCAGAACGCTTAAATCTGGAAAAGAAAGAGAGATTTGCAAATCTATTTTAGAAAATAAAATACTTGGCAAATCTCTTTTAGCATTAAACGCCGAAGCAGCGAGCAAATATGGGGTTATGACAATTCAGGAAGCAAAAGCGCAAGGGGCGATGGGCACTTGGTGTCGGCATTCTTTCAGAGCTGTCAGTAAATCATTTATGAAAAAAATAAATTTAGCAAAGGTTGCATAATGTTTGATGATGATTTAACAATGCAGAAAGTCAGATTTGCAATAGGCAATGACTATGCTTTTTTTGGCTATGGCAGTGCTACTGAATTTGAAAATACAATAACAACTGTTAGTGAGGAAAGTAAATTCGATTTATTGCAATATATTTCAGAAACGGAATATGACAGAATAGCTGCCTTAATTTATGCAAGTATGGACTTAGCGGATCAATATATTTTCATGGCTGAGGTTTATGGGATTGCTTCAGATGTCGTTCAACATGAGGGCAACAAAGAAAGGCAGAACAGGAAAGGACACTCTGATTCATTGTCGGTGGAAGGCTATTCGAGGTCGGTGTCTGGAATATCAGGCAAGAGTCAATCGGCGTGGTCGTTGAAAATGAAATATATGAACTATTTGCAAAGAGCGGGAGTTTATACACTCAGGCTTGAGAGGTGCTGATGTTTTTATCGAGTGCGGACATAGTGCAGGTCAGGAAAGATTGTCATTCAGCTTGTCAGCAAGGGCAATCTGTTATTTTCAGAAATGAGGGATTAAGTTTTGACGATTTAGACTTATTGTCTTTTCCTGTTCGCTATAAACCGTTTTCACGAGAATTATATGAGCGCATAACGTGGGCGGATGATTGTAACATTATATGTTACATCGCAAAAAAGGAAATAGATGATCTGGATGTAACAATAGAAGGCTTGAGGCGGTATGATAAGATTGTAATTGCAAAGTTAGAATATGATATTCAACATATAGTTTTACAGGGTGGTGTTGGTGATAACTTTGCTTATATTTTAGTTGGCGGAGTAAGGAAATGATTAACGGGTTTAAAAAATTGCAACGAGAGATTGATAAGACTTTCAATTTCAATGAAGGCAAGTATAATTTACAGAGAGCGAAGCAATTTAAGTCATTTGCACAAACGAGGGCTAAAAAAGGTCAACTTGGATTGAAGCCGATTAAGCCTTCAACAATCAGGATACAGGGATTCAATCACCCGCCATTATTCCGATACGGGAAATTTATCGATTATATGAAAGCAAAGAAACATATAGGCGGGATTGCAAGCGCTGGTTATTATGTCGGAGATGAAAAGAAATATCCAAAAGGGAAACTGACTTATTACAATCTGGCTAAAATACATACAACAGGATTCAGGAATACAGTTGCAAGGCCGTTAGTTTTCAATGCTTTTGACAGATATCATCCGAAGGAAAATAAGTTCATCAAATTTTTAACTTTAAAAACATGGAGATAAGAATTGTTCACGGAATTTGAAAATGTGGAATACACAAGAAGTTCTGAGGCAATTACTGTTGCTGATAATACTGATTTTGTTATTGATGGCACTGCGAAAAAAATAACATATACCACAGCGGGTGAGTATGTTACCGTGTCATTTGATGAAGTTGATTTGTCTGATTATGAAGAGGTTGTCTTGTATGTTTATACATCGCCGTTGTTGACTGATGAAGACTTATTCTCAATTACAATCGGCGGGACTACCTATAATTTTGAGGCACAGAATAAACGAAATCGATACCAACAATTGATATTTGATTGCAGCACATGGGGAGCGACAAGCTCGTTTGTCATTACATCATTGATCGGCGTCTTGGTATTATTCATAAACTATATTGGATACAGAAAGGTCGAGCATGAAACGGCTAATTATGATGTGCTGACGGCCTTGCAGGATCATATCAGTCTTGACTACGATGTGGCAACAACTTTGTCAATTCCTTTAACGGCTGGCGATGATGAAATAAGTCTTACGAGTAATACAGATATATTTGACAATACTATTCTGAAGATAACTGAAGATTCAACGACTGAATATTTGCAATTATTGTCAAGAGATGGAATATTAAAGACGACTGCATTGAATGATTTTACCACTTCGGCGGTTGTCAGTGCGGTTTGTCAAACTAAAATTGAAACATATTCGGATATAAATGTTGATCCTGTATGTGGGATAGTAATCGCAGGCTGGAAGGCAGGGAAAGAGGATTTCTGGGAAACACAAGTCAACGCTGTCAAGTTGAAAAGATATTTAGGTGTGTTGACTATTGTAATATATATAGAATGTTCGAGTAAGGAGAAAGCATTACAATTAGCAAGCGAATATGAGGAGTCATACGGTGACGGATTTGGATTTTTGTTGAACGGCGATAGGGTTGAAATGTATATGACAGGCAATTCTTTTGTCAATGATAACACAGGCGAAAAGTCTAAAATAATCTATGAGTATGAATTTCAGCCATCACCATTCATAATTGAAAGCAGGATCGCTATAACAAATTTTGATATAGACGTGGAGTCGACAACATGAAAGTAAAAAACGCAACAAATACAATTCAGAGTATTGAGTTTATTGATGGCAGGTTTTTAGGTGTGATGCCTAATTGCGAATGTGCCATTGACGAAAACAAAATATACGATTTTGAATTGGAAAGAGTTCTAAAAGTTTTTGATAAGGTCGAAAGCAAGAAGCCATTATTTGAAAGCAAGAAGGAAAAAGCTAATGATGTTTCAGAGGAAACAAAGTTTGAGGGAGGCATAAAATGAGCTACGGTTCTTATGTAAAAAGAAAGCCTGCTGAGGGGAGTAAGGGGCTTACTGATGCAAATATAAACAAGATCGGACTGATGGGCGCAACCGAGAGGGGTGTCGCTGGCATTCAGACAGGCATATATGATTTTTCGGCATATTCCACTAAGTGCGGTCTTTACGGATCAAGTAAATACGCTGGCGTTGTTGCAAAAAGTTTTTTCGATACGCTGCTTGGAAGCGTTCAGGTAGAGATGAAAGTCTTGCCGTTCGTTGCAAGTGATTCAGTTCAGGCAACTGACGAGATCATGGACGGAGCAGGAACGCCTGTTAAAATATTCGACATAAAGGCTGGACTGAAGAATGTGGCCGATAAGTCAGCGTTTGGCAATAAGATAGCTTGGAAAAGCACACAGACTTTTAATATGACTTACAAGCTAACAACGGACAGCGGGGCAACTCCAACAACTCTTGTATTAAATACTGTTGATAACTTAGAGATAGGTTATTATTTTAAAATTGCGGATGGAACTAACACTGAGTATGCTGTTATAACTGATATTGCTACAGCAACAAAAACAATTACGTTTGCAGCTTTAACGAATACTTATACAGCTGCATTGACTACGGTTTATCGTGCTGACTGGAAATTGCAAGTTGCTTTAAAAGATTTCACTGGTGCATATCAGGAAGTCGAAAAGTGGGTGGATGTTCCGTTTGCGGTGTCGGATACTCTGGGAATGCCTTTGTTAACGAATCATGTTGTGTCTGGCAGTAATTATGTTGTTGTCACGCATAATGCTTCTAATAGCTCTGCTGCTGGTGATAACTTCCCTGCTGATGTGACAACTTGGACAGCATTGTCAAGCGGTTCAGATGGCACGGCTGCGACAGATTCAGACTGGAATACTTTGGTTGCTGATTTTGTCGATGAAGATTTTATGATCTTACTGGCGCCTGAATCAACGAGCAAAACACATAACGGCAACATGACAACTTGGACGACCACTAATGAAAACGCTTGTTATTATGCACAAGCAGCTAACGAGGCTTCTGAGGCGACACTGACAGATTTTGGGGCAACGCTGAGAGGTTCTATTAAATTTGGGATGCTGCCAACTGATAAATGGTTTGAAATAGAGAATCCTGAAGCGGTTGGGAAAAGGTCTATCCCTGCGGTTGGTCACCTTGCAGCGCATTTTTTCAATTCAGTGTCGCTTTATGGATTAAAGAAAGTGGCTGCTGGTTGGAACTACCCGATTAACACGAATGATGAGTTGTTAGACGACAACGGATTAGTCCATGATAATGACAGCGGTTCAGGGGGAATTTTGATAACTGACTACTCGGTTAATCTGGCAAGAAAAACAAAGGGAGTCGGGACAACTATAAACTCCGCAAGGACATTCAGTTCTGACGCTGGTTATCAATATCAAAATCAGATCATGGGATGGCTGTTTATCAAAAAGTCGTTCTTGCCATATCTGCAAAGTATAGAACAAGAGCCTGCTGGTGTGAATCCACAGGAACAGCATTTGAGAGATGCAAAGGCATTTTTCATAAAGCATTATAAGGCTGGGTTGTTTTTCGAAGGACAGAAGGTCGATGGATCAAAGACTACCTTCGAGGATGTTGTAATGATAAAGAATGATTTCAGTGTAAACACGCTTGCGGATATTCAGGCAGGTATAGAGCGAATTATCGCGCAGGTTATATTTACGCCTGTCATTGAAACTCCAGGACTTGAGTTAGCAAGTGCTGCGGTAACAACGGTTAGGGCATAGGAGGGGAAAAATGTCGAGAGAAATGGTATTGCTTTATGAGTATCAAATTGACGGAAAGACTTACTATCCAATCAGTATAACAAAACCGTCAAAAAAAGAGGGCTTTATCGATGCTCCACCCGATGGAGATAAGAAATATAAAATTGCTGATGGAATAAAAGAAATAAAAGAAATTGAGGCTAAAATCAATATGAAAACTGATTTGGTCACGTATACAGAAATGAATGCGCTTGTTTCTGGTCAGGAATTGCATGATATTTCAGTTATTGCGAGAGATCGTACTCAAGTGGCCGTATTGGAATGGTTATTGACTGATTGCGAAATAATAGACGGCGAATCAGAGACGAAAGACAGGGAATCTGTTACTAGCGAAATTGCTAATTATATATTTCTTCCTCAAGATGTTGATGAAATATAGGAGGTTTAATGTTCCGATTATATGTCGGTCTCAAAAAAGACAAGTGGTATAACTACGCTGAAATTCAGGAGTTAAAAGGGGGCAATCTTGCTCTTTTGAAAAACTATGACAATTCCAGCGGGTCGATGATGAAGAAATTTTTATCAGGATGTATCTTGTCACTGCATACTGAAGGTGGTGACTCATATACCATGACTGAGAAAGATGTCGGTGAGCTTAAAGTTGTCGATGTCTGGAAAGTCGGCATGGAAGTTATGAAGCAATTCACAAATCAGGACAAGCCTGTTTTCGATGAGTTTTTTTATTGCTCTGTGTGTTCGTCACTGAAGAACGAAAGATATACACTTGTCAAAGAGAATTGGAATGATCTGATAGAGCAGGGATTCGTTGATGAGATTTTTTTGAATAGTTTTGAAGATTGTCGTTGGTGGACAGACCTGCCAAAAGGAATTGAAATAGAAGGCACTTTGCTAAATGGAACTTTTAACAGGGTGCAACAAGAATTATTGTCTATCGATCAGTTGATTTCAATTCAGAACACACCGGGTCGACTGGATACGGATGCCGATTATGTTTACTCAGTCTGGGATGAGCAGATTTGCAAGATTGAAGGCTTTTCAGAACGGGATATCGTGACATATATAAAGAGGGACAAAAAGCAATCTTTTTCAGAAAAGTATTTTTTACATCAAGCTGACATTGATGCGATGCAAGAATCAAAATTAAATGTCGGACTTGATGACCAATATCGATCTGTTGAATGTCGGTATTGCAATAATGAAATCGGCGGGAGGTTGGATTTCACAAATTTTTTCGGTTTCCTGTTTCCTTCTCGGAGTACCCACAAAGACAGGGCGAATATTTAGTTTATTCATCGGTTGGAGACAGGGATTATTTATACAGTAATACAGCAATGAAGCAGCGGGAGTATTGTTTCAACAATTTACGAACAGCGTTAAGATATTATGACCATATTTGTAGAGCTTTTAGGAATGTTTATAAATGGTCGCCTAAGGTTTGCGATGAGATCGAGCTTGCAAGATTAGAACAGATTTACGATGAAACAGTAGAGGATAACACAGAACGTGGCTGATGTAACCGTAAAAAAAGATATTGTCGTCCGATTTATAACCGACATGAAGAAGGCCAAAAAGGATGCTCAAATTTATGAGAATCAGGTCGGCCGTGTTGGTACAGCGTCAAGCAAGGCTAGCGGTGCTGTTAAGGGCATGGGCGCAAGTGGCGGAATGGCGATGTCTGGTCTGGCGGGGTTGGGCGGAGCTGCTATGTCAACGGTTGCGCCGATTGCTGCGATTGGTGCTGGATTGATTGTTGTTAAAAAGGGATTCGATAAAATTATTGATGCAGGCAAGGAAGCGGAGGATGCACTGACAACGTTAGGCGTTATGTTCAAATCCGAAGCAAAGGGAATGGAAGTCTACCAGAAAGCACTTGAGCGAAGTGTTGTCACTCCGTATGATCCGAGAGACATTGTCAAGGCAAGTGTTCAGGCACAGGGCTATATTGGCAAGGCTGGAAATGTTTTTACAAATGGGCTGTATGGCATGAAAAAGGATGCTATGACTGTTATAGCAGATATGGCAGCGTTTAGCGGGCAAACGGCGGTCGAGGCGTCTACGGCTTTGTTCAGGGCAGATTTGCAACTACTCGACAAATACGGCGCAGATGCAAGACGAGTCTATGCAATAGCAAAGACAAAGGGTGCAATCGGGACAAAGGCTTTTGTCTCTGAATTTGTTAGGGGTATGAGTGAGATTGATACTTGGGCAGGCATGAGTGAAAAAAGATCGAAAACTATGTCAGGTATTATATCGACAATAAAGGGTAACTTTGGATTGATTTTTACTTACTTGAGCGGGGCAACCTCTACGCAGACAACTTTGTGGACTAACTTAAAAGGTATGATTTCAGGATTTTCAGATGCCTTTGGTAAATTTGTGGCAGAAGCAAAACCATATTTGGAGATGTTCGGAGCACATGTTGGAGATATATTTGGGACAATTAAAGATTATCTTGTTGCGATTTGGGGATTTGCATTCCCGATAATAAAAGTTTTCTTTGGTACTATATTTGTTCTTGGAAAAATTTTATGGATGACTGTAATCAAGCCAGTAATAAAAATTATTACTTTTGGGTTGAAATTGCTGAAAACATTTTTCGGCTTTCTGTTTAAGCTGGGCGGTGCTGGTTCAGAAATGAAACGCATAATGACATGGATAGAAAATTTCACAGGGCACATGAGCACGATGTTTTTTCTGACAGATAAATTATTTTCTAGTATGCTGGAAACTTTTGACGAATGGCTTGCCTCTTTTGGAAATGTAGGGGAGAAAATAAAAGAGTTTGTTAAACCTGTGGCAGAACTCAATGAAAGTATAGGGGGATGGGTTGACGAAAAAGTAAAAGGGATTATGAAAAAGACTGGAAGAAAACCATTGATGGAGCATTTAATCGAATCGGTTGAACCAAAAACAGACAGTACCGAATTTGAAAAGAAAAAAATTATTGAATTAAAAGGGAAACAAGGCTCTAACATTTCAAATGACAATCGGAGATACGCAAGTAATGATTTAAGCAAAAAAAATTCTCACAATGTAATATATAATTATAATTATTTTAGCGATTTAAATATGCAGGATGTTTTGGATCAATCAGGGATAGCAAGCTAATGAAGCCAAAATTTACAACGTGGAAATTGGAAGCCGACGGAAGGGATATTACAAAACTATATGGAAAATATGTATCAAATATTGAGGTGTCATATAAGGTAAATAGTATTCCAACAGCCACGCTGCAAATAATATCTCCGTCATATCTTGAAGACATATTCAAGGTCGGCATGGAGCTAAAAATATTCATGGGATTTGATCGAAATAATATCGAAATGTTTACAGGAAAGATCACAGCGTTACCCGCTGGGAGTGCTGAAAGTTTAATAAAGTTAAGTGTCAAATTGGTTGATAATTCTGCAAAAATGGCAAAGATTCAAAAGAGCAGGACTTTCAAAATTCCTAAAATCTCAGCAATAGTTCAACAGATAGCTGTCGAGAATGGATACACGCCGATAACGGATATCGATGATGATATGATAGATATTTCTGATTTGCCAATACAAATCGGACAAACTGATTTATCATTTCTTAATGAATTAGCACAAAATTCGAGTTGTGTGAATTGGTTCGATGGAAAATATTTTTATTTTTGCGATGATTACAAGGCGCATTCGACAGGTGACACTTTCAGGACTCCTGACATTTACAACATGGATATAACTCCGATTTATAAGTTGGCTTATAGGACAGATTTTATAAAAAACAATATTGCAAATATAGAATGGAAGTTTAAACAAGCCGCTGGAAGCGCACCAGGGACAGCAGCGGTTAAGGGATTCAACGAAGCTGGGCCTAGTTCAGACTATAAAGACCATAAAAGATATTTTCAAGGCGTGACTTATCGATTTAAACCCGAAGTGTTAAAAGAACTTGAGTCTAGAAAAGGAATAACAAAATATTGGCTTCTAGAGTGGAACGCTGGCATGAATATAGAACGTCAGGCTGATTTTATAAAGCAATACATGAAGCCTGTTTCAAGTCCGGGAAAAATCTACAAAGGCAAAAATTACGTTGCAAGTCATAAGTCTATGGGCATGGAAGCAACGATTACACTGAATCAAGGTGACCCTTCTTTGCGTCCGCCTCGAACTTGTTCTATAACTGACGGCACATATAACCCGCAAGCGCACTCTTCTTTCTTGCCTGATTATTTGATGTCGGGAATCGGGACTACAAAGTGGTATTGTAATGAGGTTGTTACAGGTTTGCAGAATGGCATGATAAACACAAAATTGAAGGTTTCAAGATGAGCGGTCATGGAATAATAATAAATCTTGGTTCTTATTTACCTTTTGTTTTTCAGTTCAATCCTGAATCGGTAGACACTGAAAAGCCTATAAACTATATTGAATTGTCTAATATCGGCGGTTCAGCAAGGGAGAAAGTTTTCACAGGGTTTGAGAATACAGTTGTTAGTTTCACGTTAGTTCTAATTGACAAAGGTGATCCGTTCGGAGTAACTGAAGAGATTGCATATTTTGAAGCACTGAGAGAACCAGACGCAGGGTTGTTGGGGATTGCAGGGAGCTTTTTCGGAAACGAAAACTACCCGCCTCCGCAAGTATTATTTAACTGGGGAACTGGTTCACTTGTGCCGTTGGTTTGGTTTGTTGATGATGTATCGATTAAAAACACAAACTTTTTTACTGATGAGATAAGCGGGATAATAGGAATCCCCTGGCGGTCTGAGGTGACGATTTCATTATCAAAAGATGAGGATAATATTTTTAATAAAGCGAATCAGATTTCTAAAAAGGTTGCACAGATAGCAGGATCGGCCGAGTCTGTGTCTAAAGAAATGTATACAAAAGTCAAAGGGGGCAGGCGCGAAAGGTCTGGATTCTATGGCGGTGGTATAGGGGGGTTTCGTGTTTAGATGGCAAGCGGTTCTTGATTTTGATTTTGAGGATATGACAGTCAAGATGTATCGAGAACCTTACGAGGCCGATACTACAACGATCGTGCCGAATGAAAATATTGAGCTGGATCACTTGGCGCATAAATATCTGGGGTCTTCTTTAATGATGTATAAAATTTTAGACACCAACTGGGTCGAGTTTATGGAGAATCGAGGGCAAGTGTCTGATATGGCAGAGATAAAAATTCCAACGAGCGAGAAAATATGGTCGAGTATCGTAAATATTTAGGCATAGCAAAAGTTGTCGCTCCTGCGTTGGTTGATGCTCAGGCTTCGGCTATGGGCTTAACGGCACACGAGGGGTCTATATTTGTCGCTATTCCAGAAAAGGGGATCGAGGGTGATAATTTAGTTTATTGTCGTTACGGTTTAAGTATTCCTTATTTGCGGGTGAAAGTTGATGACAAACTTTGGGTTGAGCCTACAATCGATAATCAACGCTGGGTATTTACAGCCTTCGCCGATTGTGCTGGCAGAATAGAGCCGAACACTGAAGGACTGGTTTTTGAAGATGATGAATATGAAATAACTATTGACAAAACGTCAAAAACAATGACTATCGAAATTATTGATAGTGCGAGTATTATAAATCTGGTCGTTGGGGCAAGTGGTGAGATACGATTATCAAGTGCAAGCGCAAGTGAAAAATATGTATTAGGCGACACGGCAAAGACAGAGCTTGATAAGGACGAGGATGCAATGACTGAATTACAATCGGCAATTTCAACGTGGACACCTGTTGCAACTGATGGCGGAGCAGCATTGAAAACAGCATTGACAGCATTTTTAGCAAAACCGATGGCGGATTATTCAAGTATTTTATCTAGTATTATAAAAGGCGCATAATGTACGAAGCGAATTTAGCAGCTATTTTAAATTATGACGAAGGCCGAACAAATGCTGAAATTGAAACAGATTTATTTACTGTTTTTCTTGACCAGAGGGAGACTGCGCACTATGCGAGAGATCGTGGTGGGAACTTCCGAGACTTAGAGCAAGCGCCTTACAGTCAAGCGACAATGTTTTTGATTTATATGTTTTTCATTGAGTCGGTTTATATGCTGAATGAAAACAGGAATTTTGATCCGTTTGTCGTGGTTGGATATAGTGACATACAACAATATGACGATGACGGTCAGCCAGTGATAAAAGTGAATTATAGATTATTACAAAATATAGAAATTTCAGGTAGTTTGAACACAGGTTTATTAAAATGACAATACCTTTTAATCATAACGCAAGAAGTTATTATGATGTGTATAACGCTTTCAAGACACATTATCCGAATAAACCAGACTGGCTATTCACTGAATATTCAGGCGGGTTTGAATTTTTATCTGAATTACAAAATCGAATAGCTTGGGACATTATGAATCCGACAACCAGAGAGTCGGCTTATTTTTTCGCCTCTCTTTGCGACTATGATCCGATTGAGGCTGATGGGCATACTGGCACAGCGACAATAACTTTGACAGGTGCGATGGCGAAAACTTTAACTACTGACTATCAGCTATCAGGCTTGTCATCTGCAACAAATGAGTTGTTGATTTATGAATTGACTGCCGATGCTTCGTCAGGCGGAACAGATACTATCTCCGCAAGTGTTAAACAGAAATTGTCATATACGGATGTCAACATCGGGACGGTAGAGTCAAGTAGTGCTTTTTCTGAAATGCCGTTGACTGGATATTTGAAAATAATTAAAAGCTCTATTTCTTTGACTATCAATAGCCTTGCTTGGACGAGAGTTGACAACTTTGACAATTCACTATCAACGGATCGACATTTTATTTTAATTTATCAGAGCAACGGCAAGGCAACAATTTTATTTGGCAACGATACGACCGGGGCCATCCCACCTCTTGGTTATTCTGTGTTAGTGAGTTTTGAGATTACAACAGGATTGAGCGGGTTACTCGAAATTGGAGAACTAAACATAAATCAGGGCGCAGATACTGATATATCAAGCGTAACGAATGCGGCAGCCACGTCAGGCGGTGTTGATGCTGAGGGTGTGACAAGTATCGTCAGGAATGCAAGGGCGAATGTCAGATTGAAAAACATGATCTGGTCAGTTGAGGATATTCAAATTGCAGCGGTATCGGTGTCAGGAGTTCTGAAGGCGCAAGGAATAACAGGACTGGGGACGATGGGTTGTTATATCATCCCTGAAGGTGGTGGAACGCCGTCAAGCGGATTAAAAACGTCAGTCGATACCTATGTGACAAGTTTGACTCAGTTTGGATTAGTGCCTGTTACTGTCAGCGATCCTGTATATATTTCGACGAACATAGCAGCAACCTTGACAGTCAGGTCTGGATTTACATCGGCGACAGTATTGGATTTGTGTGAGTTTGCCTTAACGTTGGCATCTTCAGCAATTGATGATGAAATAATATCATATTATAGCGATAATGGAATTGATGCTTGCAGGACAGTAAAAATAAATACTATTTGGTCGTGGGCGTTTGCTTCGGATGAGAATGAAGCACTCGAATTTATAATAAACAAATGGCAAGACTTATTGGGTACAAGAGATTACCGAGAGTGGGGACAAGACTTAGAGGTTGGGGACTTGTGGATCATTGGCAATTCGCTCTATGACTTTGGCGGTGATGAATTTGCATTGACCACTCCGACAGCCAACGTTACAATAAGTTCAATACAGATTAGTGATACTGGAACTATGGCGGTTACATGAGTAATTTATTTTATAATTATACTATTCCGACTTTTCAGGATAAATACGGTGACGACTGGGACGGCTTCCAGACGGTCATGGACGACAACTGGGATTATGCTTTTAGAAAGGCATGGGAGTTTTATCATCTTATTGACATAAATAGAATGCTGAATCGTGTTGTTGAATATCAGCTAGATTTAAGATCGATTGACTTTTCGTCCAGCGACACTGTTTTGACGAAGCGGATCAATTTAAGAAATTTTGTTAATAAATATATAAATAAGGGTTTGTCAAGCATATATTTGGACATAGCCGAAGGCGTGACAGGTTCGGTTGGAGATTTGTATTTAGATTATAATTTGACTGGTTGGGAATGGGATACCTCTGAATGGAATTTTTCATGGCAGGCAGACGAGTCTTTATTTATAGTTTTATTTGATGTTAAGACAACGGATAGCGGGGAGCTTGATGAGATACAATTATTATTACAGAATGAATCTGTCAAGCCTGCTTATTACAAAATAATTTTAATAGATAGTTCATTTAATATATTGAGGGCAATATAATGAAATTTACAAACATCTTTGGCGATACTGAGGTCGGTGGATATTCCCCTGATGCTTTAGGCGATTATTATAAAATTACAGACATGCAGACGGATCATAATTACTGGCAAGAAAAGATCGTATCAGCTTTACAGGGGTTATCATTAGCACATACGACTGATTGCCAAATTATCTACGGTGGGGCTGTCACCGATGGAGGATCGGGGACAATTGATATATCGGCTGGTTTAGCAATGGGCAAGGACGCAAGCGGAAACATAAGGCTTGTAACAATTCCAGCTTTAACGGCTGTTAGCTTGCCAACTGGATGGAATGATGACCGTCAAATTTGGGTGGTCGGGACGTATGAAGATAGTTTAGAATCGTCCACAAGAACACATAAATTGGCATTAACAAGTTATCATTATATCGCGGAAGATAATTACTTAGGCAATGCTGACAGTGATGATCTATTTGTTGACAGTGATCCGAACAGCGTGGCGGATACCGTTGTTTGTTGGGGATCGTTCAAGATGAACGGCACTACCTTTGCAGCAGACACTGGGCGGACTGATAATATGGGGCTGTCTTTGCACGATACTGAAATAAATGAATATGGAATCGGGATTGGTGGAGCGACAGCCGATGTAACTTATGCGTTAGATGTTACTGGTGGCGGTCGAGTTAGTGGTGATTTTATTGCTCAAGATACAAGTATAAATGAATATGGCATCGGTGTGAATGGGGCAGTGGCGACTGCGTCTTATGCTTTTAAAGTAACGGGTCATATTTTGACAACTGGTGGGATAACGACAGGTGGGTCAGGGGCTCCTCTAGCGTGGAAAGTAATTGAGATCGGGACTTGGGATATGGATACAACTTCCACGAAAGCTGTTACACATGGGATAACAGCTTGGCAAAATATTCGAATGATTTCTATTATGATAAGGTCAGATACTGATAGCACTCTCTATAATTTTGAAAGTTTTAATGTGGGAGGGGCTGAAGAATTAGCCCAACAAGTATCAGTTGACAGCACGAGCATCACTATGATAAGAGACTTAGATGGTTTGTTCGATAGCAATGTTTTTGATACTATGGGTGATGACGGCAATCGAGGCTGGATCACAGTCTGCTATGAGGTATAAAATGAAAATAACTCTACAAGATTTAGAATTAGCCTGTATCGGATTGCAGGATATAAAAACAAACAAACTGAATATAAATAATATTATTGCAATAACAAATATGCTTGATTATTTTGATAGTAAGATGAAGAATTACTTTCAGGAAAAGAAAAAAATATTTGAAAAACATGAAACTATAAAAGGGTCGCTGAGGGTTGATCCTGTTACGCCTGAATTTGCGAAAGAACTGATGGATTTACAGCAAGTCGAAATTGAAATTGAAGAACAGATCAAGCCTGTTTTCACAGAGGCGGATCGTAATAAGTTAGAAATTTTATCAGAGAGCTTTCAGAATACTAAGGACTTTGTTGATTGGGGTTTGTGATGGCGAGCGATAAAATTATAGATTATCGTTTTTATATAATTTTGGGGTTAGGGTTTATTTGGGTATTGCTGGTGTTGGTGTGTTAGGAGTCATTTAAAAAAATTACAGGAGGACTGATGGATACTTTTAAAAGAATCATTGAGAGATTAGGAATGAGGGTAACAATGGTTGCGGTAGGCTTAGCCAATATCTACTGGGTTATTGCTGGAAAAGAGGGCAATGCTGGTCTGATTGAGGCTGTCTTGCTTGCAATTGTTGTATTGGTGGGTGTATTCCCGAACATGGTCAAGAAGTGGCGAGACTAATTTAAAAATAATTTAAATTTTAAAAAGTAGGGCGGGTGAAATTCCCGCCTATAATTTTATGAAAAAAAAAGAACCACCACCGTTCCCACGAGACTGGAAATTAGCAATCCCGCATCTATTTTTTTATAGATCGAAAGAGATATTATTATTTATTATTATTATTCTGGCGGTGGGGATGGCTTGTTTGTGGAAGTTCCCAGACGAAGTTGTTGCAATAATCAAGGAGCTTAAGAAATAATGGAAGCAGTATCTACTTTGGTTGTTGGTGGAATCTTAACTCTTATGATAACAATATCTGGAATATTGGCAAGGAATGCACTAAGTAATGTGAAGGATGTAATAAAAGAACACACGAACATTTTAAAGTGTATTGAAAATAAATTAAGCGACTTGCGGGTTGAAATTGCAAAAGAATACGTGAGAACTGAGGATAAAGACAAATGTCAAGGATCAAATAACGCAGCTCATGCTGAACTCAGGAAGGAAATAAGGGGTGTGGTATAATGGGATTTTCCATAACACAGAGCATTGAACTGAAGCCCTCTCAACTGAGCCAATGGGGGATTGCTCTTAACGTTATGGGGGATTCCAGAGGAAAATAAAATGAATACAGAAATAAGAGAATGTGTTTGTTGCGAACATTTAAGATTATTTACGGATGATAATGACGTATGTGAAAATTGTGGGATTGAATATCATAGTGATGAAACTGACACATATGTAAATGTGTTAGAGATGATGGATGCGATGGAGAGGATATAAAATGATAACTGTAGGATTTTGTCCACATTGTGGCGCACCTATTTATGCGCCTTCTGTATGGCATGGAATTACACCTCCACCGTCAACTTATTCTTGTATGTGTAGCAACGGCAACACTTCTGTTGGGATAGTTACAACCTCATCTACAGCACCAAATATTTCATACAGGAAATAATATGGCACAGTTAGTATTAATAAATCATTTAACATACAGAGAAGGAATAAACGAAGTCGATGACTTTGTTGGTGTTTTTTCAGATAAGCATATTTTTAGTGAGCATGAAAAAAATATTTTTAATATAATTCCAGTGGTGGGGTCGGTCGAGTCGGTAAAAGCTGCTGCAAAAGCTGTTGAACCTAAACAAGCAATATGTTATAAACATACTGACGGCAAATGGTATGAATTAGCGAAAGATCCAAAATTTCCTGTGAGGTATCAAGACGATTGGTTTAAATCTAATATAAGACGATATACTGAAAACAATAACCTAATGGTGGATAAAAGTGGCTGAAATTCCTATCTGCATCTATCCAAGCGGATACACGTTATCGGAAGGAGAGCTGTCTCGTTATGGGGCAACTCATCGCTATACAACGCAGGCAACGATGGAGTCTGGGGAGGAAGGCGACTGGGTTACTGCTACTGATAATCCGTTAGTTGAGGTGCTTGGAGGTGACGGCACATATAACTGGGATGGCAGCCCTGACTCTACCAATGTGACTTATAACGGCTGGACATTAAGTGCAACTTACAATCTCGTTGTTAAAACAATCGGAACGGCAAAACCCGATTATTCCAGTGGATTTGACAGCACGGCTTATGTATGCGCAAAAATAACACTTGGCGCAAGCAATACAATGCACTGTCATTTTAACGGAATACAAGTAAATGTTGCAGGCACTTGTTTGTTAATGTCCGATCCTATTGTAAATGCTGAATTTGGAAATTGCTGGTTTAAAGCTACAGGAGACACGGCGAACAATGTATGGGTGACAAGCACAAGCACTGCAACTATTAGAATGTGGAATAGCGTAATAGAGAATGGCACACATGGAGTGAAATTTTCGGCAGCTTCAATATCGATGTATATGTATCATTGCATTGTAACGAATACCTCAGACGATGCGATTGAGACTGATAATAATGATTTATTTCCAATAAATAGTATATCGTTTAATAACGTTGATGACTGGCGCGACCCATTCCCATCGGGATATCCGAATTATTGCGCAAGTGATGACAACGACACTGGGTCAAACGGAATTGATATAAGCCCTGGGGCAACTGAAGCGGATGATTGGGATTTAGCATTTACTGATTATTCTAACAGTGATTTTAGTATTCTTGATACTGACAGCCCATTGTATGATGCAGGTCTTGATTTGGGAACAGAATTTACTGACTTGACAGGTGAAACTGACCCACTTGGAACTGATATATGTGGCGAAACAAGGACTACTTGGGACGTTGGAGCCTATGC
>Ga0209345_10001384_pt1 | contig 29085 bp, 26 predicted proteins | sample Cruoilmetagenom7_FD_187294 | JGI IMG/M metagenome (GOLD analysis project Ga0209345, IMG submission 187294) | Oil polluted marine microbial communities from Coal Oil Point, Santa Barbara, California, USA - Sample 7 (SPAdes) (version 2) | ecosystem: Environmental > Aquatic > Marine > Oil seeps ...
CCGATCTATCCTGTCCAGCGATGAAGAGGCCCGCGAACTGACCAAGCGTCTGGCGCGCGAGGCCAAGCGCGCCGCTGATTACATCGCCCCCGCTGATGATGGCACCTATCCGCGCGTCCCGGATTCGAGCTTTCCCTTTGATGGCGCCAATCTCAACCAGCCCTTCGATGCCGATTTCATCGACAGCGCGGCTCAAACCCGGCGTTTTCCCCCCCTGCCATCGGCCCTGACATTCGCGGATAGATAGAGCATGACCGCGCCGCTCCTGCCCTTCACCCTTGCCCGTGATCAACAGATCCTGGTCGAGGGGGACCGGCTCCTGATCGGTCCCGGCGCAACCGCGCTCGGCCTGCGCGAGGCCCGCCGCCGCGCGGGTCAACCGCTTGTGACAGAGCCGCTTTCGGCCGAGGCGTTTCAGGCCCGTCTGGCCGTGCTCTATCAGGACGGCACAAGTTCTGAGACCGGCACCGACGATCTCGCCTTCGATCTCGAAGAGGGGGCAGGCGGTGGGCGCGGCCCGCGCGACCTGCTTGAGGACGGCGAAGAAGCGCCGGTCATCCAGCTTGTGAACCAGCTCTTGCGCCGCGCCGTGCGCGCCGGGGCCTCTGACCTGCATGTCGAGCCGCATGAAACCGGGTTGCGCGCCCGGATGCGTGTGGATGGCATGTTGCAATCCGTGCTCGACCGTCAGGATCTGCCGGTGCGCCGTGTGGTCTCAAGGCTCAAGGTCATGGCAGGACTGGATATTTCCGAAACCCGCCTGCCGCAGGACGGCCATATCTCGCTCCGCTTGGGCGGGCGCGCCATCGACGTGCGCGTCTCGACCCTGCCCGGAAACTACGGCGAACGGGTCGTGATGCGGGTGCTTGACCGCTCTGCCGGCCTCATGCCGCTCGATCAGCTTGGCCTGCGCGCCGATCAGATCGAGGTGCTCGAGCGCATGGCCGCGCGGCCCAATGGCATCATCCTCGCCACCGGCCCCACCGGCTCGGGCAAGACCACGACGCTCTATTCCCTCCTGCAACTCGCCAATGACGAGATCCGCAATATCCTCACCGCCGAGGACCCGATCGAATACGACCTCCCCGGCATCAGCCAGAGCCAGATCAATGCCGAAATCGGCATGACCTTTGCCGCCGGTCTGCGCGCCGCCCTGCGCCAAGACCCCGACATCATCCTCGTGGGCGAGATCCGCGATCAGGAAACCGCCAGCGTCGCGGCACAGGCCTCACTCACCGGGCATCTGGTGTTCTCCTCGCTGCACGCCAATGGCTCTGTCGGTGCGGTGGTGCGGCTGCGCGATCTGGGGCTTGACGATTTCCTCATCGCCGCCACCCTGCGCGGCGTCATCGCGCAACGCCTCTTGCGTCAGCTTTGCACCACCTGCCGCCGCGCCGCGCCGCCCACACCGGACGAGGCCGTGCATTTCAAGACCGCCGGCATCACGATCCCCGCGGTGATCCATCATCCCAGCGGCTGCCCCACCTGCAACGGCACCGGCTATGCGGGCCGCGTCGGCGTGTTTGAGATCCTCGAAGTGTCCGAAACCCTGCGCGCCGCCATCGACAAGGGCCAATCCGAAACGGAGATGAAGCGCGTGGCGCTTGCCCCGGATCAGACCCTCTTTGGCCAATCCCTGCATCAGGTCTCGGTCGGCAGAACCAGCCTCGCCGAGGCGTTGCGCGTGGTGGGCGACGCGCTGTGAGGGCCTTTGCCTACACCGCGTTCAACGCCGACGGCCAGCGCAAGCGTGGCACCCTCGTGGCCGAGAGCGAGGCACAGGCCGCCGACATCCTGCGTGGTCAGGGCCTATTTGCCGAGGATATCACCGCCAAACGGCAGGGCGGCGGGCTGACGCTTGCGCGCAGCCGCCGCACCCGGCTCAACGCCGATATGCGCGCGGTCTTCACCCGGCAGATGGCCGTGCTCCTGTCCTCTGACCTCTCCGCCGAAATGGCGCTGGAAACCATCCGCTCCTCCGGCACCTCGCCGGTGATCGAGGCGGCGGCAGCCGAGGCCAAGGCGGCGCTGATGGACGGCCAGCCGCTCTCGGTCTCGCTCGACAAGGCCAACGCGGGCTTTCCCCGTTTCTACATCGCGGCGGTGCGCGCGGGCGAAACCTCGGGCGATGTGGCGGTGGTGTTCGAAGGCTTGGCCGACTATCTCGAAACGGTCGGTGCCGACCGCGCACAACTCGCCACGGCGCTGATTTACCCGGCCTTTGTCGCCGCCGTGTCGCTCTTGGTCTGTGGCATCCTGATGGTCAACGTCGCCCCCGAGATTGCCGCGATGTTCGCCGTTTCAGGCCGTGAATTGCCGCCGCTGACACAGGTCGTCATGGCGATCAGCGACTGGATTCAGGCGCATTGGATTGCCCTTGTCATCGGCATTGTCGCCAGCATTCTGGGCCTCGTCTTTGCCCTGCGCGTGCCCTCCGTGCGCGACCGTTGGCATGGGATTGCCCTCTCGCTGCCGGTTATTGGCCGCCTTCTACGCCTCTCGGCGGCGGCGCAATACCTCCGCACGCTGGCGCTGGTGATCTCCAGCCGCCAGACCGTCGTTGATGCCGTGACCTCTGCCAGCGATGTGCTGGTGATCCGCCGTTTCCGCGTCGAAGCGCTTGATCTGGCCGAGGCGGTGCGTTCGGGCGAGAGCCTCAGCCAGGGCCTCACCCGCATGAGCCTCATTCCCCCCGTCTGCCGCCAACTCATTGACGCAGGCGAGAAATCCGCCCGCCTGGGCCGCATGACCGAACGCGCTGCGGTGCTGGTGGAAACCTGGCTCACCAATGAACGCAAGCGCGTCTCGGCGCTCATTGACCCGCTTCTGATGATGGTCGTCGGCGCGCTCGTGCTGGTGATCGTGCTGGCGATCCTCTTGCCGATCTTTGACCTGCAGGCGACGGTCGGCTAAGCCATACGGCTGGGCAGGAGGGCGCGGGTTCTGGCCTGAAGCGGACATCGGCCCTGTGCGATGAGCCGTGCGATCGCTAGGCCGCGGGACGGCCCAGCGATTGCGCGGCGCCCTTCGGGCTTGAGTCCGCGCGTAAGCGCACGGGGCCAACGCCCCCTTCAGGCCAATCGCAACGCTCCCCCAGTCTACCCGACGCGATACGGCAGCACGCCGCGTTCGTCTGGTGTCACCTGTAACCGCCGCTCCAGCGGCGGGACCGAGCGTTGATGACACTCCGCCCGCTCGCAGATCCGGCACGAAATGCCGATCGGCTCGAAGGCCCGCGCATGGCTCACATCCAGATCGTCCGCATAAACCAGATCGCCCGCGTGTTTCACCTCGCAGCCAAGGCTGATCGCAAACCGTCGCACTGGCGCGCCGAAACTGCCCCCAGGTTTGCTCACGTCACGTGCGAGGCTGATATAGCGCACCCCATCTGGCGTTTCGGCCAATTGCCGCAGAAACCGTCCCGGCGTCTCGAACGCGCGATGCACATTCCAGAGCGGACAGGCCCCGCCAAATCGCGCGAATTGCAATCGCGTCGCCGAATGTCGTTTGGTGATTGTTCCGGCCTGGTCGACCCGCACGAAAAAGAACGGAATCCCCTTGGCCCCTGGACGTTGCAGAGTCGAGAGCCGATGACAAACCTGCTCGATTGATGCGCCGAACCGATTGGCCAGCACCTCCAGATCGTGCCGCACCTCCTGCGCTGCGGACAGAAACCGGCCATAGGGCATCACGGCTGCCCCGGCGAAGTAATTCGCCAACCCGATCTTGGCAATCGAGCGCGCAGCCTCGGATTGAAACCGCGCAAAATCCAGAGTGGCTTCGAGGAGTTGGTCTTGCGTCACAAGGGCCAATTGCAACAAGAGTTGAAACCGGCGGCTCTCTGGCGCCGCGCGGGACGACAGCGTGAGAATCCCGGCATCGCGGTCGTAATGCCGCAACTGCGCTGTATCGGCCTCGACCACGGTGATCCCTAGCCCCGCCAGCCGTGCCGCAGCCAATTCGGAAATCCCCTGCCGCGCACCGCCCTCGGCAAAGCGTTCGGCGGCATGATCCACCGCATCTATGTAATTGTCGCAGTAATGAAAGAAATCGCGGACTTCGTCCCAGGGGCTCGATTGGCTGCGCGCATCCTCGCGCCCCAAGGCCTCGTCGAGCGAGGCCAGCCGCTCGTGGGTTTGACGATAGGCGCTGTGCAGTTCCAGAAAAGCCCGCGCCAGCGCCGGGGCGTTCGACGCCGTCAGCCGCAGATCGGCCAAGGGCGGTGGATCGTCGCCAAACACCGGATCGGCCAGCGCCTCGCGCATGTCGCTCACCATCCGCTCGGCATCGCCCGTGCTCAACTCCGTCACGTCGAAACCGAATTCCTGCGCCAGCGCCAGAACCACCGTCGTGCTCAGGGGACGGTTGTTGTTCTCCATCTGGTTGAGATAAGGCAGCGACACGCCCAGTTTGCCCGCGAAATCCTTTTGCGTCAGGCCCAGCCGCTGCCGCGTTTCGCGCAGCTTGGCCCCGGCATAGAGTTTCTGCGTCGCCATTGCTCGATCCCACCCGTTTTGCAGTTTCGCATATGGCAATGAGTATCTTTGCAAATACATGCAGGCAAGCCCTTGCCGCGCGCGCCCCCATAGACAGCGCGGCCACAACCGCCAAGCTGACACGCAGAGTCATCGCCATCAGGAGCGCGCGCAGATGCCAGACCCGGCGATGCTTCTTGAATGGGCCGGTTTTGCCGCCCGTTGGTTGCATGTCATCACCACCAGGGCGTGGATTGGCACGTCGTTCTATTTCATTGCACTCGATCTTGGTCTGCGCCGCGCCCCGGATTTGCCAAATGGCGCACAGGGCGAGGAATGGCAGGCGCATGGCGGCGGCTTTTACCATCTCCGCAACTATCTCGTGGCACCGCCGCAGATGCCCGACCACCTCACCTGGTTCAAATGGGAGAGTTACGCCACCTGGCTCTCGGGGGCGGTCCTCCTCATGCTGGTCTATTGGGTTGGTGCAAAGCTCTCCTTGCTCGCCCCCGACGGTCCGCTCAGTGCGGGGCAGGGCATCGCCCTCTCGGCGGCGTCGCTGGGTGTCGGCTGGCTGATCTATGACCGGCTTTGCAAATCCGGGCTTGCCGCGCGCCCCACCCGGCTCATGCTGCTTCTTTTCGGACTGCGCACCGGCATGGGGTGGGCCTAGACGTAGGTTTTCACCGGGTGCGCGATGATGCTGCTTGTGGCGACCTTCACCGCCACGATCATGACCGCCAATGTGTTCCTCATCATCATGCCAAATCAGCGCATCGTGGTGGCCGACCGGCGCGCCGGGCGCAGGCCCGAGGTGCGCTCTGGACAAATCACCAAGCTGCGCTCGACCCATAACACTTACCTTACCCTGCCTGTCATCTTCCTGATGCTCTCCAACCATTACCCGCTCGCCTTTGCCACGCCGTACAACTGGCTCATCGCGGCCCTTGTCGTCCTGTGATGGGCGTTACCATCCGGCATTTCTTCAACACGCTGCACGCCCGGCGTGGCCACCCTTGGTGGACATGGGGCATGACCGCGCTGATCTTCGCCACCATCATTTGGCTGTCCGCGCTCGGCGGCCAAACGGTGCCGGCAACCAGTCCCGAGACCACCCGCCTCAGCCCCGCCCAATTCCGCCTGACCGAGGCCCCCGGCTTTGACCCGGTGCAAGAGATCGTGGCCCTGCGCTGCGCCATGTGCCACGCGGCCGAACCGCTCTGGCCCGGCATGATCCACGCGCCCAAGGGCGTAATTCTCGAAACGCCCGTCGACCTCGCCCGGCAGGCTCGCGCCCTTTACCTGCATGCTGGACTCACCCAGGCTATGCCGCCCGCCAATCTCACTGCGATGGACCTGGCAGAGCGCGCCACCCTCATCGCTTGGGGCCGGGCGGGTCGTGCCGTGCCCTAGTCTCATAGCGTGCCGAATCGAGCCCCGCCTTCAACCAGCTTATTTCCCGCAGTCGCGCCTGCGTCATCAACTCGTGGTGTTCCATGCGCGCCTGATCCGCCTTCTCCAAGGCCTCGAGATCGCTGACCGAGACAATGCCCGCCACCCGCACCCCGTTGCGCAGCACCATCACCCGTCGTCCGCCCGCCGCCAGATGATCCACAACCCGCCGCAGACGGACCCGCACCCGGTGAATCGGCATCTCGTCATACATTGCCCGCCTCATGCCTTGCCCGATGAGACGAACCTGACAGACGCCGGTTAAGAAATCGTTGCCCCCACCGCGCGGCCGGGACAAAACCGATCCGAGACCTTACAAAATCACCTCTAGAACCTTACAAAGGTTACAATCGATCTCAGCCCGGAGCGCACCGCATGAAAATCGCCACCGCCGCCTATCCGCTCGACGCACTCACCTCTTGGGCCGAGTATCGCCGCAAACTCACCGATTGGGTGGCCGAGGCAGCCGGGCAGGGGGCGGATCTTGCCGTCTTTCCTGAATATGGCTCGATGGAATTGGCCATGCTCGCTGGCACTGAGGCCGCAGGCGATCTGGAACGCTCTTTGCACGCTGTTTCTGACGTTATATCAGAAGTTTACGATCTGCACGCGGAGCTTGCAACCAAGCATGGCCTACACATTTTGGGCGCTTCAGCCCCCGTGTTCGACCCGGATTTGGGAGCACGCCCAGTAAATCGCGCCATGCTCTTTACCCCCACCGGCGCCCGCGCCGCACAGGACAAACAGATCATGACCCGGTTCGAGCGCGAGGAATGGCATGTTGCGCCCGGCGGCCCGCTGCGCCTCTTTGATACAAGCCTCGGCAAGATCGGTATCCTGATCTGTTACGATAGCGAATTTCCTTTGCTGGGCAAGGCTTTGGCCGATGCTGACCTGATCCTCGTGCCCTCCTGCACAGAGGCGCTGACTGGCTATTCCCGCGTCCGGATCGGTGCCATGGCCCGCGCCCTCGAGATGCAATGCGTAACCGTCATGGCCTCGACCGTCGGCACAGCGGATTGGTCTCCGGCAGTGGACACCAATTGTGGTATGGGTGGCGTCTTTGGTCCACCAGATACAGGGTTTCCGCCCACGGGGGTCATTGCCGAGGGCACGCTCAACCGCCCCGGCTGGACCTATGCCGAGGTCGATCTGGACCGCATCGCCCATGTCCGCGCCGACGGGGTCGTCCTCAACCGCCGCCATTGGGACGATCAACAGGGGCGCGACGTCACGGTCACATCTGAACGTCTGCGGTGATTAGACCCTTGAAAACCGCGCAAAACAGGCGCATTTACTAGCGCGTTCCGCAAAACGGCGGGGCGCCATATCAAGGAGAGACCATGGCCAAGGAAGACACGCTCGAATTTCCCGGTGTCGTCAAGGAACTCCTGCCCAACGCGACATTCAGGGTCGAGCTTGAAAACGGCCATGAGATCATCGCACATACGGCAGGCAAAATGCGCAAGAACCGCATCCGCGTTCTCGCGGGCGACAAAGTTCAGGTGGAAATGACCCCCTACGATCTGACCAAGGGTCGGATCAACTATCGCTTCAAGTAAGTTTGGCGCGCAGCCCCGAGTACATCCAAGCCTTTCGGGCAGCCTCCAAAGAGGCGGTCTCTTATGTGCATGAATTAGCTCAGGAAATGAACGATCCGCATGCTAAGGCGATCCTCGATTCTGCCGCCTTTTCCTTGGGTGTGCGCCTGCGCGAACGCGCCGCCATGATGCAAGATGAGGCAAAGTTGGAATGAAACTGATCCTCGGATCTGGCAGCCCGCGCCGCCGCGATCTGTTGGCGCAGATCGGGGTGGTGGCGGATGACATCCGCCCGCCCGAGATCGACGAAACCCCCGCCAAGGCCGAATTGCCCCGCCCCTATTGCGCCCGTATGGCGCGGCAAAAGGCATGGGCGGTTTCGGCGGATGCGGGCGATATCGTGCTCTGCGCCGACACCACCGTGGCGCTTGGGCGCCGCATTCTTGGCAAGCCGCAAGATATTGGCGAAGCGGCACAATTCCTGCTCGCCCTGTCCGGTCGGCGACACCGTGTGGTCACCGCAGTGGCCGTCCGGCGCGGTGCGCGCATATGGGAGCGTGACGTCGTGACCACCGTGCAGATGAAGCGTCTCTCGGATGAGGACCTCAACGCCTACCTTGCCACCAACGATTGGCAGGGCAAGGCGGGCGGCTATGCCATCCAAGGTCCTGCAGGCGCGTTAATCCCTTGGATTCAGGGCTCTTTCACCGCTGTTGTCGGCTTGCCACTCACTGAAACGGCTGGCCTCTTGCGCGCCGCAGGCTACCCTCTCTGGAAGGACACCCCATGACCCTGCGCACCATCGCGCTCGACCATCTGAACGGCGCCGAGGCCGCGGCCCTGTTGGTCGGCGGGCGACTTGAGGATCTGCTGATCGACTCGGATCAACCGCGCCCCGGTGCCATCTATCGCGCCATCGCCGACCGACCCGTCAAAGGCCAGGGCGGCATGTTCCTGCGCACCCCGGATGGGTCCGCTTTCCTGCGCCAGATCAAAGGCTTGGCCCCCGGTCAACCGCTACTGGTGCAAGTCACGGGCTATGCCGAACCAGGCAAGGCGCTGCCTGTGACAAGCACTATTCTCTTCAAGAGCCGTTACGCAATCGTCACCCCTGACGCGCCGGGTCTCAATATCTCTCGTTCGATCAAGGACGAGGACCTGCGCGATTCTCTCCTCGAAATCGCCCACGCCGAGATGGGGCAGAGTGCGATGGGCCTGATCTTGCGCTCCTCATGTGATACAGCCGAAGCCTCTGATATAGCAGAGGATATTCGCGCAATGTGCGAGCTGGCCGAAGCCGTTCTGGCCGATGCTACAGGGTCCGAGCCTGAGACCCTGACCGAAGGCGATGGTCCCCATACCCTTGCGTGGCGCGACTGGGTGGCCCCGGCCGATGTGATGACCACCCCCGGCTCCTTCGCAACAAGTGGCGTGCTTGACCAGATTGGGGCACTCAGTGACCCTCAGGTGCCCCTGCCTGGTGGCGGATCATATTATATCGAGCCTACCCGGGCGCTTGTGGCCGTGGATGTCAACACTGGCGGAGACGCCAGTCTTGCGGCCGGGCTCAAGGCCAACATCGCCGTGGCCCGCGACCTTCCGCGCCAGTTGCGCCTGCGGGGCTTGGGGGGGCAGATCACTCTCGATCTTGCACCAATGCCCAAAAAAGACCGCCGCACCTTCGAATCCGTTCTCCGCGCCACGTTTCGTCAGGATGCGACAGAAACTGCGCTTGTGGGCTGGACACCTCTGGGGCACTTTGAGTTGCAACGCAAACGTGACCGCCTGCCTCTGACCGACCTATTCAAATGACCTGTCCTATCTGCCAGAAAAAGACTGACCCCGCCTACCGCCCCTTCTGCTCGCGGCGCTGTGCTGACATTGATCTCGGCAAATGGTTTGCGGGCGATTACGCTGTTCCCTCCACAGAGCCCGCCGATCTGGAAGAGGCCATCGACGCCTTGGAGCAAGAGCTGCAAAAACCCCATTGAATTTTGCTCATACCCTCTGGACACCCCGCGCGCGCTCGCCTAGAACGCATCCACCCGAAGGCCAAGCCTTCTCCCATGCCCGGGTAGCTCAGGGGTAGAGCAGTGGATTGAAAATCCTCGTGTCGGTGGTTCGATTCCGCCCCCGGGCACCATATCTATAAAGCAAGTAATTGATATTGCTTTATGAAATGGATTTAGCTGTTTTTTTATCCCCCCAAATATCCACCCTTCAGGTGCGGATAGCTGTTAATGCGCAGTAGCTATCAAGTCGAGAATCTAGCCCACACAGCATCAAACCTATCGCTCAAATCCTTGCGCTTTGCACGCCGCAATAGAATTCCGATGCGCTCAGCGTACGCTGGAGCTGGCCAAGTTCCATGCGCAAACAAGTCTTGCAGCAAGACCTCGGTGGTATCTTGGCAAAATCGCAGATCATGCCGCCAGTCAACAGGAAGCCCGTTTTCTACGAGTTTGGCCAATGCTGGGCCTCTGCAGGAAGCTTCAAACTTTCTAAACGCGGCCTCCCTCTCAACTGCAGGCAAAGACCATAAATCGTCAGGCTTTTGCCTCTGTGCGAGGAGCCAAGATTTTGACGGCGGGGCTTTGGTCTCTAAGTCCTTGAGGAATGCCGCAAACGAGCGGATTTCATCTTGCGATGGTATGGACTTTCTATCCTTCATCGTAACCCTCTGGAAATTAATCATAATTATAAGTAAGCACCTAGTGGTTCAAAGTCTGCCTTCATCGCTTGGCTTTTACCAGTAGGTCAAAAACTTTATAGTGATTCATGTATGTCCTAAATCTTTAAGGCTAAACTTGGGTTGCTATTGTGGGGCTGCGTTAGCAATGTATGCATCGCAACTGAGGCGGGGAGATTTTAATAATGAGATATGCAATCATTTGTGTCGGGCTGGTGTTGGCGGGGTGCAATGTCTCGACTTTTTCTAAAATCGAAGCAAGCAGACCTATACCCCTGACAAATACCCAAATGGCTCAGATAAAAGCGACAGTGACGCGTGATTTTTTCGATCCTGAATCGGCTCAGTTCAGAGGCGTGCAGGCAGTTGAAGTCTCACTTGCCGATGGCACCCAAGAAAGGCGCGTTTGCGGCGAAGTAAACGGCAAGAACCGCATGGGCGGGTACGTTGGATACAGTATGTTCGGCGGCTCGCTTGAAAACGGAAAATTTGTGAAGCGCGATTTTTTCGCCCCTTGTCGTGCTTGGTAGATTGTAATTCAAGGAAGCAAAAGTTCGCTTGTATGCACGTTGGAGCAGGAAATTAGAGTATGACGAATGAAAGCAAAGATGAGCTTGCAGGGCTGTTGGATGATGGTTGGGAAATCGCAGGGTATTCGGTAAACATGCTGGCGATGGGCGGAAATCACCATAACATTTTGTTGCGCAAGGGGAACGCGCTTTCTAATTTTAGCATTCTGCTAGTGAATGGGAGTGATAAACGAGGTCTTATTCCTTTGACACCCTACGAGAAGTCCGAGCAAAAGAAGAAGGGTTTCTTCGGGTAAATACAATGGCAACACGTTCCAATGAGCGAACGAAACGCCGTTCCCTGTGAGACACTAAGCGGGTTAACACCGTTGTTTCTACAAGGTGACGAAGGGTTGCCGCCATGCCGAGCGCTTAAGCCAAGCCATATTGGGGCGTTGCGACACTCGCGACACTCGCGACATTGGGCGTTAGTTTTGAGCCTTTGTCGCAAGTGTCGCTGAAGTCGCAGGGGTGCCAGCGATTTCCGCAAGATCGGCGTAGGGGTCAGTCCATACTGCCTAACGCTTTCACGATACGCCACGCTTCCTTGCGCGCGGCCCCGCGCACCACGGTTCCAGCTTCAAGCGGCACAAGCCATCCGTGTTTTTCAAGGATACCCAGCGCAGCCCTTGCCTTGGGGCTTTCGCGTAAAGGGTTCGGTCCAAGCCGCACCACATCACGCACCAGCACTTCCGGTTCCGGCCAGCTTTCCAGAAACCACTTGCGCAAGGCTTCGGCCCGGTCGATTTCAGCGGAAACAAGCGCAGCACTTGCCAGCCGTGAAGCTTCGGAAAGGTAGTATTTGGCAAGGTCTATTGCGTCGGCCATGTCGCCAGCATGCACCGCTGGTGCGTTAAGGTCGCGCCAGAGTGTTAGCACACCGGCTATGCGCGCCGCCTGTTCCGCCGCCTTGGAAGCTGTGCCCGTGATATGTGCCAAGTCGCCACCGGGGGCTTGTGCAGCTTCGGTTGCATCAGCAAAAGTTACCAGCAGGGCGCGGGCTTCCGGTTGCAATGGCAATGTTGGCGTTCGTAGTTCGCGGGTTTCCGGTTCCATCGGCAGTGGGGTTTCGAGAATGTCGCGCAACCGCCCCGCAAAACTTGCAAGCGCCATTTCATCGCACCGGGCATTTGCTTGCATACGGGTTCCGATTGCACTGGGCGGTTCGCACATCAGAAAGCGGGGCAGAAAGCCTGTATCCGCCGCCAGAGGGTCAGCCATGAAGCCCCGCGCCACGCCGGGTTGCACCATCAAATGAACTGCCAGCCGTCGCCCAAATAGCGTCGCGTGCCCATCGCCCGAGCGCGTGCGCCGTATCGGGTTGCCTTGCCAAAGATCATTAAAAGCGGCCAGCGTCTTTTGCCGGTTTTCCGAGTTCATCGCGTGCCCGCCCAAGAATTGCCCGCCTTCATCTGAGAAAAGGCCAAGGCTAGGTTGTCCATGCGCAAAGAGCTTTGTCAGCCCTTCAAAGGTCGGTTCGGTCACGGTTCGGTCAGCGGAAGGCGGGGCTTCCGGTTCCGGCCCGAGCGCTTCAAGATCAGCTTGTGCCGCCGTGCGCTTTTCACCTTTGCTTTTTTTGGCTTCCATAAGGATGCGGTCACGCTCGCCCTTCCAGAGTGCGTGTGCATTGGTCCAGCTTTGCATCGCGTCTCGCTGAGCTTTAGCCCTTTCCTGTTCATGGATGCGCAGCGCGCTCATAAGCGGGGCGTCACAGGCTGATTTCCGTTCACCCGAGCGCGCCACCGTCAAGGCATAGAGCGAAAGCGGGCGTGTGCCGCCCAGCGTTTCCACATCAGCGAAGCCTTGCACTGCAAGCGAAGCCACGGTCAGCGCAGATTGCGCTGGGATTGCTACGGGGGCCTGTGTGGTGCTTTGTACGGCTTCCACAGCCGCGCGCAGCGGTCCCAGCGCTTGCACCGGATAGTCTGCACCGGGGGCAATTTCGCGCACCAGCGGTTGCGGCCCTTCTGGCGTGAAGGCGGTTTCTTTAATAGGGGGTTGCGCGTTCATGCTGCCACCGCCTTTCCTGTCAAAATGTCGTTCCAATCGTAGCCATCGGGGGCAGGTAAAAGTGATACCTGCCAGCCCAGCGCGTGAGCGCGTTCGGCCAGTGCGTTTGCAGCTTCCCGGCCAGCCGTGTCGCCGTCGGGGGCGATGGTTAAGCTGTGCGGGTTTTGGGGCAGGTGTAGCCCCCTTATGCCCGATGTAGAAAGAGCTGCCCAAACGGTCGCAGGACCGTGAAGAAGGCCACAAGCAAGGCTGAGAGCGGTTTCTATGCCCTCAGTCACCACAAGCGGTCCCGGCCCTTCAGTTAGGCGCACAGCGCCACCAGCGGTTGCGCCCAGCATCATCTTGTCAGGGTCAATTGCAGCCTTGCCTACGCCATCGGCTTGCAGGAATGTACGATGTACCGCAGGTAAGCCTGCACCTTGCACTGCCGCGACCATTGCTGGATACGGTTTTCCGGTTGGCCCATGCCAGCAAGCGCTATGAAAGCGTAGCGTAGCAGGAAGCGTGCAGGTAATGCCCCGCACATCTCGCAAATAGGCTTCGGCAACTGTGCCTAAGATAGGCTGAGCTTCCAGCCATAGCCGCTTTGCATGCTCTCCCCTGCGTTCAGCCTCTTTGCGCCGCTCCGCTCTGCGCCGGGCAAGCGTTGCAGGGTCTGGGGGCTGATAACCACCGGGCACGATCCCCGCCGCCGTCAGAATATCGAGAAAGGCGCAGCCGCTTTTCTTGCAATCCAGAAGCAACCCCGTGCGGCCATTGGCCAAGGTTAACCCGTTTTGGTCTCGTCGGCCTTCCGGTTGACATACGGGGCAAGGTGCAACCCCGTAACTTTGGTACCATTTTCCGCCCAGCGCCATTGTGATTTCGCATGCGTCCTTCATGGTGCGAACCTCGCTGCAATCGCAAGGAACGCTGCCCATATAGCTCCAAGCAATTGGCGCTTGCGATGATTTTTTGCTAAACTGAGGTTGCCCGCCGCAATCGCAAAGCGGTTATTATGCCCCGGCTGCGCCTGCCCGCGCACCGGGGTTTTCGTTTGCCCGCCGCTCATATCAAGACGCCTGTTCTTGAAGTGTGCGAAGGTGTCCGTCTAAATCGCTTTCCGGCCAATAGAGCCGCCCGCCAAGTTTTAGGGGCTGGGGTAGTCGGCCCGCTTCAAGGTCGAGATAGATTGCAGATCGCGAACGCCCGCCAAGTTTCGCGCGAAGTTCTTTTAGGGTGAGGTAAGTTTGCATCTTAAAGCCATCCACTTTTGTTCCGTGTGGTCTCAAAATGCTTGTTTTGTGCTGGCAATGCTTAGCAAGGCTTGCCAACTTTCTTAGAAACGATTGTCCAAACGTGGCAAAAACTCCATTGCTAACTTGATATGAAATGCGATGTGGTGGCATTTAGCCCTTGATGACCGCGCCCTTTCACCTGAAGCTGTTTGACCGTGGTCAATGATAGTTAAGAAGGTCACAGCGTATAAATACTGTCGGTTTCAAGGGCTTTTCATGGATAACATTACTTCAGATATGCTTACGGTCTTAGGCTTGGCAATCAGCCTTGTCGGGGCTTGCATCACAGCACGAGCTGTAATTTTAAAGGACAACGATGCAGTCAACGGCGGGCTTTCTAGGATTTCAGGAGAAACAAATGAAGAAAACTTGCGGCTTCCAATGGTCCAAAATTTGCTTGCATCTTCACGCGGGGCGCGACGTGGCTTGCTGTTAATCGCAGGTGGAACCTTACTGCAAATTATTCCGATTGCCTTTCGGTTGTTTTCGTTGGCCCTCTGATACAAAAGCCTCGACTGAAGCCGGGGCAGGTAATTTCGAGCTTCAACGGAAATCTATGGTGTCTTGAGGGAAATTTGAGCAGTATTGCCCAAGCGCATTGCGGAGCGCTTTAAGATCGTTGCGAATTGTTCGCTCAGAAACTCGAATCTCAAAACGGTCTAGAAGCTGTCTTTTTAGCCATTTTTCCAACCCACCAGCCTTTAGCCGTGTTTCTTGAAGCAGAGATTTAATCGCCCGCTGTCGAGTTCCAACGCGTTTCCTTGCTCTAATATTCTTGCGATCTCGAATATCACTAAGCGATTTCCGCTGTTTTCGACCGGTTAAAATTGAAAGCTTATGTCCGCAACGCCATCGCCAGTCCGCTTCAAAAGAAGCGATTTCGTAAACTTTCAAGAATAAAAATGGTTCTCCAGAATCGCCTTTTCGAAAATGTTCCAAGGCAAGTCGGCATTTGAAGCCTAACTTTCCAGCATACCAAGGGTCTGAAAAGTCTTTTGAATTCTCTTGTGCAAGCGTTCCACCACGGGTGAATTTCCACGTTTCACCGTTTGGGGGGCTTCGCATCGATTCAAGGCCATGCTCCCACCATACCCCCGACCCATCATGTCGCACAAGTTGTGCTGCACAGGGAAAGCCGTGTTCCAGTAGGATTTGATCGCAATGATCAGCCAAAGCTTCAATTAGCGGCCAGAAGTTGTCTATCTGCGTTTCATTTGCAGCTAACCTAGCCTGTTCCGAAGTTTCAATCTGAGCGGATTTAGCCCATAGAGTTGAGATTTCATCTTCGGCCACTTTCGTCTTTTCCCAAGTTAGGCTGTTCTTTGCTACTGCCGCAGGGGGGCTTCTGTCAGTTTTGTTCCGAGCCATCATCCCAACCCCACCAACTGCACAACCTGTCCAGCACCGCCTGTCAGATGGTCCGCCCAGCGGTCGGCCAGCAAGCAACGTTGTTCTAGATAATCAGTCCGACGGTATGCCCGCACTACGCTACCATCTACTGCGTGCCCCAGCATAGTTTCTGCCACTTCATGCGGGGCGTTAGTTACTTCAGCCAACCATGTGCGCAGGCTTGTGCGGAAGCCATGCGGGCGCGCTTCCAACCCGCGCCGTTCCATGTGACGTGAAAGCGTCATGTCGCTAATTACGCCGCCCCGCGTGTTCGGAAACAGAAAACCGTTGCGAGCGTGGGGGCGTGCAAGATTGATGATGCGCTGGGCTTCGGTTGAAAGTGGTACGCGGAAAGCCTCGGTCGCGCCCTTTCGGCCTTTCATGCCTTCGGCTGGCACGGTCCACACGTCACCTTCTATCTGGTCAAGCCGGATATTGCGTAGCGGCCCAGAGCGCACGCCAGTTAAAATCAACAGCCGCAATGCAAGATGCGTCAATGTCGGTTCTTCAAGGCTGGCATAGAAGGCGGGCACGTCGCGCCAGTCCATCGCCGGAATATTTTTCGGCACATGCCGGGTTTTCCCCAGCAGAGCCTTTGCCTTCTCGGTCGCTTGCAGGTCCACATCAAGGCCCAGAGCCGCTGCGTGTTTCAGCACAAGCGCCAGCCGGTTCATAGCCTTGCGTGCCGTGTCCGCCTTTGTGTGCCAGAGCGGGGCCAGAGTGTCGCGAATGTCGCGCTGGTCAAGGTCAGTCACCGGCACCTTGCCCAGCTTGGGCAGCACGTGAAGGGTCAGGGGCGAAAGCCATCGCCCCGCTGTGCCGTCACCTTTCAGTTCCGCCTTACGCGCCTCGAAAGCATCAGCAGTCAGCACCGCTAGCGAAATATCCTCGCGCCGTGCGGCCCGTTCTTCGGCTTCGCGTTCCTTTACGGGGTCGCGGCCAGCCGCCGCGACACCACGCCAACGCCCGGCAATCTTGCGCGCTTCGGCCAGCCCGAGCGATGGAAAACCACCAAGGCCCATTTCCCGCCGTCGCCCATGAACCGTGACGCGCAACACCCATTGCGCCCCGCCATCCTCGCGCTTCACCAGCCAAAGCCCGGCCCCGTCGCAATGCTTGCCCACGGGGGCGGTTTTCAGAAAGCCCGCTGTCAACCTGTTTCGCGCCCGCATTTTGCGTCCCCCTAAATATCCCCCTTAAGCTAGTGGATAAGGACAGACACGACAAGATAAGACAGGACAGGGCGAACCATAATTTTAAGGGGATACGATCAGGGTTGGACAAATAAAAACAAGAAAAAACAATGGGCTGGTGCCGCCCCCGGGCACCATTTTTACTAATAAATAACAAATAGTTACGGGCATTAACCTGGCAACCTGTTACGAGGCCGGAATTGTCTGGGTATCACATGGGTATCATTTGCGCGCCGCTTGGCACTTGAGCGGCAATCAAGACACCTGAGCCTGAGATCCCAGTATCTCCTCTATGCAGTAGTGTATTGGAGCAAACGTCCCACACTTACCGGACACAGACATGTGCTTCGCGTGCGCAGTGTTCGTCACGATGAGGGGAACGCGGAAGCTCGCTGCGCATGTGGGACCGCCAACTCAGAAAAGATTAGGCGGACTTTGGGCAGCCCTTTGACGCGGGTTGGACATATTTTGACGTGACGGCAGGAAGCCGACACTTGCAGTATTGACGAGAAGATGGTGTGGCGATCCGTCAACTCTCGTCTTCAGCATATGGATAAGGCGAAAGAATCGGCCACTGTTTCCCTGATGCTAAGTCGGGATGGCGTGGTTTCGATTCCAGAGCACCGTACTCGTCCCGGAGCTTGTCTATGAGTTTTAGACAGCGGGCGGCGGGGTCATCCTTGCCGCCGCTGCCTGTCATCGCCAGCAGCTTCCGGCGCAACTCGACCGGCGGGACGTGCTCGGTGACAACGCTTTGGATCGACGGCCACGTCATGAAAGAACGTCCGGTTTTCATCTCTAAATCGCTCAGCATCGGTACGCCGTTCGTGCCAGGGTCTTCGCCAACTGCGCTAACTAGCAAAGCAAGCTGCTTGGTTGTCAGGCCGTCCTTCAGGGGGCCCTTTACATAGGCGCGGACCTCTGGGAACTCGGAAATCAGGCCACCCAATGCGCGTCGCCAATGCCAACCGTCGTATGACTCGCCGACGAACGCGCCGCTGACAGTCAAGTCAACAAGGCGGCACGCGGCGACTATGGTGCCGAGGGATCGTCAAGTTGTTGAGGGTCGTCTCGTTGGCCAGTCGCGCGGTTTGATGATCAGGAAGATTTCCACACCCTGCCTGAAAGGCTACCGTTTCCCGCGCTCCATCATATCCTACGCTGTTTGGGCAGACGACCGCTTTGCTCTTAGCTTGCGCGACGTTGAGGATCTGCTCGCCGAGTGCGGTAGTGTTGTCAGCAACGCGACGATTAGGGCGTGGGTTGGAAAATTTGGAACACCTGCGCAAACAGCATCCCTTCGTGACACCCAGAACCGCCGCTCCTCTCGATCTGTCGGCAACAACTTGACGGTCCCAACTCAACCTATCACATCGACCACCAAGTTTTGCCCACTCCCCGCACAGAGCGTATCAGGTTCAGATCACCTTGCGCTCTTGCTGATGGTCATGCCGCGCTATTGGACGGTTGGCCACCAATTTGCGCAACAGCACATAGAAGACAGGTGTCATGAAGATACCAAAGACGGTCACGCCAATCATGCCCGCGAAAACCGCAACGCCCATTGCGACGCGCATTTCCGCGCCTGCCCCTGTCGACAAAACGAGCGGCAGCACGCCCAAGATGAAGGCAATCGAGGTCATCAGGATCGGGCGCAGGCGCAGGCGGCTGGCTTCGATCGCGGCCTCGACCGGCGTCTTGCCTTCTATCTCAAGCTCTCGTGCAAACTCGACGATAAGGATAGCGTTCTTTACCGAGAGCCCGATCAAGACAACCAGACCGATCTGGGTGAAGACATTGTTGTCCCCCCCTGTGAGCCAGATGCCGGTCAATGCGGCCATCACCCCCATAGGGACGATCATTATGATCGCGATTGGCAGCGTCATGCTTTCGTACTGCGCGGCCAGAACCAGGAACACCAGCAGCAGGATCAGAGGGAAGACCAACACCTCGGAGTTGCCGGCGAGGATTTGCTGGTAGGTCAGTTCGGTCCATTCGAACGCGACCCCTTTCGGCAGGGTTTCTGCGGCGATCCTTTCGATCGCGTCCTGGGCCTGCCCCGAGGAAAATCCGGGGGCGGGGCCGCCATTGACGTCGGCGGCAAGGTAGCCGTTATACCGTGTGACCCGGTCCGGCCCCGTGGTCGGGTACACATCGAGCAGGGCGGAAAGGGGAATCATCTCTCCGGTTCGGGAGCGGACCTCGAATTGCCCGACGTCCTCTGCGTGAGCGCGGTATTTTGCATCCGCCTGAACCCGGACCGAGTAGGTCCGGCCGAATGCGTTGAAGTCGTTCACGTAAAGCGACCCGAGATAGATTTGCAGCGTGTCGAAGACGTCTGTCACCGAAACGCCCAGCTGCTCGGCCTTTGTGCGGTCGAGATCTGCGTAAAGCTGCGGGACGTTGATCTGGAAGCTGGAGAACAATCCGGCCAGTTCGGGCGCTTGGTATGCTTGGGCCAGGAACGCCTTGTTGGCGCTGTCGAGCACGTCGAACCCGAGGCCTGCACGATCCTCGATTTGCAGTTTGAAGCCCCCGGTTGTTCCCAGCCCCTGCACGGGAGGGGGCGAGAACATGGCGATGAAGGCATCCTGAATGGAGCCAAATTTCTGGTTCAGTTGCATCGCGATCGCATCCCCTGAAAGCTCGGGAGATTGGCGTTCGTCAAAGTCTGTCAACGTTGCGAAAACGATGCCCGCATTCGAGGAATTCGTGAAGCCGTTGATCGAAAGACCCGGAAAGGCGACCGCATGTTCGACGCCGGGCTGTTCCAGCGCGATCTCGCTCATGCGGCGGATGACGTCCTCGGTACGATCGAGCGTGGCGGCGTCGGGAAGTTGCGCGAAGCCGATGAGATACTGCTTGTCCTGCGCGGGCACAAAGCCGCCGGGAATGGACGTAAAGAGGCCGTATGTCGTGCCAGCAAGCGCCAGGTAGACGACCATGACGAGACTCTTGCGGGACAGCAAGCCACCGATACTGTGGCCATAGGCATTGGACCCTGCGCCGAACGCCTTATTGAACGCACGGAAGAACCATCCGAACAGCCGGTCCATTCCCTTTGTCAGCCAGTCCTTGGGGGCGTGATGGTCCTTGAGCAGAAGCGCAGCCAAAGCCGGGGACAAAGTCAGCGAATTGATCGCGGATATCACCGTGGAAATCGCGATTGTCAGGGCGAACTGGCGAAAGAATTGGCCAGACAGACCAGAGATGAACGCCAGGGGAACGAAGACTGCCACCAGCACCAGTGCGATCGCGATGATCGGACCGGAGACCTCTTTCATCGCCTTGTAGGTCGCCTGGCGCGGGTTGAGGCCGTTCTCGATGTTCCGTTCGACGTTTTCGACGACGACGATGGCGTCATCCACGACGATGCCGATGGCGAGCACGAGGCCGAAGAGGCTGAGTGCGTTGATGGAAAAGCCGAACACATACATGACGCCGAATGTGCCGACGATCGAAACCGGGACGGCGATCAACGGAATGATTGAGGCGCGCCAGGTTTGCAGGAATACGATGACCACGATGACCACAAGTGCGACGGCTTCCAGCAGTGTGTGCACGACTTTCTCGATAGAGGAGCGGACGAACTTGGTGGTGTCGTAGACGATCTCGAATTCGACATCGTCCGGCATCGCCTCCTCAAGCTCTTCCATGGTGGTGAGCACCTCGTTCGAGATCGCGATCGCGTTGGAACCAGGAGACTGGAACACTGGCAAGGCAACGGCGGCTTTGCCATCCAAGAGCGAGCGCAGTGAATAGTCCGCCGCGCCGAGTTCGATCCGGGCGACATCGTGCAGGCGTGTGACCTGGCCGGTCTCCCCGGTGCGCACGATGATGTTCCCGAAATCCTCTGGCGTCTGCAAGCGACCCTGTGCATTGACGCTGAGTTGCATGTCGACGCCGTCCACATTCGGCGACGCGCCGATAATGCCGGCGGCGGCCTGAACGTTCTGTTCGCGAATGGCATTGGTAATATCGCTGGCGGCCAGATCGTATTGAGCCGCCTTTTGGGGGTCTATCCAGACCCGCATAGAATAGTCACCCGACCCGAACACCTGAACCTGACCGACACCGTCGATCCGTGCCAGCCGGTCTTTGATGTTTAGGACCGCGTAGTTACGAAGATAAGTGATGTCGTAACGGTCGTTCGGAGAGGTTAGGTGCACCACCATCATCAGGTCCGGCGAGCTTTTCACAGTCGAGACACCAAGGCTCCTGACTTCTGCGGGAAGGCGAGGTTCGGCCTGGGAGACGCGGTTCTGGACAAGCTGCTGCGCCTGGTCCGCGTCGGTCCCCAGCTCGAAGGTCACCGTCAGTGTCAGCACACCATCAGAGGTCGCCTGGCTAGACATGTAGAGCATGCCTTCGACACCATTGATCTGTTCCTCGAGCGGCGTTGCGACGGTTTCCGCAATCACCTTGGGGTTCGCGCCGGGGTAGGTCGCCCTGACGACGATCGAGGGGGGGACCACCTCGGGATATTCGGAGATCGGCAGGTTTGGTATGCTGATCAGGCCACCCAGCAGGATCAGGAGTGACAGCACAGCCGCAAAGACCGGGCGGTCAATAAAAAGTCTGGAGATATTCATTTTCCATGTCCTTCAAGGGAGGATTGAGACAGGTGAAGCCAATCCGGTGGCGGGTGGCCATCGGAAAAATGCATTTCGTGTTTGGTGCGTGCCGCGACGCCTAGCCGCGCAGGGTTAGTTCACCGAGGCGATCTTTTCCTGAGGTTGGGGATCGACCAGCGCACCGGGTCTTATCCGTTGCAGGCCGTTGACCACGATCCGCTCGCCCGGCGTGAGGCCCTGTTCGACGATCTTCTGGCCTTCGGCGTTGCGGCCAAGTTCCACGGCGCGGTAATTGACCCTGTTGCCGTCGTCGACGACATAGACGAACTTCTTGTCCTGATCAGTGCCGATTGCGCGTTCACTGACTAGGATCTTGTCTTCGAGCAACGGTTCGCCCATGCGGACGCGAACAAACTGGCCGGGGAAGAGCCGTCCGTCCGGGTTGTCGAAAACGGCCCTGACAGCGATGGTGCCGCTGGCGGCATCGACTTCGTTGTCGATAAGCTGAAGCCTGCCTTTGACCGGCTTGCCGCTTACGTTACCAGTTTCGATCTCAACCGGAACAAGATCGAGCGGGGGCATGGTGCCAACGTCGCGTGGTAGCTTGGCAAGCAATTCGGAGATCAGGTCTTCGTCCGCGTTGAAGCTTGCATAGATGGGATCGACGGACACGAGCGTGGTCAGCGTGAGCGAAGTCGCGCCGCCAGCGATCAGGTTTCCGGCGGTGATTTCAATCTTGCCGACACGACCGGAAATCGGCGCGCGGACTTGTGTGTAGCCGAGTTCGAGGTTTGCAGATCTCAGGGCCGCTGTGGCGGTGCGCAGGTTCGCCTGGGCTTGCAAGACGGTATTTTGCCGTTGATCAAGGACGCTTTGGGGAATGGTCCGGTTCTTGATGAGCTTGGCGCCCCGGTCGAGTTCCAATTGGGCCAGGTCAAGCTGGGCTTTGGCGAGGGCCACCTGACCGTCGAGCCGGGTGACGGCTGTCTCGAAAGGTTCGGGATCAATGGTGAACAGCAGGTCGCCGGCCTTGACATACGACCCTTCGCGGAAATCCACCGACTGTATTGTGCCGCTGACCCGCGACCGGATCTGAACCCGGTCGACGGCCTCCAGACGGCCAGAAAAATTCTCCCACAGCGCGACCTTCTTGCTGGTCACTTCCGCTACAGTCACAGGCACCGCAGGGGCTTCGGCCTGCGTTTCCGCCGCGATCGCAGATTTGGTTGCGGGGAAGTCCATCAACGCCGTTCCCGCCGCAAGCGAGACGACAATTGCCAGGCTGGCGCCCGCGAGGGTCCAGTGATTGTTTCTCGGTTTCATCAGTCTTTCCTTTGATCTGGACAAATGCGGCCAGTGGTCGCGCGCCCCGTCGAGGCGCGGTCAAATTGTCACTGGTTGTTGAGCGAATTCAAAAAGTCGGAAAACTGCCTGGCGAGGCTCTCTTGCCAAGTTACGGGTGTGTCGCCCTTGCAGCCATAGATCGAGGGCCACCCCATCCCGGCGGGAAGAATGTGTTGGCTGACCTTGACGTTTGCAGCGATCAGCGCCACCGCATAGGCGAGTGTCTCGTCGTGCAGCGGGTCGTCTTCGGACGTGACGACCAGGGCCGGTGCGACGCCAGCCAACCTGGAACAGGTTCGGGGTGCCGCGTAGGGGTGGCACAAACCGCCACTCAGATAGTGACTCCAACCCTCTGTCCAGCGGTTCCGCATGTCGACAGGCGCGCCGCTGCGGATCGAGGCCGAGCCCATATATGGGTCAAGCAAGGGTGACAGCAGGACCTGGCCGTCCAAAGCATGTTCGCAATGGTCCCGGGCCTTGAGCGCAACCGCCGCCGCGAGGTTTCCGCCGGATTCCACACCACAAACCAGCAAGGGAGATTTCCTTGTGCCAAGGCCCGCGCGTTTCCGTGCCAGATGGGACAGTACCGCAAAGCCGGTTTCAAGCGGGCTGGGAAACACGCTTCCCGACACGCCGCAGCAATCTGGTATGACGACGGTTATTCCCGTCCCAGCAATGGTCTCCGCAACGAGGTTGGCCTCGTTTTTGTCGCCCTGAAATGCACAGCCGCGAAAGAAAAGCAGGATCGGTGCAGAGGTGCATTGTGCCGAGCAATTGAGAATGCGTGCGGGCACGGACCCGCTGGCAGCAGTTTCAAGCGTCATGTCCCTTCGATCTATTGCCATCGTATCATCTCACTTCGTTCAGAAGCTTTATCGAGGGGCCGTAATCCCTTCACCTCGAATAGATGCATTTGTTCGGAAAATTTAACAAGGTTGCCTTTTTGGGTTAGACTATTCGTGTTTTCGTATAATCGTCTGATTTGCGCCAGTATCAGCGACAGAGGTGCTGGCGAAATGACCTGTTTCATCCCTCCGCACGCCATACATGTGATTGAGGTTGTCGGGACGAGAGAACGCGCGATCACAATGCAGCGTCAGCGAACCGGCTGGATGTCGGACAGCATGCCGATCAGCCAATCCACGAAAACCCTGACCTTGTTGCTCAGGTGCCGGTTTGGCGGATAGACCACATAGACCGGAACCGTCTTTGCCTTCCAGTCTGACAGCACCGGCACAAGCGCGCCTTTGGCGATCTCGTCCTCGGCCATGAAATCTGGCAATTGGCCGATGCCCTGGCCAGAAATCGTGGCACGCAAATAGCTTCGGACATCGTTGACGGCAATCCGGTGCTTGCTGTTGATGGAAATTTCGCTGTCATCCTGCGCGAAAACAAACGGTTTCAGACTGCCGGTCTGGGCGATGAAATAGTTCACGCAAAGATGGTCGGTTTCGAGCTGTGCCGGTGTTGAAGGTGTCCCGTGGTTTTCAAGATATGAAGGCGCTGCGCAGGTGATTAGGCCGATTTCGGAAACGCGCCGGGCGATCAATGACTGATCCTTGGGTTCCCCGGCCCGCAGTGCGCAGTCGACGTTCTCTCGCACATAGTCGACAGTTCTGTCAGTGACACCGATGTCGAGCTGGATGTCAGGATAACTCTGATAGAAATCAGCCAGTGACGGAATGACGTACCAATCGGCGAAGGCACCGGACATTTCGACCCGCAGCCGGCCGCTGGGGCGGGTCTGGCGATGTGTCAGGCTGTTGTCGAGCTCGTCGATCTCGCTCACGAGTTGCACAGCCCGTTCGTAATAGAACGCGCCATCAGTTGTCACGATCACGAGGCGCGTGGTTCTGTTCAGCAACTTGGTCTGCAAGTGCTTTTCCAAGCGTTGAATAAGGTTGGTCAGGGTTGCCTTGGGCATGCGCAGGCTTTCCGCGGCACGGGTGAAATTTCCCGTTTCAACGACCCTGACAAAGGCCCGCATGGCGGAGAGTTGATCCATTAAACCTCTGTCCGATGTGATCGCTGGGCATATTGTCCGAAGGTAGGAATAACGTAGAGAAGTTTGCGCACTTGTTCAAATGAATGAAAAGCATGAATCAATTCCCTAGGTTCAGCGGGATCGTCAAGTTGTTGCCGACAGTGAGGTGCCCTTTCCCCTTTCAGTTTCAGGTCACGCCATTCGATAATTCTCCTGCTTTGTTGTAACTGCCCAGATCATTCGGGCCATCTTGTTTGCTAAGGCAACGGCAGCAACCTCTTCGGCTTGAGCGCGACAAGTGCGGCTAACCAGCGGTTGGCGCTGCCACCTTTACGAACGACCCGACGTATCACGCTCATGGCGCCGACGATCAGCAATCGACGGATGTCGGTTTGCCCAATCTTGCTGACCGATCCCAGTCTGGCCTTTCCGCGCGTTGACCTTTGTCGAGGCACCAAACCCAGCCATGCGGCGAAGTTGCGGCCGCTGTCAGACGTGTCAAGATCAGGCGCGAATGCCGCGACAGCACCTGCGGTGACAGGGCCGATCCCTGGAATGGTGCAAAGCCTGCGCAGTTGCTCATCTATCTTTGATGAGGTCTCCAGCTCATCGGAAAGCCGGTCTATGACTTCGGTGAGACGCGCAATCTGCTCAACATAGATCGATCCCATGTGTCGGACCGGCTCGGGCAGATCTGTGCTCTCTTCAGCAAGGGCGTTCTCAAGCAGTTTGAGGCTTGCCGGCCCTTTGGGTGCTACCAACCCAAACTCAGCCAAATGGCCGCGCAGGGCATTGATAAGCTGCGTGCGCTGTCGAACCATACATTGATACGTTCGGAACGCGACCGCCCGGCCTTGGGTTGCCACATTCTTTACGGCTACGAACCGCATGGTCGGACGCATGGCGGCCTCCGCAATGGCTTCCGCGTCCGCGCGATCATTCTTCTGGCGCTTTACGAACGGCTTCACGTAAGCAGCAGGCACGAGCCTAACTTCGTGGCCATGACTTTGAGCAATACGGCCCCAGTGATGCGACGTCGCGCAGGCTTCCATTGCGACAATGCAGGCAGGCTGGTCAGCCAACAGCGTCGCCAGACGGGTTCTCGACACAGCGCGGTCGAAGACAACCACCCCATCGGGCCCAACTGCACAGACCTGAAAACTGCCTTTTGCCAAGTCGATCGCCAAAATACTGATCTTTGATGTCATCGATATACCCTCCACTAAGCGAATATAGAACCGTCATGGTATACGATGCCGGCCGGTGGGTGCATCCACCGCATCAATTCACTCCCCAGTGACAACACCAACTCCAAGCTGATATCCGCCCGTTCCAGTCGACCAGACACTGCTTCCTTGCATCGGCAGACCACCACCAAATAATGGAACGCGGTATTTGCCGACGCGCCCGTCGGCGGTCGGAGACGAGATGGAATGATCATGGCGCGTGTCCTTGTCTTTGCTTTTGACCTCAAAGAGGCTTCGCAGATTCGCCGTATTCGCAGCTTGTTACAGCTCGGCTACGACGTGCGAAGCCTGGCGTTTCAGCGCGGCAATATGAACGCGGACTTCGTGCCAGACTGGACGAATACCAACCTCGGTCACGTCCCGAACGAGAATTACGGCAAACGCCTGCTTGCTCTTATCCGAGCGCTCTGGCCAGCCTTCAGATCACGGCAGGATCTCAGATCTGCAGATGTCATTGTGGCGCGAAACTTCGATCTTTTGATCCTCGCCTGGATGGCACGAAGCCTGTTCGGTCGAAGACGGGTCCCAATCGTATACGAGTGCCTCGACATTCATCGGCTATTCACGCGCCCCGATGCGATTGGTGCTCTGATGCGTTGGTGTGAACGGCGCCTTCTGGCGCGCGTACAGCTTCTGATCGTCTCTTCGCCCGGCTTCGTCGAAAATTACTTCGTGCCGGTTCAGGGGTTCCACGGTGACGTCTCGATTATCGAGAACAAGCTCTGGTTCGATGGCGCAAAGGTCTCGCGTCCGCTGGACGCACCGCGACGCGATGCGCAGGGTCCCATCATACTCAGTTGGGTTGGATCCATTCGCTGTGCGCCCAGCCTTCAGATCCTGCTTCAAACCGCCGACCGGATGGGCAAGGACGTGCAGATCAACATCCACGGGAATGTTCACCGACACGCGGTCGGCGACATCGACGCCGCTGTGGAGTCGCGGGAAAATATTCGATTCTTTGGCCCTTATAGCTATCCCGGCGATCTGAAAGCGATCTATGCTGGCAGCGATCTCGTCTGGGCACAGGATCTCTGGCAGAGCGGCGCGAATTCGGACTGGCTGTTGCCCAATCGGATTTATGAGGCTAGCTGGTTTGGCTGCCCTTCGATTGCGGTTGAAACGACCGAGACAGGTCGAAAGGTCGCAGCCGAACAACTGGGCCTGACAATATCAGAGCCCTCCGCCGATGCGCTTGTCGCGCTCCTACGCCGTATCACGCGTCCTGAACTCAGCGCTCTTTCGCAAGGGATTCTGGAGCAGGACGACAAGCAGTTCGAACTTCGCCCCGAGGCGATTGCAGACGCTCTGAGCCCGGCATTCCGAATCTCGCCAGCAGACCGCTAGGACGGCCTTCTCGGGTTTGAGTGTCGACACCACCCCTAAAAGCGGACAGCATTGTCTCCCTGACACCGTGGTCACGCCCCAAGCCCGAAACGCCGCAGCGCGCCCGAAACAGTTTGCCGAACACCATTGCCAAGACGTCGCGCCTTCGGCGTGTGTCGATAACCCGGTATGGGCTGACATTGCCCGATAGCACCGCGATTCTCTGACTTAAAGCGCTCGACCCAGACTTCTGTAGGATCGTTGGATGCACGTTGAGCCTTGGGCTGAAAGACATCCTCGCCGGTCGATGCGTCGGGCAACTCGATACTGAGATAGGCCGCAATACGCTGCATTGCGCCCCTCCGGTCGGCGACGACATCCTCGTAGAAGAGTTCCAAGGGCTTCACGCCCAGACTGGCCAGGAAAGACGTCCACCCGGCATTGAAATCGGCAATCGCATCCACCTTCGCCGCAATCAGATTGCGGTCGTATCGCGCTTCGGCCCGCTCCGGCATGTCCGAGATCCAAGCCCCTGTTTGCTGCGCCCGCGCAAATGAAACCGCCTGCCGCACGAGATCGCGGCGCTGTAGTTGGATGAATCGATAGCTCAACGGATCGACTTCGTGGTCCACAAACGCTTCCAGATGCTCATGGTGTAACTTTACGGAGAAAACTCCGTTGGGACCGGTGCGAACTGATTTGATGAATTGGAGAGTATCGGCGGCACCGGCACGGCGCGCGCGTTGTTCCCAGACCGGCCAGTTGCCGGGATTGAGATATTCCAGCGGATAGCCAAAGCAATTCAGGGCACGCATCTGATGGCCGAGAAAATGGCTGCCGCATCGCGGCGTCGTGCAAATGGCGACATGACATGTCGCCGGGGTCGGATCGAAGTCGTTCTCGACTGCGAATTGCCGCTGCCAGAGAGTCTCCGGAACAGCAAGCTGCTGGCTGTTTAATTCGTTTTCAGGGGGTGCGGTCACGAGTCATCCTCACAGTGCGTCAAGTGTTTGCTTGTTCCGGGTAACCGATCTACCCATGAGCAGGGCAGGGCGCTCTTCGCTTCGATGTGATTGTTCGGCTTGGCCGTGTCTTTGCAGTCGTGCAATTAAAGCCTTGGCCAGCAAATGAAACCCTTTAGTTACGCGACCACACCCGAGATTCGGCCGGAGCGAGCTTCGTTTCTCATGACTTGCATGCCCATCGGCAAGAAACCGTGGCCGAAAATGCGATAGTTCGCGCATCTAAGGAAGGTCTTGTTATAGTTCGCTAATATTGATTTGACACCATGAGCGCGAGCCGAATCCCCTGAGTTTATTTGGTGTTTAAGGAACTTCTGCCAAGCAGAGGTGGCAAAATTCTGCTGTTCTCGCTGCAGTTGCAAAGTGACGCTACACGATATCGGAGCCATCAAGTAATGATTTGTGCAGATTTCCAGTCACCTCTTCAGGAGCACGCACATGTCGACGTCGAATGAAGTTAGCCCGGAAGTGTTTACCAGTCGCCAAACTTGTTCCGGCGGCCACGAGCATGGCGATACGAGAGTCTCCTCCCGCAGGGTGTTAGGGGGGCGCTCAAAGAGAGTTTTGGACGTTTTCGTTGCGCTCTTCGGCCTCGTTCTTCTAAGCCCTCTGTTCATACTGATCGCCTGCGCGATCAAGCTTACATCGCCCGGCCCTGTGCTGTTTGGTCATACTCGCATCGGCTATGCCGGGCAGCCGTTCCGCTGCTGGAAGTTTCGCTCAATGGTGGTCGATGGTCAGGACCTGTTGGACCGCTACCTGGCAGAACACCCTGACGAGCACCATACATGGGTAACCGAACGCAAACTGAAGAACGATCCCCGTGTAACCCGGATTGGGGGGGTTCTCCGTACCTATAGCGTCGATGAGTTGCCGCAATTGCTCAATGTTCTGGTCGGCTCAATGAGTCTGGTCGGGCCACGCCCCGTGGTGCGCGATGAACTGTCACTCTACAGCGACGCGGTGCAGTTTTATCTGAGCGCACACCCAGGAATC
>Ga0209345_10001385_pt1 | contig 29084 bp, 26 predicted proteins | sample Cruoilmetagenom7_FD_187294 | JGI IMG/M metagenome (GOLD analysis project Ga0209345, IMG submission 187294) | Oil polluted marine microbial communities from Coal Oil Point, Santa Barbara, California, USA - Sample 7 (SPAdes) (version 2) | ecosystem: Environmental > Aquatic > Marine > Oil seeps ...
GGCCTACTTAGCCGCTGCCTGTGGCGGAGTAGCTCAGTTGGTTAGAGCAGCGGAATCATAATCCGCGTGTCGGGGGTTCAAGTCCCTCCTCCGCTACCAAATATCTCAATGGCTTAGACGAAAAGACGGGGTGAATTAGTCTCACCCTAGTCTCTTATTGAGTTTGTGCTCTGGTGGGTTGCTATGTTCGCGTTTGCGAATCCCTCCCAGGTGGGACGCCGAGCTGATCCTTGGGAGGTAGGTGCAACGTGCCACCATCCACGCACAGAACAACACGCCGATCCTTGTGATTGAAAAATATCCTTGTGACTGAAAAACTACTGAATCTCGTTTCGGTTCAATCGGTGGCGTGAGGGTTAACTGCAACCGCCACGGCTACCTGCACAATAATCGGAAAGCTCAACGGTCATACGACGATTTCATCGCCAAGTTGATCCTGACCTGATATATTCGCTCGGCCTAGGTATCGTCGTAACCTGGGGCATCGCGATGCTCTTCAACCAAGGAGACATCGTGATGAGGATTCTTTCGAAGCGCCAACTCAAGGAGATGGTTCTGTACTCGCCGCAACATATCGCGAGGTTGGAGAAGGCAGGCCTATTCCCCAAACGGGTACAGCTGGGCCCGAACCGCGTCGGATGGGTTGAAAGTGAAGTGCTAGACTGGCTCAAGTCGAGGCTGGAAAGCCGAGTTTGACCCGAACGACGCTCCGGTGACGGGGCAGGGTGACCGGGCGTGCACAGCCCGGTCACCCGTTTGCAATTTTCTCTGCAGACCAGAAATTTATATCGGATCGAAGTCCCAACTTGATATGATCAAGCGACTACCTAGATGTACCGTCAATAGCAGTCTAATTTTATGCTGGAGGAACTAGAAGCGGACCAATCTCACATTGTTAGTAGCCTTTCGAATTGCTGCCGAAACGTCCCTAGGTATTGTTGACTGTCCCTCGACACTCGGAAAGGCACGACGAACGGATGATCTCAGTCCCCAATAAATGTGATCAGAAATTGATCTCTTGCCGAATGTCTTGAAATACTTGTCCGTAGCCCCTGTATCGCTAACATACTTGAGGACTTTTTGTTCAGCGCGCGAAACCTCGGAGATAAAGTCAGCGCACAAGATAAACTTCTGGTCTGAAGGTAACCTGCTGGTCCCTCTGGTTCGAGAAAGCGGAAACTCCGCGATGCGCCTGTGCTCCAGAAATGTATTGTCGCGAAAAAATTCTAAAAAAACGCTATGATTTTTACATAGTTTCCACAAGGTAAATGCCTTGTTCATGGGGACGATGTAGATTTCACTTCGATTTTTACCTTTGCCAACTGCAACTTTCTCTTCGCGTAATACTTCTGTGTTTCTGGCGTACGACAAAATCTCATCAAAGAAATCGTTTACTATTTCTTTAGGGTAGCAAAGGTATAGCGATTTCTTAATATCCGACTTTTTAATAGTCGTGACGCGCCGTGAACGTGCTTTTTCAAAGAACATTTTCACAACATGAAGAAGAATCAAATCACAATCCGTTTCTTCTCTATTAAAAAATAAATTGGGAACGGTCGAATCAAGCTCGTCGGAAAAATATTCTTGATCACGTAATACCAGGGCTCGAACTATTCCCGCCGTTGCAAAATTGTAATCTCGATCGTCGACAGTAAACGCACCTGCAGAATGCGAACGTGTCTCATACCAACGGGAATTTCGTAGCGTTTCTTGGAGGTCGATTAAAGCCCTGCGAACGTCGTGATTGCAGAGATCTACAATCAATGACTCATGGACGCTTGCAATTCTTGAAACAACGATACTGAATGCTTGATAAGCTTCCTTCCAACTTTCGAGATTCTTCACTTTACTCAAAGCGCCAACGTTCCCGATTGTCTTGCCTTCACCAATCATTTTGAGGGCATAGTCGAATCTCTTTCCGACGATTTTTCCTAAACCAGCGGGCTTCTGAATGGAGATTGGGTGCCCTACGCTAAAGCCATCAATTTCGCTATCGGACTTCAGTAATTGAAAGGTCGCGGGCCGACAGGTGAATATGAAATCTGGGGAATAATTTCTTTTCATTCGACCGACATTTTTCAAGCAATCTCGCAATTTCAGCACGCCTTTAACGAGCTCTTTCTGAACCCCAAAATTACAAGACTCTATGTCATCGACAATCATTATTATTCTTTCGATGTCGGTTTTGTGAAGCGCATATTTGAGAACTTCGGTGGCATAACCATATGGATTGCTGTTTCGAAATCGCTCCATTCTTTGACCGGGAGTGGAGCCAAGTGGGAGTTCCGAGAACGTTACGAGTTGACTTTTGTGGGTGTGGACAAAATCGAAAATAGTGTCATCCGACAGCGGCAATTTGTGAGCTTTAGTTAAAAACTCCGCCGCTGCCTGTACTTGTGAAGTCAACATTCTCTGAACATTTTTTATTGATATGTTATGCGTGTCCATATAAAATGGAACAATCAAACACTTTGAATTATCTTCAGGAGCTTCGGACCGTAAAATTTCACTCATTTCTCGAATCTTCGGCTGCGTACTCACGCCAAAGAAATATCGTATGTTCGTACTTTTCCCAATCCCGCGCGCGCCCGTAATCGCTGTGATCTGCGCGCTTGGAGAAGAGATCCTTTTCAGAAGGCGGCTTTCAAGATCTGGGTTTTCTACGTAGATGTCATAAAAGTGCGAGTGTTCTTCAGGAGAATGTTCAGAGTCCAGAAGGTAGTCAAAGTATGGATAGAAGCGTTTGTCCAATTTTCCTTCAAATATGCTCGAACCTGTGCCAGATAGTCTGTCTGAGATACGATAGCGTCGCGAATCCCTGGGAGAAGTCATGACTGACACTGGTGTATTGTTCATAGATTTACGCCTCATACTGGCTGCTTACGGTGCAGCCCTGTCAAGTTACATGTTCTTCAAGTCTCACGTTAGGCGAGCATCCTTCACCTATCAAGTCTTTCCAGACTCTGAGGCTGGTCGATTGGTCGTGAAGGCCTACTCGCTTTCAGGACCTGAGATTTTCTTGGAAAAATTGGTGTTTGTAAACAGAAATGGTGGGAAATACGGAGAGTTGGATGTGCTTGATTTTTTAAAGCCACAAGAGGTTAAAGTACTAAGGTTCGGAGGTGGGCAAATTCCAGATGGTGATTGTCATATGATCTCAATTGTCGCCTCCAGGAAGACCTATTTGGCTCGAAGGGTATAGCTGTTTTGACAAAAAAATCTGCCAACCTCAGAGGGCTGGCAGAAAATATGCCGTCACCAAACGCTATCTTGATCGTTTTGCCGGTCGTTTGCGAACAAGAGCGCCTTCGGCAACGAAAAATTCCTCGTTGCACTGTGTGCACTTCTTCAGTCCTGACCACGTTACGCCGTTGTCTTGATTGCAGTACGGGCATTTTGCCCAGACTCCAGACCAGCCTTGATCTTCGAATACGTCGACAGGCTCTGGGGATGTCCTCATTCTCTTCTCCTCGGTTGCCGGACCCCAACAATGAGTTGTGAGGTTCGGATTTCCGTGGACAAAACAATTTTGAAATTGTAGAGAGAAATGTGGAGTTTGTCAATTTTTTTGCGGCTCCTAAGTGAGGAGTCGATTGGAGTTTCTATTCCTCGAATGCCTTGAGAGTCTCGCTGTTGCTGCGTTTATATTTGTTGATCATTTGTTAGAGTTGGTGTTCAAACGCATATTTCTTCCGAATTTTTCCGTTGGATTGTTTGATACTTTATTGCTAATTTTCATGATATTTGTCATTTTTGTTATCCCCATGGGGACCCCGGGCAAATCTGTATCTCTGTGTCGCTCATGGTCCCCCGAGGGGACGCTATCGTTTATTTGGTATGCCAAATGTTAGGAGAATGACCCGGACAAACCCGCAAACCACACATTGCGAAAACCGCAAGGTAGACACTTATGCGTTTGGTGAATGTTGTTCGAGAAGTGTCTCGGCTAAGCCCGCCATAGTGGACACCTGTCCAAAAAATCGCAATTCTGGGGCTCAGTTGAGCCGCAGTTTGTGGTTCGAACTAGCTATCTTTCACATTCAACATTGTTCAGAAAAAATTCAGTTTCATGGCCAAGCTGAGCGATATTTCTCGGTTCGAAGTTTTGGCTAGCATCGCGTTCATCACCAACTTTTTGACTGTAAATTGTTGGTGTCGCCAGACACTCACGGCCCTTTGTGGACCTTGGCCGTGGGATCGCGATGCTGTAGTACGGCCCGTCTTTCCGAACGTCGCAGCGGCTACGTACTATAGGTGCTCTCGAACTTACAGTCTGTAGGACAGATCGCCGATCATGCTCTTGGCAAAAACGGCAGCTTTAGGCGCGCTCTTCAGAACATGATCAGCCTGCCGTTTTTTTTGCAGCAAAAGTCGAAGGCCGTTTAAAAGCCGGTAGGTCTTCGATATAGAGACAATCTAGGCATCAAGATCGCGGCGTGATCGTCGGCGGGATGCGCAGTCAAATTGCAGGACGAGATGCTTTTTTTACATTTGTCGGACATTCATTTTAGGTCTAAGGAAGTCAGCAGGGACGACGATCCGAATGGTGGGCTTCGTGACGACATTATCGACGATGTCAGAAAAATGCGGGAAAAAATTGGCCGCCCAGCTGACGCGGTCCTGATTTCCGGCGACATTGCCTTTGCTGGAGCGGAGGATGAATACCAGTTTGCCACGGACTGGCTGAAGGATCTGCTCTGTCCAGCTGCGGGCTGCAGTATGGACGACATTTTCGTCATCCCAGGGAATCATGACGTCGACAGGGGCAAGGCTGCCTCGCGCTTGCATGCCGATGCCCGCACTTCGTTGCGACGGCTTAGTGGAGACGAAGCCGACGACGTGCTCCGCGAGTATCTAAGCGAGCCAACTTCATCACAGTTAATCTTCGCACCGCTTGAAAATTACAACATCTTCGCTGCGCAATTTGAATGTGCGATCGGGCCGTATGACGACAAGCATCCCGAACTTAAGCCTTACGTCAGGCGGCCCTGGACGCTGAACGACGGGTCGACCCTGATATTCTGGGGCTTCAGCTCGGTGTTGGTCTCCGACCGATTCGATGACATCGACAACATGTTCGTCGATCCGATGGGCGCCCAGATCCGGCGCGAGAATGGCGTCACCCACGCCGTCATGTGCCATCATCCATATAACTGGCTGCGTAACAGGGGGGCCTTCAAGGGGCGGCTTGAAAAGATTTCCCATCTCCAGTTGTTCGGACATGAACACACCCGGCGCGTCGAGGAAGGCCGACGGTTTACGACGATCAGAGCTGGTGCCATTCAGCCCGAAAGAGATGACCCGCAATGGGACCCAGGATACAATTGGATCGAACTCTCGGTTGAGACAAGTCCGGATAAAGAGCGAAAGCTAAATGTTGGCATCTGGGTTCGCAAGTGGGAAGGTCACCGGTTCATTGCAGTGCCAGATCCGGACGACAACGAAAAATGGTTGGTTCCGCATCACCTATCCCTATGGGAAAAGCCTGGCGAGATGCCCGTCACCACTGCGAGTGCGATTGCCGATGAGGGAACATTCGCCATGATTGACGACAACGGGAGTGCGGCCGGAACGCCGGATGAATCATTGCGCTCAACAACTGTCGTTCGCAAACTGCTCGAGCTGTCGGAACACGACCAGCGGAGGATCATCGGTAAGCTTAGACTGGACCAAGATGGCGACCAAGGGCTGAAGCGGTGGCAGTTCGTGCTCGCCGCCGTTAGCCGAGCGAAGGAGAAAGGGCTTCTCGTGGACCTGAACAACGAAGTCAATGCATTCAACGCAAAGAGGGAGTAGAGTATTATGGCGGACGATAACGCGTTTGATTATGCGGATGCCTTCAGAGAGTTTTTGCCCACGGCCGAGCGGCCACTGGTGGAGGCACGTGTCGCGGCGTTGATCACGCTATCAACTGAAGCACGAAAGTCCGTCCCCAAGATCACGGGGCTCACGCGAATCGCTTACGACATTCCGCTCGCGGACGGCGACGAAACGGGAGAGTGGCTGCAGGAAACCGTTCGTGAGAAGGAAGCGGGCTTCTCGCTGGTCCGGGATCGTGAGGACGCCAAAATCATTAGTGCGATTGTTCTCGACAGCATTCTCCAAGCAGGCAATTACGAACGCGTGGCGACGTTGCTCATGGCGGCCACGTTTGCGGGGCAGCGCCGTGCGCCGGGCGACGGCCAACTCGAGATTACTGCGAGAGAAATTTTTTCGAACTCGGCGCGGGATCGGGGCTTGGAATTCAAAACCCGCTTCTCAAAAAGCCAGTGGCGCGAGACAGCTAAAGCTACTGCCAGTGTAGCAGCCACATTTGACGCCTCTACCGTCCAGTCTGCGATCGAAGCGGTCGTCGCTGAAGCAAAAGCGGCTGAAGTTCGGACAATCGAAAAGTTTAATGCGGCGCTCGTAAAGTTAACGGCCGAAAACGTCCGTCTTGCCGAAGAGGTGGATTTGCTCTGGTGGCATCTGGGTGACTGGAGCCACATCCTGAAACGCCCGCTGGAAACAATCGCAGCCACTTCATTACCTTTCGTTATCGGAAGCGACGTAGCGCAGATGGTCAACGAACTTCCCGGTCCCCACGGAGCCCTTGGCATCATCCGAAAGGCCCTTGGTGCCAGCGCGGACAACAGGCAAACCATCGAGGCCACCTTGAAAGCCGTGGAGCCGGATGACCGCGCTAAGCTGCTGGTCGGCGCGCGCGATAAGGACGTGATCGCCTCGCTCAATCACGGGCTCGCCCTGCTCGATGACGAAACGACGGCCGACTCTTTCGCAAAAACCTTCCAGAGACGCACGGCGCTTTCGCCGGGCGCTGAGATGACTCGGTTCGAAATTGCCACCCAAGCCTATTTCGAACGGCTGTTCATCAATAATCGGTGGCTCTGATGTCGGAAATCGCGCCAACTTGCCGCAATCCCGACTGCGAGGTCGCTACGACCGGCAAATGTGCGCTCAACCACGATCTGCTCGAGAGTTGCGAGGAATACGGCGCCGCGGAAGTTGATCTCGACTTGGGCAACGACGATGAGTCCGTCGATGTCGTTGAGATGGCGATGCCAACGGGCTTGCGCTCCAGCGAGTTGCTAAAGCCCGAGCAGCTGTGGCCTCTGCAGAAGGCAGTTCCGACAAAAACTATCGCCCTAGTCGGGGATTTTCGGGCCGGAAAGACGACTTTGATCGCGGCGCTTTACGCCTCGTTTTGCAAGGGGCCGCTGGCGGGATACAGGTTCCGCTCGAGCCGCACGCTGACAGCTTTTGCTCGGCGTCACCATGACGCGCTCCTTCAGTCGCAGCGAAACACACCGGTGACGACGCGCACAAGCCGTCAGGACGGGCTTGGGTTCTTCCATCTGTGCCTGCGCGACGATGCGGACGACAACCACAATCTACTGATCGCAGATCGGTCCGGCGAAACTTATGCCGACGCACGCTCGAACACTTCATTGATCGGCCAACTTACTGAGCTCAAATGTGCTGATCGCGTCTGTTTTTTGTTGGACAGTGCCCGGCTCGCCGATGTCGAACAGCGGCATAGCTACAAGCGCGCTTTCAAGCAGCAGATCCACGCATTTCTAGATAACGGTGCGCTGTCACCCAGCACAGCCGTTGAGATGGTGACGACCAAGCTTGACAAGCTGACGCCGCAAATCGAAGAGCGCGCTTTGATGGAAGAGCTCGCGGAATTCGAGACCGCGACGTTGGCGGAGTTTTCGGAGGTATCGCTATCCGCGCGGCGGGTGTGCGCGCTTCCACGATCAAACTACGCTGTCGGCGTGGTAGGCTTGGACACGATGCTTCAAGACTGGCTTGCGCCGCGAGTGCGAGAGCACCCAGTTCTGACCGCCGCACGGGAACCGGTCCGCCAATTGGATCGGGTATTCGAATATTGGAGCGAGGCTTAATCGATGTCAGGTCAAGAGATCATGGTCCTGGGATTCCAGGCTTCTGGCAAGACCACGTTCGCGGCCGCCCTCTGGCACCTCGTGGATTCTCGCGAGATCGACGACACCGCGCTTGTAAAGGGCAAGCACAACGGCGACTTCCGGTATCTCGAGGAAATTGCGACGGCTTGGGCTGCGGGGTGGGCCGTTGAGAGAACGCGGTCGGAGGAATGGCGGCCAATTGCAATCAACCTCCGAAGCCTTGTTACGGAGACGGACGTTAGGCTATCCTTCGTCGACATCGCGGGCGAGACAGTTGAACGGATGTTTGCTACTCGCGAGGTCGACGAACGCGTTGAGCCGCTGATCCGCGCGGCGCCCGGCTTACTGCTGTTCGTGAGCGCGCTCCGGCCTCAAGACGACGACAGTATCGTCGACTTGTATCGTGAGTTTCCCGAGGAGGCTCCACCCGAACCTACCGATGAGCCAGCTGAGGCTGAAAGCAACGCTCCGGGGCCAGCCGCTTCGGGCGAGACTGTTGCATTCAAAGTCGAGATGACACCGCATCAGGTCCAGCTGGCCGATCTGCTCGACGCCTTCTCCGACGACCCATTGGAGATGCGTCCCGCCCGTATTGCTGTAATAATATCGGCGTGGGATCGAGCGCACGGAGCGTCGACGCCCGAGGCCTGGCTGCAGGATCACTTGCCGCTACTATTCCAGTATTTGACTACGCATGCAGACGAATTTGAATTCAGAATTTATGGGGTTTCGGCACAGGGCGGCCATGTTCCATCAAAGCAGAACCCCACAGACCAAAGTGATCGGGATGAGCTGCTTAAACAGCCCGAGGCGAGTAAGCGTATCAAGGTGGTCGGCCACGACGCAGGAGGCCATGACCTCACTCATCCGATCGCTTGGTTAAGTGGTTTGGGAAGCTGATGTCCCTGCCGGAAAAACTTGAGATCGATCAGGCGCTTTTCGGCTATTCGGAGGGCCACCGGCAGTTGGCCTCGTCCGTCAGCCTGCCTTCGAAAGACGTCTACGAGCTTTCAATGCGATCCGATCTTTCACCAGGTGCCAGTCTATCAGGGACCAAGAGCTATATCAGCGGGTTCCAGCTGCCCGACACTCGCATTTATGCGTTAATTAAGACATGGCCCGCGCCGGAGATGCCGCGGCCGGGTTGTGTCTGGAGCCATGTGCTTCTTCTGTCGCGTTCGTTCCTGACCAAGCAAGTCAATCTGGGCATCTTAGAGGATTTGTTCCGCCGGCCCGAAGGACGCGCTGACGCCGCGAGTTACAATTTGACACTCAAGGTGAATCGCATGGCGAAGTCACCTACGTCTTCCCGCGAATACGTCACGGATATCATCTCATCCTACTACCGCAACGAACCTGTTCTGCTTTGTGACACTCCGGACGAGGCTTTCGAGCGCGCATTGTTAGATGTGTGGTCGCAGCAATGGCCACGCCTGCGCTCGGAGTTTTCGTTTCGAACCGTCCGGTCCTCTGAGTCGGTGCTCGATAAGGGCCTGACGATCAAAGTGTCACTGAACGCGCGCGAGGGTGCCGAAGCGGACAGGCCAGAACCGGCGTGGGTCGAGGCGGCGGTCAAGGACGCCACGTCACAGACCATCACGTCGCTACGGCGCTTCCTGTGGCGGTACGGCAAAGACGTCGCCGCGCCGCGCCGGTCGTTTCCGCATCTCATCGAGATCCATGAAGCCTCGTCGCGAGAACATTCCGGCCTGACTCTTGCTGTCGCCGAACAGGTTCTGGCTCGGTTTCCTAAGGCCTCTGACGCATTGACCCTTAAGCGGGATCTCCTTGGAGCCTCACTGCCTGCTCTGGCGATCATACCCAGTGCGCGGCCGTCGGACATGCTTAGGCTTCTGACGAAGTGGCACGCGGTTGAAGACGGCGTTGTTGAAGCCGACCAACTGAGCCGCGTTATCGCTAGCTTCGACAAGGACGATCTGATTGCGATGGCCCAAGGTTTAAACGAGATAGATCAGCCTCTTTCTCGAGAGGTCGAAATCGCCACGGACGCGCTTGTGGCCACGCTCGACGTCGACGTGGTCGAGACCGCGAATCTGTGCCAGCCGATCATGCTGAAGGTTCTGAAGCGTCGTCCCGATCTGCTCGAAACATTCGATGTCGCGCGTCTCGCGCCGCGCCAGGCCATCGACCTGATCGGCGTCGCTGCATCCCCGAAAGCGATTTCGAACCTGTTGCGCCGGATTCTGTCGTCACCGCCGAGCCAGGAGGCAAGTGCCACGGCTGCAGAACACGTAGAACTTGCTTTTGGCCAGGCGATTGATCTGTCGATCAGCGGGGATCTCGCCGAGGGGTGGGAAGGGATGTTCATGCGGTTGGTCGATGACATCCTGCCGCATGGCATCGCAACGCTTGTAGGCGGCTCAGATCGTGCGGCTCACGGTTTGTCGCTGCTTGGCTTCCCGATACATGGCTCTCCTTCGGCGGCGATATGGAACGAGGGTCTGGGCGATGCGGCAAATGACGATCGGTCTCGGGACCGATCGACCATCGACGCTTATCTCTTTGGGTTGTGCCTGAGGGACGGGGTCGCTCAGACGGTCCAGATCTTGGCCAAGACACTTCCACGGCTAAGATACATGGCGGTCCATGATATGCTGTCACCTGACGCTCGTGCGTTTCTCGACAGGCGCCTGCCGTCAATCGGCGAAAGCTGGGACCTCAACAAGCGGATGCTTAAGGTCCTGCGGAAGGCCAATCGTGACGCCATCGACGTCAACCCCATCGTCTCCCAGCTGTCACTTACGAAGGAAGAAGTTAGCTATATTTTTGGGGAGGACGACGAAAAGAGCTACGCGTTTCCCCTGACGCGTTTGTTCTGGCCCTGGTGATCCCTCGCGGTGCCGACAGTCTGGATGCAGGGATCTCAAAGGCGGCACCCGGATGAATCAAAACTGGGTTTGAGGCAGGACGCGATCAGTCTGTTGGAGCTCTACGTCAGCCAAGGGACCGTGCTTTGGCAGGTTCGCTTATCCATCTTGGTTTAACGTCAAAGATCGCCAAAATCAATCTGAGGCGAAGAGCCAACCTACGCTGTCGAGGGTATGGGAAAATTGAATCACCCGAAGACCCTCAGATCAACAATAGTTGTTCAACAAAGTTTGCCCTCTTTTGCACCCTAGCCGACCGCCAACGCCCCCAATGCCCTTGCCGATCTCGCCAGCTTGGCCCGCTGGGTATCCCTTAGTTCTGAATTCTTTTGGCCACCGCCGAGCTTTGGCAACTCCACCAGCCATTCTGCCGCGCTGGCGTCAACATTTCCATCCTGAACCACACGGTCTTCTATGCAGTTTCGGATCAGCCTGCGCTTCCCGGCATCTGACGCTGCTGCAAACATTCCAGCCATATTGGCCGCTAGATCGAGCAGCCCGTCGAAGTCTTCCGTCTGAGCCCGGTTGGCCTCAAACTCGGCCAGTTCTTCACGGAGTTGCTGCAGCTCAAACTCTGAATTCTCTTTGCGCAAGTCATAGGCTTCGCTGTCGATGGCGCCATCGACGAGCAGATCTGTCAAGCGATCTTTGCGCGACCGCGCGTCGCTGATCCGCAGACGTAAGGATTTCTCGATGTCGGCGTTGCCATTGACCGACAACCATTTTTGGATGTCATCGGCGATCTTGTCGTGGTCTTGAGCGGTGATTTGCAAGGTCCGCAGTTTTTCGATGACACCCGCTTCCAGTCGTTCCTCTCTGATGGTTTTTGCGGCACATCCGCGCGTGTGGCAACGGTAATAGACATGCTGCTTTTGGAGCTCGCCGGTCAGTGTGGCTTTGCAGAGCCCACATCGAAACAGCCCACGATAGAGATGACCGTGTTTTGTGCATTTCTTGCCGTATTTCGCGGCTTTGATGGTTTGTACGCGCCGAAACAGCGCGGTTGATACAAGTGTATCGTGGCCGCCTTGATGCAGTTTGCCGGTGATGCGCATCTTTCCGCTATAGAATGGGTTGTTGAGAATAGTCTCGAGGGTTTGCCGAACGATCGGGCGGCCAGATAGCCGCATCAAACCACGTGCGTGCATCTCGACTGCCAGGCTGTCGAGGGAATATTCGCCCGTCGCGTAGAGCTCGAATGCGAGTTTGACGAGTGGTCCCTTTATGGGATCAATAGCCTTGAGGGTTCCGCCACCTGTGTCGAGATAGCCGATGGGTGCCCTGAACGGATAGAGCCCGTTCTTGATCCGCCCGTAGAGACCTTTCTTGACCTCTTGGCTGAGGTTGCGGCTGTAATCGGCGGCGAGGGCCATCTGAATATCGGCGAGCAACTGCCCGCCACGCGTTCCAAAGTCGAGGCTGTCGGCGGCGAAATACACATTCACGCCGAGTTTGGCGATCTCGTGGAGCCGTGACCAATCGGTGAAGTTACGCGAGGTGCGGTCAACCTTATGAAGGATCAGCCCTTCCGCCTCTCCGGAGGCCAGTGCATTCATCATGCCGCCAAAGAGGGGCCGACCGATCTTTGATGCGGTTTCTTTCTCTTCGAACCACCGTGTGATTTTTAGATTGTTGAGACTCGCAAAGCCCGTGATTGCGTCTTTCTGTGCTTCGAGTGAGGCACCGTCACCTTGCTTTTGGGTGCTCACTCGGATGTATCCGAAACAGGGCTTCATGCATCTTTTGGGTTATGCTCTGACTCTACCAGATCTTTGGGATTTTGCGAATCTGGCCAGGGCCAAGAACCTTCGGCTTTCATACGAAGGTAGATGGCTTTGCAGATTTCGAGATGCTCTTGAAGGTGTTCATCATGGATCATGCCAACAGGTTACGGGAGCGCAGGGTGACGCAGTAGACCAGCTCAGCTGTGGGAAATGTCGGTCTCCGGGAGTGTGGTCATCGAGAACGCAGGGCTTGGCGCATTGTCGAGCATCATGCGGATGGTGGCGCGGTAATTCGGCTGGCGGGTCAAGTCACTAGGGGTGGATACGCCAAGCTGTGCCGCGATGACGGGCGCGTCTGACGCCCCGACACGAAACGCGATCATCGTGCCCGCGTTGCCGAGAACCGAGGCGAAGACGGCTGGGTTGTTTTGCTGGGTGTGCTGCTGGCTGAGAATAAGCCCGAGGCGATACTTGCGGGTTTCTGAAAGCAGGTCTGCGACGGCTTCGCTGGTGAAGGCGTGGAACTCATCGATGTAGAGAAAGAACGGGCGGCGGGCGGCCTCAGGTTGGTCATGCCGGGTGAAGGCGGCATGAGTGAGGCTCGAGACCAACAGACCGCCAACGACATTGGCGATGTCGGAGCCAAGCCGTCCTTTGGCGAGGTTAACGATCAAGGATTGCCCCGCGTCCATGATGCGCCGGAACCGCAAGGGTTCTGGTGGCTCGCACAGCGCACGGCGCAGCACGGGGTGCGAGAGAAACGACCCCAGCTTGTTGGCGATCGGCGCGAAGCCATCGGCGGCATTCTTGTAGTTCATCGCTGGGAATTCGTCGGTCCAGAAGCTGAGAACCTGCGGATCGATGACATGCGAGAGAAGCTTGATCCGAAATGCCTTGTCTAGAAACATGCGGGGTATGTCGCGCAGATCGGGGTCGGCGGTGTCGAGGAGTGCGAGAACCGCGTGGCGCAGCAAGTGCTCCATTCGCACCCCCCAGGCGTCGGACCATTGCTTCTTGAGCGCGTCAATCAGGCCTGAGGTCACCAAGGGGCGCAAGGACGCTGAGGTCTTAGTCAGCGGGTTGTAGCCGTAGGGCGAGTCAGGGTCGGCGACATTCCAGTAGAGGGCCTCAGGGCAATCTCGGTGCAAAGCCTCGGCCAGATCGCCATGCGGATCAATCAGGCAAAACCCCCGACTAGCGCGATCATCCTGGCGGGCCATCGTGTGGAGAAGTGTCGACTTGCCCGTCCCGGTTTGACCCACAACATACATATGCATGAGCCGGTCGGCTTGGCGCATACCAAAGTGCAGGTCGCCATAGTGGCGGTAAGCAAGGCCAAGTTCGGTGATGGTTTGAGATGGATTTAGCATCGCACCAGTTTCGCCCCGATCGCGCGTGGGCAGTACCGAGGCTGGGCTGTGGATTTACAATCTGCGGATCTCGCAGATGGTCAGCGGTTGCGGGTCTCAAAGGGATGCGGAACACTGAAGACGGAGAGTTCCTGTCTTCTCACGAAGGGTGCGCCTGAAATGGTTTCGGGCGGCCACCCTACGAGAGGAGACCGAAATGGGGACCAAGAAACAGCACCTGTGGGATCTGGTCGGAGCCTATCCAATTTGTTCCAAATGCGGATCATCCAAAATCATCCGTGAAGCCAGCGCCGCGTGGAGCGTGGCGGGCCGAGAGTGGCAGCTCAACAGCATCATCGATGAATTTAGCTGCCAAGGTTGTAACCACGACGGCGTGCCGGATTGGACGCTGGATGAGGCGTTTCGCACGGCGCGGATTCGGCGGCTCAATGACGAGCTACGTCATGGGCACGCGATGCGGGCCTCGATTGTGATGACCTCGGGCGTTCAAGCCGGTGGCGACGCATTTGTGCAAGCCGCCGTGCAGGCTGTCTCAGCGTTTGACGCGTTCACTGAGGACAACGATCCTCACGGTGAACACGACTTTGGATCGTTTGATATTGAGGGAGAAAAGCTCTTCTTCAAGATCGATTACTTTGATCCTGAGATGCAGCGCCATTCGGATGATGCGGCCAATCCAGAGGTCACCCACCGCGTGCTGACCATCATGCTCGCCAGTGAGTATTGATGGCACGCGCGGCGAGGCCACTGACAGATGCCGACAAAGAAGCCGCGTTCCGGACGGCCACCAAGAGCCTGACAACCTGGTACGCCGAAGACCTGAAACGCGGCATGACGGATGAGGAGCTGGAGGCCGCTCTGATTCGCATTCTGGGCATCTGGGGTGGCAGCTGCGGGCCGGGGCGGCTGGACGTCGTGTTCAAAGGCTCAGGCCTCAAAATCTGGGCCGGGTGGCACATCGTCAATCACGTGACCGAACCGCCGATCTTCAAGGGCAAAGCAACCGTCGCGATGGCGCGGAGGGTTTACGGGATCCGCAATCCCGATGATCCGCAACTGTCTCTGTTCTAAGCCTGGCCCGCCCTGTTTTGGCGGGCCACTTTTATTAGAGGGCGACCGATCCCGCAGCTCGGCTGGACTGGCGCGATTGCGCGAAATCGGCGATGATAGAGCTATATAGAAATTGTAAACGGGTGGTGCCCAACCGGGGTCTGGAACGGGGTGTGCGAAAGGGGTCACCCTTTCGCTCTCAGCCTCACCTCCTGTTGCAGAGCGCGTTGCTTAGGGCACCACCCGTTTACAAAAATCGCATGTCAACGTTGGTACCGGGGTTAGACGGCGCCGCGTATGCTTGGATCATTATCCACTTAGTTCATTTACATCATGTACCAAGAGTTCATTTTGGACCTCAAATCGATGCGCAAGAAATCCGGGCTTAGCCAGGACGAGTGCGGACATCTCATCGGGTCCACCCCCAATATTATCGGCAGGCTCGAGCGTGGCGATCGGCCACCAACGGTCGAGGAGATCTGCGCGCTGCAGCTGTTGTTCGGCAAGAGCTTTGAGAGTTTCTATGGCACCTGCGTCGGGTCTGCGCGCCAGATGCTGTCGGACAACCTGAGAACGCTGCCAGAGGTGCCAGAGCGCGGCGGCCATTCGATGGCGAGGGACGGCTTCCTCACGGGGCTCACCAATCGCTTAGAAGAGTATGCCGCGCGAGATGACGCGTAGCCACCAGCGCGTGCTGGCGGTGGCCGCGCGCTGCGGACGGTTGGGGGCCGTGGTCGTTGACGCGGGCGATTTGATCATCTGGGATACCTCTGGCAAGGGGGCCAAGTCCGTCAAAGGGGCGGTGGCCGCCCTCAAGGGCTGGGTCGAGGAATTTCAGCCGGACGTGATCGTCACAGAAAACCCGGATTGCGCAGGGCGCAAGAAGGGACGCCAGCTGCGGATCTTGCGGGCCTTTGCCGATGTTGGGCAAGAAGCCGCGGCGCTCAATCTGGTGATCCGCCGCGAGCGCACGTTTGAAAACGCCTATGAGGAAGCCGCGCAGTTCGCCACGCAGTTTCCCGACCTCGCACCGCTTATTCCGGCCAAGCCACCGATCTGGGGCAATGAACCCTACGGGCTGATTTACTTCGAGGCCCTGGCCTTGGTTCGTGACGCCGGGTTGCTGCAAGCAGCCATCGAATTGGGAAAACGTGCGTAGGTGCGGATTGCACTGGTGGTGGAAATACATTGACAGCTGCAGCCTTGGGTTGCAGCTTTTTGGATATACTGTCAGTCAAGCGAGGGAATGTATAAATGAGATCATACAATGCCGCACGTGCCCTGTTCAGTATTCTGGCGTTCTTTGCTTGGTGCGTAATTGCTTTGGGAATACTGATCGCTGCAATTGGTGTGATCATAGGACGGCAGTTGGTAAGTTTTGAGGACATGTTGTTTGGCCTTGAGGCACTCATAATGGCGTTGCCAGGGCTTCTCGTGATTTTTGTTGGCTATCTGGCTCTGGCAATGGCCCAGATGGGGCGTGCTCAAGTTGATACCGCAGAACTGACGCAACAGATGCTCAAGGTGGCGCGGGACCAGTTGGAAGTGTCCCAGCAAGGGCTACGGCAGGGCCAAAACCAGCAGGCTGGCTTCGCCACGTTGAACTCGGCGAACGACACTTCTGCCGAACGCTCGGGATTGTTTAGGCCGGCCACCAATGGCACAGAACGGTCCTCTTGGGTGGCAAGCGAAGCCGCCGTGGACTCCCCTTCTTTGACTGCAGGCATACAACCCTACGTAACGGCCTCGGCGGAGGTCAGGCGGCTAAACGCGGACGGTTCATTGCTCGAATACCGGGGACGACGAATTAGTGTCGAGGATGGAAAACTCTCTATGAATGGCATCGATTTCCCGGATATCGAGCGTGTGCAGAAATACATAGACCGGCTTATGGTTCCGCCGAGATGACGCCAACTTCGACCCCATACGGCATCCCCAACCTCTATGGGGGGCGGGTATGGGGAGCCATAGCGCAGCACTGATGCTCATCGGTTACCGTGGACCCCACCAATTTCACCGTGACTTCATCTGCTTTTTGCAGATGAACCTGCCACGACCCTGGCTCGGCCTTCGACAGACGGGACTTAGAATGCGCATCACGCTTGATCATCAAACTGTCCGGAAGGGGTGGATCCTCAAGACAACCTATTACGCTGTTGATCTGTCGGTTGCCTTTACCCATGAGGAAAAGCAGATCATCCGGCAACGCGGTCTACTGAAAACCAAACTCGCGGATCGTCGTCCGGCGACCGCCAAAGTCGATGACCGCGACGAAAAGTTCGAGCTGCGCGTGGAACATCTGTTGGAGGGTCGCAGCGATCGGTTTTTGTGTGCGACACCCTCGAAAGCAAAAATCTATGAAGAGGATCTGCTGGCCATGTTGCAGCAGATGAAACTTTGGCTGACCGACAATGCCGAGACCGGCACCCGGACGGTGGTTGAACTCTGATGGCGCGGGATCCGTTCGACGATTTTGGCTCAACCTTTATGACGTTTGTCATCGTGGCGATGGTTCTGGCGATTGCCTCGCTCTTCTCGCTTTTTGCCCTGGTCGCGGTGCCCGCCTATATCGGTTACCGGCTTTACCGCGAGAACCCGAAGCGCTTGGAGCGGTTGGCGCGCGAAGAAACCGAAGTGCTCTATCAACACGCCTTGTCCGGACAGGCCTATTTGTCGGGGCCTGAGATCGATGCGGCGCTGTCGCGGCACTGGCCACCGGATACGCCCCAAGCGCTGCGCCATCAGCTGCTGCAAATCGGTCTCGCGGTTCTCGAAGACGAAGGGTTGATGCCCGAGGTGCCGCCGATCCCAGCACTGTGCAACACGGTGGAAGGCGCGCGCTACCGGGACTTTCTGGCGCGGCTGGGACAAGCGCGCAATGACCGGGTGATGGTGCTCTCGGCCCTCGACGCCATCTCGCAAAGCTTTGCAGGCATCGCCGCTGCGGTGCCTCCAATTGACGGCGATGTGCTGGTTGAGGTGACCCAGTTTGTGCACCCGCTCGGGCCCGCCGTTGAATCTGTCATCGCCCCGTTCTTTGCCCAGAACGACTATCAGCACTTCAAGCGCCTGCGTGAACGCCTTGATGCCAATCTTCATCAAACGCACCGCTCGCAGCCGATCTATCCGCGCGACTACAAGGGCGATGATGTGGTTGACGCGTATCTGACCGGGACGCGCCTGAAAGAGCTGTTTCGGCTGCGCACCCCGTTTGAGATCCCCGAGGCGCGGCGCTTTGAGCACACCCATATTGTTGCCGGATCCGGTCAAGGCAAAACCCAGACACTGCAATACTTCATCTCCAAGGATTTGGGCGACGTTGCGCGAGGCGACAAAACGGTGATCGTCATCGACAGCCAGGGTGATCTGATCAATACGATCCTCAAGGCCAAACTGCTGCCGCCAGACCGGATCGTGCTGATCGATCCCGAGGACATCGCCTTTCCGGTCAGCCTCAACCTGTTCTCTGTCGGCCAGGAACGTTTGAAACGGTATGATGATCTCGAACGCGAGCGCCTGACCAACTCGATCATTGAGCTTTATGACTTTGTGCTCGGCTCGCTTTTGTCGGCGGGCATGACGGCCAAGCAAAGCGTGGTGTTTCGCTACGTGACGCGACTGATGTTCCATATCCCGGGGGCCACCATCCACACCCTGCGCGAATTGATGGAACCCGGTGGCACGGAAAAATACAGCGAGCAGATATCCAAGCTTGAGGGCACGCCACGCCGGTTCTTTGAAACCGAGTTCAACAGCAAAGAGTTCACCAACACCAAGACGCAGGTTCTGCGCCGCCTTTACGGTGTGCTCGAAAACCAGACTTTTGAGCGTATGTTCTCTCACCCGCAATCGAAGTTCGACATGTTCACCGAGATGAATGCGGGCAAGCTAATCCTGATCAACACCTCAAAGTCCCTGCTCAAGGAACAAGGCACGCAGATCCTCGGGCGGTTCTTTATCTCGCTGATTGCCCAAGCGGCCCAGGAACGCGCGACTTTGCCGGAATACGACCGGCTGCCGACCATGGTCTATATCGACGAAGCGCAGGAGTATTTTGACCAAAACATCGGTGTGATCTTGAGCCAGGCACGCAAATACAAAGTTGGGATGATCATGGCCCACCAATACCTCGGGCAGCTCACCAGCGGGCTACAGGAGGCTTTTGAGGCGAATACCTCGATCCGGTTGGCAGGTGGCGTGTCGGCCCGTGATGCCCGCGCTTTGGCAGGTCAGATGTCGTCTGATCCCGATACCATTCAGCGCCAACCCAAGGGCACATTTGCTACGTATGTGCGCGGTTTGACCGAACGGGCCGTTCCAATCAGCTTTCCCTTCTTTGTTCTTGAGGGTCTGCCGCGCGCGACAAAAGACGAGATTGAGGCCATTCGGCAACACAGCCGCGAGGCCTACGCCGAACCATACCGGACCACGGCAGATCATAGCGCCTCAGAGCCAAGCGAAGCCCCTGACGACGCTGAGGAAAAACCGGGTGATGATCCAACGGATCCTTCGCCAGAGCTCTAGTTCTTGGTAATCTGGTGTCATGGCACAGACGGATACACTCGGGCGGGCAACATTCCATCACATCGCGCCAATCGCGAGCGCCAAGCCAACGGCGCGTGAAATCCGGTGGTTCAAGCATATTGAGCGCCACGGGCCGCAATCGTCGCAATATCTCTATGAACTGACCCGCGATACGCATCGCTGCAAAGACACGGGCCTGCGGGCGCTGCAGAAGCTGCGCGCGGCGGGGTTTCTGGTGCTGCCCAGGCAGCAGAGAGCAACAGAGCGGGCGGAGTTCAATCCGTATGTTTATGATCTGACAGCGACGGCCAAGGATCATCTCGTGGATTTGGGGGTCGCAGAACAAACCGTCCGTCCCACGGGTCATTGGTGGCACAGCTATGCTGTCTCCTGCGTCACCAGCTCTATCGACATCGCAGCGGCCCGCGACGGTGTTCGCTATATCCCGGCGCATGAGATCCTGGCGATCAAAGGTGCTGCGCTGGCGATGCCTGTCTCGACCGGCCGGGTGATCCCCGATCAGCTCTTTGCCCTCGATTACGGCGGCCGTTACCGGGCCTTCGTGTTGGAGGTTGATCGCGGCACCGAGCCTAAAACCTCCGCCGCCGCACGGAAGTCTTATGCTCGCTCATTAGAGCAATACGCCGAGATCATCGAGCGGCAGCTGTACAATGCGCACTACGGGCTCAAGGCGAACATGCTGGTGCTTTGGGTGTTTGCGCGACGTTCGGATCAAGCGCGGTTCTTGGAGCTGCTGAGCGCGCAGAGTGAACGGGTGCGCGGGGTGGTGCTGACGGCTGTGATGGAAGCGCCGGGGTTTGCGCCGACGGAGACCTACAGAGGCAGGTGGGCCAGGGCGAGGATGGGTGATGTGGGGATTAGGAGATGCACAATGATCTAGGGTGAAGCACCGATTCTGCGATGTTAAGGAGTTCTCAACGCACAGACCCTTGTTGAATCGTTAATGGTGGTAAACTGAAAATGACGAACCTCCTCGCACTTTTTGCCAATGAAAGTCAGGAACTTAACGTTCAACTGGATGTAATTACCAAGAATCTGCTTATTGTAACGCTGGGTGTAAATTTTGCACATACGGGTCCCATGCGGATGACGTTTCAGCCCTTTGCGCCGAAGGATATGCGACACCGTGGCGTCGGACATCTGAATGTCATGGGTGCGCTCCAAATGCCAAACGATCCGCATTGTGCCGAGATGGTGTTTAAGACCAAAATAGCGCAACTTTTCAATGCGCTCGGGAGATGTCCTATTGGCGTGCCGTTTGGGGATCGGTGGCGCGTTGATCAACCCAGCTTCACCACACTCTGCGAAGGGCTTGGTGCCATCGGTAAAAGGTAGTCCCGCCAATCCCGACGTGGCGGCACGCCTTCGCGACGTGACCGATTTCCTCAGCGTAGCGCAAGCATCCGAAACTTGCGCTGAATGTCGCTTTGATCCTTAGTGATGAACATCTCCTTCGTTAGGCACCGCTGAGGTCGATCGAGTGAACTGATGTTAACGGCGTAAGCGAAAACCACGCCTCAAGCGCGAATTATTCAATACTGCCCATCGTGTTGAGCCCTTCGTTCAGCGGTTTGCCAGTCGATCCACGCCTATCTGGCCCTCGAGCCAGCCGTTTTCCGCCTCGAGGGCATAAAACGTTCGTGCAACGGCAATCGAAGCATCATCCGGTGTACCGCCCGAATAGTAGCCGTTTTCATGACACCACGCGATGTGCAACAGTAAGCGATCATAATTCGGTCCACTCATGGCTTGCCGGTACAGACGGCAGCCCTCAGCGTAATCGCCGTTTCGCTGTTCAATTGTACCTAAGACGTATTGCGCGAACGTTTCTCCACTCGCGGCGCGGCGCCTGTATGCTTCGATGCTTCCTTGCTCCGAGTCCCATAGGGCTCGATATCGTGAAATTAGTTGGCAGACCTCAGGGCGTGCACGGCAATCGAGATCCGTCACGGCGTGCAAGACTCTTTGGTCATCGTTCGGATGGGAATGGCCCTGCCTGAAATCTGCACGGGACGACCACATTTGGATCGTTCTCAGGGCATGCAACGCAAATATCCGGCCAATAACGTTGTTCTCGTCGATCGGCGTGAACCCTGGCAAGATCGACGAGAGAACTCTAAATTGTTCAGTAGCAAAGAGATCAGCATTGCGCTCTGCGCGCCGCATCGTACGAAATTGAGCGGGAGTCGGTTCGCCAGCTGGAGCGTAAAGGTTATCAAGCGCATGGTGCCCAAGCTCGTGAAACAGAATATCAAGAAGCGTCGCGACGAAAATGCCGCCAACCACCTGACCGTGCTCGGCCATGAAGGCATCGCTGTTCAGCCCAGTGTACTCGAATGGCGACAGGGGTGAGCGCCCCGAATACATACGCTGCTCGCCCAGAAGGGTATTCGCTTGAAGTAATCGCCAAATCAATTGCTGAGTCCAATGCTCAGCCAGATGCCTTTGATCGTGGGCCTCGGCTATCCATTCAATTACCGAGAGATCAAAAAGGAACGCGATGACGGTGCGCGAGATGATCACTTCACGCTCGCCGGAATCTCCGCGACGCGCGATGGCGAAGCCATCGATCAGTCTGGCATCAACCACCCGTATGGTTACTTCCTGCACTCTTTGGCGCTGGGCTGGCGGCAAGTGCCGAACCGTAGGCCGCACCCATTCCTCAACGGTTTGCCGTATCATGGTGCGCTCCTCTGATGGTACCCCTGTAACGCGCTGTCCGAGGGCTGGCACCGCGAAAAGAATGACGAAAAGTGCAATAAAGATCCGCATTGAGTTTACTCCAACAAGAAGAGATAAAATGGCTGACATTCAGGCTCTTGGGAGTGATCGTCGGGGACATCGATGGATGGCATGCATTTTTCCGGCAGCTCACGCCCAAACCGATTGAACAGAATCTCGTCCAGTCGCTGCTCCAAGACATTCGCGTGCGCGACCATCTCGGAGGCGATCTCTCTGACGTCATCAAGCGGTTCTGCGGAAGTGAGCGCGATCTGGAGTTGACGCACCTGAAAGCGTGTCGTCCAAAGTGTGCGGGCGTAGTCCTGAAGACTTTCATCCTCATCGTTGTCTTGGTTGTTTCCATAGCCTGAGATTAACACTCCGTCTGCGCCATCGGGCAGGCCTGTTTCTGGCGTTGTCGCAACATTTGACAAGGAAACCGGATTAGACAGCGAAATCCATCCATACAAAATGATAGACAGAAAAAGGAAAATCGGCAGTGCCAGTGTCACGCTTGACCTCACTGTCAGCCCGTCTTTTTCGACGGCGACATCAATCTTCTGCAATCGTTTGCGATAGATTGCCATCAACGCAATTGCCATGAATACAATTATTATGCTGATGAATGCCCTCTCGATAAGCCGCGAGATAGCAAATATTTCGACAATGTTCATTCCTGGCCTCCTTGAACCCGTGATACGCCCTGTCAATCGATCGGATAGTTTGGTTCCGGCACGTTGTTGGGGGGCGGCGCGGATTTAAGCACATAACTGCGCATTCGTTCGTCGCAGCTGGCATAACCCCAGTTGATCAGCAGCCCCTGTTCGGAGTCATCGAACCTGTTAAGGCGAGTCCGAATCTTAGCGATCTCGATGATCTTCTTTGCTGATCGAGGTAAAAGGCCGGGGGCTGGGTCCTTGGTCTCACCCTGGTCAATCCCCCAATAGCACGGTGTCTTACCTCGTAACGCCTTGCTGTCGATCAACATCCGGGTCCGCAATCCACGTGACTGGTCTGCGGCGATATCCAGCGCACGCAAGACCTGTTTCAGGGATAGCGCATCATAGGTCTTGCCATAGTCGAAGGGCTTTCCTGCGTCGCTGCACAGGATTGTGCCGAAATGATCAATGCGCTCGAGCCCGAGATTGTCATAGACACCGCCATCCGTCAGGAATACCCGTTCCATATAGTCGTCTTGTCCAAAAAATTCGGTGCCTTCCATGTCTGACCACCAAGTCTTTTCTAAGTCGATGATCACAGGGGACAAGACCGGGGGGAAGGCACTGGAAGCAGCGACAGCGAGTGATACCGGAAATCGAGCTGTGTTGGTGATCTGGCCAATCTTGTAATCGGCAACGCGCTTGCGCTCGAACCGGAAAGACCGACCGGTTTGCAGATTGGTCGCATTGAAGACAAAATCCGGGCGAATAGGCAACCGATCCAGTGTCATGCCGCCAAGCAGATGTTTGTCATATGCTTCGGCGAGCCGGCTGGGTGCAGAATGACCGAAGGGAACGATCCCTGACAGGATCGATTTGACATCGAGTGACAAGCGACAGAATTCGCGGAGCGGTTCTACCACGTGCTCGTCAAAATTCGGAGCCGTTCCGTTTGAATCGAATGTCAATTTGGACCATGCAGCTGCCAGGCGGGCCGATGCGATCGAGCCACCGGACACACTTGAAATCCGGTCGATTTTGGGCAAGTAACCCAGCTCGTTCAGTCGGATGAGAGCACCGCAGTGAAATAGCGCCGCGCGAAATCCGCCGCCGGAAAGTGCAAGCCCCACTTTGTCTTTGAATTTGTCATCCGTCATCGATCAGCCTTTCTTTCCAGGTATGGATTGCGCTCGCGTGCCGAATTGGACGCCTGATATTCGCACAAATCCGTAAGCAGATTGTCAAACCCACGCGTCACACGCTCGCCTCGGGCATCAAACCGATACGGATGGTACCCCCACTGATTGGCGTTGAAACCTCAAAGACGCGACTGGCGGTTGCCTCGGTGTCGAACAACGCACGCAGGCTGTCACGCTCCTCGACCCAGCCGTTCTTCTTTTCGGCTTCCACCCTCCGTTCTGCATCTATGACGTCAATTGGATAGGTGAAATGCAGAGTAATCGCTTCGCCGCTATGCCCCGCAAAGAGCCATTCAAGCGTTTGGCGCTCGGGGTTCCCGTGCTCCCCGTCACCGCAGAACACATAGTGACGGGCCTTTATCCGCCGGAAGAATTCGGGCGTCACATTCCGGTCGCTGCCGTGGTGCTGCATTTTTAGGATGTCGATTTGTAGCGGCTCGGCTTCGCTGGCCAGACCCCGTTCCGACAAGGCGGCGAGGATGTCCTCCCCGAGCGCGTCGCCAGTCAGAAGAATACGTTTTCCACCAAGAGCAAACAGAGCCGCGATGCTGGAAAGGTTGGCGACCGATCTGTCTTTGCTCAAGGTGGCCAAGGCCGCTTCGGGATTCTCGCGTCCGATTTCCTTGTCCGCAAGAAACTTGTCGTATTTCTTCTGCAGCTTCGCCAGCTGTTTCAGCATTGGCCCCAGCACTGTGACGGTTAGTCCGCCTCCGAACCGGTCAATCTCAGGACTCACTGCTCCTTCGTTCATTACTAGATCGACGAAGGGGGCATTGATCTCCCACTTCAGAAACTCTGCCTTTTTCCGCATCCGGTGGCCCTGCGCAATACTCGCCAAGACCTTCTCGATATCGTGGTCGGTTCCATTGGGAATCTGCGACATTCCGAAACTGGCAAGAGCTGCAGTTTCAGGCATGTCAAGCTGTGGCGGGTTGTTGCCGATGATTTCGTCGAAGCTGTTGTGCCAAAGTGTTTGAATACTCAAGAGCGCGGGCTGATGCAGACGCCTGTCGTTTTCCAGTTCCTCGGCCAGTTCGAGGACACCATTAATATGGTCGTCATCAAGATGACTGACCAAGAGCAATTCGACCGGAAGAGCGTCTCGGCGGTCGAGTGCGCGTTCCTTGTGCAATTCTTCCAGTCGCGGACGCAACGCAGATTGGTACACTTGCGATGGCCCCCCATCGACGATCACCAGCTTAGGCGCGGCTGTGTCGCCGTAATGGATCAGCAGGCAATCCCCTTTTCGTGCCGGCAAGACTTCAAGCGTAAAGATTTCCGCCATGGATCCCCCTTTTCCTAAACGGATTGAAGCGCTCTCAAAACATCGACTAACCCGGCCCCTTGATAGGCACGCTCCCGGCCCAGATCGGTTGCAGTTTCGCACAATATCTGCTTGATGCGACTAGGCTGTCCGACCAGTTCTGGGAACCGCGCCATCAGCAACGCCGCCGCGCCGCTGACATGCGGAGCAGCCATTGATGTGCCTTCGAGACGCGCATATTCGCCACCGCAAATTGGTCCGTTGATTTTTTCGCCCGGGGCGATCAGGTCGGGCTTCATCCGTCCGTCACCCGTTGGTCCGCGGCTGGAAAAATAGCTGACGCCATAGGTGTGCGGTTGAAGCCGGTGGGTCGAACCGACGGTTATAACGCCGTCCGCGTTACCCGGATCGGCGATGCTGGATTCCGTGTGCAGGGGCACGCTGGAACCCGATTCGGTCATGAATACGTTGAAACCGGTGTTCCCGGCCGCCGCCACTACAACCACCCCGTTCGCGACCGCATTCTCGCATTCAACGCAAACCGGCGTGCGCCCGCAGGCATAGTTGGTAACGTCATGCGGGATCGCAAGGCTGATATTCGCGCCGTGGATTACCATGTAGTCATTGCGTTCGTTGAGGTGCCGGATTAGCCGAAGCGCAGCTGCCACAGCGAACTCCGTCGCTTGCATATTCTGCCCCAAGACATTGAAGTCCATCAGCTTGATATCGGGGCACATCCCCGACACCGTAACCCGTTTACCCTTTCGCGTCTCGGTCCATTGGCCGCCCAAGATTCCCGCGACATGAGTGCCGTGATGGCTTGAAGGTGGGCAGTCATGCCGCAGCCGCATGAGCCGTTCGGCGAGGTCCCAATCAATCTGCTGATCGTCCTTGAGGCTGTTGGATGCGTATTTCAGCATTTCTCGAACTTGTGCTTTTGCCTGACTCAAATTCGGATCACCGGGCAAATCGATGGTACGAGCGATTTCATCAATCAAAGTGTTTCGGCGCTTCGTTTTCCACAAGACGTCGCGATTGCGCAGATCGGAGATCAGCGTCATGTTGTATCGCCGGTCAACCCGGCTCTCGCGCACATGCAGCCGCCGGTGCGGATCGTCCGCTACCTCGGCCCTCACGACCGATAGGTCCTGGAACGCGACATGCCCGGCATCGATGCCACTGTCGATCACGGCCCAAGTGATCGAACCGTTCGACAGATTGAACAGTCGTCGCGCCGCGTCTGCTTTGGTTGTTGGCACGGATTCGAAGGCTGCGCCATCGCCGCTGCGGTTCAGGCCCAAGGTAAAGATCAGCTGCGAATAGGCTTCGGTCGTGTCGTGAGCGTGCTCGGCAATGTCCCGGTAATAACCCGACAGCGGCATCTCAACGGTATTGTTGTGTGTCTGGTGTTTGAGAATCGCGCCGAGCGCGTGCCCAATTTCCTCGGGTTCGAAGGCGTTGAGTGTCGACAGAGTCTCTTGCGTATGAACCTCGTTGTTCGTCTTTTCACCGCGCGTCCGTGCGGCGTGTATCACCGCCAACGCCAACAACAGGCGGGCCGTACTGTCCGAGATCTCATCTACCTCTCGATCCGAGGAGACAGGTGTTCCATAAAAAAACGCACCCAGATGCTTGGCATTGACCTTGCCAACGTCGGTAAGTTGAGAGCGGCGCGCACCTGGCATCGTTCCTTTGCATAGCGCCGCATAGGCGTTGCGTCCTTGAGTGATGATCTCATCCGGGTCTTGCCCCACGATGCTCCTGAGGCCTTCGGTCTCCCACCATCGAGTCAGTGGAAGCACCACATTAACTACGTCGTCGAAATAGCATCGCAGGCTGATCAGCCCGGGCATATCCGATATGTCCGATGGATCTCTATTTTCCTGGCCAACCTGTATTCGGTACTCCATCATCCTTTTGTAGAGTTCATTGGCGACCAAATGCGCTTGATGGGACTTGCGTGGGACAATCAAGCCTGAAACCGACGCCGCCGGATTCTGTGCAAACGCGGCCCAAACGTCCGGTAAAACCGGGGTATCTTGCGTGAACCGCCGCCCACCGGGGGACCCGAAAAGGATCTCGTTCAGAAACTCCTTACCGACTGTCACGTGACTCAAAACGGCTCTCCAGCACAAAAGGCTTACTTTTTTGTTGCAAGCATGCGCTATTGGGTGCTTTGTTTCAACTACTATACAACCACAGCGCGCAACGCGTGTGAAGGTCAGGGCCTGTTTTTCTCCTCCAACAAGCGTGTTTACCGCTGGAAAACAGAGCGGTGACATGGCAGATCAATATTGGCTCAGCGACACGCAGATGGCGCGACTGGAACCCCACTTCCTCACGGGAAGGCTCAGGCCCCGGCATCGTCGACAGATCCGACGAGCGACATGATGAAGTCTTCGTGGTCGTTCATTGCGGCACGCATTTCATCGGCATAAGTGTAGCGGTTATACACGGCTGCAACCCCGCTGATGGTTCCCGAAACATGATTGAGCAGTTTTTCGGTGACGTGGATGGGCGTGCCCAGCCTGGCCATATTCGAGCTGAAGGTCCGTCGCAGGTCATGAAGCGTGTATGGGGCGACGTTTAATGCCTTGTCGAACCGCTCTTTGCTTTTGCCCCAGCCGTTGAACGGTCGCTCTTCATGCCCGCGTGCTGGGAAAAAGAGGTCTCCAGTGTTCGGGACACCTTCGAGAAGGGCTTCGGTCATAGGTGAAATCGGGAGCCGGTGTTCACGCTTGTTCTTGGTGAAACCAGCTGGGAAAACGATCACGCCCTCTTCGATCCAGCTGCGACACAGGCTCGCAATTTCGCCTCTGCGCTGTCCGGTCAAAATCAAGAGCTGGACGATTGACCCAAACGGGTAGCCTGTTTCGAGAGTCCTGTTCCAGATCGCGGCGAGATCGGCGTCTGAGACAACGTTCGATCGGGGTTCGGATCGGAAAGACAGAGGGGGTAGGGGCGAGACTTCGATGAAGCCCCGCTTGACGCACCAGTTCAACATAACACGGAGCGCAACGAAGGCGTGCTGTTGTTCTGACGGCGTATTTCCTAAACGTTCTATAGCTTCCATGAGTTCGGGTCGCGTTAGGGCGTCGAGCGGTTGTTCAAACGAAAAGTGCCGGTGCAGCAAGCGACGATAGCCCTCGGCGGTGCGCGGCTTGTTGCGCCGCTCGCTGTCTTTGAGAAATTTGTCTCGGGCTTGGGGAAAGCGAATGGAGGGCTGATAAGGGGTGGTGGCCGATTCCGGATCTGCTTCCACTCGGGCCCGCATGGCCGCTTTGCGTGCTTCGGCCAGGGACATGGCTGGATAGCGGCCTAAGGTCTTCAGTTGCCGCTTCTCTCCATACATCACGACAAATGACCTCGTCCCGCCCTGAGAAACGCGCACGCCAAAGCCGGGCAAAGAGGCATCGAAATAGGTCTTTTGGCCGGATACTGGAGCCCGAAGATTTTTTATCTGAATGTCCGTTAGTCGCATGTTAGTCTCTTTTTTATCGTGCGTAGGGCGGTTCCCCTATGTTCAGCGATAATCTCCATATATCATAAAAACAGCATGATAGAAGAAATTTCGGATGCTATGTTCAGCGCTGAAAAGGCTGGGAATTAGAATCATAATCCGCGTGTCGGGGGTTCAAGTCCCTCCTCCGCTACCATTTTCCTTTATGTTTGATATTGCTGCGCACCGCCTGCGGTCGATCCGGTCGTGTGGATTTTGGTCGATCACACCTGCTTG
>Ga0209345_10001386_pt1 | contig 29084 bp, 25 predicted proteins | sample Cruoilmetagenom7_FD_187294 | JGI IMG/M metagenome (GOLD analysis project Ga0209345, IMG submission 187294) | Oil polluted marine microbial communities from Coal Oil Point, Santa Barbara, California, USA - Sample 7 (SPAdes) (version 2) | ecosystem: Environmental > Aquatic > Marine > Oil seeps ...
GTCTTCGTCATGATAATAGTGGAGACGATACCACAGATGATGGGTGGATTCATCGAAGTGGATGAACAACTCGCAGTTACGCTTGGAATATCACCAGGTGCGCTGATGTGGATACTCTTCCTTCAGATATGCATAGGCGGTGTTCTGGTTCTCTTCATGGATGAGATAATATCCAAATGGGGAATCGGCTCCGGAGTTGGGCTGTTCATCGTTGCGGGTATATCATGGGGAATGGTTACAGGTATATTCAACTGGAACCTTGCAGCACCGGACATTGCGGCGTCAGTTGGGAATCTTCCGATAGGTATTATTCCCAAATGGGCATGGATATCATCAAATATGGGTGCGGGTGAGTTGCTTGGTCCTGGTGGGTTGGGATTCATATTCTTGCGAGGAGATATTCTTGCGCTAATATCAACGATTGTGATCTTCCTGATCGTCGTATACATAGAAAGTACAAGAATCGAGCTCCCACTCTCACACAGCGCTGTGAGGGGGGCAAGGGGGAGATTCCCCGTAAAAATCATATATGCATCAGTCCTGCCGATGATACTTGTAAGGGCTCTGCAAGCAAACTTTCAGATGATCGGGATGGTGCTTGCAAGAAGAGGTGTGACCACCTTTGGGACATATGCCGCAGGTAATACACCTGTCTCCGGTCTTATGTACTACCTAAATCCGGTCAGAGGGCCATCAGACTGGATCCCATCGATGGTTGCGATGAATTACCAAGATATGGGACTTCTTCCGCCTGAGACCTGGCAGATAGTCCTTAGGCTTGGAGTTGATGCATCGGTTTTAATCCTTGGTGGGATCGTTTTCGCCATATTCTGGGTGCAGACAGCAAACATGGGTCCGAAGGATGTTGCCAGACAGATCCAAAGATCCGGGATGCAGATACCTGGTTTTAGGAGGAATCCAGCTGTAATCGAGAAGGTAATGAAGCGTTATATCCCAAAGGTAACTGTAATTGGTGGTGCTATCATCGGGGGTCTTGTTCTGGTAACTAGTCTTTTGGGTACAATCGGAAATGTGGGCGGAACCGGTCTTCTGCTAACAGTAAGTATAGTTTATCGGCTGTATGAGGACCTGGCAAAAGAGCAGATGATGGAGGTGCATCCGATGATTCGAAGATTCCTAGGTGAGGAGTGATTATGTCAAAGATAGTTGTTGTAACCGGGATGCCAGGTGTTGGCAAAACGACTGTTCTTGAAAATGCACTGGAACTGGCAAACAAGGAAGGTGCAAATTTCAAATGCGTGAACTACGGAGACGTAATGTTTGAGATAGTCAAGAAAGAAGGTCTTGCAGAGGTTAGAGATGATATGAGAAGATTGTCTCCCGATGTACAGAAGAGAGTTCAGAAACTGGCAGCAAATAGCATATCCGAGACCGGTGGGAACATTATTGTCGATACGCATTCCACCATCAAAACTCCAGATGGGTACCTGCCCGGGCTGCCCGAATGGGTTCTTAAAGCGCTTCAACCGACGAATATCGTACTCGTTGAAGCCGACCCAAAAGAGGTTGCAAACAGGAGAAAAGGAGATGCATCGAGAGTTAGGGATGACGAGCTGGAGTCTTCCATGGAGGAGCACCAGAACATGAACCGTGCTGTTGCCATGTCGTATGCAATGTACACCGGTGCACCCGTTAAGATCATAATGAATCATGATCTTGAAACGGCTGTTGGGGAACTTGTCGATCTGTTGAAGAATTGAGATGGCTTAACTTTTTTAATACTGGATAAAGCGTTAGGAAGCCCTCACCCTTATATACTAAGAAGTTGTGATTTCACATAGTTATGGCTATCGATCAAGAGGGGATAGAGCAGTATGAAGGGGAGTTAAATGAGTATAACAGAGCGATCGAACTGAATCCGGATTCGATAGATGATCATTATAATCGTGCCCTCACCTATGCCAGGCTTAATAAGTACGAGGAAGCAATCGACGATTTTAATAGAGTGCTCGAACTGAACCCTGATTCGGTTGGGGGGCGTTTCAACCGCGCAGTTGCCTTTCTAAAGTTAGGTAGATATACGGAATCAATTGAAGATTTTAATAGATCGCTCGAACTGAACCCTGATTTAAAAATGGTTTACGGCAAGAGAGCTCTTGCCTACCTAGAGCTCGGGGATTACGAGCATGTGATCGAGGATTACAATACTGTTCTTGAACTTGATTCTGATATCACAATAGCTTATATTAATAGGGGTGCGGCTTATCGGGCTATCGGAAAATATGACCTTGCACTGGAGGACTTCGAAAGGGCGATTGATATGGATTCTGACTCTATGGAAGGTTATCACAATCGTGCTTTAGTTCGGTCAAGGCTGGGCCAGTACGAGGAAGCGATTGAAGATTTCGACAGAGCGATCGAGATAGATCCGGATTCGATCATCGACTTTTGCAACCGAGGTCTGGTCTTTGCACGACTGAGGCGGTATGAGGAAGCAGTAGACGACTTTGATCTGGCAATTGTGGCCGATCCTGACTCGGCAGAGGCTCATTACAACCGTGGTATAGCTCGTGCTAAGTTGGATCTCTATGAAGGCTCTATAGAGGACTTCGGAAAGGTCATAGAACTGAGTCCAAACTACCCGATTGTATATAAGAACCGAGCCATAGCATACGTAAAATTGAACCAGTATGACCTCGCAGTAGAGGACTTCGGAAAGGCGATTGAACTTGACGCAAGTCTACCTGAAAACTACTACAACAGGGGAATCGCATACAAAGAGCTTGGCGAGTACAACCATTCAATCGATGACTTCAGACAGGTTATTGAACTTGATCCTGACTATAAAGATGCTTTTTACAACCGCGGCTTATCTTATATTGGGCTTGAAAAGTATGACTTCGCAATAGAGGACTTTGGAAAGGCGATTGAACTTGACGCAAGTCTACCTGAAAACTACTACAACAGAGGAATCGCATACAAAGAGCTTGGCGAGTACAACCATTCAATCGATGACTTCAGACAGGTTATTGAACTTGATCCTGACTATAAAGCTGCTTTTTACAACCGCGGCTTATCTTATATTGGGCTTGAAAAGTATGACCTCGCAGTAGAGGACTTTGGAAAGGCGATTGAGATTGATCCTGACTGTAAGGGTGCTTTCTACAACTGCGGTGTCATTCATTCAAGAGAAAATGAGTTTATTTCTGCAATCGATGACTTTAGTAGGGTGATAAAACTGGATCCCGCATATATGGATGCTCATTTTAAAAGAGGACTGGCTTACAAAGAGTTGGAGAAGTATGACCTCGCAGTAGAAGACTTCGGAAGAGCAATTGAACTTGATCCGGGTCTTACTGAAGCTTACCGCATCCGAAGCCTAATCTGTGTAGAGTTGGGGGAGTGGAATCAAGTAATAGAGGATATTGGCGTGTTTATAAGATTTGATCAGGATCAATCGGAAGCATATTACAACAGAGGAGTTGCTTACGGGGAGTTAGGACAGTATGACCTCGCAGTAGAGGACTTTGGAAGTGCAATTGAACTTGATCCTGGCCTTACCAAGGTCTACTACAACCGAGCCCTCGTTTACATGAGGCTTGAAAAGTATGACCTCGCAATAGAGGACATAGGAAAGGCGATTGAGATTGATCCTGATCTAACGGATGCTTTTTACAATAGAGGGATTGCTTACAGAAAAATTGGAGAGTATGAGCTTGCTATAGGGGATCTTGACAGGGCAATCGAGATGAATTCATATCTTGCAGGTGCTTACTACAATAGGGGGCTTGCCCAAACAGATCTTGATAAGAACGATCTTGCATTAAAGGATTTTGGTATTGCGATTGAACTTGATCCGGGCCTTACCGAGGCATATATTGGCCGTGGTATCGCTCTCATGATCCTTGAGAAATACGATGAGGCGATAGATAACTTTAAGAATGCAATCGAACAGGGTAGTGATCTGGGGAGTGCCTACTACAACAGGGGCCTTGTCCATGCAAGATCGATGAAGCATGATCTCGCAATAGCTGACTTCGGAAGGGCCATTGAACTGGTCCCTGATATGGTGGATGCCCACTATAACCGTGGACTTTCATTCAACGAACTAAAGGATCACGATCGTGCAATCGATGACTTTGATATGGTATTATATCTTAAGTCTGATCTTCCCAAGGCTTACCAAAACCGCGGCATTGCGCTTGCATGTATAGGTAAGGACGATCTCGCCATAGGAGACTTCAACAGGGTGATAGATGCGGATCCTGACTCGGTGAAGAGTTACTATTACCGTGGCATAGCTCTAGCTAGGTTGAATCAACATGAGGGCGCAATCGAGGACTTTGATAAGGCAATTGAACTTGATCCTGATCTTTCTGAAATCTACTACAACCGAGCCCTCGCTTATGCCAAATTGGGTAAGGACGACCTCGCAATAGAGGACTTTGATAAGGCAATTGAACTTGATCCTGATCTTTCTGAAATCTACTACAACCGAGCCCTCGCTTATGCCAAATTGGGTAAGGATGACCTTGCGGTAGATGACTTTGATAGGGTGATCGAAGGTGCCCCGGATCTCTATGAAGCTCACATCAACCGCGCCCTAGCATACTTGAGCCTTGGTAAAAACAACCTTGCAATGTGGGACCTCGATTGGGTACTTAAGATCAATCCCAATAATGCGGATGCTCTTTACAATAGGGGCCTTGCATATGAGAGGTCGGGTAAGCCATATCAGGCTCTAGAGGACTACAACAATGTAATTATGATACTTCCTGGTGATGCAAGAACCTTTGGAAGTAGGGGTAGGATATATGCAGAATTGGGAGAATATGATAAATCTTCTTCTGATTATAAGACGTCAGGAGTTCTGTATATCTGTTCTGGTATGAGGGATGAATCAATCAAGTTTTTTTCCCTCTGTTACGATCTGAAAGATAAAATTGAGAATGATGATGTGGTGTACAGTGGAATTGCCATCTCCCTTCTGACATCTGATCCGAATATAATCTTAGAATTGAAGAAGATGCGAATGGAAAATGATACTTTGAGGGAGCTATTCCTTCTAACCTCTAATGAATTATCAGGAAGCAAGATATCGGATGGTGTAGCAAGGCTTGATGTGGGAATGATGGACTCAGATATGATTGTACTATTGGAACTGCTTAAATTATATGAAAGAAGTGCTCAATTTACCTAGAAAATGATTTAAATGCCTAAAATTGATGTTAACAGCTTAGAGATACACTATGTATCTAAAGGAGAAGGTTCTACCATAGTATTAATCCACGGAGCCGGTAACTCGCATATGAACTTCAAGCCACAGTTTGAGTATCTTGGAGGGGATCATCACGTGATTGCTATCGATCTACCGGGTCATGGCAGCTCAGAAGTCCCAGAAGATCCTTCCCTGATCTCTGTCGAATGGTATTCCAGCATCTTGAAGGGTTTTCTTGAGGCTATGGGCATTGGGAGGACTTCGCTCATTGGGCATTCGATGGGTGGCGCAATCTCCATGCAGTACTGTCTTGAGTACCCAAAAGATGTGAAATGCCTCATTCTTGTAAGCACAGGTGCAAAACTGGGAGTTAGCCCGGTTCTATTCTCGGTACTAAGATCAGACTTCAAAAAAGCAATAGAGAATGAGTACTTGACAAGGTCTGCGAAGAGGGTAGATCAGGTGCTATTAAAAGAAGTACAAGCAGCATCCTTTATGTGTGACCCGGATGTCGGTATTGCAGATTTTGAGGCATGCAACAACTTTGACATAAGGGGCAGGATGAAAGATATAATGAGTCCGACACTCGTTATTGGGGCGGATAATGACCAGGTGCACCCCTTATACTGGTCAGAGTACCTGCATGAAAAGATAGAGGGTTCCGAACTGAAGATCTTCGATGGAGACTTCCTCTACACTCTCGAAAAGCCATCGGAGGTCAACGATACGATCTCAAAATTTTTAAGAAAGCATCTTGTGTGAATGACCCGGGCGTCATACACATCATTTTTTGTTATAGCAATGCAATGGCTCCCGTCCCATGTTGAAGTAGCATCTGTTGCAACTTTTACATTCGGCAGGGCTCAGATCGCCTTCTATCCATCTGTTCGGAAGATCAGGCTCACAGATGAGTGGGCGCGAGATGGATACAAAATCAGCTCTCTTACTCTCAAGAATGCCATCCGCCATTACCGGATCCCTCATCCCGCCAATCAGAATCAACGGACAGCCTCCCATGACAGGTTTCAACTCCTGTGCAGTAGGTAAAAGGTATGCTTCATCATCTCGTGATTTAATGAGTTTCATTGGCAGTGCACTTTTGTTTCGGAGCCTCCCTTCGTAGATACCTCCGCTGGGCTCGATTGCGCTATATCCCGTTTCTACGAGCATTCTGGCAATATCTTTTGCCTCTTCAACGCCAAGACCTTCAGGGACTCCATCCTGGGATTGCATCTTAACAATTATTGGAAAATCGCCTCCCACTTCATCACGAATTCCCTCGCAAATGCCTACGAGTATCTTTGTGCGACTCTTGGTGTCACCACCGAATTCATCGCTGCGCTTGTTGGAATATGGTGATAGGAACGAACTGAGCAGATAGCCATGGGCGGCATGGATCTGAACCATATCATAACCACACTCGTAAGCTCTACGACCGGCATCGACGAACTTGCCAATCATCCCTCTAACCTCGTCCGTGCCAAGTTCACGGGGAAGACGATTTATCATTTTGTCAGCAATAGGTGACGGTGCTATAGGTACAATCTTTGGAATTAGTATCTGACGACCGCAATGTGCGAGCTGAGCCGCAATCTTGACGCCCTCATACTCGTGAACCGCGTCAACCAAACTCTTCTGTCCTGTCGTGCAGGAGTCGTCATATAGGCCGGATGTCTTTGGCCCAACCATACCTTCCAGATCAACTGTGGTAAAACCGGTTATTAGCAGGCCTGTACCGCCCCGTGCCAGATCAGAGTAAAGATCGATCAGTCCGTCGGTCACATGCCCCTTCTCATCTGCCATGCTCTCGTACGTCGCCGAGCGTACAATCCTATTCTTAACGGTGACATCCCCGATCTTACCTGGGGTAAAAAGAGTACTTAATTCCACATCGAACACCTTCTCAAGTCTAATGATACTCGAAGGAAGATTTATCTTTTGTCAGGAGTTCAGCTACCTTTCCCTGTAATATCATTTACAATCTCCCAGAGTTCGTCTTCCGATACGCCAGTATGCATCTCCGACATTATCTTCTTGACGTCATTAAACGCACTGCGCATATCGTCTTTACCTAGCTTCTCCTGCAATTCCTTGATCCTTTCAACTATGATTGCTATCTCCTCATCCGTAGCCTCTATCCCCTTCTTCTCAAGCTTATGTCTAATCGCATGCGCTCCTGTAAACTTGCCCAGGAAGAATTTCCGCCCTCGCCCTATCGAACTGGGTGATATAGGCTCATATGCTCTGTGATGTTCCATCTCTCCGTGGATATGGATCCCGGATTCATGACTGAATGCGTTCTCACCAACGATGGCCTTGTGAACCGGCACCGGGACTGTGAAGTACTTCTCGGTGAGTGTTGAAAGTTCATACAACTTCTCCGTCTTTATGTGTGTGTTTATACCATAAAGGACTTCAAGAGCCATGACAACCTCTTCGAGTGGGGCATTACCAGCCCTTTCTCCGTATCCGTTTATACAGGTGAGCGGGAATGTGACGCCTTCTTCTATCGCTGCAAGCGTATTTGAGGTCGCCAGACCAAAGTCATCGTGACAATGCACGGCGAGAGGGACCTTCTTGACATTCCATATCTCTTCCCTTACCTTGCTCATAAGACTCTTCATCGAGAGCGGGCGGAGGAACCCCACAGTATCACAGGCACATATTTTGTCGACACCAGCATCAATAGCAACTTTATGGAGTTCTATCAAGAATTCGATCTCCGTTCGGGATGAATCTTCGGTAATAAAGTCCACCACAACACCGTGATCCTTGGCGTAACTGATAGAATCCGCAACAGCCTCCATGACCTGCTCCCTTGTCATTCTTAACTTATACTTGAGATGCAAGTTGCTGGAAGCTATGAAGATAGGTATCTCATCAACCTCGCAATCGAGACACGCATCAATGTCAGATCTCATCGCTCTGGCAGGAGCTGCAACGGAAAGGCCCAAATTCTCGGATGATATCTGCTTAATTGTATCCTTTTCGCTCTGAGAAACGGCCGGGAAACCAGCAGCAATTACGGCAATTCCCATCTCATCCATAAGTTTGGCGAGCTCGATCTTTTCATCTAATGTGAGGAATACACCAGGGGTCTGCTCACCATCTCTGAGGGTTTCATCCCATATCCAAACCTCTTCTGGAAGAAACTCGGTTTTAGATTCCTCTAACATATTATAATTCGCTATCAAACCGTCTTTTTCAATTTCAAACAAAATTCTCTCCCTCAGTGAAAATCAGAATTAGAAACTCCATTATCTGATTAAGTTTATGCCCCCATATTTATTTAAATCTTCTGTTTTGCTCCATGTAATCTTGATGTCTATCGGATAACATTTAAGTTCATTGCATGCAATTACCTACTTTGTTCAGATTCATTGAAATTTAAAGGGGATGGTACATGTTATCAAATACAACTCATCAAAAATCTCTAAAAAACCCACTGATAGTGCAGAGTGATAGGTCTATACTTCTAGAAGTGAACAATCCGTGCTACGAGAGTGCGCGGGACATATTAGGGTTATTTGCCGAACTTGTAAAGAGCCCGGAGCACATCCATACTTACAAGATCACGAACCTATCCCTATGGAATGCGGCTGCTTCCGGTATGAGTTCTGATATGATCCTAGATGCACTGGAAGAGTACAGCAAATATGAAGTCCCTGATAATGTCTATTCAGATATCGTCGACTATGTTTCAAGATACGGGCGCCTAAAACTGAAGAAGGAAGGAGACTCGTTGATTCTGGTAAGTGATGATATTAATTTGATCTCGGAGGTTTGGAACAATAATGGTGTGAAACGGTACTTGCAGGAACAAATTGATGAAAGGACACTTAAGATAGAACCTGGCATGAGGGGGCATATAAAACATGCTCTGATCGAACTCGGCTTTCCAGCAGAGGATATTGCAGGTTATACGACCGGTGATCATCTTTCAATTGAACTGTTGGATGAAACGAGGTTGGGCACCTCTTTTCTGTTGCGACAGTATCAGCAAGATGCAATCGGTTCCTTTTACGCTGGTGGTAGCATCTTTGGCGGAAGCGGGACGATCGTGCTTCCATGTGGTGCCGGAAAGACGATAGTTGGAATGGGCGTCATGTCAAAACTTGATTGTCACACACTAATCATAACTCCCAGTACAATTGCTGCAAGACAGTGGATCGACGAACTTGTAGATAAAACAACGATATCAAAGGATGATATCGGAGAGTACTCAGGGGAATCAAAAGAGATTAAACCGGTTACTATAGCCACGTATCAGATACTGTCTCACAGATCCAAAAATGATGAATTCCCTCATCTGAAGCTCTTCAACGAGAGGAACTGGGGCCTGATAGTTTATGATGAAGTTCACCTGCTCCCTGCACCCATATTCCGGATTACAGCAGAAATTCAGTCGATGAGGCGTCTGGGGCTCACCGCAACACTTGTAAGGGAGGACGGAAAGGAGACTGAAGTATTTTCACTGATCGGACCCAAGAAGTATGACGCTCCATGGAAGGATCTTGAGAAGCAGGGATGGATTGCTAAAGCAGTATGTAGTGAGATCAGAATCTCTATGCCAGAGGAGTTCAGGCTGAAGTATGCGATGGCAAAGGACCGGCAGAAGTACAGGATATCTGCAGAGAACCCTCAGAAGATCGAACCTGTGAAGGAGATTGTTAAGTATCATAGGGGTAAAGGGGACAAGATTCTGATCATAGGAATGTATCTTGATCAGCTTACAGGGATCTCTGAACTACTTCATGCTCCATTACTTACCGGAAAGACACCAAACAAAGAGAGAATAGAACTGTATGATCGGTTCAGAAATGGTGAAACAGATGTCCTTGTGGTATCGAAGGTTGCCAACTTCGCCATTGATCTCCCTGATGCCAATGTTGCAGTCCAGATCTCAGGGACATTCGGTTCCAGACAGGAGGAGGCGCAACGTCTCGGAAGGATACTTAGGCCAAAAAAAGATGGTTCCATAGCTCACTTCTACTCGATAGTTACTAAGGATACGAGAGATCAGGATTACTCTGCAAAGAGGCAGATCTTCCTCGCCGAACAGGGATATAGATATGTTATAGGTGATAAATTCGTGATCCCCGATAAGTTAGCGGCTTCAGATGGAATATCTACCACACCAAACAAAAGCTTAAAAGCATCTTGAAACAGACAGTACATAATGCAGCGGAGATCTTGGTTAATTGTAATTCTCGCGCTTTTACTCATTTTCATGACTGTGGCATCAGCAGGTCTTTTCATGGTAATTAGTTATCAGGAATCCATGATCAATGATCTAAATAGTAAAGTGTCGGAGCAAGAGATTCTAATCTCCAAACTGAAGTATGTACGTACCGAAGAGGTAAACTTCACTTGTACGGCCGAAGGGGCAGTCCCGCTTGATGGGGGACATCGGACAAAGAAAGGTAAAATCGTAGCTGTCGACGGGATGGCCAATTCCGGAACTCTGGGGGAAGTATCGGTCGAGATAATAGAGGGTAAGGGCAGGGTTCTTATCAATACAAATCCGTTCATTGAAGCTGATACTCAGCATTCGGCAAAGATTGCAGTAGAAGTTGCGCAGAACTTCACAAGCAAGAGCCTCCTACAAAACGATGTAATAATCACATTTGATCTTAATGATGCCATAATGCTAGGTGGGCCATCCGCCGGTGCCGCAATGACTACTGTAGTGATTGCTGCAATCGAAGATAGAGATCTGAGGGATGATGTGTTGGTCACTGGTACCATCGAACCTTCGGGATGGGTAGGATCCGTAGAGGGTGTACTTGAGAAGGCTCAGGCTGCAACTGAGGATGGGGCAAGCACATTTCTTGTTCCACATGGAGGATCGCTAGTTAAGTTCAATGAGAAAGTGATCGAAGAAGAAAGAATCTGGTTCTTCACGATAGATCGAGTGCGTTATGAGTCAAAGATGGTCGATCTGAATGAATACCTCAATAGCAGCGACATGGAGGTCGTAGAAGTATTCACAATCAACGATGTCGTTGAATACATGCTCGTCTGATCCTAACTTGCCTTATTCTCCGATTACAACCGTACCGATAAACTCCTTTCCCCGCATCACATCGATCATCCTGTCAGGATACTTTCCATTGACTACAGTGCAATTCACCCTCTCTTTTATAAGGAACTTCGGTAGCTCTTTATCCATGCATGTTACCTTGCCTATCAACTCTTCCGCTGGGACTTTATTCAGAAGAGATCCATCTAAAAAGACCCCATCGACATCGGTCACCTTGATGAACTCTGCACCAAGCTCCTTTGCAACCCATGCTGCAATCGTATCAGATGTCACGTCCCAGCTATGAGGAAGCGGATCAACCTGCCTCAGTAGCACGTATGAGTGGAGTATGAAGGTGCCTGTACCTTCTCCGATACGGGTGAGATCCTCTAACGGCTCCACAGTCGTACCATCTGCAAGGTAAAGACCATACTGATCCATTGCATGGATGGCCATCCAGTGTGCTGTATCTTCGGATAGCTCTTTTGAGTGACTCCTCACCAGATCTGCAAATACCCCTCCACCGGGAACGATAACGATCTCTGTCCCAGACTCGGATGAATACTTTAGAAGGCGACCTATTACCCCCCTGCCACAATCCATGAGGCTACCGCCTATCTTAAGTACCACTCTCACTTTTCAACCCTCGAGTACATTTATCAATCTTCTCATCACCAGGTACAAGGGAATGAGTATGACTATGTACAAGCCAAGCATGGTAAAGCCGTCCATACTGGCGCTACCAACTGCAAGTTTTGCCGTAAGGTTGAATGGTGAATTGGGCAAAAGAGATGATATCGTGAAGAGGAGGAGAAGCAGTATCGAGTAGATGAAATGGACCTGAGCCCTCTCTCTGAACTGTAGCGATAGGATCGCGCCACATAAGACTAATAGGCCAGTGATGGCAGTAACAAGTACTAACAACATGATCACGTTGTAAATAGCGATTCCGTTCATTGTGAGCAGAACTATCCACGCAAAAGCCTGGAATGGGGCTATTATAGTTGAAAGGAGAAGCTTTCCATGTATAACCTGTCCGGTGGTTATCGGTGAGACCCTGAGAAGATCCATCGTATTGTGGTCAAACTCTTCAGTTATCAGATCGATGATGAGTCCCCCGGAAATAAATGCAGGGGTGAACATTAAAAGAGGTATCAATAACCCATATATGAACTCAAAGTAACTGGAGGTAGATTTGGCCCCTTCAACGTTCAGTTTGGCGACTGGAGGTAATTTTTCGATATCATCCATTCTCAGTTGTTGTTCAAACTCTTCAAATGGCTCTTTCAGATGAACTGTTATTAATGTAGATTTTAAATCATTTTCTGGTAGAAATAGATCTATTTTTATAGCATCAGAGCTATTTTCAGGCATATTCGGAACTACAAGTATCCCATCTATCCGATTGTCAAAAAATTGATCTTTTGCATCACTAAATGACGAGAAATATCTCAATTTCACCCTTCTATCTTCTTCGAGCATCTTCACTAGGCCGTTCTCCCTGTCTCCATATACACCCAGATTGACATTGCCAATATCGGCTCCGATGGATTCCGGATCATAAAACGAGGTGAGCCCTATCACCAGAAATGAGGAGAAGGATGCTATGAATAGTTGGATGAGGATTGCAAGCACCAAGGTCTTCTCGTTGATCAGACTTCTCATCTCTTTTTTTACTATAATCAGTATCTTACTAGCCAAAGAGAACCCCCCATGATATTACAAGGTTGTACGCGCTGTGTACAAGTACTGAAAGGATGAGGAAGGCCGGGTACCTTCTGACCCCATAGTAGCGCATTCCAACGGCAGGAATCATAACGGTAACAGTATGCAGAACAAGTGGAAATAGAAGCCTTCCGAACATGATCAACCCAAAAGGAGATGCGAGGAGTGGTACGAGTGTCACAATGATCAGTCCCTTTTCGCCGATGAAGAATCCAAGTGCTGATAGGAATGCCAGTACCAGTGCATTCTTTGTTTTGGGCTCAATGACCTTTCGTGAGAAGAGCGCGACTATCCCAATGGATTTGAGCATCTCCTCTATGAGTGCGATGAAGATCATAAACAAGATTAGCGAATACGGAAGCGGGACGTTGAAGAAGAGGGTCAACATCATCAGTTCAGCCATGAAAGCAAACGGTATGAAGACGATACTGAGGATAAATATTGAGGCGTATGGGTGTTTTCTTGATAAGGATGCTTCCACCACATCCAGGGCCTTTGAAAGCACAGGTTTCTGAGTGAATAGATCTTCTTCCCTGAATATGAATGTGGAGAAAGCTATAAGCGCAAACGACGTAAGGTAGAATGGTACTGTTGAGAAGAGATACTCAGTAATGGCAAAATCTTCACCTTCGAGAAGTTTGACAACAAAGGTCATCGGAGAGATTGCGCTTATCGTCGGAACGTTCATGAACATGGCCGGAAGGAAAAGATATGATGACATCGCTGTGGCAAAGAATACTGATACAAAGGTGAGTTCCTTGAAGCTTCTCGCAAGAATTGCAGTGAAGAACGCTATGGCAAGGAAGAACAATGTCACGGGAAAGAGGAGAGTTAGAATATATAATGAAGTCACGGGATCGCTCAAGAAAAGGGAGATTCCGATGACTGTGACAAGAGTGATTGCAAGGTAAGGAAGCATCTTACCGATCACTATCTCGCTCCTACGCACAGGTGAAGCGAGAAGCAGTTCACACCTTCTGTTCACCCTCTCACTCATTATACTTGCGGAGTAGAACTGGGTGATAAAGTACATTGGAAAAATGAACATGAACGAGAGAAGTACGGACTCGAATGGGATTGGTGGTGACAATTGAGAAGGCGTCGTTATGTTATCCGGCGGAACGAATATATCTGTCATTCCCGATCTTCTATATCTCATAGGCGTATCGAATCTGGATGGAAGTGAAACGTTTGACTCGGATATACCACCTGTTCCCGATCTTTCTTCTTCAAATCCGTCGTCTATTCTCTCCTGTTCACCCACCATAAAGAATGTCTGTTCCCTCTCTAGATAATGGGTCTCCACCCATACAGGAAAAGCATCATAAAAGTTGTCAGCATCGCTTTGAATCCATAGTTCACGCTCCCTGTACTTCTTTGTGGAGCTTTCAAGTGCATTCAGGGCGGAATTTGACTTCCTTGTATTTCTTGAAAAGACCGTGTCTTCTGCTATAAAGAGATCGACACTACCTGATTGGAGTAGATATCTCCCCTCTTCATCAGCCACGGTGACAATGCTGAATCTATGGTCACTTTCCAGTACCGGTAGAAGCGGACCACCCGATGTTGCAACGATATAAATCCCCTCGTCTATCTGCAATCCATACTCCGAAGTGGCAACCGAAGAGAGTAACAGAATAATGATAAGGATAATAGAAACCGCAATCGACTTTGGACTGAGTGTGGATCTGGACTTGAGCATCTCCCACTTGGCGACCGTCAGTATCCTCCTGATCATCATAAATACATGATGTATGCTGAGTTATATACTTTGGGGGAAATTGGAATAAATAAGAGGGGTTAATACCTCTTTGTACCATAATGTCCGAAGGGATCTAACCATGCAATCACCCTCTATAAAAGTAATCAGGACCTTAGGGGAGCCTGTCAGAAGGACACTAATTGATGCATGCCTTCTGGACATCGAACTGAAGATTGTATCAGATTCGGATGGTGACGTCCTATACCTGCCATTAAAGAGATTTCCTGAAGATCATGAGATTGATACCATGAATCTTGGGACAACTGTGCTAGAGTTTTCAACGAGGGATTTTGAGCCCGTAGTCGGGAGAATAACGCTTGAGGGCATACTTGGATTCACCCCATCTTATGAATTAGTGGGTGATATTGCCATCTTAAATCCCGAAGAGGGAAGAGATATCCATTCAGCAGCTGAGGCGATCCTTGAGGTACACAGACATATAAAGGCGGTTCTTAAGCCACTCACACCAGTCCAAGGGGAATTTCGAGTGAAGAATTACGAAGTTATTGCAGGGGAAAAGAGGACCGATACTATTCACAGAGAATACGGATGCTCATACGCCCTAGATCTTCAGAAGGTCTACTTCAGTCCCCGTCTCTCGACCGAGAGATCGAGGATTGCAAGCCTGGTAAATGAGGATGATACGGTGGTAGATATGTTTGCGGGAGTCGGGTCTTTCGTGATCCAGGTTGCGAAGAAGGCAAGGAAGGTGGTTGCAATTGATATAAATCCGGATGCGATACGGTACATGCGAAGAAATATTGAGTTGAATCGGATCCAAAATGTTGAAGTATACGAGGGCGATTCTCGGGTGTTTTCTTCAAAACTATCAGGTGTCGCGGACAGGGTTATTATGAACCTGCCGCATACTGCTCAAGAGTTTCTAACTGATGCGATTTTGATGCTGAAAGATGAGGGTACTCTGCATTATTACGGTATGTGCCATGAGGATGATCTCTTTGATGGTGCAATCGAGGCGATAAAGGATGCCGCCTGGAACTACTGTGTTCAAATAGATAACAAAAGAAAGATAAGGTCTTATGCACCTCACCAGTATAACATCGTAATAGATGCAAGGATAGAGAAGATCGCCAGATGATGGTAGATCTGCCGCTGTGGCTTAGCTCGGTAAAGCGGCTGATTCGTAACAGACCTTTTCCAAAAAGGTTCGAGCGAAATATCAGCAGATCGTGGGTTCGAATCCCATCAGCGGCTTATTTTTCGTCATATAAACTTTTTCAAGTCTCGTTTGGGTTATTTTACTTATAAGGAAGCTAAACTGGGGGAACTTATTACTTATACACTCTAAAAGATGACTGGTATATCTGCCCTCCCTATATAACAGAAAGATATGTTTATATATAATAAAATAGCAATATGTTATATATTATTTTTTAAATATGTTAAAATGTTGAGGGAGAATATGACACTTGCACCGGAACTTCAAGAAAAAATAAGTGATTTAGGGCCAATTGATATCGTTGTTGGAATATCTACAAAGAATGTTGATACGACCATAATCCATGTATTGAATGTTGTGGCAACCGGGTTATCCAGGTATCTGCCGGAATATAATGGACTGGTTGTTGTTTCTGATGGATTTTCTACCGATAGGACGATCCAACTCGCAGAGATGTTCGAGTTACCTTCGAACATCCCCAAGATAGTCACTGAACAGATGGGTGGGCCTGGCAAGGGTAACGGTATCAAGACGATTTTTGAGATCGCTTCCGAGGTTGATGCATCTTCTGTTGTTCTGGTGGACGGAGACCTTTTGAGTATACGCCCGGAATGGATAGAACACCTGGGAAAACCACCATTATATGGGATCTCTGATCTCGTCGTTCCATATTATATAAGGGACAAACATGATGGCGTTATTACAAATCACATAGCCTACCCCCTGACGGAATCTCTGCACGGTATCGGTATAAGGCAACCGATCTGTGGTGAGTACGGACTCTCAATCGATTGCGTGCGAGAGCTCTTGAAGCATCCGTTAATCCCTGGAGACTTCGGAATAGATATCTTTATCACTACTTTTGTTGCCGCTCACAGATACGTGATTCAGCAGACATTGCTCGGTCTCAAGCTTCATGAATCGACTACTAAGTATCTCGCACCTGAAAAGCACCTCGTTCCAATGTTCAGACAGGTCGTAGGAATGATGTTTGAACTTATGGACTACTACGAGGATGAATGGAGAGAGAATGATCATTCTGTTGTGGCGCAGAAGGCAAAGGCAAAGTACAAGGGTCAGATACCAACACCTGTAACTGTGGATGCTAAAAAGTTCGATGATGGCTTCAAGTCAGGATACGAGCATTATAAACCACAGTTCGACAGACTGCTGGATGAAGAGTTATGTTGTAAGATTGAAGATGCTACAAAGAAGGAGATGGCCTACATCGAGCCTGAGCTATGGGCAAAGAGCATCTATAAACTGGCAACGGCTTACAAATACTCTGAAGACGATGAAGGAAAACTGAATGTGATTGACTGCCTGAGAACCCTGTGGATGGCCAGAGTTTCTAGTTATGTCGAGGATACGAACGGTCTTGAGGTTGAAGATGCCGAGAAGATATTGACAGCGCAGGCCGAGATATTCAGAACTGAGATAGGTCACTTGAAGTCTATCTACTGATAAAATATCGTACGGCCGCTGTACAGTTTCGTCTAATCGTAGAGCAGATCGAACGTATCACCCTCAATCTCTGCGTGTGCAGCGGCAAGTCTTGCAATCGGAACTCTGTAAGGTGAACAACTCACGTAATCTATACCTGCACTGTTGCAGAACTTGATCGACCTGGGTTCACCCGCATGTTCCCCACAGATACCGATCTTCAGATCCTCTCTGGTCTTTCTCCCCCACTTGATTGCAATCAACATCAACCTGCCTACACCTTTCACGTCGAGTACCTCGAACGGGTTGTCCTGCAGTATCTTACGTTCGTTATAAAGTGGCAAGAACTTGTTCTCCGCATCTTCCCTTGAGAATGAGAATGTTGCCTGGGTCAGATCGTTTGTACCAAAAGAGAAGAAGCTTGCAATCTCTGCAAGTTTTCCTGCCCTCATACATGCCCTCACGACCTCCATCATCGTACCGAATTTATACTTCACTTTCACTCCAAATTGTGCTTCGATCTCTTCACAGGTCTTCTTTGCCATATCATGAACCCATTTGAGCTCCTGCCCGGTACACACCTGCGGCACCATGATCTCCGGATGGATAGTTATTCCTTCAGATGATACCTCTGCAACCGCCTCTAGTATGGCTTTTATCTGCATCTCGTATATCTCGGGATATGTGATACCAATCCTGACTCCTCTGTGGCCCAGCATAGGGTTGACTTCGGAGAAAGTACTTATCCTCTCAAGGCCCACCATCTTAGATTCTATAAGTGCATCAATATGTCCCTCGTCTCCGATGCTTACAATGTCCTCCAGCATCTTATCTACTTTTGATAGGTGTTCAAACATCTTCTCATCCATGACTTTCGTGAGGTTTTGCGTGGTTCCTATCTTCTGTATCACCGCTTTAAGCTCTTTTAGCGTCTCCAGTTCTCTTGAGATCTCCTCGCTTCTCGGTAAGAACTCATGAAGCGGTGGATCCAGGAGTCTGATCGTCACGGGACGGTTCTGCATTACTCTAAATATTTCTTTGAAATCGCCTTTCTGCATTGGAAGTAGTTTTTTAATTGCAACATCCCTCTCTTCTCTTGTGGTCGCCATGACCAACTGCTGCATCACCGGGAGCCTGTCAGGCAGGTTGAACATCCTCTCTGTCCTGCACAGTCCCACTCCTTCTGCACCGAAGTTTAAAGCAACCTTTGCATCATCCGCCGTATCGGCATTGACCCTCACACCGAGCGTCCTGAACTTATCTGCCCAGTTTAAAAGCGTAAAGAGTTCTTCTGATATCTCCGGCTCTATCTTCTCCACTTCACCAATATATATATTACCGGTACTCCCATCGATTGTGATAATGTCGTTCTCCATTATCCTTAAATCTCCAACTGTCACTATCTTTGCGAGTTCGTCGATCACCATCTCTTCCGCACCGCAGACACAGGGTTTTCCCATCGCTCTTGCAACGACTGCTGCATGACTTGTCTTCCCACCGCGACTCGTAAGAATACCTCTGGCGGTGAAGAAACCGTGAATGTCTTCGGGTTTTGTTTCAGTCCTGACAAGTATCACATTCTGGGCAAGTTTTCCCCTCCTCTCAGCTTCATCAGCATCGAAGACGGCATTACCTGTCGCAGCGCCAGGGGAAGCAGCAATACCAGCTGCAATCGGTTCCAACTTGTTCTTCGGATCTATACGACTGTGCATCAACTGCTCGATAACTTCCGGTTTCACCCTGAGAATCGCATTTTCCTTTGTAAGTACGCCCTCTTCTGCCATATCGACTGAAGTTTTGACGAGTGCATTGGGCCCCATCTTCCCGTTTCTTGTCTGGAGTATGTGCAGCTTCTCTTTCTCGATTGTGAACTCAAAATCCTGTACCTCGGAATAGTGTTTCTCGAGTATACCTCGAACCTCCATCAACTCATCGTATAGCTTTGGCATCTCTACCTTTAAATCAATTATAGGATTTGGTGTCCTCACTCCTGCAACCACGTCCTCTCCCTGGGCGTTTACTAGGTACTCCCCATATAAGGCATTCTCTCCCGTTGCAGGGTCTCTTGTGAATAGCACTCCCGTTGCTGAAGTGCCCCCCATATTACCAAAGACCATCGAGACGATGTTCACGGCAGTCCCATTAGCCATCTCTTTTGTGATACCGAATTCTCTTCTGTAATCGATAGCCCTCTTTCCGTTCCAGGAATTAAATACGGCTTTTATTGATAGTTCCAATTGACTGTATACGTCTGAAGGGAATTTTTTGCCAGTTTCACTCTTACAAATCTCTTTATATTGCTCCACCAGGGTTTTAAGTGAAGCTACATCTAATTCATGATCATATTTTATGTCGTTCTTCTTTTTAGTACCTTCTAGAAGATTATCGAATGGTTTATCATCAAGCCCCAGTGAGATCCTGCAGAATAGTGCAATGAATCTCCTGTAGGCATCAAGTGCAAAACGTTCGTCACCCGTGGCCTTTGCAAGGCCAATGACTGTGGAATCGTTCAGTCCTAGATTCAAGATCGTATCCATCATACCGGGCATAGATATCGCGGCCCCGGATCTTACGGATACTAGAAGAGGGTTTTTCTTGCCACCGAAGGTCTTACCCGTTGTCTTTTCGATCGACTTCATATTCTCTTTAACTTCATCGATCAGTCCCTTCGGAAGCTTATTATCATTCTCGGAATATTTCAGACAAGTCTCAGTAGTAATGACAAAACCCGGTGGTACCGGAAGTCCCATCTGTGTCATGTCGCAAAGACCCGCACCCTTTCCACCCAGTAGATCCTTTCGGGTGCTATCTCCTTCGCTGAATTTATATGAAAATTTAGGTATCGTAATAACTTCTTGCATACAGGCAACCCCCTCCAATGTTAGCTCTGTATTCTTCCATATATTTAAATGTTTGTGCAACCAGTATTAATTCTGGTATGTAACAATACCTCCTCACGTTTTTTTGCAAAATGGTATTGGGTGATTATGCTGATGAATCATCCAAGTCAAGGTCATGTACCTATAATGTATGTTCTCTATGGCCATTATTATGTTCATAAACATTTAGTAGGTGTTCATATTAATGGTGGCTTAAGATCGAAGAATATCGATCAAACCATCTGAGAGATGATGGTAAAAAAAGAGGGGATGATTGATATATGGTGCTTACACAAACACTTCAAGAGAAGGTTGATAAGACAAAACCGGTAGATATAGTTGTTGGGGTATCCACAAAAAATGTGAGTACAACTATAGTTCATGTACTCAATACCGTAGGGAATGCACTCACAGAATATTTCCCGGATTATAATGGGCTAGTAGTTGTTTCCGATGGTTTTTCGACAGATAGAACCATCCAACTCGCAGAGATGTTCGAACTGCCAAAGGAAGTTCCGAAGATAGTCACGGAACAGATGGAGGGGCCAGGTAAAGGCAACGGGATACGAACCATATTTGAGATAGCCTCAGAGGTGGATGCATCGTCTGTTGTCCTTGTCGATGGGGATCTGCTCAGCATACATCCGGAATGGATAGAACATCTGGGAAAACCACCCTTATACGGGATCTCGGATCTCGTCGTTCCATACTACATCAGAGACAAAAACGATGGTAGCATAACAAATCATATTGCCTACCCGCTTACCGAATCTCTGCATGGGGTGGGTGTGAGACAACCTATCTGTGGTGAGTACGGACTCTCAATCGAATGTGTTCGGGAACTTTTAGAGCATCCATTATTCCCTGGTGATTTTGGGATAGACATATTCATCACCACTTCTGCAGCTGTCAACAGATTTGTGATTCAACAGACGCTACTTGGCCTAAAGACGCATGAGTCCACCACAAAATATCTTGCACCCGAGAAGCATCTTGTCCCCATGTTCAGACAGGTCGTCGGAACGATGTTTGAACTTATGGACTACTATGAGGATGAGTGGAAGAACAATCATCATCCTCCGGCGATAAAACAGGTAAAAGCAAAGTACCATGGTCAAATGCCAACGCCGGTTGGTGTGGATGCCAAAAAGTTCGATGATGGCTTCAGGACAGGATACAGGGACTATAGATCTTATTTCCAAAAAATGCTTGAAAAAGAGTTATATAATAAGCTAGAAAAGGCTACAAAAAAGGATATTACATATATAGAGCCAGAACTTTGGGCTAAGCTTGTTTATAACCTTGCATCAGACTACAAACACCCTAGGAATGGGTATGGAAAGATCCAGGCTGTAGACTGTCTGAGGACTGTCTGGATGGCCCGGGTATCTAGCTTCGTTCAAGATACCAGAGATCTGGGAATAGAAGATACCGAAAAGAACCTGACGGAACAAACAGATATCTTTAAGAAGGAGTTAGACTATCTAAAGTCGATATATTGAATGGGCTATTAATGGAAATCTTGGACGCTGTGTATATCTCTGAAAGGGCTATTTCAGTAGTATTGTATCTTGGGTTATCGGTCGCTCTTTATTTTGTTTACGTGACCGTCCTGAGTAGAAACCGAAAGAGAGAAGTGAGACGAAGAAGAGAAACCTGAAGTTGTCACCATGAGTGAGCGGCTTATCGACAAGTACGGACGCAATGTCAAGAGTCTCAGGATCTCTGTCACAAATAGATGTAATCAGAACTGCATCTACTGCCATAACGAAGGTGAGGGGGATAAAAATAGAGGCTTCGAAATCGATTGCGAGACCATCTCTAGGGTTGTTACTGTTGCTTCATCATTCGGTGTCAGTAAGGTGAAGTTTTCAGGAGGAGAGCCGCTTTTACGTACTGATTTTGTCGATATAATATCCGCCCTTCCCACTATTGGCGAGATATCTGTTACAACAAATGGAACCATGTTATCCGGTTCTGCTGAAAAGCTGGCTGGCGCCGGACTTGGCAGAGTCAACATAAGTCTCGACTCACTTGATAAGAAGAAGTACAGCTTCATAACCGGATCAGATGAGAGTGCTCTACCAAAGGTACTTGCGGGAATAGAATGTGCAATTGATGCCGATCTGACACCGGTCAAGCTGAACATGGTCATCTTACGTGGTATTAATGACTCAGAGATACAGGATATGATCGAGTTTGTGAAGGGAAGGCCCCTGATCTTGCAGATAATAGAACTCATGGACTTCAAGGACATACCGGAGTACCAGGTGGATATGGTGAGAATCGAGGATATCCTTAAGTCACAATCCGATTCTGTGGTTTGCAGGGAGATGCACCATAGGAAAAAATATTTCGTTGATGGTGCCGAGGTTGAGGTTGTAAGGCCAGTGGACAACTCGGAGTTCTGTGCAAACTGCACTCGTCTTAGGTTGACGTCTGACGGTAAGTTAAAACCGTGTCTCTTGAGTGATGGTGGTCTGGTGGATATCAATGGGCTCTCAGTGGAAGAGATGCGTGAGGCATTAAAACTGGCTGTGAGTAATAGAGAACCATTTTGCAGGGGGTGAGATATTGAAGGTTGAGATCATCGTCGATGGGGAGAATGTCCCACTGAATGCATTCATACAGGGAATGCTCGGAGGCGGCCTCGTCGGTGCAATCAGTTCGCTCAATGGAGTCGAGCCTGATTTCAAGAATGTCCAGATATCGATAGATCAGTGAATGGAGGCAGGGAGGGGTCCAGGCTCATTTATGCCAATTTTTCGGATCCTTTGCCCAGTTCAGAATGATCTCTTTCTCAGCGGCCCTGATGTAATCCATCTCTGCTGCCACGTCGATCAATGTGGGTAGGTCTGTGAGTGTTACAAGGTTGATCATCTCTTCTTCAAATGATGATTTTGATCTTTCCATCACATATGTAAATATGGCCAGACACCAATCGACGATCGCACCGGATTCCCTGAGGGTTCTTACAGCTGAGATTGCCGAGCTGCCCGTACTTATCAGATCTTCTATGACGAGCACTCTATCACCGCTTGCGATCTTACCCTCTATTTTACATCGCTTACCATGTTCTTCCGCCGCAGATTTAACGTAAATCATTGGTAGCCCAAGACTCTCGGCAATATATGCTGCATGAGATATACCGGAAGTGGCAATGCCTGCTACAACATCAATCGCGCTTAATCCTACTACATCCTTAACTACATCCACAAACGAGTTGATGACACATTCCCATTCATTGGGATTTGACATAAGGAGCCTGTTGTCTGTGTAGATTGGACTCAACATACCCGAGGCATATCTATATGGTTCATCGGGGCTGAATGTAACAGCCTTTATTCTGAGCAGGATCTCTGCTACATCGTGCCTGCTCTTATCTGGAATTGATGGCCGCCTTTCTTGCCATCTCCTGCCCCATTCTTCAGGTTCCTTCACCCAATTCCTGACATTCTTCATCTCATCTGGTGATATCTTCCCTTCTTTACAAGCAACATCAAGTAGCGTCCCAAGGTCTGTCAAACTGTAAAGAGGTATTCCCTCTCTATCAAGAAGGCCTTCGAGAATTCCGAGATTGCTGTTGAAGATTGCCAGGCAGTAGACTATCTTTGCTTTATGACTCTTTATCGCTTCAACACTGATCGGAATCTCTTCTCCGGTGGATATGATATCACTTACGAGCAGTGCAGAACTACCCTCTAAAAGAGTCCCTTCAATCTGCTTCTCTTTACCATATGCTTTTTTGGATGGTCTGACATATGCCATCGGTACTTTGAGGTGCTGAGCAATGTGTGTTGCAAGTGAAATTGCCGATGGACCACTACCAACAATTACATCGATCCCCTCGTCAATACCCTCAATGTACTTTAGAATGGAACTTACGATCGTCCTTCTCTTTTTAGGATAAGATTCCAATAGGCTACAGTCAGTGTATATCGGAGCCAAAATTCCAGATGAATACTTGAATGGATTTCTCGAATTGAAGCTCACTGCACCAATATCAAGTAATATTTTTGCAACCTCTTCTTTTGTGAGCATCTCTTCCCCATGCTATTTTTCCAATCTAACTCTTCGTTATCTCCTCGTAAAATTCTTCGGCGACATTCTTCGGATCGTCCGCCTCGTAGATCGCTCTACCGATCACCTCATAGTCCGCCCCATTTGATATTGCATCTCCAACATTTGCTCCCTGCGCCTTTACTCCAGGAGATATTACGTAAGCTTCGGTGAATATCGATGATAGTCTCTTCACCCTCTCAGGCCTCGTCGCAGGAAGGACTACTCCATCAGCACCGAGCCTCTGGACCATCTTTGCCAGCTCTTCTGAGACTTTTGCCATGTACTCTGATGCACCAGGATGCGACATCTCAACAACCACTATCACGTCACCCCTACCAAGGTCGATCAATTCTCTTATTGTATCGCTACCGACGAATGAGTGGACTATGACTACATCTGCACAGGCATCGTAAGCATTCTCAGCTATTCTACGACTTATGTATGGAATATCCGCAATCTTTCCATCGTATATAATCGGAAGTCCTGATATCTCTTTTATCTCTGAGATGATGCTGATTCCAACCTGCATTTCGAGGGGTCTTCCGATCTTAATAACGAAGTTTCCTTTTGCGTCTTTCAACTCCCTTGCAAGACTCCTTGCAAAAGCAGGATCTTCCATATCAAATGCAACAATAATACCGGCTTCTTTACTCAGTATGGACATCGATATTACCCGAAGGAGCAAAACTATTATTTATCCTTCTTGAGCTCCTCAAAAATATCATTTGCCTCACCAGGTGTGGCATCTTCATGGATTATGGATCTCAGAGCTTTAATCATAGGTACAGGATATCCATTCTGCCATATGTTTCTGCCTAGATTGACGCCTACCGCACCTTTTGAAATTCCGTCGTAGACGAAATCGAAGACCTCTTTTTCAGTATCCACCTTAGGCCCTCCAGCCATCACAACCGGAACCGGACACCCATCTACTACCTTGTCAAAGTTCTCACACCAGTATGTCTTGACAACACGTGCACCGAGCTCTGCGGCGATTCTACTGCAAAGTGCCAGATACCTAGCATCCCTCTTCTCAAGTTCCTTACCAACGGCAGTGACTGCCATCACCGGTATCCCATAGTCCTCGCCCCAGTTGACAAGCTTCGATAGGTTCAAAAGTGATTCGTGTTCGTATTGCGTACCAACGAATATCGACATCCCCACAGCAGACACGTTGAGCCTGATTGCCTCTTGTATCGAAGTAGTGATCCCTTCATTTGCTAGATCACTTCCGACCATGCTGGTTCCACCTGAGACCCTTAGAATTATTGGTTTACTATCTACAGGATCTATCGACGATCTGAGAACACCTCGAGTGACAAATAAAGCATCGCAGTAAGGCAAAAGTGGTTCAATGGTCTCACCTGGTTTTTCCAATTTCCTTGTTGGGCCCTGGAAGTACCCATGGTCGATGGGTAAAAACAGACAACGTCCATCGGATTTGATCAGTCGTGACATACGGTTATTCATTCCCCAATCCATATTGCTCCCTCCTTGTTAGGCCTAGATGAATCACAATATATAAAATCATTTTGTAATGGTGATTGAGATCCGGGACTTACAGATCATAAAAAGATCTTCTCGGCCTTCTTTATAAGTCTCTTGCCTTTTTCTGTCGTTTTATATGTGTTGTTGTATAACCATAACTCAATCAAACCCTCTTCCATCAGAAGTTCAAGGTACATATGAACGGCTTCCTCTCGCAGGTTGGCCGAAAGTGCTATCTTTGACTTAGTAGCATCTGTTAAAGCCACAACAAGAATATCAACCATAATTTCTACTCTGCTTCGAGACATAAAACCACAGAACCCACATCAGTAATTGTGTGCGATTATGCACACTCATAAGTTACGTCTCATAAAAACATAAAACTTACCATCAAAAAATCAGTATCAGAAAAGGTATCCATGTTCATAAATAGTTATTTCGTGATCATTCAAGATATATATGTGCTCACTCTTGTGTATATACTGGTGTAATACTTGGAAAAGGATATGAAAATACTAGAGGGCGTGTTTGACAAAGTGCAAGTTTATTCAAACCAGAGGGACTGGATCCTTCCGGAAGATATCTTTAAAATTTATTGAGGTGACACATCTTTGAACGAGATGGATACAATTACTAATCTGGGTAACATCTGTGACAGGATACTCGAATCCCTTAAAGGAGATGAGGAAGAGTGGACCGCACAGGAAGAAGTGATGGAGGATATAGAAATTTCTGAAGATACATGTGCCCGGATACTAGATTTTATGAACGAATTTGATCTCATTCAGATAGACCCCGGAGAAGGGAAGATCAAGCTCGACAATTTTGGATCGCGACTCTCCGATCTACCGGATGAGTGACTATTTCAGAATCCTGAACTCTAACTATCTGAACTTGTCATCTTCCTTTAAATTTCGGAGTTCTCTTATCAAAGAAAGCTTCTGATCCTTCTTTAAAATCGCTGCTATTTAAGAGCCTGTCCATTGATGACATGGCTTTTGAAAGCTCTTCACTGTTCAAGTACCTATCTATTCCGGATTTTATCTCTCCAATTGCAAGAGGAGCAATCTTCCTTATCTTTTCAACTGTCTCTCTTGCGACGTTCTCCAACTGGTTATCAGGAACCACTCTACTTACCAGACCTTGTCGCTCTGCTTCCTTTCCGTCTATCACATCACAGGTGAGCATGAGGTATTTTGCCTTCTTCGTTCCGATTATCTGTGGCAATAACCAAATACCAAATGGGGGGAATATACCAAGTTTGGGCTCAGGAAACGAGAAGGATGAACTCTCAGTTACGATGGATATATCGCAGGCTAGTACCAGTTCAAATCCACCACCAAAGGCCAGTCCGTTGACTGCGGATATCACAGGTTTTTTGGAACCTACCATCGTTTGAATAAGTTTCTCTGCGGATCCGTCACCTATGGAACCCTCAAAATCAGAGATATCATTTCCTGCGGAGAAAGCTCTGCCCGAACCTGTAATAACGATAGCGACGACCTTTTCATCTTCATTTGCATCTTCTATTGCGGATCTGATCTCCTTCCACATCGTCCCATTCAAAGCGTTAAGTTTTTCAGGCCTATTGAATGTGATTTTTGCCATACCTTCCTCTTTTTCATAGAGTATAGTCATAAAACCCATATCTTCACCATCCGAATTCTCCGGTCAGGTATCCTTACCTGTCATGTCTACTTGTTGTCAGGTAAACATTAAAAGGTTACACTTGAACAGGTCGGTTTTAAATATTATCACGTAGACTACTGAGATTGAAGAAAGTTGCGTATGAGGTGAAGTAAAATATGCCACAGAACTCAATTTTTGATGAATTTAAATCCCAAGAAGTAGAAGGGGATAGTATAGCACTTACATGGTTCAATGATTTTTCAGGTTTTGCACTCAAGACTGCTAGAGGGACTATTCTGATAGACCCTTACGATATCAGCGAAGAAGATGCAGATTCTATTGAACCTGATATAGTGCTAGTATCTCACGAACACCCTGACCATTTCAACAAGAAGCTTCTTAACAAGATCGCTCCGAAGATGGTGATAGCCCCTCCGAATATAGCCAAAAAATTGAAGGAAGGGGACGTTCGGGCCTTGAGTCCTGGTGATAATTTCGAGGGTGAGGTAAAGATATTTGCAGAAAAGGCAGTTCATCCGGCTATGAGTCCTTTAACATTCGTTATTCAGATAGGTGAAATAGTGATCTACCACATGATCGATAGCATGAACTTTGACGAACTGAAAGATATTAGGAAGAAGTACGGTCCGGACATAGCCATCGTTCCTATCGGAATAGCTCCCAGGACGTCCCCTAGTAAGGGTGCAAAGGCTGTTGAGATGTTAAGCCCAAAGGTTGCTATACCCAGTCACTCGAAGAAGGGATTTGATAAGTTCGAGGACGCCGTGGGGAAGGTGAAGCCCGATACCGATGTTGTGATACTCCAGAAGGGGGAGGTCTATACTTATAGCAAAAGATAAGGTGCATAAGGTAATTTTTATTTAAATCTTATAGTTATTCTTTACGAGGTATCAAGATGAAATGGCACGGAAAATCAAGGCGTAGAGCCACCGGTGGAAGATTAGTCTATTCCAGAGGGAAGAGAAAGTTTGAGATGGGAAGAGAATCACCCGAGGCCCATATAGGTGAGGGGAGAAAGAAGATAATCAGGACCAGAGGCGGTAACAGAAAGGTCAGAGTTCTGAGAGCGAATATGGCAAATGTAACTGATCCGAAGACCGGGGAGACGAAGAAAGTTGGTATGGATGTGGTCGTCGACAATACTGCAAACCAGCATTACGTCAGAAGAAATGTGGTTACAAGAGGTGCGGTGGTAAAGACTGAACTTGGTGATGCAAGGGTAACATCCAGGCCCGGCCAGGACGGAACGGTTAATGCTGTTTTGATCAACTGAAATAAATAAAAAAAGAGATCTGCTCAAGCCTTCATGAAGAGAGATAAGAGTGATAGGATGACGATCTGGCCTGCCTACATAGACCAGTCAAAGTCGAGAAGCAAGGGTAGGATCATACCGAGGCGTGTTTCTGTAAAAGCCCGAAGTTATCCGAGATAGCTGAGGCTGCGCAGAAGTTAGGCCTCAACCCTGAGACCGAGTCGGATAAATCTTATCCCAGGTCATGGTGGGAAGAGAGCGGTAGAGTGACGGTAAATAAGATCTCTTCCAAATCAGATATTGCACGACAGATATCAGGTCTGATCAAGGAAGCCCGATAGAGTAATTTTTGGTACTGTCCTAATAAAGATACCTTAATATAGTCTTATTACAATATACATAAATGTGATAAGATGCCGCGTCCTAGAGGAAAAATTGAAGT
>Ga0209345_10001387_pt1 | contig 29078 bp, 26 predicted proteins | sample Cruoilmetagenom7_FD_187294 | JGI IMG/M metagenome (GOLD analysis project Ga0209345, IMG submission 187294) | Oil polluted marine microbial communities from Coal Oil Point, Santa Barbara, California, USA - Sample 7 (SPAdes) (version 2) | ecosystem: Environmental > Aquatic > Marine > Oil seeps ...
TACATATTTACAATCCTGAAGACGACAGCGTAAAGCAAATTCTATTTAATCAAAGCCACGACCGTAATCCAACTGTATTATCAGATGGCCGAATCATGTTTAGCCGTTGGGATCATGTAGGGCAACGTAATCAGTTCAGTATCTTTACCACCAAACCCGATGGCACGGGTGTATTTATTGAATATGGTGCTCACAGCCCGGGTAATAGTTTTTTGCACCCCAGAGAAATTAGCCCAGGGCTATTATTGTCAAGCCTAATGCCACTTTCAGGCACCCATGAAGGTGGCGCGGTTGTAGTTATCGATTTAATAAACTTTACTGAAAATAATGACCCAGCACCTGACGGTAATGCCTCGTCAACGTCACAAGGGCAAAGAGAAATTACTCCAAGCGTAAATTATGTTAGTAACGCTGTGTCTCCTAACGGACGTTATACAAGCCCTTACCCGGTTGGTGACAATTCAGGTCGAATACTGGTTTCATATTCTGTTTCCAGACCACAGACTAATACTGACCCCTTAACTGGAGCCGATTCTCAGGAAGAATCTGTCCCACATTACAATCTTGTCATCCTTAACCCTGCAGAGGGAACCCAAATACCGATAGTCATTGCCCCTAAAGATTATGCGGTTCTTGATGGCGTTGTCATTGCACCAAAACCTACGCCAAAAATTATACCTGATTTTGTAAGCGCATCAGATATAAGCCTCAAGACACCGGGTTTTCTGTCTGTTTCCAGTATTTATGATACAGACCACCTGGGACGAATGGGCAATGCAGTCACATTAGATCCTGAGTTAGATGAAGTGCTGGATATTGCCACAAAAAGAGAAATTATTCCTACCCTTCCGAATCCTGACACCCAAGCAAAAAATACCCGAATAGCCAATATCGAGATGTTAAAAGATCCGGCAAGCATGCATCCTGATAAGCGCCCGGCTCGGTTTATTAGAATAACCCGATCCATACCTCCACCTCCGGGTCTTTCCAGAGAAACTATCGGTGAGACAGATCTTGAAATGCAACGAATTCTGGGCTATTCAGCGGTGGAACCCGATGGATCAGTAAAAGTTCAGGTGCCCTCCGATACACCTATTGGCATTGCTGTTCTTGATAACAAGGGTCGTGCCTTTCAGATGCATTCAAGCTGGTTACAGGTAAGGCCTGGAGAAGATCGGGCGTGTAATGGTTGCCACTCACCCCGCAGAGGAAATCCCATCAATAATAATGCTGTTCGAGCTCAGCATAAGAATTCTCTACCCGGTATGCAGCCCGTTGGCAGTGGCGAAACCATGGCCACAACTCGTCAAATCAAAGGCTTAGGTGGCTTACCTCCCTCAACCCATATTACCTATACTGATATTTGGAGTGATGACTCTATCCCGGGAGTTAGTAAAGGCAGCGATATCGATATAAATTACGATGGATTAGTGGGTCTTGGTGCAGCCTCGATGTTGAAGCTTGAAAATGGAATTATTAATTATGAAGAACACATTCAACCCTTATGGAATTTGAACAGAGGCTCATCAACCTGCACGGCTTGCCATAATAACAATAATCCCGATGATCTGGGGCCATCTGGCTCTCAGGGCCTTGACTTAAGAGCATTGGCCGCAGGAGGTGGGCGCTTGATTTCTTATGAAGAGTTACTGATAGGTGACCCCGTCCTCGATGATCAAGGCAATCCGATATTTCGTCTGAATAATGGCGAAATTGTTCTTGAACGAAGTGAACCCTACGTTCGCGCAGGCATCAGTATCAATTCAGGATTAGCAAGAGGCAGCTATTTAATTGAAAAACTCACTGAAGAAGAATTACGCGCTCCTCAAACCTTGAATCCAAACGGACAACAGGTAAACCACAGCGCCATGATGAACCCCTCTGAATTAAGACTTATAACAGAGTGGATTGATATTGGAGGTCAATATTTCAACGAACCTTATGATGATTTTGGAAATTTAAGAGGCGTTAGCGGGTTAAGCGAAACCACCTTTGCCAATCAGGTTCACCCCATACTCTTAAATTTATGTTCAGGCTGTCACCAGCCCTTTGGTGCAAATGGTCAAACAATCGACCTAGATATAAACACCAACCGTTTTATACTTACCGGCCAGGTTGATGGCGATTACAATATGGCTCAAACTATGATCAGTGATACCAGCCAACCCGACGGAAATTATTTATTACTCAGGCCCTCAAGCCTTCCATCTTCACCTTTACCCCATCCGGTACTCGATTCATCCGCGAGTAATGTACCAATTTTGCAGACAAGTGATCCGAATTATGCCACTATTCGAAGCTGGATCACGGGAGGGTAATTAGCTCTCCCTATATGACGGGCATCGGGATAAAAGCAATTAAAACCACTGGTTTCTTCTTAAAATATGTTTGTTTTTTGGCTGCCATCCTGCCCCTTTACCTGACAGGATGCGACAAAGTATCTAACCCACCGGCAAATCCATCCCAAACCCTCAGATTTGAAGCCTCAGCATCTCCACCTCCGGTGGGTGAAATAAATTTTGTAGATAATATTAATCCAATTTTTGACGTAAATATCGCCGGAAAAACCTGTTCTGCAGCAGGTTGCCATCAGGTTAATAACGGAACAGGAGGAAACTTTAGGGTAATACCCAATGCCGACCTTATTATTGATAATGATGAAAGAATGGCAGCCTATAGTATTAACTATACATCAGCTTCTGCTTTTGCAAACATCTCGAGTCCGGCATCCAGCCCCTTATTGTTAGAGCCATTGACAGGGACTTTCCCAAGTGTAGGAGGTCATGGCGGTGGAGATATCTTTATATTGAATGATCCAAGTTACAGCCTGATAATTCAATGGATTTCAGATCCAGTTGCAACTGGCACAAACTAACAGGCACTTCATTTGTTAAGCATAAAGAATATCAACCTTTCCAGGAGCACGTTTTATGCAAAAGCCAGACGATGGCTAACGGGCTTGCTGCTAAGTTGTGGATATATGTTAATGGTCGTCGGAGATGAGGCAATTCTAACGAATAAAACTATAGAAAAGGAACCTCAGTCAAATACCGCCCAGGAATCCAAACAGGATCTTTGGCAAAATGTACCTGAAAAAACAACGTCAGATAATTCTGGTAAATGGCAACGCCCTGATTCAGAAAGAAATGAAGCCCTCATGAAGCAAAGTACTTCCGGAAATTTCTGGAATGACAGCGACAATTCCCGAAAAAAAGGCTCAATAGATAGTTGGCAACGCCCAAAATCAGAAAGAAATGACTCCCTGATTAATGAACTTTCAAACTCAAACCAGCAAAAATCTCTATGGCAGGATGTTGAGGTTCAACCTACAATAAACGCAGACACTCCATTTGACCTGGATCCATCTAAATTAAAGGCTGAGTCTTCAAAACCTGTAAAAGACTCTACACTACTTGATGATTCTCCTATCAAGCAACGCTTTGAAGACGAAGGTCCAACAAATCTTCCCCAGGCTTTAACGATGTGGAGTGCAGATTATATTGATCTTCTAACTTTAAATCCAATCACACTGCTATCAGAATTACTTTCTGAAACAAAAAAATACTACCATGATTTCAAAAACCCCTATATTCATCAACTGCTGGTTGCTCAACCCTTTTTAGACATTCACACTGGCCCTGGATCGATGTACCCAAAATTCTATATCGCCGAAAACAATGAAGTTGTTTACATTTCGGCTTATCAATCGGATTGGTATCAAGTAGAACTAAGAAATCATACTGGTCATGCTAAGGTAAATGGCTGGATGCCAGCCGCAATGATTGATCCTTTTTTAAAAAGCAGCTCCAGTACTTATAAAGATGCTGGACGCTGGTTTGTGGGAACCGCCGGTGGAGTTTTTGCCAATGAAGCTATGATTCAGGGGAAATTGGGTTATTTTTTAGGTGAGCAGTTATGGGTCGAGTTTGCAATTTCAGAAGTACTGGAAGATTTGTCTAGTTCAATTCTTTATCAAGTCAACTTATTACATGCCCCCTTAGGAAAAAAGACAATCTCTCCATTCTTTGGCATTGGTATGGGGCAATTTGAAAACAATCCTTATCAATCAACCATCAATCAGAAAGACTCAAGCTCTCCTTTTATGGATGTAGATCTTGGTATTCAGTGGTATTTGTCTGACCGACTAATCTTTCGAGGAGACATTAAAAACTATGTTATTGCACTGAGTGACAATAAAATTGATTCACATCAGGAATACAGTGTAGGTTTTTCAGTGCTTTTAGACAGCACTGCTCCAAGAGGAATAAAACTGGATAACAATAATTATATCGATAGAGATGATATTGAGCTAGGCATTTTCATCGGTAATCTGGCCATGGAAGATTTCCTTAACACATCCGTTACAGGACTCTTAATAAACTACCATTTTAATGAAGCCATGTTTATTGAATCACGATTCGCAAATGCTGATATTTCGCTTAAAAACAACAGTAGTTTTTTAAGTATTTTTGAACCTGAAGGAGAAGAGCTTTTAACTTACTACACCCTCGGTTTTGGATTGAATATTTTCACCGGAGAAACCATAGTAAAAAAGAAAAGTATTCGGAATACGGCCTATATTAACACTGCCCTGGGTTCTACTTCATTTTTTGATCGTCGATTTTTTACTACCCATATTGGAGCCGGATTAATGATAACACCCACTGGAAATTGGAATGTTAAAATTGAAATTCAGGACTTGATAATTGAACAAGACGTACTTGGCGGGAAAAAAACCACAAATAACCTTGCCTTTCAGACCGGCATAAGTTTGCGTTTTTAATTCCTCATGATGATTAGTTATAGTTTATAAATATGAATGTGAAATATAATATCAAATATGGATTACAAATAAATGCTCCTTTATCAATTAAACCACATGAAAAACAATAAGAACAAATTTTTTATTAACATTTTACTCATTAACAACAGGGTTTGTTTATATAAAATATTTGGCAACATGCGCCTTTCATCTTTATCTTTAATGCTGAAAATTCGATTTACCTTATTGTCTATATTGCTTCTTTTCAGTCCATTAATCGCTGCTGAAGACGATCTAGAACCTTCAAAAACCCCTGCACCTGACTTCACTCTAAAAAGCAACAAGGGTGAAAATATAAGACTTGAAGAGTTAGCGGGTCAGGTCATCTTTATTAATTTTTGGGCCTCCTGGTGTGGCCCTTGTAGGGAAGAGCTTCCAGAGCTTGAACAACTATATCAAAGATACAAAGATCTTGGGTTTACTATTCTGGCTATCAGCAATGACAATGATATGAAAAAAGCCAGAAAATTTTTCGAACCTCTTAATCTCAGCTACCCAATCCTTTTCGATAATAACCAAAATGTTAGCGGTCTCTATCGAGTTAAAGCCATGCCAAGCTCATTCCTTATTGACCGTGATGGATTTATTCGCTATCAACACATGGGCTATAAGAAAAAATTTATTGATATATACGTAACTGAAATAAGGGAGCTTATAAAAGAATGAGACATGCTGCTTCCATAATTACCCTGGCTTTTTTGCTTGGTTCAATCGGCTGCACTGAATTACCACGTCTTCAATCCTGGGTTCAGCCCTATGAACGAGAATTGCTTGCTGATCCATACATGAACTTTAATCATGACCCGATAACTCAAGGTTTTAGACAACATGTTTATCAAACCAGAGAAGGGGCTAATGTCGGATTCAGTAGTAATGGAGGTGGTTGTGGGTGCAACTAACTTTAATTTAATACTCCTAATGACCTGCTTGTTCATCGGTGGGATCGTCAGTGGATTAGCAAATAAAGTTGGTGCAGTAACTCTACCTGAGGAACAGGTTGATTTCGGTTTTAACTCCTATAATGGCGATGGCCTCAAAGTTAACGGCCCAGTATTACTGGTGAGAAAAAACATTTTGGAACGTTATAGCATATCGGCAAACTATAAAGAAGATAATATCTCTGGCGCCTCAGTAGATGTTCGCTCACAGGCCAGTAAATACTCGGAAACCCGTAAAGAAATTTCCGTGGGCGGGCAGGCTATTATTGACAATTCAATATTCAGTTTTTCAAGTGCCGCAAGTGATGAACCTGATTACGAATCAAAATCAATTGGATTAGCTGTTTCACACTACTTTCTGGCTGATCTTTTCACTCTCGACCTGGGATATAGCCGTGGGTGGGATACCGTAGGCCAGGTGGATACAAACCTGGCAGAGCCTATTGACAGACATATTTTCAGCATTGGCCTTAGTAGTGTCTTCAGTAAGAAATCCTTACTTTCTCTTAATTACGAAGTTAATATGGAAGAAGGTCGCCTGGACAATCCATATAGAGGTGCCATCCTTCAAGGAGCGAATATCCCTGAGAAATATCCCGATACTCGAGTAGGTCACGGCCTTTCTGTAAATGCCTTGTACTATCATCAAACGAATACTGTAAGCCGGTTTTTTTACCGTTATTTTACCGATACCTGGGCAATTTCAAGCAACACATTTAAATTTACTTATATAACCCCGGTAAAATATATTGGTCCTGAACTGGTTCTTGAATCTCATCTCAGAATCTACAATCAGGGTGCAGCCTCTTTTTATTATGATAACGCGTCTTCACCCACCAAATACATTGCAAGGGACAAAGAGCTCAGCGATTTCAATACTGTTGAGATAGGCGCAGTAGGCCATTACGATCTGGCCAGATGGAAGAAAAAATATTTCAATCAGGTTGTTGCCTCAATCGGATATACCGCAATTTTTTTCGAATACAGCAACTTTACTGACCTTAATAAAGATCAACTACTTAATTTCAGGGCAGATTTGTTACAGATATATATTACTGCCAGGTATTAACCAAGCTCAGAAAACTAACTTATTATGATGTTCACAAAGTTACAGTTAAAATATTTACATAGCATGGTGGCCACTCCAACCTGGACGTTTCTGGCTTTGCTTTTAAGTATGATTTGTTTCGCTTTAGTTAGCACCGAGGCAACGGCAGAAACCAATATCAGCCAAACTATTCATAAGCCAAATATGGAACTAGAGGAGACAGAAATACTTAAGATTTGCCATCAAGTTAGTAAAGATGATCTTGAATACTATAGTGAAAACCTCCAGGCTTTTTTTAATGATATACAATTTATTCCCATTGTCACTGATACACTCATTAGCGCATATATAATTTCTTATATAAAAAAAAATAGCCCTGTCAGTAATTATGCCCCAGTAGCCGGTGATAAAATCACCTATATAAACTCCAAACCTATCTGGGATACAGAAAATCTGATTACAGTATTATCACAAATTAAAAAAGGCATTACTCTAGAAGTATCGATCACTAAACAAGAGGGTAATAAAGTGATTTACAAATATTTGCTTGATCCTCTATTAAAATGTACAGACCCATAACATGATTAAGAAAATGAATTTTAGATACCTCACTTATCGATTATTCAAAAAAATGGCAATTACTTTTGTTTATCTAGTAATTATGCTCCACTTTGCCCATGGGATTCAGGCCGCTGAAGTTACATCAGGGGATTCTAGAGGGAAATTACAGACACCTATTTCAAATAAATCATTTGTCATTGAACCCAATATTAAACGCAGTCCCCAGGAACATCCTGATTTTGATACATCTTTTATATATATCACACCCTTTGCTGGCAGATATAGAATGGATGGTTTTGGAGCGGAGCCCCAGGTTGGGGCGAAATTGGGATTTAATCTTCACCGCCGCCTTTTCATTGAAATTGGATATGGATTAAGCGAAATTGATGAATCACCCCGTACAAATCTTGGGTATTTACCTTTATTAAATAACAACGAGTTCGATTACTATGACCTGTCATTAGGTTACAATGTGCTCATTTCAAAACTACAATGTAAACCATGTGGTAATCGTGCATTAAACACTGATATTTATCTATTGGCTGGCTTTGGCAATATTAATATTGAGACGACACCTGGCAATGAGATTAGCGATAAAAATATCAATTTTGGAATAGGTCTAAGAACAGCCTTAATAAAACATTTATTTATTAATACGTCGATAAAAAATCAGATAATGAATGAAAACTTACTGGATAATACATCTTCAGCCCAGAACTTATCATATGACCTGGGCCTGGGATTATATTTTTAAGCCCACTGGCAAATTTGAAAATGGTGTAAAAATGTTTTTAATACAGACAAAAAAACTTGTTCATTACTTCGCTATAATTTTATTAACATCATTTCTGGTCTCAATGCTCTCTATTCAAGAAGCCGATGCAAGCGAAGATAATAAAACATCTGTCGAATCCGTTGAGATTTTGAAACGAGATCTACTGGATTTAAATAAAGAACTTTTTATTCTTGAAGAGGAGCTTCTATTCCCGGCAAATACCCAGGTAGCCATATTTATATCACAAGATTCCGGCAACACCTTTAAAATGGATCATGCAAAAGTTTTGTTAAATAACAAAGCTGTTAATTATCACCTATATACAGAAAATGAACTAGATGCTCTTTCCCGCGGAGCTGTTCATCGAATTCATACCATAAATTTAAACCAGGGAGATCATAAACTCGTTATCATCTTTGGAGGTTTTGGACCAATGGGTAGAGAATACAAACTGGCGGCAGAACTGGATTTCAAAAAATCCACCGGCACCCAATTTATTGAGCTTCGTATCCTGGCCAACTCTAAGTCCCAGCAACCTGAATTTGAATTCAACGTCTGGAACTAATTTAGATTCTTATTAATGATTAACATAAGCAAATTTATTAATTCATGCGCTTACTGGCATCCTTATAAACAGGATAGCTCTTCATCGATTTTCTTTTTAATCCCAGAAAGCCGAATCTTTAGATTGTTAACATTTTCATTTGCCAAAAAAATGCTCCCCCATTATTTTCTTGCCATAATCTTGACTTTTTGTCCAATTATCTCACTGAGTTATGCAGCAACAGAAAGTGCTTACACAAATAACAGTGAAGTTAAGCAATTTTTAATTTATAAATTATTTAACAAATTAAATAATAAATCAGACATTCAAGATAAAAAAAATGTAACCGAGAACATCTTTCGAACAAATATTGAGCAGAGCCACATCGTAAACAACATGGCTTATGGTGAGTTATTATTTTATTACTATCAAAATAAGCCAATCAAAAGCTTAATTCATTTAATGACAAGCGATCAACGACATCGATTTCAACAACATAGCGATCACGCCGAAGTCCTTAAGGGTTCACTTTATTTATCAATGGGTATGACTGAACACGCAAAATTCTTTTTTAATAAAACTGCAAAAACATCCTTAAATCCCGAGACCAGAAACAAGGCATGGATCGCCCTCGCAGGACTGGCTTACAGACAAAAAAATTATCAACAGACAAAATATATCTTAACCAACAAGATAGAAGCGTTAAACAAATCTGATTTTTCTATTAAGCAAATGAATCAGATTCATGAATATCTGGGATTAATATATCTTCGCGAAGGTAGCTATCAAAATGCTATAATTGAACTTGAATACATATATAACGACCCTCTAAAACAAAGGTATGCTCTGTATAACATTGCTCTGGCTCATTTTAATCTTAGTCACTTAGATGAGGCAATTTTCTATCTACAATTTCTTCTTGATCTACCAACATATAACGCTGAAGATGATGCAATAAGAGATAAAGCAGCTTCTGCCTTAGGTCAATTTTATTTATATGAAAACAATCATTTTTTATCCAGACAGTCTTACCGAGAAGTCAGATTAAACAGTGCCTTTGCCAATGAAGCATTGTTAGGTCTGGGCTGGGCGAATCTTAAAGGAGCAGACCCATCTCAAGCCCTATCTCCCTGGCTTGAATTATTAGAAAGAGACCAAAGCCAAAAAGCTGTTCAGGAGGCATTTTTACTAACCGCAAGGGCATACGAAGAATTGAACGCCTATCAGGATGCACTCGGCGCCTATATTACTGCAAGCAAAACCTATGAAAATCAAATAAATAATATTATAAAAGCCCATGATTTTGTCAACCAGGATGAGTGGCTTAAGCACCTAAAACTTATATCTTCTGATTCCAATGACTTCCTGAGCATATATTCTTATATAGACTCACCTTCAATGCCCCTGGATGGTCCCGAAGCGTCCTATCTATATCAAATATATTCTACAAATAATTTTAACACTGAATTTCAACAATTTTGGCAGCTTCAACACATTGAAGTGTATTTAAATGAATTAAAAGCCAAACTTCCAGTTTATGGCACCATGGTAGAAAACCAGTCAATAAAAAACAGGAACTTCAAATTTAAATTTGATAAAAAACTGGATTCTATAAACCTCAATGAGTTCTCAAACCGACACGATGCTATATCGAGGCAAGCCAGGCTCACATTAAAAGATGACTTTTTATTAATTGCCACCACAGAAGAGCAAAATAGGCTGGATAAATTTAAAGCCATTGAGAAAAAACTTTCCCAACTACCAGAAACAAAAGATTTTGATGGGATTAAATCAAGATTTCGAATTGTTCGTGGTACTTTTTTATGGAACATTAAACATGATTCTTATCGACGTTCCTACTCGCTAAAAAAACAATTACAACAATCCCAGGATGAGTTAATTGAACTTGAGTCTTTAGTCAATAAATTAAAGCATACCAATATTAACGATCTGACAAAACTTACCGATCATAGGTTGCAAATCGGTGCAATTGAATTAGAAATAGATCATCTTATCCACAGGATACAAAAACTTAAAAATGATCAATATTTTGATTTACAGGAACTGGCCAGTTCAGTTTTAAATCAACGGCTAACACACACCAGCAATTTATTAGCAAGAACACAGATTGCCATCGCAAGACTCCAGGATAAAGCAGCTTCCGAGGGGCGTAAGTAATCATGATGGTGTTTAATATAAAACAATTCACTGAGCGGTTGACAACTTTTTTTATTATCTTTCAGCTAATCATCTTCCTTCCAGCTTGCGGATCTGAAGACAATGAAATGTTAACAGGTGATAAAGTAGGTATTGTTGAGGAAAGACAAATTGTTGTTGAAGAACAAACCTTGCTGGAAGTTCCAGCCGAACTATCAATTAAAAAATATGAACATATTTTTAATCATTCTAACGACCCCGAGTTAAAAAACCGGATTTTAAGAAGAATGGCTGACCTTTCTCTGGTTGCAACTGAAGAAAAATTTTCTCTCCTAGACAAAGATCAAACCCCAGCTGAAATTCAACAGCAAACTGAAAACAATATAGAAAACTACAAAAGAGCTATTCGATTTTATAAAAAATTTCTTGAAACATCACCAAATACTAATTTTAGAGCTGAGGCTTATTACAATCTGGCAAGAGCTTATGAGTTACTTGGAGAAACAGAATTAACCATGGAAATGCTGAATACATTGGTTACCGAACATCCTAACAGTAGTTACTATCAAGAGGCTCAGTTTCGTAGAGGAGAAATTTTATTTTCATTTGGTGACTACGCCGCGTCATCAGATGCATATAGACAAGTGGTATCAAGAACTAATGACGAACGTTTTTTTGAGCAAGCCCTGTATAAATATGCATGGAGTCAATATAAATCGTATGACTATGATATGTCTATAGTGACATTCTTTCAACTGATTGATCTGATAATTCTAAAAAGTGGTGATATTCCTCCCGATTTAAATGAGAATAAATTAATACTTGATTCAAAAAGGGCTATTAGCCTGGCATTTTCTCATTTAGATGGAGCAAAATCAGTTAGAAAATATTTTAAAGATAATGGTCGGAAAAATTATGAAATAAATGTTTATGATGCCCTTGCCCAGCATTATCTTCGCCAGGAGCGTTATAAAGATGCCGCAGATACTTACCAAACCATTGTCGACACTCACCCACTACACCCTAAAGCATTTGTTTATCAGATAGCCGTTATCGAAACCTATATTAAAGGTGGGTTTCCGAGCCTGGTACTTCCCGCAAAAGAAGAGTTTGTTGAACGTTTTGGCATACGCAGCCCCTTTTGGGCGTATTACAAGGAAGGTGCTGATAAAGGGATAGTGTCTGATGAAGCTGTATTGGACAATATTAAAGTTAAATTAAAAACTCACGTAAATGATATCACTAGCCACTATCATGCCATAGCTCAAAAAACAGGATTAACAGAAGATTATCTGATTACTGTCAGTTGGTACCGAGAAAGCATGGCCACTTTTATTGATGAACCAGAAGCAAGAAATATTAATCAATTACTGGCTGAAACGCTTTTTGATGCCCAGAATTATGCCCAGGCAATTGTAGAATTTGATCACACCATCAATGATTACCCAGGAACACCAGAAGACAATGCTAACACTGCTTACTTTGGACTGGTTGCTTATCAAAAAATACTGGAAAACTTTAAGGGCGAAGATGTCGAACGTGATACCTGGACTGCCAAAAAAATTCTTGCCCAACAGATTTTTTCTGACAATTATCCTTTCCATTCCGAAATTGCGAATGTTCATAATTCAACCCTTGAAGATCAATTAAACATCAATGATTTACTGGGCGCAATTGAAACAGCTGAAAAAATCACCAATATTGAGTCCTCCCCCATTCCTTTGCAAAAGAAGGCCTGGATAACCATAGCCAATGGCGAATTTGATTTAAAAAATTACCCGGACGCGGAAATTGCTTATGTTAAAGTTTTAGAATTTAAAGGCCACTCTGCCAGTGATTTGTTGAAATTCAACAATCAGCTAGCCATTTCAATCTACAAACAGGCTGAAGGTTTACAAAAAGCGGGTTTTAAAGAAAAAGCAGCCCAGCAGTTTTTATTAGTTGGAAAAAAAGTGCCCAATTCTCCCATAAGAGCAACCGCCGAATTTGATGCCGCAATTCTATTTCTGGAAACATCTTCATGGAAAGAAGCGATTACTGTACTGACACAATTCAGAAAACTCTATCCAGATCATAAGCTGGCTGAAACCATACCTGACAAGCTTGCTACTGCCTATGAAGCCACTGGTAACTGGTCAGCCGCTTCAAAAGAACTTCAACTCATTGTCAATAGTAATTTTGAAAGCAATTCAGAATTATCCAGACAAGCTTTATGGCATGCAGCAGAGTTACAGGAAAAAGTCGGCAACAAGCATGAAACTATCAAACTCTATAAAAAATATGCCCATGCTTTTAATAAGCCACTGGAATTAAGAGCAGAAGCTGAATACCGCCTATCAAATTTATATCTGGAATTGGGCGAATTGGAAAAACAGGCTTTCTGGTTACAAAAGCTGCTCGGAAACTATAAACGCGAAGGTAGTAATAACACTGATCGAAGTTTATACCTTGCTGCTTTCGCTGCATTCGAACTCAGTAAATCACCTTTTTCCGAGTTTCAAAATATTCCTCTTACTCTGCCCTTGAAAACCAGCCTGAAACGCAAAAAGAAAGCGCTTCAGTCTTCTCTGAACTATTATGCTACCACTATAGAAATTGGAGTTGCTGATTTTACCACTGCAGCCACTTTCAAAACGGGTGAATTATATAGAATTTTAGCTACGGATTTAATGAATAGCCAAAAACCAAAAAAACTTAATGAATTAGAACTTGAACAATATGAAATTTTGCTCGAAGAACAAGCCCTGCCTTTTGAAGACAGTGCCATTGAAATTTATGAACAAAATACTCAATTGGTTTTACAGATGATATATGACGACTGGGTCAGAAAAAGCTTTGCTTCGTTGAGTAAATTAGTCCCTGGTCGATACGATAAAAATGAACGCATAGAGAGCTATGCCAATGAAATTCGATAGTGTTGATACAGCTTATCTAATGACTAAATCTCTCTTTGGTCGTTTGATTCTTTTTACTGCGCTTACAGCTTTTTGCCTGTTATCCGGCTGCTCCAATCTCCCTGCTATTAAAATACCCAAGCCATTCGCGACCGGAAGCAAAGACAAAAGTAAAAGCCCAGTTCCCTCCGAAGCCATTGCAGGCTTCTCCCTGGCAATTGAAGCCATGCAGAAAGGTCAGGATGAAGAGGCTCTAGACCTTTTTAACGAGTTACAAATAAATTACCCTGAATTATCAGGGCCTTGGCTAAATACTGGCATTATTTTGATGAAACAAAAAGAATATCAAAAAGCTTTACCCATGTTTGAAAAAGCCACTTCTATTAACCCAGATAATAAAGTTGGCTTTAATCAACTGGCGGTTTGTCTGCGTCAACTTGGTCGTTTTGAGGAGGCAAGAAATGCATATCTTGAAGCATTAAAAATTGATCCGGATTACGCTTTGACTCACTATAATCTTGGTGTTCTATATGAGCTTTACTTCCAGGATTTTCATAGTGCTCATACCCATTTCCTGAAATATCAGGAATTACAAAAAGAAAAAGACCCCACTGTAGCTAACTGGTTAAAAGACTTGCGAAGAAGAGCGAATATCCCTGAACCTGTTGAACCTGTTATTACAACTCCTGAAACCGAGTCGATCCCTGCAGTGGATAATAATCAGAAAAATGAAAGAAAAACATTATGGTAAACATTTATCTTCTTAATAGACCATTGAATCTCTCAACGAGCACTGCAAAATCCAGGCAAACATGGGTTCAAAAATGCGCTTTGTCGGAAGTAAATGAGTATTTTGAACCCAGGGGGAAAAATAAGTTTACCGGCGCCCGCTATTATAGGCAGCCAACGGGTAAAAAGTGCTTTAGGTTGCTTTTTTTTTGTACAATAGTTGTTTTTGTTTCATCTACTTTCATCAATGGACTAGCCTTCAGCGAAGAGAAAGACCAGAGTATATCGAGTTCTCTGCGATTTAAAATTATCGGTGACCAGGAAGCACCTGCTGTCAGGTATTTTGTGCCATGGAAATCACCTGAGCGAGACGAAATGCTTCCTGTTCCCATACCTGATTTGCAACCATTAAATATTCTTGACCCCCATGAGCTGCGACGGGAAATTAATTATTATTCGACATTACACACTCCAGGAAGCGGAAGCAAAAAAGAAAATACTGAAGGTCAATTGCCTACGGTAGAAACCCCTGGACCCAAACCAACTGAGCACAAGTCGCCTAAAACCATGCCTGATAAGCCCCTAAAGCCATAGCAGACAAAACCTGATCGAAACTGGCATTGCATTAAAGGAAGAGTTTTTCTTATTAACTATTAAAAATTCAAAATCAACTTTTGAAACCAAAAGTTGATCACACTTAAAATGAGATTTATGTCGTATAATTTGATCCCGAGAATAAACATCTATCACAAAATAATGAATATTTATTGGGATTTTTTTCTGACAATGTATTATTATTTTTTTATATAATCTTATGATTTGTATCTTAAAAAACCAATTTTATTGTTACTAATTTGCAACGTTCCGCATTAGGGAGAGACCCATGCCTAAAGAACTACAAACCCTCATCAGCTTTTTTCAGGATGGCGGCCCTTTCATGTATATTATTCTTGTTGTTTTTGCAGTGGGACTTGCCATAGCTCTGGAGCGATTAATTTACCTGTCCCTGGTTAAATCAAAAAACAAAAAAATCTGGGATCAATTGTTCCCAATGCTTGGCCAGGGAAAATTTAGGCAAGCTATGGATACGGCGAAAGATTCAAATTCCGCCATAGCCAGAATCATGGTCTATGGATTAAGTAGAGCGTCTCATTCAAATAGTTTTGAAGATATCGAAATGGCTATGGAAGAAGGTCTTATGGAAATAACACCACAACTTGAAAGACGAACTCCCTATTTAAACGCTTTTGCAAACATCGCTACACTTTTGGGCTTACTTGGGACCATTTTAGGCTTGATTAAGGCTTTCACAGCGGTTGCCAGTGCCGATCCATCGCAAAAAGCCGATTTATTATCAGCTAGTATATCTGTAGCAATGAATACGACTGCCTTTGGCTTGATTACCGCCATTCCTTTGTTATTGGCCTTTAGTTATCTACAATCAAGAACAACCGAACTGGTAGATAGCATGGAGATGGCTTCAGTTAAATTTATTAATGTATTCAGAGAAGTTCAATCCAAATCAGCAAAAAAACCACAAACGCCTCAACAATAAACCCTCTTTCAGACCTTGATACAACCACAAGCTCAACGGTTTTTTGGATAAATGGCATGAAAAGCAGCAGACGCAAAAGGGAAAAAATTACAGAAGGCGAAATCAATATAACCGCTTTCCTGAATTTAATGGTGGTTTTGATTCCCTTTTTACTGATTACCGCGGTTTTTTCACAAATGGCAGTATTAGATCTTTTTTTACCTCCTGGTAGTAATAAGGCCAACCCGGATGACGACAAGCCTTCTCTTGTACTTGAACTGATCATACGAGATAAACGCATTGAAATTGGTGATAGAAATCAAGGCCTGCTTAAAATCATACCTAATGTAAATGAACAATACGGTTTCCAGGAAGCCCATGATTTTCTAAAAACATTAAAAAGCAAATTTCCTGAGATATTAGAAGTAAGTATTTTACTTGAAAAGGATATCGAATACGAAGTACTCATTAATGCCATGGATACGGTTCGTTTAATGGATACCCTTATTAATGGGCAATCCATTAAAACCGAATTATTCCCCAATATTTCCATAGGCAGTGCGCCGTTACCATTCAACAGCAATAATCCCGACACAGGTTCCGGTAGCGAGGCCGCATCATGAAAGAGTCTCGCAGAACTCGTCGAATGCAACGTCACCACAAGAGAAACAAGACTAAAGCAAGCCTCAATCTGGTTTCCTTGATGGATATTTTTACTATCCTGGTGTTTTTTTTATTGGTCAACTCGTCCGATACCCAGCAGTTACCTAATGCAAAAACCATTAGCCTCCCTACCTCCACAGCGGATAGTTTTCCTCAGGAAAACCTGACAATAATGATCAGCCAACAAGATATTATTATTCAAGGTATGAAAATTACCACCGTGAGTAGTATTTTAAAAGATGAAAATAGAATAATTAATAAACTAAAAAAGGAACTAGAATACCGTGCAAGAAAGCAGGGGCCATTATCAAAAGCTGAAAAAAAGCTCGGTCGACCTATAACTATTATGGGTGATCGATCAATACCCTACGAGTTATTGAAGAAAATAATGATTACCTGTAGCCAATCCGGATTCCCTCGCATTTCTCTTGCCGTTATAAGAAAAAATGAGGAAAAACCAACATGAAGTATGGTTTTTATGAATTTTCACCCGTTCTCCCCTGGCATGGACAACCTGTTGAAGACCGTCGATTTCGCAGAATTTTAAGAATTTTACTTCTTATTTCGTTAATATTTATAATCATTGTGAGCCTGACACCACGCCCCGTAGTTGACCGACAGGAAGTCGAAACCATACCGCCTCGGCTTGCTAAAATGATTTTGGAGCGTAAAAAAATTCCTCCGCCGCCACCAAAAGTAGAAAAACCAAAAGAAAAGGAAAAAGTTAAAGAAAAGCCTAAAGAAAAAAAGAAAGCTGAAAAAAAACCAGACAAGAAAAAACCATTAAAAAAAGTTCAAAAACAGGCCCGTAAAGTTGCCAAAAAGGAAATTGCTCAATTCAGTTCAATATTAGCTGAATTAAGCGATATGAAACCTTTGCCAACAAATAAAAAACCATTATCAAGTTCAGGCAAAAAAGCGGCGCAAGTCCAGAGAGAAATGATAACCAGTCGTGCTACTCAAAGTAGTGGCGGAGTATCTTCTGGCCGTGCCAGCCATACCTCATCAAGCAAACAGTCCTTATCTAATGTAGGTACAACCAGGATTGCCAGCTCTCTTAGTAGTGTTACCGCAGCAACTACCGCCGCTGCCGCTACTGAAAAATCAGATCGTCGCTCAAGGGAACAAATTAACCGCGTTTTTGACCAAAATAAAGGCGCATTGTACGCATTGTATAACCGGGCTCTGAGAAAAAACCCCAGTTTAGCGGGAGAAGTGAACGTTAAAATTAAAATTTCACCTGATGGTATAGTAATCAGTTGCAAAGTTACTTCCAGCGACATTGATGACAAAGAATTATTAAGAAAGCTCACCGCCAGAATCAAGCTATTTAACTTTGGCAGTGCCGATGTCAAACCGTGGGAAGATACCGTAGTCTGGGATTTCATCCCTTCTTAACAGTTTATTGATAGCTGCTTCCACCACTCTATTCCAGGGTGGAAGCAGTATTTCTGATTGACCAATCTAATTACTAATTATTTAAGTTGCTTCTATCCAGAAACTTATCAAAGAAAATGTTGCTTTCATCTATACCTATATTTTTAGCTTCTTCAATTGCCGCATCAATCATCGGAGGAGGACCACACATATATAATTGATTATCAGTACCACAATATTCTTCCATGACGGTGGTTACAAATCCACGGGCACCCTTCCAGTCAGAGTCTTCAGGTTCCTCAGACAATACCGGCACAAATTTAAATTCGCCAGCCCAGTTTGAGCCAATTTTTTTAATTGCATCCAGACAATACAAATCTCTTTGGCTACGAGCCCCAAACAAAAACACCACACTTCTTTCACAGTTATTATTAACCGCATCTTCCAGTATAGACAAAACAGGTGCTAATCCGCTGCCGCCAGCAATACACACCATTGGCACCTCTCCACCACGTTGATAAAAATCACCGTAAGGTCCTTCCAGAACAATTTCAGCTCCGAGTGCCGCATCACTTAGCAACCAGTTGGATAGCTCACCATTGGGTACAGCTCGAACAAAAAAGTGAAACTCTTTATCATTGTCGCCAGGTGCCTGGCCAAAAGAATAAGATCTCGGTAGCTCTGAAACACTGGGAACGCATAACTCCGCAAACTGCCCTGCAGTATATTCAATAGACTTTTCAGTAGTAATAACAATTTCTGAAATATCATGAGTCAAAGAATTTTGTGCGGTGATTTTCCCACTGGTTTTTTCCAGGGTATGCTCTGGAATATCAGACCTGGAAAAATCAACAGCAACCCTGACATCAGATTTGGGTAATGACTGGCAGGCCAGAATAAAATTTGATTGGAGTTCTTCTGCAGAAAGAATGTAGGATTTTTCTGTTAACTCCTTTACCTTACCCTCTTTTAGTTGGCATTTGCACATTGAACAACCACCCACACGGCAACTATGAGGGAACTTGACGCCCTCTTTTAAAGCGGCTTGTAATACCGTTTCTTTTGAACTAATTGAAATTTCTTTATCAACACCCTCAATTTTTAAAGTATAAAAAGTTTCTTTTTTCCCAAATAATTTACCTAACACAGACTGCCCCCTTCGTTAAATCACTGCTGAACTGTTAGCCTTAAAATGTATGATTTTAAGACATAAATCCGGATTAAAATGCTTTATTTCTTTTCTTTTTTTATTATTTTTCTAACTTATTCTGTTTATTGCTCCCGGCTATGTAGGCAACAAGTATAAATAGCACGAAGTGTTTTAAAATATCAAACAAAATCAATCAGTTAAATTATAAACCTTGCATTCATGATAACTCTCCTCCGCAGCCAATACAAGCTAAGGAAGGTTTGAGCTAAAAACGTCAGACATGCCCACTGTGTGGCGCAATCGTTAATGCGGCCCAAATTGTCCAAAGACCAAACAAAATTATTAACCCCCCAAAAAAACCTTTTACCCAGGTTTTTTGCAAGTAGGCCAACATTTTATTTGCCAATAATCCCATGCCCAAAACAGCCGGAATGGTTCCCAGGCCAAACATCAACATTATTCCCGCGCCCTGAATTCCATTGCCACTGCTCATTGAGAAAATCAGCATACTGTAAACCATCCCACAAGGCAGCCACCCCCAAAGAAAACCTACCATAAGCGCTTTGGGAATGGTGTCAGCCGGTGTCAACTTTGAAATAAGAGGTGAAATACCTTGCCACAGTTTTGCCCCCAGTTTTTCAATCTTTAAAAGTCCATTCCACCAACCACTCAATAACAAGCCCAAAAATATCATAAAAAAACCTGTCAGGACTCTTAAAATAATGACAAACCCACTTCCCGTTATATTTAATAAGACCCAACTAAAACTGCCTGCCAGATAACCGGCAAGGCCGTAACCGACTATTCGTCCCAAAGCAAAACAAAACTGAATAAAGGTTTTTTTTCCACTTGAAATATTGGCCGTGGATAAAGGCAAGGATAATGCGCCGGCCATACCTCCACACATGCCTACGCAATGAGCACTGCCCAAAAGGCCCAGCAAGAAAGCAGTGCTTAGGCCTAAATTTTCAGGAGTAGAAAAATCAAAATGAAGCATAATATTTGTTTAATTTCATTATAATGGCATATTACTAATAAGCCCTGGTAACTTTACAGGTGCTCTTTATTATTTGATTTTATTTTGTCTTCTTTCTCCAATGCCTGTCTTTCTTCCTTATCATCATAAAGTATTTGTTGGCCTTTATTTTCCATATCTTCAAACTGGTGGTTATTAACAGCCCAGATGAATGCCCATATGGCCAAACCCAGCATCACTAAACCAATAGGCACCAGAAAATAAATAACGCTCATTTTAACAATCCTGCATTTGCCTGTGCTTGCGCCTGTTCCTGAGATAGCTTCTGAGATGACCCCTGAGGAGGTAGCCCCATTGTAGTACTTTCTTGAATTTGGCTTTTAGAATCGTTTATACGCATTAACCTGAAGGAATTTAATACCACAAACAAAGAACTCAGTGACATGCCTAAAGCCGACCAGTAAGGCGCTACCAGACCAGAGGCTGCCAAAGGTAGAACACTAACATTGTATAAAATTGCCCAGGTATAATTTTGCCGAATAATTTTTTTACTGCGAACAGCCTGATCAATAGCAAGCAATAAGGTGGACAAGTGCCGGTTCATGATGACGGAATCTGAAGATGTTTTGGCTAAATCAGCACCCTCACCCATGGCCCCCATAGCAACTGAAACCTGTGAAATTTTTAGTGACGGTGCATCGTTAATACCATCACCCACCATAGCCACGACAGCCCCCTTGTCTTGCAGAGACTTTATCCAGGCCACCTTGTCGGCAGGCAAAGCATTATTCATCACCTTATCCATACCTAATGAATTGCCAAAAGTTATAACCGAAGGATGTGGATCGCCACTGATCAGGTGAGTTTTAATCCCCTTATATTTCAACCCTTGAAGAGTTTCATTTACATCAGGTCTTAAAGAATCCCCAAGCTCAAAACCGGCAATGGCTTGTTTTTGTTCTGCTAAAAAAAAGCTCGCCTGATCATCAATAATCTCATCGAAAGAAGCCTTAAAAAAGTCGTCTTCCAGAATAAAATCTAATTTGCCAATTCTGTAAAGTTTACCAGCCACCTTACCTTGTACACCACGACCAGGAAACACTTTAATATCTTCAACATGAAGAGCAGGTTGAAACATATCATCGGGGGTTTCAGTAAATACTTTCGCTATGGGGTGTTCAGAATGTTTTTCCAGAGCTTTGGCAATGCTCATCACTTGCTCAACGTCCAGCTCTGAATACAAGCGGGTACTCTGCAGGCTTAACTTCCCGGTGGTAATAGTCCCGGTTTTATCAAAAACCACATGGCTGACTTCACTCAAGGACTCAAGGGTATTGCCTTTGGTGACAAGAAAACCCTTTTTGGCCAGGGCACTGACTGCAGCGGCCATGGCAGATGGTGTAGCCAAAGACAAGGCACAAGGACAGGAAATCACTAAAACGGATAGAGTTATTGCAAGTACCCGACTGGAATCCAGCTGCCACCAGACAATGGCAACACCAGAGGCCACTAATAAAATACCTAATACAAAGTATGAAGCAATTTTGTCAGCAAACCTGACACCTGCGGGTTTTTCTGACTGCGCCCGGTCAATTAAACGCATGATATTAAATAATGTGGAATCTTTTGCTACCTTTAAGGTACGAACATATAAAGGCGCCTCAATATTGTTTGAGCCGCCATGTACTGTATCACCTTTCTGTTTCATCAAAGGCAAAGGCTCACCGGTGATGAGAGCCTCATCCAAAGAGCTCACCCCGGATAAGATAAGTGCGTCCACGGGTACGGTTTGACCGGCTTTAATTTGAAAAACATCACCCTCCCGCAATTGATCTGCTTCCACTGATGATTGAATTTGCAACTGTTCATCCAGCAAAGCATAGTGCTGAGGTAATGAATAACTATGGGACAGGGCATTTAGATAAGATTTTTTTCGAGTGGTAAATTCAATGTGTCTGGTTATTAAAAGAAAAAAAGTGAACATACATACCGAATCAAAATAAACATCACCCTGTTGAGATACAGTGTTCCCTACACTCGCAATATAGGCCAAACCAATAGCAATGGAGACAGGTAAATCCATATTAAAGTGCATTTTTTTTACTGCTCTGAAGGCAGAATAAAAGAATGGCCGGGCTGAATAAATGACGACCACTGTGGCCACTAACAAACTTACATAGCGTAAAAATACCTGGTACTCCTCCATGATCCCCTGTATAGCACCTGCATAAAGCCCCACCGCAAACATCATCACCTGCATACTACCCAAACCCGCTACTCCCAGGCGCTTCAAACTTTGCTGACCCTGTTTTTTCATCATCTCTTCGTGATCATCAGGCGTATAAGGTGCAATTCGATAGCCAAGGTTTATTAAGACCTGAATTATGCCACTTAAAGTGGTTTTTTCCGGATCCCACTTAAGAGTTAAACGATGATTTGCCGCATTCATGTCAGCTACTACACCGTCTAAGCGCCGCAAGGTTTTGTCAATTAGCCAGGCGCAAGCCGTGCAACTAATCCCCATAACCATCAAGGTAACCAGGCTGAGATTACTATCGGATTGAACATATTTTTTGGTAAATGAACTGGAGTCGTAATAACCAAGATCTTCTGTATTGATTCCTGGCAAGGAGTCAGGTGATTCTGAAAAGGCATCTCGATTACTATAAAAAACTTCCAGCCCGGCATCAACTATAGTTTGGGCCGCACAAAGGCAGCCAAAACAACACATCTCGCATTGCTCTCCTCCTATGTCCATTACATATTTCGGTTTACTGGATTCGTTATGTTTTTGAATAGAAGACGAGGCTTCTGATAGAGGCAAACCACAATGGAAACAAACATTATTTCTGACATCATGCATGAAGATAAGCTCTCATCCCCAAGAAACTCTGATTGAGTTATTTGTTAAGGATCGAAGATGGATCAGTTGTAAAGCTCACTGATTCCTTTGTAGGAATCTCGATATTGATTTTAATCTGCCAGGATTCGTTCAAGTCTGATAAAAACAGTGACCTGTTAGCTTCGATCTGATGATCCAGTTGGCCTCTGTAATTATTATCAGTTACTTTCGACAAGCTTATATTCTGATCTTTACTGGCCATGGTTGGATGAATAATACTAAGAAATAGTATCTCAGGGTAAGTATACGCTTCCTTTTCGTCTTTCTCTTTCCCTTCCTCATTACCATCACTCAACAGTTGTAAAAAAATCTCTCCCGTTACGTAATCGATTTTCAATTGCCCACTTAACCCAAGCTTCTCTGCAGCTTTAAACAGAGAGACATCCGAATAAATAGCTTTACCATCCTTGCTCCATTTTTCGATAATCAGAGAGTCCTGATTTACCACTGCAATATACAGCGTCGAAAGCCCAGCTATTACCGAAGCCAGGGGCAATGCCACCAGTACCCAGGGCCAAAATTGTTTATACCAGGGTTCCAGATCTTCCATGTTTTCATTAAGGGAGTGCATTGTAATATCCCGAATTAGTCAATTGGACTAATAAAACGGCTTTCCTGAATTACCGAATGTGTAGAGTAATCTGTATCCCACACTTTAATATAAATAACAGAACTACCAGGTTGCAAGTATTTCGGATCACCTTCGATACTAACAGGAACAGATAAAATTTCCCCTGCTTTTACGGTGAGTTCATTATCACTCAATAAACGAATGCTCTTAACGCCAGGTTGGGCAGTTACTCTTAAAAAATATTGTTGGGTTTCCTGAGTTTTATTCATTACTTTCAGCGTATAAACATTTTCTATCATCCCCATACCCGTGACCCGATATAGCTGATTTCGATCTCGAATAATATCAAGGTCAAGAGGTACTCTAAATGTCACTGAGATCAAAAAGGCAAAGCCAAATATAAGCAACATCAAACCAAACCCAAGAACTCTGGGTCTGAATATCTTTGTGGGATTACCTTCAATCTCATTTTCCGTTGTATATTTTACCAGGCCTTTGGCGTAACCCATTTTTTGCATGATATTGTCACAAGCATCTACACAGGCTGCACAACCAATGCACTCGTATTGCAAACCGTCTCTAATATCTATGCCGGTGGGGCAAACATGGACACACTGCTTACAGTCAATGCAATCACCAAGATCCAATTCTGCTGGATTGGCACTTTTTTTACGCCTCCCTCTGGATTCGCCGCGATGAAAGTCATATGAAATAACCAGGGAGTTTTTATCCAGCATTACACTTTGAAAACGGCCATAGGGACACATATACAAACAGACCTGTTCCCTCATCCAGCCCGCATTCATATAAGTAGCGGCAGTAAAAAAAATCAGCCAAAAACTTTGCCAGGGTCCCAGATTAAAATTAACTACATCCACAGCCAATTGATTTACGGGTGTAAAGTAAGCCAGGAAACCTGCGGCAGTGGCAAAAGCCACAAACAGCCATAAGAAATGTTTGGAACTTCTACGCCAGATTTTGGTAAATGACCAGGGGCTTTTATCTAATTTTAAACGTTGGTTGCGATTTCCCTCGGTGATTTTTTCGATCCACATAAAAATTTTTGTCCACACCGTCTGCGGACAAACATAACCACAATACACACGGCCAGCTACTACAGTTGCCAAAAAAAGTGCCATAAAACCAATAATCATTAGCCAGGATAAAAATACAAAATCCTGAGGCCAGAATGTAAGCCAGAATATTTTAAATTGTCTTTCAGGAAGGTTGAACAATACTGCCTGCTGTCCATCCCAGTTTATCCAGGGCACCAGAAAATAAACCAGTAAAGAGCTCCAGATAGTAAAGACTCTTATGTTTTGAAATAAACCTTTTACCTGGCGGGGGTGAATTTTTTGGCGTTTTTCATACAAACTGACCAGCATAGTCTCTTTATCAAGCACAGCCGAATCGACAGCGCTTGATATTGCCCTGCTTTCAGGAGAATCTGGAGAATAAATTGGAATTTTTCGGGTCATGTTTCGCCTATTAAAACCCTTCGTCTTAAATTAATTTATAACGAGGTGTCAAGGAACCTTTATTCAGAGCTTCCTTAATTAAATTCAGCGATCCATGCTACTAGATCCGTAAATACAGAGTCGATGTAAAGACTTCAAATGACTTACCCCTGGAAAAAGGGGCGAGGTTTTACTTATAAAATTACAGATTATCGAATATCAAATTATACACGAAATCGTCTAATTTTTGCACACTACTTATCAACAGATAAACTGTACACATAAGCAGCCAGCAAACGCACTTTTTCAGTACCCAGCAGATCTTTCTGCGCAGGCATCTTACCGTTTCGACCCAGATTAATAGTTTGCTGAATAATCTCCTGAGTGCCACCGTATAACCAAACAGCATCCGTAAGATTGGGGGCACCCATTAATGGATTACCTTTGGCATCCGCACCATGACAAGCCGTGCACATGGTTTTAAATTTAACTTTGCCTTCGGCAGCCATTGAAGTATCGGTTTTTTGGCCGCTCAGGCTACCCACATAGGCTGCCACCTGAGCAACCCCCTCTGATCCTCCAAGAGCTGCGCCTAATGGAGGCATAAAGCCACTTCGACCATGTAAAATACTGGCTTCAATAGTTTCAGGACTATCACCGTATAACCAGTCCTTGTCAGCAAGATTAGGAAAACCTCGTGAACCATGTGCATCTGAACCATGGCAGGCAGCGCAATTATTTCCAAATAAACGCTGACCAATTTTTAAAGCTTTTGGATCCTTTATAAGCTCTTTTACACTTTTAGCACCATAGGCCTCATAAATTGGCCCATATTTTTGTTCTGCAAAATCTACTTCTTTCTGCCACTGCCCTTCAGATGTCCAGCCTAAATAACCTTTATAAGATCCCAGGCCAGGATATAAAAACAAATAAACCAGGGTAAATACAATAGATACCCAAAACATGACAATCCACCACCTTGGCAAAGGTGAATTTAGCTCCTCGATACCATCATAAACGTGTCCAGTGGTTTCTTCTGGATCACCACTGCCTTCCATTCTGCCGGTAAAATGTAACAACAAACCACACCCGATGATATTGCCCATGACAATAACAATAATATACCAACTCCAGAAATCACTCATTAAGACTGTTCTCACTCTTCAGGGTTGAGTTTTCTTTCTCACCAGGCATCTCATTATTCAAATCATCTCCAGAGCTTTCAAATGGCAGCATGGAGGCTTCGTCAAAGTCTTTTTTCTGACGGGGACTGTAAGCCCACACACAAATGCCGATGAAACCGACCATCAACATCAGGGTTAATAAGCCTCGGAAGGTGCCATTATCAAATTCCATAGTTCAATGCCATAGATCAATCCAGAATTTACTTCAGTACAGTGCCCAATTGCTGCAAATAGGCAACAACCGCATCTTGTTCAGTTTTATTTTCAACCAACTTGCCTGCTGATTGAATATCCTCATCTGTATAAGGCACACCCACAGAACGTAGAGCAGCCATTTTCTCTCCCGTTTTCTCGCCCGTTAAAATATTTTTTGTAAACCAGGGGTAACCCGGCATATTTGATTCGGGAACCACATCTCTTGGGTTATCGAGGTGGGCTCTATGCCAGGTATCACTGTATTTACCCCCTACTCTTGCCAAATCAGGCCCGGTTCGCTTTGAGCCCCACAGAAAAGGATGTTCATACACAGACTCACCCGCTACAGAATAATGGCCGTAACGTTCAGTCTCGGTTCGAAATGGCCTGATCATTTGCGTATGACAAACGTTGCAACCTTCGCGAATAAAAATATCCCGCCCTTCTAATTCCAAAGCCCCAAGCGGTTTCAAACCTTCAACAGGTTCAGTCATTTGCTTTTGAAAAAACAAAGGAACAATTTCTGCCAGTCCACCAAAACTGATGGCTACCAGAACCAGTATTATCATCAAGCCAATATTTTTTTCTATGATTTCGTGTTTCATAAATTATTTCATGGTTGCAAAATAAAATTTTAAAATGCTAAAGCATCAAGCGGGTTCTGGCTGTACAGACTCTGAATGACCATCATCATCACCCGTAACCGTTTTCATCACGTTATACGCCATAAGCAACATGCCAATAAAAAACAGACTGCCACCCACAAACCGTACGACATAATAAGGGAATGTTGCTTCAAGAGATTCCACAAAGGTGTAAGTTAAAGAGCCGTCATCATTAATTGCCCGCCACATTAATCCTTGCATAACGCCTGCGATCCACATTGAGGCTATATACAATACTGTGCCAACGGTGGACAGCCAGAAATGAGCATTTATCAGATCTACGGAGTACATGGCTTTTTTGTTAAACACTCGGGGAACCAGAACATATACAGCACCAATTGAAACCATTGCAACCCAGCCCAAGGCACCGGAATGTACATGGCCAATGGTCCAGTCGGTATTGTGGGATAAGGCGTTTACGGTTTTGATTGACATCATCGGACCTTCAAAGGTAGACATGCCGTAAAATGACAGGGACACTATCAGAAAGCGCATGATCGGGTCATCCCTCAGCTTATGCCAGGCACCCGATAAGGTCATTACACCGTTAATCATGCCACCCCATGAGGGTGCTAGCAGGATTAGCGAGAACACCATACCAACGGATTGCGCCCAATCTGGCAAGGTGCTGTAATGCAAATGATGAGGCCCAGCCCACATATAAACAGCTATTAAAGCCCAAAAGTGAACTATCGATAAACGGTATGAGTAAACAGGTCGCCCAGCCTGAATAGGAACAAAATAATACATCATCCCCAGAAAGCCCGCTGTTAAATAGAAACCTACCGCATTATGTCCGTACCACCACTGCACCATGGCATCAATGGAACCGGCATAAATAGAATAAGACTTAAATAAAGTCACCGGCACAGCAAGGCTGTTAACAATGTGCAGCACCGCAACAGTAATAATAAACGCACCATAGAACCAGTTAGCCACATAAATATGGGAAACTGTTCGTTTCATGATGGTACCAAAGAACACTACGGCGTAAGACACCCATACCACCGCAATAAGAATATCTATAGGCCATTCAAGTTCAGCGTATTCCTTACCTGAAGTCCAGCCCATTGGCAGCGATATCGCTGCAGCCACAATAACAAGTTGCCAGCCCCAAAATACAAAAGCAGCAAGGCCACCGGAAAATAATTTCGCCTGGCAGGTTCTTTGTACAACATAAAAAGAGGTTCCCATCAGCGCACAACCACCAAATGCAAAAATCACTGCATTGGTGTGCAAGGGCCTCAAGCGCCCAAAACTGATCCAGGGTAAATTAAAATTTAACGCAGGCCATGCCAGCTGGGCAGCAATAATCACCCCCACAAGCATCCCTACAATCCCCCAGACGACGGTCATAATAGTAAACTGACGTACAACCTTTAAATTATAGTCTTCTGTTGAAACTGAAGATGTCTGCCCCATATAAAATTAGCCTGCAAAGATTATTTAGAATAACGGACTGTACGCTAAACATACTGTTATTTCATTGACTTAAAACATACCTTGTATAAAGATATTGTGCTTACATAGTCAAATCAATTTAGAAGTTTATTATTGTGTACTGCTTTTGATTTTTAACGAGATTCTTGACGGAGTTGTTTAAAGTTTATCTAAAAGTTGTTTAAAGTTTATCTAAAAACATAACGATAATATAAAGACCATAAGCATTTTTTTGCTCATAGGACTGCAATGCCTCGGATAGTCCATACGTTCTCTAAAACTGAATTCTCTATAGTGTTCAATAGATAAAAAACTAGAAATTGAATTCCGGAGTTGATTGAATTCAAAATTTACATTCGATAATGTATAGTGCATTGTAGCACTTTTTGATCTAGCAATTAAAGTGTGGCAACTTTGGAGACTCGAGTCAGATCTTGCAGGCATTTTCTATTGAACGGTACTTCGGTACTTTTAGGTAGGCTATAGGGCCTTAGTC
>Ga0209345_10001388_pt1 | contig 29075 bp, 24 predicted proteins | sample Cruoilmetagenom7_FD_187294 | JGI IMG/M metagenome (GOLD analysis project Ga0209345, IMG submission 187294) | Oil polluted marine microbial communities from Coal Oil Point, Santa Barbara, California, USA - Sample 7 (SPAdes) (version 2) | ecosystem: Environmental > Aquatic > Marine > Oil seeps ...
TTCCGATCTGGAAGAGGTCTATCTGGCTATTCGCGGGGATCTCGGCCCGGAAGTGTCTTACGACCTGTCCTTCGGTCCGCGCGAACTGACGCTCGGCACAGGCATGCTGATCGCCAATGGCGCCACCAGCGGGTTTGAGCGGGGTGCCTTGAAGTTCGGGCCGCGCAAGGCCTGGGAAAGGGCCTTGATTGCGCGCTTGTCCTACGGGAACGTCACCGGGACGGCCTTCCATCTCGACCCGAACGAACTGCCCTCCACCGACGGACGAAACGAACTGGCCGGTGTCGACCTGCGCTACGACGACCCGCGCGGCGGGTATCTTGGCGCGACCTACGTGGATGTCCTGAACTCGGACTCGCCCTATCCGCAGGCGGCGCCGGGCGGCATCGGCGCGCCGACGGTGATGGTTGGCGCGCGCGAGGGCACAGGCACGCTCGGCATCTATGGCAAGACGAATCCGTTCACCGGGACCCTCGAGAACTGGACGTTCACCGGAGAGGTCGCCTACCAGTGGAACGACCGGGTCGACCTCGAGGCCTGGGCCGGACGCGTGACCGCCACCTACACCTTCGCGAGCCTGCCCTGGACGCCGAACCTGGCCGTCGGCTATCAGACCTTTTCCGGCGACGATCCGGACACTTCAAAGCTCGAACGGTTCGATCCGCTCTACTACCAGGGCAGCCCAAGCGCCTGGGCAACCGGATCGAAGTCTGCCTCGACTTTCATCAACTCCAACGTGAACGCCCTGACGCTGGCGCTGCGGGTGCAACCAACGCGCCAGGACACCTGGACGCTGCGGTATGCGCATATCCGCGCGAACGAGTTGAACAGCCCGGTCCAGTTCGGGCAGGCGACCCGCGTTGATCTGAACGGGAACGTCGTGTCGGGCGTCACCGCCGCGCATCTCGCCGACGACCTGTTCCTCGAATACAGTCGCATCATCAATCGCAACACATTTCTGACAGCCGGTGTCTCCGTCTCCTTTCCCGGAGCGGCGATCGACAACGTGGTCGGCAAAACCGCAGAGCCCTGGACGGGAGGATTCCTGAATGTCGTCGTCAATTTTTGATCCCATCGCAGTCGCTACGGGTATTGTTCTCGCCCTGGGCACGGCAAGCGGCGCCCTCGCGCAAACGGCTCCGCTCTCGGCGCAGGAATCCGATCCCGCGGTCATGGGCTGGATGCAGGGCTTTCCGCCGCCGCCTGACAAGCTCATCACCCAGCCCGACAGCAACTATTTCAGCTTTCCCAAGCTGCGCTGGTCGGTCTGCCACCTGCGCGAATTCCTTCCCACAGAGGAAATTAGCCGTGGTCTCGGGGCACCCGTTCCACTGTCTTACCCTTCCCCGGCGGAATTCGCCCGGCTCGCGCGCGAGATCGACGCACTGACTTTCATGCCACTGAACGGCACCGAAGCGATGCCCTGGGAAGACAGCCTTTACGCCAATTACACCGATGGCATGCTGATCCTGCACAAGGGGCAGGTCGTGTATGAACGCTATTTCGGCTGCCTCGCAGAAGACGGCAAGCACGCCATCATGTCGATGACGAAATCCATCACCGGTCTGCTGGGTGAAATCCTCGTGGCCGAGGGCGTGCTCGACGACACGGCCCTCGTGCGCGACGTGATCCCCGAGATCGGCGAGAGCGCCTTTGCCACCGCCACGGTGCGTCAGGTCATGGATATGACCACCGGCGTCCAGTATTCCGAAGACTACTCAGACCCGGATGCCGACATCTGGGTCTATTCCCGCGCCGCCAGCCCGCTGCCTAAGCCCGAGGGCTACGAAGGTCCGGACGGCTACTGGGAGTATCTTCAGCAGGTCAAGCCCGAAGGCAATCACGGCGACGCTTTCCACTACAAGACCATCAATTCGGACATGCTCGGCTGGATGATCAGCCGGGTGACTGGCAAGGCCGTCACCGACCTCGCCTCGGAACGCCTGTGGCGCCGCATGGGGGCCGAACAGGACGCCTACCAGACCGTCGATGGCAAGGGTGTGCCCTTTGCCGGAGGCGGGGTGACGGCGGGTTTGCGCGATCTCGGGCGACTGGGGCAACTGATGCTGAACGGCGGTGAGATCAACGGTCAGCGGCTCTTCCCCGCCGAGGTCGTCGCGTCCATCGCCGCCGGGGGCGATCAGTCGAAATTCGCGGGCTTTCCGACGATCCCGAACGGCAGCTACACGAGCCAGTGGTGGGTGCTCCACAACGATCACCGGGCCTATGCCGCACGCGGCGTGCATGGTCAGACGATCTATGTCGACCCGACAGCCGAGATGGTCCTGGTGCGGCTCTCATCTTTCCCGCGGGCGCAGAACGGGTTCATCGACCCGACCTCTCTGCCCGCCTACCAAGCGGTGGCGGAATACCTTATGGCGCGGTGACCGGGCATGGCGATCCCTTCCCGGCGTTACCCTGGCGGCAGGGCAACAGATGACGCACCACATGACAAAAGCTCAGGGCGGTTCGACAAAGCCACGGTAGGGGGTGTCTACGGGTCTAGGTTTCCAGCATCTCGCTGATGGAGCGTGCCAACAGGTCAGCCCAGTGCGCGACCGCAGTGTCGCTCTCCAACTGATCGTTGCAGACCTCGATCAGGCAATGCCGGACACCCCGTGGCTCGGCGTGGTTTGGAATGAACCAGTCGCCCTCATCCTCGATCTGGTAGGGTTCGTTGATCGCAAGGATCAGATCCGGACGCATTCTACCCAGACTGTCCACGAAGTGCCGCGCCGTGGCCATGTCCCGGCGACACAGAAACCCCGCGTCGCATTTTCGCCTGTCGCCCTGCTGCATCTGACGGGTGAAGCTATGGATCGAAAAGGCTGCCAGGCGCGGCGCAGCGTCAAAGCCTTCCGCGATGGCGGCGTCCAGCGGCGCGAAGATCAGCATCTCGCGTTGCCGTCGCGCCTCCAGGTCCAGACCCTGATTGCCTGGAATGATCACATGATCGCTGACTTCGGGAATAGACCCCTTCACCCCCGGCGGGCGGTTGCAATCAATGACAAGGCGGCTGTAGCGCTGTAGGATAAGTGGAGCCGATAGCCTTTCCGAAATGGACCGTGCCAACCGTTCAGCCCCGATATCCCATCCGATATGCAGGTCAATGGCCCCCTCTGGTAGCTCCAGCCCCTCAAGCCGCGCCGGAATCGCTTGCCCGGCATGCTCGCACAGAAGAAGGACAGGGCTTTTGCTGTATCGATGCACCCATTCGACGGGCGCAGGGTCGTTCTTCAGAAACAACCCGACCTTGGAATTCATGTCATTCATCTGACGTCCTTGCTCAAACTGCGCCCTACCTTGTAATCGTCAGGACTACGAACGGTTTGCATTCTTGGCAGGCAGCAGCCCGTCCGGTCGCCAGAGCAGGGCTGCAATCACCAGCGCAAGAACGATCGCATCGCGATAAGGCGACAGACCATCAGGCAGGAAAGCCTGAGTCAGCACTTCCAGCACCCCGATCACAAAGCCGCCCAGAACCGCGCCTCCAAGGCTACCCAAGCCACCCAGAACCGTGGCGATGAAGGCCTTGAGCACGGGAAAGAACCCCATCATTGGATCGACCGAACCACGCTGCGCCGTCCAGATCACCGCCGCGATTCCCGCCAGCAGGCCCGAGAGCGCGAAGGCCATGGCCACCACCCTGTTGGCCCGCACCCCCAGCAGCTTGAGCATCTCCAGATCTTCCGCCGCCGCGCGCATCGCGAGGCCGGTTGCCGTGCGCCGCAGGATCAAGGTAAGTCCCAGAAGCGATACGAAGGCCACTATGATCGACACGGTAGGCACCACCCCGATCGTGGCCCCTGCGACTTGATAGGTGCCGGACCAGGCTGCCGGAAAGGATATGGGCACAGGCCGCGCGGAAATGGTGTTCTGGAACACAACCTTCAGAATCTCGGACACCGCAAAACTGGTAATCAGCAGGGTCACCACATCAGCGCCGCGCATCGCACGAAAGGCGGTGCGTTCCAGCGTCAGGGCCATCACCACGGCAGCGCCGATCCCCACCGCAAGCGCCGCCACTGGCGAGGTGCCGAAGGCTAGCGACAGGAAAATCCCGTAGCCACCGAAGGTCATGATGTCGCCATGGGCGAAATTGATCAGCCCTACGATGGAGAAGACGATTGCTAGCCCCAACGCCAGCATCGCATAGACGCCACCAAGGCTGATTGCATTGATTGACTGTTGAATGATCAGGTCCATGGATCAGGCCGCCAGGTAGGCTGCTTGCAGCAGCTTGTCGTTCTTCAGGTCACCGGGCGCGCCAGCTGCGGCAACCGCACCATTCGCCAGAATCACCGCATGATCCGCGACGTCCAGCGCCAGCGTTGCATTCTGTTCCACCAGCAGGATCGAAATGCCTTCGTCGCGCAATTCCTCAACGATGCCGAAGATTGCATCGACCATCTGAGGCGCAAGACCCAGCGACGGCTCGTCCATCAACAAAAGGCGTGGACCGCTCATCAAGGCGCGTGCGACAGCCAGCATCTGCTGCTCACCGCCTGACAAAAGACCTGCCAGTTGTTTGCGCCGCTCACCCAGGATCGGAAACCGCTCCATCATCGCCGCCTTTCGCGACAACGCTGTGGCGGCATCGCCCACCACAGAGCCAGCGAGCGTCAGATTGTCCTCGACCGAGAGCGCCGAGAACACTCGCCGTCCCTCAGGTGAAATGGCCACGCCCGCGCGCACAATGGCGTCGGGCGTGGCCCCAGTCATGTCCTTGCCGAAGATGGAAACCGAACCGCCTGATATGCGCAATGCACCGGCAATGGCCATCACGGTGGATGTCTTGCCTGCGCCATTGGCCCCGAGAAGCGCCGTTACGCCACCCTTGGCTGCGGTCAGATCCACGCCGCGCGTGGCCTGAACCGGACCGTAGCGGACATCTAGACCCTTGATGCTGAGTGCGGTTTCCATCCTTTTGATCTTATGGCTGCGGCAGGGTTGCGGGATCGGCCTTCGTGCGCATTACGAACTCCTTCTCGCCAGCCCCGGTGATGCGCGCCACCACGACATCGCGCAGCGGCATCCGGTCTGTCCCCTTGAACGTGAAATCGGACATGATTCCCTTTCCATTCTCGATCTCCGCCATGGCCGCGGTAACGGCCGCAGGGTCGGTAGAGCCCGCCGCAGCAACAGCCTGTTCAATCATGTTCACGATGTCACAGCCGTTGACGTAGTAGTTGTTGTCGGGGGTTGTGCCGGTGGCGGCGGCGAACTCCTCGATGAACTTGGCATAGGCGGACCCTTCGTCCGGGAAGCCGCCTGACGTGTGCACCACACCATCAACCACGTCGCCAAGACCCCGCACCGTGGGTGTATCCAGAACGTCGCCGCCCATTACCTGGGTCTCAAGCCCTGCTCCGCGCAGTGCCTTGATGAAGGCGGGGAAGTCCGGCTCCCAAGCCCAGGTGACGATGACATCGGGCTGTGGTTCGGCGGCCTTGATCGTCGTCACGATGGCGGAAAAATCGGGCTGGTTCAGCGAGTAGTTGGAGGTGCCGACGATGTTGCCGCCCAACGATTCAAATGCTTCGCCGAAGTATTCCGGGCCGCCAAGAGTGTAGGCGCTGTCCGGGGACTTCACCAGATAGACGTTCTCGAAGCCCTGCTCGCGGGCATAGGCGGCCAGCACCGCCGCCTGCTGGTTGTCGGCTGGATAGCTGCCGAACACATGGGGCCCCACTTGCGTCAGCACAGGTGCTGTGCCCGCGAAGGTCATGGTCGGGATGCCATCTGCCATCGTGATCTGTGCCGCCGCGATGGTAGGATCAGCATCCGCTGAGGACACGATGAACTGCGCACCGTCGTCCAGCATCTCCTGGACAACCTTCACACCTTCGGCGATGTCCGAGCGCGTGTCTTTGACGATCGTCCTGACCATATACTTTCCGTTCAGGCCGCCCGCGGCATTTTTCTGGTCAACACAAAACTGAAAGCCTGCATAGGCGGGACCGTCATAAGGCACGAGATAACCCGATTGCGCCGACATCACACCGATCACATATTCTTCAGCATTTGCAGCGCCAGCGAACACCAGCGCGCCCGTTGTGGTCAAAAGTAACTTCTTGAAAGTCATGGCCTTACTCCTTGTTGCGGGATGGTTTCTTCTTGGGTCGTTGTGGTGATTGCCGCGGCTGTGCGTCCGCGACCGATATAGGCCTCGATAACCGCGGGATTGGCGCGGACATCTTCCGGCCTGCCTTCGGCGATCAGGGTGCCACGGTTCATCACCACGGTCCAACTGGACAGCCGGTTGACGAAACGCAGATCATGATCAATGAGCAAGATGCCGATACCGCGTTCATCGCGGACCTGGATCAGCCGGTCCGCGAGGTCATCGGTCTCCGCAGGGTTCATCCCCGCAGCGGGTTCATCAAGCAGTAGTATCGCGGGCTCCTGCGCAAGGGCGCGGGCAATTTCCAACCGCTTGCGTGCGCCGTAAGACAGAGCATCAGCGCGGGTCGCCGCCATATCGCCCAAATCGAAAGCTTGAAGTTCCCGCAGCGCTACTGCGGCAGCTTTTGCGCCGCGATGACCAGCCGCCAGAGCCGATACCAGCACATTCTCATAGACCGTCAGCCCCTGAAACAGGCGCAGGTTCTGAAAACTCCGCGAGATCCCGGCACGGGCTATGTTTTCCGGCGATACGGCACTCAGATCCCTCTCCGACAGAAGCGTTCGACCGGAGTCGGCCTGATACTGGCGCGTGATCAAATTGACCAAGGTCGATTTCCCCGCGCCATTGGGGCCGATCAACCCGGTGACGCGACCGGTGGGCGCCTCAAAGCTCATGTTTGTGACGGCTTTCACCCCGGCAAAGCTTTTTGAAAGCCCCTCTGCCTTTAGGATTGCGTGCGAGACCGTTGCAGGCGCCGATGCCGGTGTGGTCTGCTGCTTTATACGATCAAAGATCCGCGCACTCGCCCCGGGTCCAAGCTCGAACTTTCCCACCAACCCCGTAGGTCTCAGCCAGATCACCAAAAGGATCGCAAGACCAAGCGACACTGTCGTCAGCCCGAAGACCTCCGGCATGGCAATGCCGAAAATCTCCACACCGCCTTCGAACTGTCGCACCCCGTCCTGCAAGAGCGTGATACCGATAACACCGGTAACGGCACCCCCGACCGAGGCCATGCCACCCACGATCAACATGGCGACATGGGCGAAGACCAGCGCGAGGTAAAAGGACGCCGGGGAAAAAGCCCCCAACATATGCCCATAAAGCGCGCCCGCGACGGTGCACATGGCCCCGGACAGACACCAGCTGACGAAGCGCGTGCGCCGTGGATTTATGCCAAGCGCCGCAGCGGCGGCTGCATCGTCACGTGCAGCCCTTGCAAACAGCCCCATTCTGCTTTCGCGGTATGCCCGCGCCAACAGAATGAAGAACACAGCCGCACCGAAAGCAAGCCACAGGTCCACGACCCGTGGCGCGCCAAAAAAAGTCTGGCTCCCGCGCGTTATCTCCCGCGCCCCGACGGCCACACCATGCGTGATAATCAAAAGCCCCAGTGACGCAATTGCTGCCGATGCGCCAATTAGGCGCGCGATGGCAGCGCCGCTCAGCGCCGCAAAGCCCAGCCCCACCACCGCCACGATCGGCAGCGCCATCAAGATCGAAAGTTCGTGCCCTGCCAGAAACCCGGGCAAGTCGGGCAAGGAGGTCCGCTGGATCCCGGCGGGCATGGTCAGGATGCCCGAAAGATAGGCTCCGATCGCCATGAAAGCGCCGTGGCCAAAGGACACGATACCCGTGTTTCCACAAAATACGCCCAGTGCGACGACTGCAGCCACGTTGACGCACATCTGTACAGCGATCCGCTCGCCCGAGCGTCCGAAACCCAGTGTAAGAAAAACGACAGCAACGGTCAGCACCGCGATGCACACAGCAGTCCGCGTAACGTTCGCCGCCCGCAACCGTGCAGGAAAAGAGAGAAGCGCTGCGTCACTCATGCAGAAGGCCTGCCTTTGTGTGCACCCTTGATCATTTGATCGAAAGCTCGTCGAGCAGCTGTTGCGTTGTCACCTGACGGCAATAGCCCTTGATCGTGCGTATGGAATGATCGTGGCGCTCTTGGGAATAGGTCAGGCAGGCATCAGTGACCTGCGTCACCAGATAACCTAGATCGCAGGCATCGCGGATCGCACTTTCGACGCACTGATCGGTGATCAGACCACTCAACACGATCTGCCTGACCCCAAGGTTGCGCAGCACGTAGTCGATATGTGTCGAGACGAACACCGAAGAGGAGGATTTCGGAAAGACGATTTCATCCTCTCCCGGCGCGATCTCGTCGATAACCTTACCGTCCCAGGACCCTCTTGGAACGTTGAAGCCGGTAATCTTGTAATCCAGACTGCGATCCCGGCCATCCTTGGTAAGGCTTTCGATAGTGGTATAAAGAACCTCTACCCCTGCCGCGCGGCAGCCGGACTGCAGCTTTTGCATGTTGGGGATCACCCGCGTATTCAACTGGTCGAAAAACCAACCGTAGCTTTCTGCGAAGGCTTCATCCGACATGTCCTTGAACTCCGCCCCCTCGCGCTTGGCGCTGAAATTCTGCACGTCGATAAACAAAAGTGCCGATTGTTCAGGCACCAGCGGCACTTCGCGGGTCAAAATGTTCTCGGAGATTGCGGGCATTTCTTGCACCCTTCCCTGTGAGGTGGACGTTGTCAGCCAAGTAACCGCGTCGGAGGTGTTAAACCCCTCACAGTTGGTCCCATCGAGCGGCTTGTACCAAGCAGACGAAATAAAAATTTCAGTGTCAACAATTTTTGTTGACGTGAAAGTGTAGTTCACACACCCTTGCCTAAACTCAAGGCAACCGGACTCCAATGATCATACGAGAACGCATCGAGAAAGCCGCCGACACCCTCACGATCGGCGAGCGCAAACTGGCCGCAGCCATTCTGTCAGATTATCCTTTTTCCGGCCTGTCGCCGATACACGAGCTGGCCAGGCACTCCGAAGTGTCCGCCCCCTCGATCTCGCGGTTTGTGACCAAGATTGGCCTTGAAGGATATCAGGAGTTTCAGCGCGAGCTGATTTCTGAACTCAAGCAGGGCCTGCGTTCGCCTTTGGACCTGCATGAGCCGGGCCGTCCGGTAGAGGGGGGCTTTCTCAAGGATTTCATCGCCAAATCCACCTCGCAGATGGCCATGGCCGCAGATGCCATAACCGAGAAACAGTTTTTGCAAATCTGCGCGTTGCTGGCGGATCCGAAACGGCGCATCTATGTGCTCGGTGGACGGATAAGCGACACAATCGCAAGGCACCTGACTTTTCACCTTCGGATGATCCGCAAGGATGTCTATCATCTGCCTGTCGATCCGGAAATTTGGCCTGATTACATGATGCGCATGCGACAGGGCGACATCCTCTATCTGGTGGACTTTCGCCGCTATGAACAAAGGCTGGCAAGTCTGGCCCGCAAAGTCGTGGAAACGAGGAACGTGCGTATCGTGCTGATGACGGACAAATGGATCTCGCCGATCGCGAAACACGCGCATGAAGTCATACCTGTCCCCATCGAGAGCGGAACTCTGTGGGGCACCTATTCCGCAGCCCTCGCCGTGACCGAGGCCATCGTGACCCAGATCGCCGAACACGATTGGGACAAGGCGCGTGCCAGAATAGAGGCGTGGGAGAAACTGAGACCGCCATCAAAGGATGATCTGACATGACCACGATGCCTCTTGTTTTCGCTGCAGTCTGCGACATCGCTGGAAAAGTGCGCGGAAAGGCCTTTCCAGCCGATCAACTGGACCGCCGCTTCCAACGGGGCCTCGGCTGGACCCCAACGAATGTGCAGATCACCTGTTTCGACCGTATTGCCGAGACACCTTTCGGCGCACTTGGCGACCTCCTGATGATCCCGGACCCAGAGGCCGCGGCGAGTGTGACATTCGGGGACGGACGAAGCTCACATTTCATCATGTCGGACATCACGACGCTGGACGGCGAGCCATGGGATTTCTGCATGCGCTCCTTGCTGAAAACCGCTCTCGAACGGCTCCACAGGGTCGCGGGCGTCCACCTTGTCTGCGCCTTCGAGCATGAATTCCAGATAAAGACCCACTCGCCCATTCCCAACCTGGCCTACAGCCACGAAGGCTTCGAATTGCAGCGCGAACTGTGCGAAACCCTGATGGCCGCCCTGAAGGCTGCCGGGCTGGAGCCTGACAGTGTCATGAAGGAATACGGCCCCAGCCAGTACGAAGTGGTCGTGGCCCCCGCCAAAGGTGTGCGTGCCGCTGACGAAGCAGTGATCCTGCGCGAGCTGACCCGCGCCGCCGCGCGCGCCGTAGGCGAGGCCGCAACATTCACACCGATCCGCGATCCGGCCAATGTGGGGAATGGCGTTCATATCCACATGAGCTTCACGGATGATAGCGGCACCCCCGTCACTTATGACGAAAACGGACCCTGCGGGATGTCTCGGATCACGGATGCCTTTGCGGCGGGCGTTCTGAAATACCTTCCCAATATCGTGGCGCTGACCGCCCCGTCCGTCATTTCCTACGAAAGACTGACGCCGCATCGCTGGTCCGCCGCCTACAACAACCTCGGCTTCCGCGACAGGGAGGCATCGTTGCGCGTCTGTCCCGTCACAGCCAAGGATCCCCTCTCGATCGCGCGTCAGTTCAACATTGAATACCGTGCCGCGGATGCAGCGGCATCGCCCTATCTGGCGCTTGCCGCGATCGTTCACGCTGGCGCCCAAGGCATCGAGGATGGTCTGAAAGCGCCAGCGCCCACACAGGAAGATCTCTCGCTTCTGTCGCCTGAAGACCTCAAGGCAAAGGGTTTCGTCCGCTTGCCGGAAACCCTCGAAGCGGCCCTGGACGCCTTCAGGGCAGAGCCAACCGTAACAGGCTGGTTCCCCGAATCCTTCGCCGCCGTTTACTGCGCTCACAAGGCGGGTGAAATCGGGTATCTTGCCGGGATGGATACCATTGCCCGTTGCGCCGCCTATGAGGAAACGTACTAGGCTCACCTTGATGGGTCTCGTCAGAGGAAACCAGCTTGAGACGGGCAGGGTGGTTGCGTAGCCTCGCCGGATGACAAAACGCAGCCTGTTCCGGCAATTCAAAACCAGTTGCCAGATCATCCACCTGGCGGTGATGCTTTACATGCGCTTCCCGCTTTCGCTTCGGAACGTCGAAGACTTGCTCCATGAGCGTAGCCTCTCAACTTGACCCTATTTCAAGCTTAACCGCGCCGCTGCTCTTGCGGGGCGGCGGATTCCCAGCGCCGCGCAAGGGGTGACTTCACTGCCTTTGCAGAGGCCTGGTCCGAATTGAGCTGACACAAACCTGCGGAAGACGCGCAACAAGATGCTGCGCAGCATCCCCGCCTAGAGGTTGAAATGTAGCCGCAGCCCCGGACTTGGCCAGCGCACATGGTAAAGGCAACCGGTGCCCGACGCGGTGATCCAGGCATCTCGCATGTCCTGACCGCCAAAGCAGATATTCGTAATATAGGGATCACCGGGTCCGGCGACAAATGTGACAGGCCCCCCATCAGGCGGTACCACGCTGATACCGCCGCGCATGAGCGTGGCGACACAGATCTTGCCATCTGCCTGAACGGCCAGGCTGTCCAGCAGCTGATATTCGGGCAAGGTGGTCACGAGCCGTCCTGGCATGGTGAAGGGCATGGGGGCAATCTGGCCAGGTGCGACAAGATCGAAGCTCCAGACGCGACCTGTGCGTGTCTCCGCCACATGCACGGTCTTGTTATCCGGTGAAAGGCCAATGCCATTCGGCGTGATCATGGGGGCGTTCACGCGGCGGATATGGCTGCCATCGGCCTTGGCATAGTAGAACGCGCCATGATGCACGTACTCGGCGGTCGATTTCCCCAGGTCGGTGAAGTAGAACCCGCCCTGCGCATCGAAGACGATATCGTTGGGTCCTCTGAGGGGTTGCCCGTCGCAACTGTCATAGATCGTCTCGAAGGACCCTGTATCCGGATCGACCCTTTGGATAGATCCTGTAACATAGTCATCAGGCGTGCCGACCGGTCGCGTGATGCCGTCGGTCTCGGTCCAGAGGAAGCCGCCGTTGTTGCAAACATATATCATCCCGTCCGGGCCCACCGCTGCCCCGTTCGGCCCGCCACCAAGATGAGCAATCGTCTCGATCCGCCCGTCCGCGTGGACACGCGAGAGGGTTTGCCGCTGTATTTCCACCAGAATGACTGACCCATCAGCCATCGCGATCGGCCCTTCCGGGAATTTCAGCCCCTCGCAAACCCGTGTCATGTTCATATGTGACCATCCTTGCGTATTTGGCGTTTTGTCGGCGAGTGGACCGATCCGGCTTGTCCCGATATTCACACCAACACGCAACCGCGTCAGCCAAAAACTGAATGGCATGGTCTGATTTGCCGAGACCCTCTTCTGCGGATTACCGTTTTAATCGGCGCATACTGTCGGTGCCAAGACGGCTTTCATCCAATCAGGGTCGCCTTGGGAAAATGGCTAATTCGATATTCTACTCACTCAGGGCAGCACAGATCCTGATTGACCAATGCCGCCGCCATGACGATACCGTCGGGCCGCACAGTTCCCTCGGGTATAGACCGCCCGCACCGAAAACCTGCGTCCCGACAGACCGAAGGCCCGCGATGCACTCACAATTTCGAACCATTCGATGCGGGCGGACCATGGAAGGTCACGGCAAGCCGTTATCCCGCCTGCTTGATATGGACAAATCCGCCTGTTTCGCCCTCCAACACGCCGTGTTCGGCTGAGGTCGGCTTCAACATCGCCTCAAGCAAGACCGGCACCGGTGTCCAATAGGGAATGTACCATTCCTGATCCACTTCGAGGATCAGAACCCGGTCTGTGGCAGCATTGTAGGCGCCAATCAGCGAAATATGAGGGCCATCCCAATCACCGGTGACGACGCCTTGGTTGAAATAGAGCAGCAGCACATCATCTGCCGAACGCTCATTTGCGGCCAGCATCGCCCGCAATTGCGTCAGGGTCGCATCATCGGCTGTCTCAGGCTGAAAGGTCTCTACCAGGAAACCAGTCATCTCCAGTGCCGCGAGCGACTTGCTGGTGTAGTCTGCCAGCTGGTCAAAAGTCACCCCGTCGCCACCCTCGGCAGAGAGCGCGGACCAGGTGCTGTCGCCCAGCGTTTCAAGCAGCGCAGTTTGGGTGAGTACCGTCTCCTCGGCCAGGCTTGGCAAACCGCGCAAACCATTCAGGGCGGCGGTGACCGACGCGATCGAACAGGCCGAAGTGGTAAACTGAGGCTTAACAAATGCGGAAAAAGCCCAGTAATCCGGAGCCGGGTTCTGCCGCAGATAATCGGTTTCAGCCGGAAGCGGGGTGGCATTGGGGCCAAGTTTCGGCGCCGCGTCTTCCGCAATTGCAGACGAAAGACCACAAAAAAGCATAGCCCCACAAAGCAGGGCTGCCCGAGGAAGGGAAACTGAAGTCATGCGTGAGTTGTCCAAAAAATGCAGATGGAAAAGCGTAGCAACATCCCGAAACTTGTCAAAGCGATTTCAACTCTGTCGAAGTCTGACCTCAAGATTCGGACTTTCGATCCGCAACAGGTTGAAAAAATGGCATCCGATACCGGCGAAAAGTTGCAATCAGGAATACACATAAAAGCTGTGAATTTGTCGGTTCAATAACATCACCTAAAGCACGCTTCGCGACGATGCCCACGCCTGTCGGTCGACATTCCTGAATGGAAACCGACGCTGCACACGAAGGTGAGGCAAATCTGCACGAAGACAGGCAACCTGCGATCAGTCCAACTCCGGTTGCGCCATACCAGGATGGACAGCACTGCCATATCCCTCGGTGTTGAACTTGAGGCCACGCTGGCTACCCGCGAAGCGATTGCAGTCCAAACGACAAGGCCGTCTTCACGGACCGCGCATAGCGGACATTCACGGCATCCTCAGCGAAGTGCCGCAAAGAGCCTTCCTTTCCCAATTGTCGGCTATGCGGCCGATGGCAGCTATTGCTGGCATTTCATAGGCCTTCAACATCACGCATGGTTTTCAACGGGGTTTGTGGATGCCTGAGAATAGGCAATTTCCAGGTATTTCGCAAACGAGGGTTTTGGAAACAGTCATCAAAGTCGCACGTTTAGCAAAAACAGCCTTGGGGCGTTGTTACACCTACAGCTTCAATTGGCTCCAAGGGGCAAAAAAGTATTGAGAACGGTCACGAGCGCCTGCCGCGTTAGCCGCAATTAAGAAACCTTTTACAAGGTGTTCGAACAAACCTTTGACTTCGCGGGCTGGCAAGTGCCGCCGTCAGGCGGGCAATCGGTGTCAGCGCAGAAGCCGCCCCAATCCCTTCAGTATCTCACCCTCAAGCTTTTCCTTGGCCGCGTCCTCCAGACTCTGCCCCTCGGTGGTGGGCAGGTTCAGCTCTTCGCGGATCTTTTCCTCGACCGCCTGGCGGGCCTGCTCTTTCTCGGCCCTGAGGTTGAGGTCTATGGCCTTTTCCATATCGGGCCAGATCCGCGGGTCGGCCCACGGACCGCGGATCCTGACCGGGATCACAACGCCGCCGCCTGACTCCGCGCTGGCCGTGCGCGGGGTGAAGAGATAGTCGATATCACGCGCGCCCAGCCCGATGCGCCCCTCGCCTGATGCCGAAATCACCGGCAGGCGGAGCAACAGGTCGGGGTTGAAGAGATTGCCATTCTCCATCGTGAAGCTGGCCGAAAGACTGTCGAACACGGTTGTGCCACCCGTGGCCAGACCCTGACGCATCAGGCTGTCCAGATCGATCCCCTTGATCGTGCCGCGCGCCATGGACACGGCGCCCTTGCCCGACAGGCCGTTCATGATCGCATCGACGCTGTTGCCGGCACTCAGAAACTCAAGCTCGGTATCCGCTTTGCCGGTGAAACGGTCGATCCCGGCCAGATCGTCCAGCAGGCTTTCCATCTCGACCGACGCGGCGCGCAGGGATCCCCCCACGCTAAGGCCGTTGCGGTTGTTGGCCACGACCTGGCCGCTCATGCTGCCGGAATACCCCGACAGCCGGTTCAACGCCACGACGGCGCGCGATCGGTCCACCGTGGTGGTCAGGCTGGCATCCGCAAAGCTGAGGCCCGCAACCCGCAGGCCGGTGGCAGTCAGGTCGATCTGGCCATTGAACAGGCCGAGTGCGCTGGCATCTATCGGCGTCCTCGACCAACCGTCATCGACCGTGCCGCCGCCGCCGGCATCGCTGCCCCCCGTTGCGGCTGACAGGTCGATCATGCCGGCAGACAGGCGGGCGGTGACCATCGGCACCGCTTGTCCCAGTGCGACATCCGCGGCACCGTCAAAGCGGTTCTGGTCAAGGTCCAGGGCCAGCCCGCGCAGCGACAGGTCCAGGGCCGGTGTCAGGCGCAGATCGGCGGTGGCGCTGGCCTTGCGGCCAAGGCCGGGCGGCAGGTCGATGCGCGGCAGCCCGAGTGCCGCAAGAAAAGCACCGGTATCGGACAGCGTAACGGCAAGCCTGCCATCCAGATCCAGCGGCATGGCAAGGCCGCCCTCATAGCGTGCGGTTCCACCATCGGCCTTGGCTTCAAGGCTTGTGGTCGTGGCCTCGCCCTCGATCAGGGCGGCAAGATTGCCGATCTCGCCAGCTATGCCGATCAGGCCTGCGCCTTGTGGCCGCGCTGCCAGCGTGATCTGTGCCGCGCCGCGATACTGTGGCCAGCGCAGATCGACCGACAGATCATCGACACGCTGCTGCGCGCCGCTGCGGTGATCGACAAAGCGGACCTGCCCCCCGGTAATCAGGGCGCGGTCCAGCGACAGGGCAAGGGCGGTGCTGACGCCCGAGGGTTGCCCGGACGGGGCCACGCCATCGACGCCAAGCTGCCAGTTCGGGCGTCCGTCGCGCCCGATTTCCAGCAAGACCTGCGGATTGACAAGCTCAAGCCCCGTGATCTTCACATCGCCACCGATCAGCGACATCAGGTCCACCCCCAGCTTGAGGCTGTCCGCGACCAGCATCGGCCCCGCGTCGGACCATGCGGCATTCGCGATCTCGACCGCGCCGGTGCTGACGCCCAGAACAGGGTAGTAGCTGACGGTGGTTTGCCCCCGCAGGATGACCTCGCGCCCGGTCTGCGCCTTGATCTGGTCCACGGCGACATTGGCGATCCGGTCACCTGGCAACATCAGCAGGGCGACCGCACAGACGACCACCATGACCACAAGCGCACCCAAAATCCGAAACAGCCAACCCATCGTCATTTCCTTGTCCGAAATCGCATCGCCAATGATCTTTGGTGTCCAGCATAGCAGCGGGCCTTGTCAGATCAAACCGGCTTGAACGGGGCAGGGCGGCAGGATCGCCTTCATCGCGCCGGACAGCTTCGTCCCGATAGACCAGAGGCTGACGATGCATTAACAATCGACCCTGAGCACGCGGTGGGGACAGTCCAGCCGCGTATAGCCCGCACTGTTCAGGCCCGGTCCATGCGGGTCTGGAGCACGGGTTCGAAAATGGCCCAGAGGGGAAAGAACTTGATGGATATCAGCAATCTGCGCGGGGTGATCCCCTATTTGCCGACCCCACTTTCATCCGAGGGCGTGGTGGACGAGGCCGTCTTGCGGCGCCTGTCCAACCACCTGATCGAGTCCGGTGTCCATGGGCTGACGCCGCTGGGTTCGACGGGCGAGTTCGCCTATCTGGACAGGGCCGCAAAGGAACGTGTGGTCGCAACGACAGTCGATGCCGCCGCCGGTCGGGTGCCTGTGATCGCGGGCGTTGCCGCAACGACGATCTGGGATGCCGTGGCGCAGGCCAAAGCATGGGCGGCGCAGGGCGCGGACGGGATCCTGGCCGTGCTGGAGGCTTATTTTCCCGTCCCCGATGCCGGTGTCGTGGACTATTTCACAGCCGTCGCCGACGCGACGGATTTGCCTGTGACACTTTACACGAACCCCAATTTCCAACGCTCGGACCTGTCGCTTGAAGCCATCGACAAGCTGTCGCATCACCCCAACATCCTGTTTCTGAAGGATGCGTCGACGAACACGGGACGCCTGCTGTCCATCCTGAACCGCACCGAGGGACGGATCGGGGTCTTCGCCGCGTCGTCACACATCACCACGGCTGTCATGCTGATGGGCGGGCGCGGCTGGCTTGCGGGGCCGTCCTGCTTGATCCCGTCCCAAAGCGTGCGGTTGTTCGAGTTGTGCGAGGCTCGAAAATGGGACGAGGCGATGGAGCTGCAAAGAGAGCTTTGGGCCGTCAATCAGGTCTTCGCCAAGTTCAATCTCGCCGGGGCCGTGAAGGCGGGGCTGAAGCTTCAGGGCTTCGACTGCGGGCATCCGGCCAGACCGCAGATCCCCTTGTCGGAGGATCAGGTGGACGCGGTGCGGCGCGTGCTGGAGCGTGTCGGCGCGCTTTAAGCTGGGCCGTCAAAAAGGCGGCTCGCGGGCGCTGCGCAGCGGCAAGCCTCAGTTCTTGGCGTGATCCATCTTGGAATGATCGACGCCATCGGCAGGATCGACCATGAACTCCACCGCGATCTCGCCCGCCTTGCGGAAGATCAGGGTGGCAGGGATCATGTCGCCCTCATCCGCAGTGGACGTCAGCCCCATGAACATCACATGCATACCGCCGGGTTCCAGATTGATGGTGTCCCCCGGCGGGATCATGATCCCGATCAGCGGGCGCATCTTGGCAATGCCATCCTCGAAGATCGTATGGTGCAGCGTGGTCGAGGCCGCAAAATCCGAGCGTACGCCGATCAACTCCTCGGGCGTGTCGCCGTCATTCGCGATTGTGATGTAGCCGGCTGCCGATTTCGCCGTGGGCAGCGGGTCCGGGATCGAGGGGTGGATGATGTGCAGATCGCCGGTGACGAGGTCATGGGCCGCCAAGGGGCTGGCCAGCACCATCAAAAGGGGAAGAACGCGTTTCATTTTGGTCTCCTTCGTGCGTCTGTGGTCAAGGGTCGGCGCGGTTCACTGTCGCCGGGTGATCCTCGGGCCATGGGTCGGCATGGGCGGGATCGGTCAGAAAGCCCTCATCGGTCAGGCTTTCGAGAAAGGCGATGATGTCGGCGATCTCGTCCTCGGTCGCATCGAAGCCGACGATCATGCCGTCCTGCATCGCGTGGCCCTCGCGCCCGCCCTTGGCATAATGCGCCAGCACGCCGCGCAGGTCCGGGATCGACCCGTCATGCATATAGGGCGCGGTCACAGCGACATTGCGCAAGGATGGCGTGCGGAAAACACCCGCATCCTCGGCCCGTCCGGTGAATTCGATCCGGCCTGGCGCCTTGGCGGGATAGTCGGCATAGAGCCCGGTATTGTGGAAACCGGTCTCGGCCCAGGGGCTGTCCTCGCGCTGGAAATTGTCGGTGAAAAGCACACCCTGATGGCAGTGGTAGCATTCGAACCGGTGATCGAAGAAAAGTTGCTCCCCCCGTTTGGCCGCAGCAGAGAGCGCATCCAGATCGCCCCCGTATTTGAACCGGTCATAGGGGCTGTCAAAGGACATCAGGCTGCGCTGGAACGCCGCCAGCGCGCGGGTAACGGTGAACAGATCAGGCGCGGGCCGGTCGGGAAAGGCATCGCCAAAGGCGGTTGCGTAATAGGGGTCGGCGGCCAAAGCCGCAAAGAGGCGCGCCTCTTGCCCCGCCGCGCCCATCTCCTCGGGGGCCTCGCCGAAGAGCGGCACCAATGCCTGAAACTCAAGCGAGGTCATATGCGGGTTGGCCCAGGCATTGACGGGCAGATAGGCCACATTGGCAAGGCCCGGTGCGTTCAGGGCACCTTGCGTCGCGTGAATGCCGACCGCCGTTTCGCGCCCGTCGGTAAAAGCCCGCGCCTGATCGTGGCACGAGGCACAGGCCACGGTGCCATCGCCGGACAGGCGGGAATCGTAGAACAGATGCCGCCCCAGTTCGACCTTGGCGGCGCTCATCGCGTTGTTTTCTGGCACGGGCGGGCGTGGCATCCAGTCGGGCAGGGGCCAGTCAAAGCCCCCTTCCGCAAGGGCCGGGGCCAGCGCGGCCCCGGTCAGGATGCAAAACGCCACCGCGCATAGGGCGGTGCGTCTCATAGCTCAGCGCGCGCGGATCAGCATTTGCGCGGCGGCGGGGATGTCACCATAGGGCAGGCCCAGTCTGGCCATGACCGTGGTGCAATCCGCATCGCCCGGAAAGGACATGCAGCCCGGCGATGTCTCGGGCGCATTCACCAGAAGATCGGCCTCAGCCACCACCGGGGCAGGGTCGATGACCACGGTGCCGGTCGCTGGATCGAACCCGTCCAGCGTGACCTCCATCAAGTTCGGATTGGCGCAAGGGCTGGCCGGGGCATCGGTCTTGCCGGCGGAGTCGCACATGGTCGATCCAAGATGCAGGAACCAGCCTTTCGGACCCTCTTGCTTGCCTGCGGTGGGCACCATGTCGATCCGCACGAATTTGTAGCCGCCGCGCCAGTTCCAGAACATCGCGGTCAGGTTCAGCGGCGAAGGGGCCATGGTCGGATCGCCATGGTTCATCTCGAAGGGCACGCCGACCTTGAAGCTCAGGCCGGTGTATTCAGCCGCTGCAACAGTGCCGGTCAGCGCGGTGTTCAGGGGGGTGGTGCCATTGGCGCAACCGGCGCTGCCATCCTCGAAATCCAGCAGGGCCACGCCCGCGTGCTGCCAATCGGTTTCACTCAGGGCCACCGGCACGCGCGTGCCGTCGGCTGCGACCATGGCGACATCGCTGACATAGAGGCGGAAATCAGTGCCCTGCACCTCCGCCCCGGTGCTGCCAAGCCCGGCGTAGGGCGTCCCGCAGGCAAAGGGTTGCCCCGCGATCTCGGCGGCAAAATTGATGGTGACGGGCATATCCGCAAGGCCCGGAGTTGCGGCACATGCCGCAAGAATTGCGAGTTTTTTCATTCTGGATTCCATAGGTCTGATCCGGCCACAGCCGGTGTTTCACGAAAGGGATCGGGAAAAGCTCAGACCAGTAGGGGTGCCCTGACAGGACGTGCAGCCTCGGCCATGAGGGATGGCAACAATGGTGGTTGAGCCACCCAGTCAGCCGGATCAAGACGGAGTTCGATGAGAACCGCAGCAATTGCGGGTTCAGGCAAGGCCATTGCCGCATGGAGCAGGCAGGCATCACAGCCACGCGTCGCCTGATCCCCATCTTCGCTGCCGCAGATGTCGGACGCATCCAGCCCGTAGGCCGTGGCGAAAGCGATGGCCGACTGTTCCGCAGGGGTCACGAACCGATGCGCAAAGCCCGACGTCGCCAGGGCAAGGGCGATCAGCAAAAACACAAGCCGGAGGGGCCATATGCGACGCAGCATCTTCATGCGCCGGGGATAGCATAAACCTTCCAACCGGCAAGCAGGAATTGTCACCGGGGCGGTGAGCCGTGGTCTGACAGGTGCCCGGTGATGGCGCGGTCTTTCCGGTGAACCGGCCGCCGCGCAGGCCAGTAGGGAACCGAAGGCGTGGCGGGGCGTTTACTGAGTTGAAGCCGCTGACGCGGGAGTTCACTCAAGGAGAACACACGATGCCGACGACAAAAATGATTCTGGCCCTTCTGGCGTTTGGGGCGCTGGTTGCCTGCGAAACCGTTCAGGGCGCGGGGCGTGATCTGTCCGCCGCGGGACAGACGATCACGGCTGAGTCGCAAGAGGTGCAGGACGAGCTGTAACGCTTTCCGCGCCGCTATCTGATCTCCGACGGCGCGCTGCGGCAAGCCTGATCACCCCCGGCCCTGAGACATGGGCCGGGGGTTTTCACTGCAGACCTATTCCGCCACGCAATCGGCGAAATAGCGGATGGTGCCATCCTCGCCCTCTTCCTGCACCAGACCGTGGATATCGGTCTCAAACCCCGGGCATTCGCGGGCGAAGGCGCGGTTGAACTTGAGGTAATCCACGATCTTGCGGTTGAAGACCTCGCCGGGGATCAGCAGCGGGATGCCCGGCGGATAGGGGGTGACGAGGCTGGTGGTGATGCGTCCTTCCAGCTCGTCGATCGGCACCCGCTGCGTGGTGCGCCGCGCGATATGGGCATAGGCGTCGCTCGGTTTCATCGCCGGGGTCAGGTCGCTGAGATAGATCTCGGTCGACAGGATCGCCACGTCATACTTTGCGTATTGCGTGTGCACATGCTGGCACAGGTCGCGCAGGCCCATGTTCTCGTAGCGCGGGTGCTTGGCGCAGAACTCCGGCATGGCACGCCACATCGGCTGGTTCTTGGCGTGATCGTCCTTGAACTGTTGCAGCGCCGTCAGAAGCGTGTTCCAGCGGCCCTTGGTGATGCCGATGGTGAACATGATGAAAAAGCTGTAAAGCCCTGTTTTTTCGACCACAACGCCGTGTTCGACCAGGTATTTCGTCACGATCGACGCGGGGATGCCCGTATCCTCGAACCGGCCGTCGATATTGAGGCCGGGGGTGATGATCGTGGCCTTGATTGGGTCCAGCATGTTGAAGCCGGGGGCCATGTCGCCAAAGCCGTGCCAGCTGTCCTCGCCATCCGCAGCCTGCACACCGTCGGCATCGGTGCGCTTGAGCACCCAATCCTTGGTATGACCGATACCTTCCTCGGTCAGTTCTTCCGGACCCCAGACCTTGAACCACCAGTCGTCGTCGCCATACTCCTCGTCGACCTTGCGCATGGCGCGGCGGAAATCCAGCGACTCCATGATGCTTTCTTCAACCAAGGCGGTGCCGCCCGGCGGCTCCATCATCGCGGCGGCCACGTCGCAGCTGGCGATGATGCTGTATTGCGGGCTGGTCGAGATGTGCATGAGATAGGCTTCGTTGAACAGATGGCGGTCCAACGGCGTGTCCTGACTGTCCTGCACCAGAACGTGGCTGGCCTGACTGATCCCCGCCAGGAGCTTGTGCAGCGATTGCGTGGCATAGGTCACCGAATGTTTCGGCCGCGCGCGCTTGCGTCCCATCGAATGGAAATGGCCGTAGAAGGGATGGAATGAAGCATGCGGCAACCAGGCCTCGTCGAAGTGCAGGTTGTCCACATAGCCATCCAGCAGACCCTTGATCGTCTCGGTATTGTAGAGAACCCCGTCATAGGTCGATTGCGTCAGCGTCATGATCCGCGGCTTGACCTTGTCGGCATCGACCCCCTCCAGCAGCGGGTTGGCGCGGATGCGGGCCTTGATCGCCTCGACCTCGAAGGCGCTCTGCTGGATCGGGCCGATGATGCCCCAGTGGTTGCGGGTGGGTTTCAGAAAGACCGGGATCGCGCCGGTCATGATGATGCTGTGCAGGATCGACTTGTGACAGTTGCGGTCCACCACCACGACATCGCCGGGGGCCACGGTGTGATGCCAGACCATCTTGTTCGAAGTCGAGGTGCCGTTGGTCACGAAAAAGCAGTGATCCGCGTTGAAGATCCGCGCGGCATTACGCTCGGACGCGCCGATGGCCCCGTTATGGTCCAGCAGTTGCCCCAGTTCCTCGACCGAGTTGCAGACATCGGCGCGCAACATGTTCTCGCCGTAGAACTGGTGATACATCTGCCCGATGGGGCTTTTCAGGAAGGCCACCCCGCCGGAATGGCCGGGGCAGTGCCACGAGTAGGAGCCGTCCTCGGCATAATCCAGAAGCGCCTTGAAGAAGGGCGGCTGGATGCCCTCCAGATAGGATTTTGCCTCGCGGATGATATGGCGCGCCACGAATTCGGGCGTGTCCTCGAACATGTGGATGAAACCATGCAATTCGCGCAGGATGTCGTTGGGCAGGTGGCGGCTGGTCTTGGTCTCGCCGTAGACATAGATCGGCACGTCCTCGTTCTTCCAGCGCACTTCCTCGATGAAGTTGCGCAGGTTCACGACAGCCGGATCAAGATCGGGGCCGGGGCTGAATTCCTCGTCGTCGATGGACAGCACGAAGGCGCTGGCGCGCGACTGCTGCTGCGCGAATTTCGACAGGTCGCCGTAGCTGGTCACGCCCAGCACTTCGAATCCCTCCTTCTCGATCGCCTCGGCCATGGCGCGGATGCCAAGGCCCGAGGAGTTCTCGGAGCGGAAGTCTTCGTCGATGATGACGATGGGAAAGCGGAATTTCATGGGTCTCTCCTTGGGGAACGGGCGGATCGGATAGGCGCGATGGGGTGAGTCGGTCCCGCCTCTGGTTCCGGGCAGTCTATGATAGCAGTCTGTATCGTTTGTTTCTGCTGGAGGGCGCGCCGTCAAGGGATGGTCCTGTTGCAGGGCGCTGTTCGATCAGTCTTACAGGCAGGTTCCCGCGCGGATCGCACCGGGCCGAACCGCCCAATGTCGCAGAAGTTCATGTCGCCCGATGGGCCAATTGTGGTGTAACATTCCCGGGTCGTCGCGCCGGACCGGCCCGCGGACCGCGACCGACGGACAGAAACGCAATGAATCGGGAGAATGATGATGATGGGCGAAGACGAAGCCAAGGTCGCAGGTCGCCTGAACGGGGAACAGATCGAGCCAGAGACACCTGACAACATGGCGCTGCGGCTTATCTACATGGTCCTGATCGCGATCATGATCTCGCTGGCCCAGACGGTTCTGGGCGTTGCAACGCTGGTCCAGTTCATCGTGATGCTGGTCAACAACAAGGAACCGAACAAGAGGCTGGCTGATTTCGGCACGGATCTCGGGATCTGGGTAGCCAAGGCGGCGCGGTTCCAGACCGCCGCCAGCAATGTCAAACCATGGCCCTGGACCGAACTGGACTGACACCGCCTCCAGCCATGGTCGTAAACGGCGGTCTCAATGCGCCAGCAGGTCAGACACGGCCTGTTGCAGCACCTTTTCATCCTCGGGGTTCATAGCGGGATTGCCGGCCCGGTGCCCCCAGATCGACTCGATCGGGCGGAATTCCGCATTGGGCATCATGGCGGTTTCGATCTCGCTGTCCTCCGGCGTGAAATAAAGGTCCGTGCGCGAGGGCATGACGATCGACCGGGCCGTGATCGACCCCAGCGCCCGTGTCAGGTCGCCGTTGTAGATCGTGTTGTCCGAAATGTCCGAGGCCATCCATGTGGACAGGCTGGCCAGCAGATCATGCGGATCACGGCGCAGGAAATTGGCCTCCCACGACCGGACCAGAAAATCCTCGAGCGAGGTGTAGCCCACCTTTTCGTAGAGTTTCTCACGATAGAAGGCCTGTGACATGGCCCAGCCCGCATAGACGCGCCCCATCGCGCGCAGCCCGCGCCGGGGGTGATCGTGGAAATGGTCGCCCTGCCAACTGGGATCACCCGTCAGCGTCGCGCGCACGCCTTCCAGAAAGACGCGATTGTGGATGGATGTCCGTGCCGATCCGCAGATGGCGCAGATGCGCGCGACCCGATCGGGAAAGATCGCCCCCCAGTGCAGAGCCTGCTGCGCGCCCATCGACCAGCCATAGATCATGGCCAGCCGCTCGATCCCGAAAACCTCGGACAAGAGTCGCCGCTGCGCGTGGATGTTGTCCCAATGGGTGACTTCCGGAAAACGTTCCGGGCCGAAAGGGGCGTCGATATTGGATGGCGACGTGGACAGGCCGTTGCCGAACATGTTCGGAATGATGATGAACCAGTCGCGCGGGTCCAGCACGCGCCCCGGCCCGATCAGCCATTCGGTGTCATGGTGCTGTGCCCCGTAGGACGTGGGGTAGAGGATCGCGTTGGACTTGTCCTGCGCCAGCCGGCCATAGGTCTTGTAGGCCAGTCTGGCCCGTGGCACGGTGATCCCCCGCTGAAGCCTGAAGTCGTCGATCTCGAAAATTTGATAATCCGTCATCACCGGTGGACCTCGCGGGTTGGGTTGCCGAAGCCGTGGCCATCCGTGCCTCGGTCCGGGTCGGGGTCATCAAAATGCGACCGGGACGGATGGCGCGGTGCCACAGCCCGGCAATGGCGATAAGCTGGTGGCAGCAGATAACACGCAACAGGAAGGTGCAAGGATGAAAGACATGGAGGGGCGCATCGCGCTGGTGACGGGGTCCGCCACGGGGCTGGGACGCTCGATTGCGGTCAAGCTGGCCGCGCGCGGCGCAGATGTCATCGTCAACTATGCCCGCTCGGCCTCCGAGGCCGAGGAGGCGGCGGATCTCTGCCGCGCGGCCGGCGGACGGGTGCAGGTGGTGCAGGCCAATGTCGCCGACCCGGACGGATGCCGGGCGCTGGCCGACGCCGCGCAGCGCTGGGGGCAGCTCGACATTCTGGTCAACAACGCCGGCATCACCCGCCATGCGCGCGACCATTCCGATCTCGACGCGCTGTCCAAGGCCGATTTCATGGATGTCTACGAGGTGAATGTCGTCGGCCCCTATCTTGTCCTGCAGGCCACCAAACCCCTGCTTGTAGCCGCCTATGAGAAAACCGGGCGGGCGAGTGCAGTTCTGAACACGTCCTCCATCGCGGGCGTCAGGGGCATCTGATCCTCGGTGGCCTATGCCGCGTCCAAAGGCGCGCTGAACACCATGACGCTGTCGCTGGCCCGCGCGCTGGCCCCGGCCATCCGGGTCAATGCGATCTGTCCGGGGTTCATCGGCACACGCTGGTTCAAAGATACGATGGATGCGCAGGGCTTTGCCGATACGGTCCGCCGGATCGAGGCGGCCACCCCTCTGGCGGTCGCCTCCGGACCCGATGACATTGCCGATGCGGCGCTGTTCTTCCTGTCCGATGCGGCGCGGCATGTCACCGGCGAACTGATGGCGGTGGATGCGGGGATGCACCTCGGTAAACCAAGGGCCTGATAGAAAACCGTTTCTCTGGTTTGACTTACAGGGCGAAGCCGATGCGAACGACGCGGCCTACCCAGTGATCGCTGCGCTGGGCGCGACCTGCACCTGCGCGCCGAAATCGGCTTGTCCCACCGCAAAGGGAAACCCGTCCAGCGCCGTGTCCGGCAGCACGGCGGTGCCATCCATCAAGGCATTGAACCCTGGCCAGCCGTCACGCATCCAGACCGTGCCTTGCGGTATCCTGCGCGTCAACGCAGCCACGGCCTGAAAGGTGCCGCGACCGTTCCAGATCGTGATCGCCGCGCCATCCGCGATGCCGCGTTCAGCACCATCCGCCTCGGCCATCCAGAGGGACGGGGCAGGCTCCCGCGCGGCCAGCGTCGGCAGGGCGCGCGCGTGATCGTAGAAGGAATGGAAATGCGCGAAGGTGCGGCCCTGTGCAAGGGTCAGCCACGTGCCTGGGGCTTGCGGTGCGGAGGCTTGCGGTACGAGGGGCTGCGGTGCTTGCGGCAGGGGATCAAGCCCCATGTCGCGGGCACGCGCGGACCAGAATTCGATCTTGCCCGAGGGCGTGCTGAACGCCCGGGTCGGATAGGCCACCGCCGAAATCCGCAAGGCCGCGTTCCCCCCATTGGCGCGCATCGCCGCGACAGTGGCATGGCCGGTCGCGGGATGATCCAGCACCGCGTCGATGGCGCTCTCGTGATCCGGCCATGGATAGACATCCGCCACGCCAAGCCGATCCGCCAGACCCGTCAGCAGGTCCTGCACGGGCCGGGCCTGTCCCGACGGGGCAAGGGCGCGGTCGCAAAGGTAGACATGGGTGTTCGTGGCCTTCACGCCGATCTCCTCCAGCCAGATCGTGCCGGGCAGAACGATATGCGCGGCCTCGCGGATGGTCTGGTTCATGAAGATGTCATGGACCACGATCAGCTCGGCCTTGGTCAATGCGGCGCGCACCCGGTTGGTATCGGGAAAAGAGGACAGCAGGTTCGATCCCAGCGACAGCAGGACCTTGATCCGTCCCTCTTCCAGCCCGGCGACGATCGCCTCCATCTGGTTGGGAATAAAGCTGCCGGGCCTGCGCCGGTCGCGCGCGGATATGTCGTTGAAACCCGCCCCATGGCTGCGCGCCCCGTGGCGGGGCCCCAGCCCGCCGCCGGGTTGGCCGAAATCGCCTGTCAGCGCGGGCAGGCAGGCGATGGCGCGCGCCGCCTGCCAGCCATTGGCGCCCTTGTGCAGCGATGATCCTCCCAGCACGATCATCGCGGGGCGCGTCGCGGCATAGCTGCGCGCTAGTGCCGTGATCGTGGCGGCAGGCACGCCGGTGACCGTCTCGGCCCATGTGGGCGTCTTGTCGGCCAGATGCTCCGCCAGCGCGTCAAAGCCCGTGGTGTGCCGCGCCACGAACTCGCGGTCCCAGGTCCCGTCTGCAAGGATCACCTGCATCATGGCCAGCGCCAGCGCCGCATCGGTGCCGGGGCGCAGCAGCACCACCTCATCGGCCAGGGCGCTTGCCTCGGTCCGGCGCACATCGATGACCACGATCCGCGCGCCGCGCCGTTTGGCCTGTTCCACATGGCGGATCGTATGGGCCTGACTGACCGTATTGGCCCCCCAGAGGATGACCATCGCGGAATGCGCGCCCATATCCTCCTTGGTCGAGGTTTCCAGCGCCCCGGTCAGGCCCAGACCAAAACCGCCCAGCCCCCAGCAGATCATCGCCGGGTTCCACGTCTGGCAGCCGTAGAGATTGGCAAAGCGTTCGATCAGGCCGCGTTTCACGCCCACGCCGTAGTCGTTCACCGCATTGCCATGCCCCTGCCAGATGCCGACCGCCTCGGGTCCCACGCGGGCCATATGCGCCGCGATCAGGTCCAGCGTCTCGGTCCAGCCAGCCGCCTGCCACGGACCCTCTCCGGGGGTATCCCGGCGCAGCGGCGTCAACAGCCGCTGGTCATTGCCGACGATCTCATGCGCGGCCTTGCCCCGCATGCACAGAAAACCCCGGCTGTCCGGGTTGTCGGCGTCGCCGGTAATCGCGACAAGGCGATCCCCGTCCACCGTCACCGTCATGCCGCACAGCGTGGGGTGGCAGTTCATCGGGCACATCGTCTTGATGACATGAGGCTTGGACATGGTTCCCCCCGCGCGGCTGCCTTGCCAGTATCTGAGCATGGTTCGCCGCGCGCTTCAATCGCCCGGCCAGCGGCGCGCTACTGGCGCGGATCGTGCCATGCCATGGCGCGTCCCGCTTCGTTGCGCACGATCCCGGCCTGACCGGCGATCGGGCTTTGCGCCGGGATGGGGCTGATCTCATGCCCGCGCGCCGCCAGATCTGCCAGAACGGCTGGGCCTGCATCCGCCTCGATCTTGAGGCTGTCGCGGCTGTCCGAAAAGGTGCGCCCCAGCAGGAAACGCGGTGCCGCCAACGCCTCGGGCGGGGTCTGGGCAAAGTCGATCAACCGGGTCAGCAGCATCGCCAGCGTCTGCGGCTGCCCATCCGCACCCTGGGTGCCATAGACAAGCTCCGGTCGCCCGTCGCGCAGCGCGATACCGGGGTTGAGCGTGTAGAAGGGCAGTTTGCCCGGCGCGAACCCGTTGGGATGGCGCGGATCGGGGTGAAACCCTGCCCCCCGGTTTTGCCACAGAATCCCTGTGTCCCCCGCAACCACGCCGCTGCCCCAGTCGAAATAGGTGCTCTGCAAGACGCTGGCTGCGTTGCCCGCCGCGTCGATGGCCCCCAGAAACACCGTGTCGGCATGTTGCCATTGGTGCGGCCAGGGCAGAGCCCTCTGGCGCGCGATGTCACCCGCCATGCGGTCCAGTCTGCCCGCCGCCAGCGCGGCGGCCGTATCCTGCGGCGCAAAGGCGGGATCGGCGATGGTGTCACGTTCCAGAAAGGCCTGTTTTACCGCCTCGACACAGAGATGCAGGTGGTCCGCGCCGCCCGGTGGCAGCCCGGACAGATCGAACCGCGACAGGATGCCCATGATCTGCAAGGTGGTCAGGCCCTGCGTCGGTGGCGGCGGCGCCAGCAGCGTCAGGCCGCGATAGGGCAGGGACAGCGGTTTGACCTCGCGCGTGTGCGTCCGCGCCAGGTCCTCGGGGCCAATCACGACACCTTCCGCGCGCAGCCCGTCGATGATGCGTCGGGCCAGATCGCCCTTGTAGAATGCCGCAGCACCCCTGTCCGCGATCTCGCGCAGGCTCTGCGCCAGTCCCGTCTGGCGCAGCAGATGGCCCGCGCGCAGGGGCTGACCCTGATCCTTGAAGATGGCGGCAAAGCCCGGCCAGTCGCCGCTCTCGGTCTTGCGGAAATCGCCCCAGAAGGCTTGCGACAGCGACACCGCGACACCGTCCTGCGCAAGATCGCGGA
>Ga0209345_10001389_pt1 | contig 29072 bp, 30 predicted proteins | sample Cruoilmetagenom7_FD_187294 | JGI IMG/M metagenome (GOLD analysis project Ga0209345, IMG submission 187294) | Oil polluted marine microbial communities from Coal Oil Point, Santa Barbara, California, USA - Sample 7 (SPAdes) (version 2) | ecosystem: Environmental > Aquatic > Marine > Oil seeps ...
ACCCCGTCTTGATGGGCTCCCAAGCTAAGTAGGGTGCATCATACGTCTTTGAGCGGGCGTAGCTCAGTGGTAGAGCACAACCTTGCCAAGGTTGGGGTCGTGAGTTCGAATCTCATCGCCCGCTCCATTTTATCCTTTATTATCAATAATTTAAACCGCGCTCACCTTGGCAGAAGCTTTTGGGGCACACGTTTTTCACACGCATATTTCATTTTGCTTCGTTCGAATTTAGAGCTTTCAGCATATTTTGTGCATGATCTATTGCAACTTTCCACAACTCTACGACCCGTTCACGGTCATCGACACCAACCATTAGTGTGTCAATCATATTGGCAGTATTGAGAAATTTTGGAATAAATGCTTTTAACTCAGGAAATACCAAGTCGTCCTTTGTTCTAAGCCGATCAATTAACAATTTATAGGATAGCAGAATGGTTTCTGCGACATATGGCATGTGATACCCAATAACAGGCATGGTAATCATTTCTTTTTTCATTGATATTTCTTGATTGGAGAAGAAACCTTGAATTTCAAGAGTTTCCTTCGTTTGCTCACAATCATTTAAATATTCAATAACTGATCTATGCACTGCAACCACAAAAGCATTTAAGTTGGGTTCAATAGAAGCGCAATCAAGTATTGCACTGCCTACAATAATATGAGGGACTTCTTTCCTAACCAATAAGCTCCCCCTTGATAAAGTACCTCTTAGTGGCAATCCTAGCTTTGCCAGCCTACAGCTTAAAAAATGATATATAAATACAAACATTGGTATTATTTCTGGGTCTTCTTTGAAGCTCCAAATTATAATAGTGTCTGAAATCAAAAGAGAATCTATATCATCAACGGGGAAATCTCCCTTATTTGAAGTTTCTTTAAAACCCACTTTTAACGCTTCAAGCAATTGGGTTTGTGCCATTTTTAGGTTATTTTGTCTGGAAAGCCAATTTTTGTAACCAAGCATATCTAACCATAAAACAAAGGCTTGCTCGTTTTTCATTGCCCATCTCCTATCACCAACTACATTTCCGTGTTACATATTACCAACTTAGCAAGATATGTCTCAATCGCAATTGTAGATTTTTGCAGGTACATGGGGTCGGCAGATGCATATTTTTCGGTGATTGATAGTCCCGTTTGTTGATGCCCAAGTTGCGCAGCGACTTCCCATGCAGGGACGCTACTGGCACGTAGGTGACGAGCCATTGTGTGGCGCAAGCTATAGGGCTGAACGTCTGGGCTAAGCCCAGCTCGTTTACGCAACAGCCGCCACGAGCCTTTGACGCTTTTAACAGGCTTACCACGATAGGTAATAAAAAAATTATTATCAGCGCATTCTATCATGGGACGAAGTTGACTTGGCAATTTCACTATTGGTCTGTATTTTTTGGTTTGCTTGCGACCTTGTGGGTTCAGATTGATAAGTCCGCGAGACAAATCACACTGTTCTTTCTTAAGTTGGAAAACTGCATCTGGTCGACTGGCTGTCCCTAATATGAGAAGAATAAACCGGTGCATATAATTGCTGGTAACATTATCAAGTAGAGCCTGTACCTCTGCTACTTCAAGAGGACGTCCGCGCGGCGGTGCGTCTACAACTGGTAAAGAGATGAATTTTGGTACACCTGTAATTTCGCCATTTCCCCAAGCACGGTTTAGGGCGGCTTTGCCTACCATCACTGTGCGATTTATGGTCGCGTCACATAGGCCTTTACTGCGAAGCCATTGATGAAACTCTTCTTGAGGGCGTAACCCCACCAAATCAGCCACGGATTGATCTTGCCAGTATTCTATCCAGTAGCGACTTGAAGTTTTCACACTAGAAGCGGACGGTATGTTTTTACCGTGGTCTTCCCAGTAGGATGTTAATGTTTGAGCAATCGTCATATCTTCTAATGCTGCATTTTTCGGACGCTGGTTGAGAGCAAACCAAGCATCTAGCTTTGCTTTTGCTTCTGAAAGGTCTGTTGTGCCAAGTGAAGCGCGTTTGGTTTGGCTAGTGGCTTTGTCAAACCATGTCCTGCACCACGCAGGGCTGCGAGATTGTCTGCGGGAGAGCCAGAAATCCCCGACTTGGTATCTTTTGATATTGTATCTGGGCATGATTTATCCTTAATTTTTGAAACCAAATATTCGCAAAGCTGGAATCCAAAAAACCTCACATGTCTGTCTGACACGCGAAGGTGGGCTATACCGCCTTTGTCTCTAATTCTGCGTAAGGTTTGTATCGATATGTCGAGCATAGCAGATGCTTCTTGCTCTGTGAATCGTCTATATAAAGTTATTCCGCTTTCTTTCGCAATTTTTTCATATAAGTCAGCGTTTTCATCGATGTTCATATCAACGCTCCCGGTTCTGATTGCGAGGCTCTGTCATATCTTTATGGATTTTCGATAGCCTAAACTTCTGCAGGCCATCTCGGTAACCAGCGTTGTATTGTTTAATGTATTCCTTTCTATAGGCATCACTTATTACAGCTCGAATTAATGATGGGCGATAGTTGCGAGGTTTATTCTGCAATCCATCCGACAACCCATGTTCTTGACCTTTTGCAATGCTCTTTCGTTTCACCAACTCAGCAGAAACTTCTTTGTCATTGCCTACCACATCTTGCTGCACCTCGATTTGGATTCGCTTTATTTCCAGTCGTTGTTCTGGTTTTAAGTCGTTCAAATTTTTGCTCGGCAAAACGTCAATCTCACGTGTGAAACTCAAAAGGTTTTTTTGGTGTACAATTAAAGCATCTACCATTTCTTGTTCTGTTCCCAGCCACTTAGTCAGGTGATCGCCGACCAAAGCTCCCTCACGTACTAACTTCAATCTACTGTCAGCATAACGACGCAAATGTACTTTAGTTACCTGATAGCTATCATAGGCCTCTTGCAATATTTTGTACTTTCGCATTATATCATGCTCCAACCCGACACCTCGTTTCAGTGTACCTGTTGTCGTCATACTTCACTCTCCATTGCTAATTCTAATGCATCTTGCGTTGCTGGTAGCGGCTCAAGAGGGACTTCCTCATGTTTCGTCGGTAATTCTGCAGGGGGTAGTTTTGCGAACCGTGAAAATTTTAAGCTTCGGTAGTAAGGCTTAATACGAAATTTTAGCGGTCGTTTATTGCCATGAAAAAGTAAGGCCTGATTGTCTCGCATTGAAATAATTTCATCAGGATTCATGAGATTAGCATCCTCATACTTTATTTTTGGCTGGAATGTTTGTGGACGTTTCCGGCCCATGCGCCGAGATAATTTCTCAGCCGTCTCAAGATTGATACCCGCTAAATATATTTCCGTGCCGAGTGCATCAACTATGGTTTGAGCTTCTGTTCGACCATATTGTGTTTCCAACTGCGCTTGGCTTTGTAAGAAGAGCCAAAAACAAAGTCGATATTTACGTGCCGTAGATGCCACAATATTAAATTGAGGGACGTACAATTGGCCAAATTCATCAAGTAAACAGTACACTGGCAACCCATTATTTAACTCACTCATTAGCGTGTTAAATAAGTCTGTAAAAAAGGCATTGAGTATAAACCCTAAACTACTCATGTCCTGCTGGCGAGCCATGACAAAAAGAGCCGTTTTCTGTGACCGTAATTTTCTAAAATCTATTTCATTGTGACTGGTAAGGTTTACCAAATCAGGGTTGCCCAATTCCATCAATGCCGTATTGGCAGTGCTAATAAAACTTAATACAGTTTTTTCAGGGGCAGCTAAAAACCCTTTATAGCTTTCCCATGTGGCTTGGTCGTCAAGGGTACTGTCAATGAGAAAGCGATCAAACAGGCTATTCTCGCCCTCCAAAAAATGGTCAAAACCATTAAGCAATTGCTTGATCCGTCCCAGCGTACATTGGGACTCATCGCCATTGTTTTTCAAACATTGAATGAGGATACGAACAATGGTCTCAGCACCTGTTGCCCAGAACTGATCGTTCCCTGTTCCCGTTGCGTTGCTGGCATGGGTTATCAAATGGGCTAGCTTGGAAATTTCAGAAAAAGTGCTCGGGTTTTGTACGGGGTTGTATTTATGGGAGCTGGTCATATCCATAAGGTTCAAGCAAACAATGTCATACCCTTGGCTTTTTAAATACCCGCTACTCTGCTCGTAAATTTCCCCGCTCATATCGGTAATCACCAAACTACAATGATTTAATGAGAATAGGTTAGGAAATACGAAGGTACTTGTTTTACCTGCCCCCACGCCTGCAATAGTCATGATAGACTGGTAAGAGACTTTCTCACTTAGGCGGCGGGTTTTGCCGTCTATCAACCAGCCCTTTTGCCCGAAGCCAAAAAACCCGGCAGATTCCCAAACATCCATGAACCGTGCGCCTCGAAAGCGCGATAACCCGAAAAAAAGAAATTCGAGCCCCCTCCCAAGACCCATAAACAAGACTGATATAAATTTACCTAAACCCGGTGCCATCCATTTTCGGCTTAACCAAAATATGATTGCCACTCCTACAAATACGGGTATCAGCTTAGCCCAAACGGGTGCATCTGGGTTTGCCACCAGATCATTGTGCGCCATGAGCAGCCCGTATAAACCAGCCGCACCTAAAATGAATTTTGTTGTTCCGCTTTTCATGAGCGTCCTCGATCAATGTTTCTATCAATCTCAATGGACGTCATGCCACTCACACGCTTCCTATAGGTTTTTGCTCTTTGTTTGGTAGTTTGGTATGCCGATGTAAGCCCTAATGTCTTGAGGCGGTATTTACGGCCATCACGAGCCTTAATTCCCTCTGTGCGTCCCCGTACATAAATCTCAAAGCCCGCTTTAAATAATTGCTGTTGTAATTCAGATTCCGTTTTGGCTTTGGCAAACACGGCTAAAACCGTGTCTCGATCTGTTTCTTTACGGCTTGGTTCTTTGGTGCGCCGTGTGCGTTCCCTCTCCTGACGGGTTTGCATTATTTTCTCGGTGTCTAAGTTCCGCTCAGATTTGTCATAAAGACGTTCCGTTCCCAACTCCGGGTATTTTTCAATGGTATAGGCTTCAACCTCACGCTGGATGCGAGCTAAGTCTGCTTTAGCGAGACGATGGCGGCGGGATTGCCCCGGCGCATTGGAGCTAATACACAAATGAAAGTGCGGATGTCCCACTGAGTGCATTTTGCCGTACACCATCTGGTTGGGACAGCGCCGTATAACATATTGGTGGACAACATCTTTTAGCATCGCTCCTAATACCCGCATTGGAATTTTATCATTCTTGGGCACAGATATTATTTCATGATACATAACCACTCCATTTTTGCGTTTCATAAGCCAGCCTGCATTTTCTTCAAACTCAGCAACTGCGGCGGTGGGCGATTGCCCATACATGTTCCACTGATAGGAGGCTGCCGCCGCATTATGTTCTTTGTGAAAATAATTTATGAGGTCTTCAAAAGACGCACTTTTCCTACTCAAACTTTTGATAATCATATGACGCTTGCTATACTTATTTTGTAGGCTTCCACGCACTACGGATTAAGCGCCCAGCATCGCGTTCCAATTGAGCTAAGAGTTCAAGCACTTTTTTTTGACCAACCAACCGTCGCATCCGGTTTGAATGATGGGCAATCTGATTAATGTTGTTCCCTATCCCCCGCAGGATACGGATTATGGTGTCCAGCCTGTCTCTAATTTCCTTATTAGGTAAAAATTCGCCGCGTTGATAGGCTTGGCTTTCGGCTCTATATTGCTGTCCAACGGTATGTCCATAAAGATTAGCTCGCTGAGCAATAGCGGCGTACTCATCTGCTGGAATGACAAAGGTAACTTGTTTCTTGTGTTTCCAATATTGCTTACGATACTGCTGGTGATATTCTGTGCTAGCCATGATAATTACCCCTCAGAAAATATGAGGATTCGTTTTTTGGGGGCTTGGGGAACTCCCCAACGAGTGCAATTGTGACGGAAGTCATGATAATTGCAAACTTGCTTCGTATCTCATCTCTTACTTCATCTAACATCCTACCACTCCTTATAATTAATATTGGCAGCACCAGATTGTTGCAGGATGCTTTGGGTTAACTGTTGGTGATCTTCGGTTTGATATTGACGCACGGACGGACGGCGTAAATATATTGCTTCGACTGCAATCCCGTTTAGATCGATTTGGGCTGCAATATCGCCACAAATTTCTGAGTTAAAATTGACATAGTGAGAGCAGCCACCAGCGTTTTGGAGAAAATCACCAGCCATAAGCAGGTGTATCTCTTCTGCCTCTTGATTACGCAAATAAACACCCATAAAACCCAATCCTTGGTAAATGGGAGAATAGTCTTTTTGCACTGGCTCTTTTGCTTGTTTGACGGCCTGCGTAAACTCGCTCACAAACTCATCAAGAATAGCCTTGTCCTGATTTTTTAAAACGGCACTGTCTAAACTCAACTTGTCCATTCCGGTGGTAAATGTAGGAACTGGTTCGTTGAAAATTATTTTTACAGGCTCATCAACTTTATCGGTCAACTCAAAAATAATTACGCAATCGCCCGATAACAGTGTTCCAGGCAGACGTTCGATTTTTTGTTCAAATAATGTTTCCTGGATAGATGTCGGCTTGTCAGAGCTATCAATCATGATTGCAATGATTCGAGGGCAGCTTTTTTGCTTGCCAGCAACATCGCGTGGTGTAATTTTAGGCTGCCAATAAACAGCTGCAAACATGCTTGCGAAAATTAACGCTCCAGCCCCTATAGCTAGGTGGTTTTTATTTATTGGCTTAAAAAAACTTGTGGGAGTTTTCTTGGGCATAATATTTCTCCAATTATCTGAGGGACTAAAACGAGTTGGCAGGTCTGCTGAGGGCTTCTCAGCAGACCTGTTTAAATATTTTCCGATAATATCCTGATTTCTAACCATCGCCTGTCACCGTTTTGGTCTTATCTTTATGTGAAACCTCATAAACAAAATCTTTCTTGAAAATTCCAAGGATTTTCTGAGCATCCTTTTCTAGCTTTTCACGTGCCCCTTCACAGGCTATTGTTAGATCTGTATTGGCGTCTCTGTGAGCGGTAATAGTTTGGTCAAACTTATCTTCCTTTAGCTCAACTTCAGCCATATTTTCGGGCAGAAAATTGGGATCAGTTGAGTAGTAAGTAGGAATATTTGAATTGCTCCACATTCTACGCATCCGTTCTCGATGTAAAATATCAGCACCACAGAAATGGTTGTTGATGCCAAGCATCTCGTCTTCGCAAGCCTCTTGTTGGTCGCGTGCTGACAGTTTGATAAGCTCTGAAGCAATTAAGCTATCACCGCCATTTCTCTCCAAAACATCAATTTCATTGTCAAAGCCTTGTCTGATAATAGCCAATTTTCTCCGAGCCTCTTCAACAAATTCATCAAGTTTCTCATGAGCTATTTTTTCGTTTTCTCCTGCTTCACCATATGCAAATATTGGATCGCGCCCAGAGTAGAAATGAAGCGCTGCACCAAGTGCCACAAGCAAGCCAAAACCAAACATGTAATAACCTTGCATGGTCGAAAACCCAATTGGGTTATTTAAAAAGGCTTCCACAGCTTTGTTGAAATTCCCTCCCTCGCTTCGGTAATGGGCGAGCAACGCATTTACACTTAACGTGAACACGGACAAAATTGTGCCTAAGGCCAACCATAAAGGCCAAAACTTATGACTGTTAATTTTACGGCTTCTAGGTAATGCCTCCGCGCATACGACATATCCAAATAAGATTACGTTGATAAGGGAGATACCAATAGCACTGCCAATGGAATTGAACAAAGATACTCCACCGCTGATACTCAAAAATGCGGTGATCGCAGTTTCAAGCACTATGAATGAAAATGCCCGATTAAACCTAGATTGCATTTTATCAGGCTTCGGATCTCTGGAAAGCCCATAATCATCTCGAAGTGCGGCAACCACCCCTACTTTATTCAAGAGCTCCTGAAGTACGTGGTTCCATTCTTCTTTTTTGGTATCCAAAAAATCTTTGAGTTCAAACTTACATTTCTGCTCTATGCGCTTAGCGTCGGACGGTTGAATGCGGATTTTTATTTGATCTTTTAGCAGTCCAATTATAGCTTTTTTAAAATCTCGTAACTTGTTAGCAAGTGCGCCTAAACAGATTTGTTTATACCCTGACTCAATAGGGTCGTTTTTCGATTTTTTAGGGTAACTTTGCTCGGAAAGACATTTTTGTCCGTACGCTCTTGATTTAGCCGCATTTTTCTCATCCAGCTTTTTGGAATCGGTAAACTCCATGTGCACCACTTTTTCGTGGTCACTATCTTTAGGGTCAAATGGCTTGGTCATGGTCATCTCCTCATCAATTTTGATGGGAGTTGAGCCTCTAAAACAACAAAAGGCTCGCTACCCCATCGGGGGGGGTTAACGAACCTACAGCTGTATTGTCATGTAGGAACCAAGGGAATTCAAGTTGCCTTGATTAACCATTAGGTAACACTTATTGTCGTGAAATGCAAGCAAATAATGGCTATGGTCTTCTATGGCTGTTTGTTAACAGCACTTGTCGTATAGCTGGACCTCATCGAATTCGGTCAGTTGTACTTGGTATAAACGGTGTTTGAAGTAAGAAAAAAGCACCACAAATACACTTGCCGAAATGCCGATGGAAATAAGTAAATTGCCACCAGTTAGCCAAATAGACAGGCCGGACCAAAGAGACAGGACACCAAAGCCGCCAATGACCGCTGCCTCTAAGAATTTGCCCCCAAGACACCAATAAGCAAGTACTTTCAGATTCGTAAACTTTATTTTGCGAAGAAGTTTAGCCGCAAATAATGACAACTGTGCAACAACGGCCACGACGACACCCGCTACGAGGAAAGACCAAAAGACTTCTGAACTTGACCAATGAGCCACTTCTGCCTGCGCGGCTTTGGCTGGACCGCTAAAGATTGCATCGACTGAGACTGAAAAAATCGCAATTATTCCACCTTGGGCTTCTTTGGGTACACTCGGTAAAAATCGATCAAAGATTGAACTCAAGGCAATTTTTGGGTTCATGTCTACCCAGCCACAAAACGCTTCATACAGAAACAAACCGACCACCACTCCGGCAAATACACCGAGTGGGACTAATAACGCAGGCGCGAGACTGCCTAACCACCAAAAAGAATAATAACCTAACGCGGGAAATAATATATGCGTTAGCGTAATAGGTAGAGTCCAATTCTTCCAAGTCTGGGCTTTATTTCTGAAACGTGCCAATGTTGCTACGGCCACATCAAAAGCGATTCCAAGCCCCATGAGCGCGGAGGGCAACCAAAACGTGGCGATTTCAAATGTGGTAACCTGCGACAATTTTGTTTCCTATCCTATCTTGCAATTCTAATGAAGCGGGTTATACCACGGTGACCATGACCTTGTTAACCATAAAACCCATTATCCTCGTCGACCTCATTAAATGACGTTTTTGTCGGGCATAACACGTTCCCGGCAAAAGCCAAAAAAAGCTCCAAATCGTTTTTTTCATTTACTAATTGTTGCTCCAGTTAGCAAAATATTGACTCTGTTTTTTACCCAAATGTCTACCTTTTTCACATACGCTCCAGCCCAAGTTGACAAATCTAAGTTGCGACTTATTCTTAATAAGAGCGAAAATACTATGGGTGAAAAAATTTCGGTTTCGTATGATAAAAAAAGCCTTGCTTACACAAGTGACGAGGTTGCAGTCGAATTTTTCCCAGCGGTAGCATCAAAAGTGGAACGGGTTTTATCTGAAGAGGGTACTGCTGCAATAAGAAGTTTTCTTTCAAGTTACGCTGGAGCACATTCAGACGACAACGGTGATATCCATGGAATAATGCGCTTAAACGTACGTGGCTCTAGATACAGCATAATTGTGGATTATATTAAAAACATGGATGTTGTTAATATTAATAGCGTAGCACCGTTTAATTAGAATTGAGCATTCTTTCGTTTAATACAATTCGAAATGAAACTCCATGCATCATGTACCTCTTCCATTGTTAGTTGGTCAAGATTCACTGTGATTTTTTTAACTAGGTCTGCCCGCTCTTTGTCACCACAAGCAACAATTGGGTATCCATCAAAATATATGACTGCCTTTGAAAGGGTTTTATTAACAATTTCTCGACGACCAGAATACACGGTTAGAGATTTTGGAGTTGCCAGAAGTTCTCTAATTTGTGCTTTTTGTTCTCTCTGATCAAAATCAATTTCCCCATATTTCTCTTTTTCTTCATCGCTATAATCAGATAAAATTTTATCAACGATAAAATGAGAATGAGTGATGATAATGGCTTGTATATCATATTTATCAAAAATAGCCTTTAAACATTTATAGTATTTAATCTGTTGGGTAAGGTGCATATGCAGTTCCGGTTCATCCAACAGCAGCACGCAATTATATAGTTTGCAAGAAATAATTGTCGCTAGAACAAAAAACGCCTCGTTTTCACCAGAGCTCAAATATTTTGGTTGGTAGGTTGGATGATTGAGGTTTTTCATAAGGAATTTAGTTTGACCGGCATTATTACAAAACACGCTTTTAATTGACCTTTGCAGATTTTCAAATTCGTTATCTCGATTTATTGGTTGCCCAAAAATTGTTTGCCAAGCTTCGTTTATTTCTTTTAAATTCCTTAATTCACCATCCCAAACATCCTCTTTATTTTTAATTTCTTGAAGCGTTGTTGCAGGCAGTCGGAAGTGCAGAATTTTGGCAAGATCATCTTCTATGTTTTTAGCAGATTCAAGAATATGGCTACCACAGCCATAAGTGTTTTGGTCGGTGTTGATATAGTAAATATTGCCATTTTTACAAAGCTTGAATTTTTCCTGCTTGTTTGCCTCAGCCCTTGCAGGGTCTGACAGTGGCACTCCCCGTTTTGTTCGGTCACATATGTCAAGTGTACGCGAGCGGTGTGTACCCGAGTCCGGTATATTTCTGTCACCCCGGTTAGCGATCAATTCATTTATAAAATCAGTGTCATCACCAACAGGCATAGGAGGGCGATTGTATTCTGCTTGATTCAATAACCCGTCACGAAATATCGTACCTTTGGTCGTATCAATATACCACTGCCATTCTTGAATTTTTTCTTCATCGGCTAAATGCTCAGTAATAAAAGCCGCTTTTTTTTCTCATGATAGAAATAAACTGTCCCTATGGTTCCGTCATTATTCATTCGACCTTTTTTATCAAAAGTTCCGTCACTAAGCATCATTTTGATTTCGACTGTGGCAAGGTTTTGGATTTCTTCAGAAGACGGTTTTTGATAACGTTCTTTCTTCATGACATTAACATGGCTAGGCAAAGCTAATGCTTCCAAAAACGTGGACTTGCCAATGCCGTTTTCACCAACAATGACCGTGTGCATCGGGTTGCCTGTTTCTTTATTGTAAAAGGTCAGCTCGTCATGCTTGTTCTGAATGGACTTCAGTTTATCTATTTTGATACTAAGTATGCGCATGCACATCCCCCCAACAGATGGTTTATCAGGACATTACATTGATAAGTTGTCATGACAACCCTGAATTCTATGTGAAGTTTTGTTGCGCATTTTGTTCAACTGTTTGCTTGCAATGGGCACTTTTCCTGTAAATTAAAATCATACCTATAATGTATTGACATTCGATGTACAATAACTATATTAGAGTAGCATGAACTTTGAATGGGACGACATTAAAAATCAAAAACTCTTGGCAGAGCGTGGCCTCAGTTTTGAAATGGTAGTGTTGGCCTTAAACGATGGACGATTGCTGGATGATATGACGCATCCCAATACTGAAAAATTTGCCCACCAAAAGATCATGGTCGTTGAAATTGACGGGTATGCCTGTGGCGTTCCTTATATCGAAAACGCAGACCACCTATTTTTAAAAACCATTTATCACAGCCGTGCCTTTCAGAAGAAATATTTAACTGAGTAATATTATGACCAAAACAACAAAATTGCCTCCAACCTTAAAGCGTAAAGACTTTGACAGTGAGGAAGAATACGAACTCTACCTTGCGGCAGAGCAGGGTGAATTCGTACCTGTTACGGATTTAGAGGCTAGAAAGAAGCTACTTGCCCAAGTCGCTCGCAACACTCTTAAACGCAAACCCGTCACCTTTCGGGCGTACACACGGGATATTCAGAAGTTGAAAGCTATGGCACTACGCCAAGGTATTCCCTATCAAACTTTACTCACCTCCGTGGTTCACCGTTACGTTTCCGGTGAATTAAAAGAGGAAGTCACACGCTAACTTAGACCAGAAGTTAAACCTCCAGCCCTAGTACCAAAGCCATTTGGTAGGCAGTTTCTTCAAACCCAAACCAAGCTAAGAAGTTTTTAAGGTCATTTTTGATCTGTAACGGCTCACCGATATTGTCTTCATATTCTTCGCGGAGGGCTTCGATCTCATCGTAATGCGCGTCGAAGAAATTCCGAGTATCGATGTAATAGCATAGGCTACCAACCATACCAGAAATACAGCCGTGTTGGAGTAAGTTAGAAAAGAAGCATTTAATATCTACTTGGTCGAGGGCTTCACTGGCAACTGCCGCTTTTAGTGAGTTTGGCTCAGATTTGAGAATTTCCTGCAAAGCAAATTTAAGAGATTGGTTGGAAACGATGGTCATTGTATTCATCCTGTTTGGCGGTAAAAATTAAGAACGCCTCGGCTCAAGCCGTCCGTCATAGCAACGCGGTCAAGGATTTTTTCAAGAAATTTACGCAGGAAAATTCTTAGTTTACGGCAAAAATACTTTACCCCGCAGGTCCGTGTTGCGTGGTCGGCTTTACTGCCGTGGTGATTGGATTTAGCGGCAACAGGATAACTACCGCCTCTTCCGCCCTAATTTTCTCTGCTTCCTCTGTATCTTCTTTTTCTTCTGCGCTGCCTTGGTTTTGGTCTTAGCGGTTTTCATGTCTTTGGAATCTTGGGCATTAAGCCATGTTTTTAGTTTGGCGTAGTTTGGCTCTCCCGCATCAGCACTCCAAATGTATTGTGCCGCTAATTTGGCACGGCGTTTGTCCAACTCTCCAGTAATGCCGCGTAAGCCTAAATCCATCAGATCACGTTTCATGATAGCTTTATCGGCTTCCTTTGCCGTGACGGGCGGTTCTCGTAACACCCAGCGCATAATGGTCTGCACCATCTCATCAGCATCATCGGAGGTCATAGCTGTGCCGTTTTGGTATTCGGGCGGCGTCATGATATTTATGAAGTCTAGCAATTCAGACTGCGGCTCAGGAATATCTAGCCTCTCTAGAATCGGTTCTAGTTGCCCGTAGTCATCGGGTCTTGTGATGATGTTCCAAACAAATCCGGGTGGTGGTGGTTTATGCCAGCGCATAGCAATCGCCCTCACCAAGTCTCGTAATCGTTCGTGTTGAAATACACCTTTTTCTACCAAAAAATAATGCCCCTCATTAATCGGCGGGATCGTGACATTGGCGGGTTTGGCTTTGGTGGCGCTACTCACTCCATCAAAAAGCCCCGGCGGAGCTAAAGCAATGTGCAAACGATAAAAGAACTCTTCAAGGTCTTCCCGCTTAACGCGGTTACCCTTGAGAACTGGCGGCAGGACATCATCAACAATGGTGTGGATATCCGTGCTATCGCTTTTTAAAACGACCTGTTTGTCATCGCTAATATAGAGTTGCATGTGTTGGTCACATGATACTCAGGCGGAGGCATTCGCCAAGTTGAGTTAGATATTTTAGAAAAATATTATTACCCGAGAAAGGACGACTCTTGATTGATTACCCATGACTTTCTTCGAGTTGGAAAAGGATTCCTAGCCGCAAGCTGTTGAATACGGTCTAGGTGTTTCATTATAGGTCTGTTTTCTGGCGATTTCCGAGACTTGGGGGCGACTATTATGTCACCCAATATTTTTGCTAATTCTGGCTTGTTAAGGCTGTAGCTTGTTCTTGCTTTATATAGTTCGCTAAGAGATTTTCCGGGATTTTCAGATAAGCGAGCCCTATTAATTTCAAAGTTTTTGAAACCAAACTTATCTTGAGTAATTGTGTTGAATGCTTGTGCTAATTCAGTATTTGAAAAGTTATCAAACTCAAGGCTGACTTTCCACAACTGAATATGATCGTGAGGGATCGCCTTGCGGTCTTGGCCATGCAAAGATTTATCTTTTTGGGCGTATTCTTTTAATCTTCCTGCATTATTTTCGTTGTCGAGAATGAGGAAAGTTAATGTTTGGTGGTGATGGAGATAATCGATAAGACGGAATATTGCCCGAAAACGATCTTTTTTGTAGTTTCCTGTTGCATTATTCACCCCTTGTAAATTGACAATTTCAATCCCACTAACGCCGGGGTGGGAACCAAAATATTTATCAAACAATACCGAGATCAAGATGACTTCACTTTCCCCCTCCACAAATAAAACCAATTTTGGTTGGGGGTTGAGATCATATTGATTTACTACAAACTCCAAATGAACGCGCGTATCTTCTCGCGCCTCCAATTCAGGGAAATGGTTGATTACTTGCCCAAAGATTTGGTGTGTTGGGCGCAGTTCTTCGTCATATAAATCCTTATGAAGCATTCTTAGCATATTGGCCGCATCCCGATACGACTGTGCGCGTAGTGCCTTACCCTTGAGTTCCTGTTTCTTTTTAAGCGCAACAAACTCAACAAGGTTAGCCCATTTGTCGAGAGGGTCACAAAAGGACGCACTTCCACCGATTGTGGTGTAAGCATGCTTTAGAATTTTTGGTGTAAGGCCAAATTTTTTCTCTACATCTTTCGGGTCAAAATTGTGCCGATACTCATACCAATCCCACCTATTCCCCGATATAGATATCCATTCATTTTGTGAAAAATGTTGGGGAATGCTGATTACGCGTTTGTTCCCTTGCGTGTGTGGAAAATATCGGTTTGAAATATATTGACATAAGATTGAGAGCGCACACCTAAACTCATGACCTGCTGAAAAGTCTAAATGCATTTCTGCAAACTCGGTACACTTTTTCCCAAAAGTGTTCCAATCATAATTATCAGACTTTTCTAACAAATAAGAATCAAGATGCACGTTAAGCGACATTTCATTAAGCGTCAGAGAAAGTTGGTCAATTTGAAAAATAGAATAAAACGCTTCTGAGTTCTTATCTCGAACATCCGGTACTTCATATTGAGACTTTATATTGGTCGTATCTATGATCCAGCCGTTGCCAAAATATTCATCAACATCCGCGTTGGGAAAAGTAAGGCGGGATTCCCGTTCGTCTGTATGAAAAAAGCGAAGTAGTGGTTTAAATATGCCTAATTTTTCAAACCGCGTTAAACGTTCCGCATTGACTTTTAGATCCCGTTGATCGCAGTACTTGATAAACTCGCTCCGCTTCAACAAGTTTTTGATCATTATACCATCAGCTTCAAGGATCAGTCTCGCAGGATTAGCGGGCATCGCTAAGAGATTTGATTGTGACTGTGTCATGATATTTCCCGTACTTAAATTATCTTCATTCCATAACACTTATACGGGAAGTTATAGTTAAATACGAGACGGTTTTACTCTAACTTAGCAATAGTCTACCTTAATTTTCTTCACTAATTTTCTCGTTAATTTCGTCCGGCGCATTCTCACCCGTAAGTGGGATGTTTTTTGCTGGGAACATATCGTGCAAGTGTTGTTGCAGAGCGTAGTAATCTGGTGTCCCGCCTCCAAACTGATCTTTGGCAAATAGAGTCGCCGCTCTAAGCACTTCGTAATTTATGGCTTCGGGGTGTCCTTTAGGGTGAAAGCCTAAGTCAGTACGATTTTTGACCGCTGTATTTTTATCAAAATCACGTTGCATGGCATCACCTTTTGGACTGGTAAACTGATTAAACCAACCAATACTACTCGCCTCATTGTCCTGAACAATTACGGCGTCATAGCCTCGCAATCCGCCCAATAAGGCATTGATCACCTGTTGTACTTTACGCAATTTTGCCGGATCGGTTTGTGAGAGAATGTCATTTTCAATGTCGATGCTTTCCCCAAAAAAATCCGTTTGCCCATCCCACTCGTTTTGTTCCCAGATTTTGGCTAACGAAATTTTCGTGCCAATGACGTCATCACTTTCATTACGGTTCCATGGCATTTCCCGAGTACGGCCATTGGGTAGTGTAACCCGTGCGGCACGACTACCGTCTGGTTTGGTGTAGGCAATTGTACCATGTCCAACATTGATGGGGTTGTTGTCTTCTGTGTGTAGCGGTTCTCCATTTTCATCAACCGCATCTAGGGCGGTATTAACTTGGCCACCCGTTTTAGCCCAAACCAAACGATCTAATTTAGCCTTGGTTTCTGGTGCAAACTGGTCAGAGGTTGAGACCTGATCCATCACATCGGCAAAGGCTACGCTCATAGTATCTGCGCCCAGATCCACAAAATTACTGCTAAGGATTTGTTCAAAAGCGATTTTTTCACTAGGACTTGTAACAACAGAGCGCATGGCTGTTATCATTTCACGGGCTTGGTTTATTTTTGCCAGAGCCACTTCATTATTAGGGACGTCCGCCATCCGCGCAGGGATAGCCGCTAGTTTTTTATCAATACTGCCACCCTTTTTAAATTCTTCGCGAGTAATTTCGTTTAGTTTTACAAATACCTCTTTTTCATTACTTAACACATCAATGGTTGTGTCAAGCTGTTGGCCAGTAACTTTTTCGGTTTCAAGCACATTTGTTTTCGCGGCGATTTCAGCTTCTCCCACACAATCATCTAGAAACATTGATGCCAGATTAGGCTCATCCAAGATAGTTGGATCATCACGTAACAATACTTGTGCCTGTTCTTTTGCTAAGGTGAGTAAACGTTCATTTCCGGCACATTTGGCTGTGAGGTACTTAATGGTATCTGTTGATAATGGTATTTGTTTTAGATTTGTTTCTGCCTGTGGAGTACTAGCTACATTGCTAAAAGCTGTTTCAGGATAAGTTGCCTGCATATCTCCTTGGTGTGCCAAGCATTCTTGACGGCTTTCTGAACACACTTTAGCCCGCTCTTGAGCTATTTTTGCTTGCTCAGATGCGTCTTTAGTATTGTAACCGGATTCCAAAGGAGGCATGGTTTCCGCATATTATAGCAGAAAACACGCTTATTTTCAAAAGTTTATAAGTCCTACCGTGTTGGGTCTTGTCCACCCTTTTCAAATTCTTCGCGAACCATTTGGTCGAATTTTTGTTCCTCCTCTTTTACTTCATTACTTAACACATCAACCCTTGTGTTGCGTTGATCGTTGGCCTCTTTTTCTGTTTCAATAGATTTATCAATCGCGGCGATTTCAATTTTTCGCTGATCTGCTAATTTCACCATACAAGCTTTCATCAAGTCTGTTTGGGTTCTCAAAGCTAGACATTCAGCTCGTGTGACCGTTTCTACATTCGCCGATGCATATTGTATTTCCGGTGCGCTACCTGTGCCTTTGTTCTCCGCATTGGCGGGACTACAAGCCGCCAATACGCCAGTCATTAACAGTGCCAGCCGACCTGTCCGTGCGCCGTTTTCAGGTTTTCCCATATTTAGGAGGTTATATATCTTCATTTTGTACGCCTTTCTGTGGTTTCGTCAAACTTTTTGCCTGACTTTCCGCTTGGTTGAGGGCTTGGTTCAAAATGGAGCGGGGTAAAAAACTGCACCTGTGCCGATACTGCTAAGGCGGTTTCCTCGGCTATGGCGGCATAGTGTATGGTCGAGCGAATATCAGCGTGGCCAAGCAATATTTGCGGCACTTGGTAGTCGTGATTAGCGGCTTCTAATATCGGCCTGACGCGAGACTTACGCAAAGATTTGGTACTGTAACGACTTGGGTCAAGACCAATAGCTTCTACCCATTGTTTCACAAGTAAGCGGTACATGGTACTGCTGATAGATGTGTTTATGTCTTTACGGCTTTTCAGGCGTGTAAACAAAAAAGCGTTGGCAGATTTGTCAGAAATGGAAATCCAGTGAGCAACCACCTCACGAGTTGGTTCACTCAAATAACATTCAACGGGTCTACGGGTTTTCTTCTGTCGTTGGCTTAGATAGGTACGAATATTGCCCTGATTATCAGTAACGTCCCGCATGCGTAATTTCAGTAAGTCGCTGGAACGTAAAAGACTGTCCACGCCCAGCATAAACAAAGCTAAGTCGCGCCAACGTTTTTGATACTGCAAATGTCGCTGTATGGCTTGGGCTTCTAGTTTTGTAAGCGGTAGCTTGCGACCAAAGTTAGTAGGCATGGTGATTGGATTAGTAGTTTCATCATCCAAACTTGCGGTTTTTGAAAAAACGAAAGCTACAAGGACGGGGGAACCGCTATTTTAGGCGGTTCTTACGAGAAACGAGTTGGAAATAAAAATGGATGTGGATGCATTTGCATTGGAAGAACAAAGGCAGGATAGTTTTGCTTTTTCAATAAGCAAGAGTATCTTCGAGATATGGGCACAATGAAAAATATTCAAATTTGAGTAGACTGCTCGTAATCTTCTAACTGTAAGCAAATGAAATTCGCCATAGGTCATGTCCGAGTATCGTCAAATAAACAATTTGATCATGGCGATAGTATTGAGGCTCAGAAGCAAAGAATTGAAGAGGCTGCCGCCCGTAGGGATTTTACAATAGTTCGTTGGTTTGTAGAGCACTACTCAGGCCGTAAAGATCAACGTATGGTGATTGACGACATGCTGGTATATCTCGCCAACAATCAAGATGATGTCCGGGCTGTTTTTATCTATCAGATCAATCGCTTTACAAGAGCGGGCGGCGATAACTATCTTTATTTACGCAAACAGCTTTACGACTTGGACACAGAGTTGATTGACACCCACGGTATTATCCAAAAGAGCCAAAACAGTTTAGCCCACCTTGGTTTTAGCTATGAATGGTCAAATCAATCCCCTAGCCGTCTCGCGGAAGTGATGGTGGCAGAAAATGCCTATTCTGGTGGTCGGGATATTCTCACGCGTACAATAGGGCAGCAGATCAGGTTGACCAAAAAAGGTTATCAATGTCGTCCGGCCAATATTGGCTATAAGAACGTCAAAATTATGAATGAGGATGGCAAGAAGCGCCCTATTATGGTGCCAGACGAAATTGAATCGCCTTGGTTCAAGACAATGTTTGAACTCCGTGCAGATGGACAATTTTCTGACCAAGAAATTTGTAATCGCGTAAATGCCATGGGATATAAATCTCGGCGGTATATCAGACGAGATCCCAAAACCAGAAAAGTTATTGGCACAACTGGCGAATTGCCACTCATCCCAAAAAAGTTAGATGAATATATCACTCACACTATTTATTGTGGTGTTAGGGTTGAGAAATGGACAAACTATGAGCCTATTAAAACGCCGTTTCCCGGACTGGTGAGCATTGATTTGTTCAACCGGGCTAACCGCGGCAAAGTTTATATCTACGAAAATAAGAACGGTAGTCTTGTCGTGGAGTACAACAAGCGCAAGCATAGGCGTTCTCCAGATAATCCAGATTTTCTGTTACGCCATGTAGTCAACTGTCCCCATTGCCAGTCACCTTTCATGGGGTCATTTTCTACCAATAAGTTTGGTAAGCCTTTTGGATATTACCATTGCGCCCGAAAGCACAAGCGGCTTGCAGTAGCAAAACCAGTGTTCGAGAGTACGGTGGGGAAGTATTTAGAGCAGATAGAATTCAAGCCTGTATTTTTGGGACTTTTCAAAGAAACTATCCGTGAAGTCTGGCAGGAGAAAAATAAGTCAGCCCAAGTGGAAGTACAAGCAGCTACCGATCACGTGGACGGCCTCCGAGCAAGACAAGATATGCTAATGGAAAAAATCGAGCAGTTAAACTCTCCTGTGGTAATCCGTAAGCTAGAAAACGAAGTTGACGAACTAGAGGTCTTGATCAAAAAGGCTTCCCAACACAAAGACAAGTTTGAAGTTAAAATCGATCAAATCGAAGCTTATTTCGAATTTGCTAAAAACCTACTGGAACACCCGTATGATTGTTCCCAAAATGCCCCAGCAAGGGTAAAACTTGAAAAGGTATGGGGGTTCATATTTAAATCGACACCCACCTATGAAGAGCTAAAGTCTGGAACACCGCGTTTGTCACTCCTATACAGGCTTGCCCAAGCTTCAGACTTGAGCAAAAAAGAGTTGGCATACCAAGCCAGAAAAAACTGGAACTTTTTCGAGGAAGATATTCAGCGATTTTTATTCGGCACTTCCTGAATCACGTACTCCTCATAGGTATATTCAGCCGCTTCTTTTAATAGATGCAAAATCTCCACTACATCTTCATCCGAATAATTCTTCGCGACCATGCCAAGAGCTTTACGAGCCTGAGAAATAGAGAGCCGAGAGCCGTTTTGATTTTTGTTTTTGCGCATAGGCATATGATCTACTTTAGAATTAAAACATGTTAAAATTTTCTTCTGCTTCTGCTTCTGCTACGTGTTAAGGAGAAATTTTACTTCTAATATTAGAATATTTCCTAACAGGGACTTCGTGCGATGATTAGAACAAGATTGAAAATTCTATTTTTTATTCCCTTTGCACTTATGCTTGGCGGTTGCTGGCAGACTTTTGCACTTCGGTCTGCAGGTCAAGGAAGTCTTCGCTTGGGAGCTGCAGTTGGTTCCTATCAAATTCCGAGAAGCATGGTGCAGAGGGTTGCAATCTCTCGAGCAGCCGGTTTGACTGCCTCAAGCCGAAACGCGAACCTAGCTAGACTTAACGTAAAATTAAGAGGAGTTGGTAACTTAAGTGCTACTCGCAGTGGCAACATCATCAAGGTAATTGATGGGGCGGGGCAACGTTATCAGCTAGGGATAAAACATAGCGGTACGCGCACTTATATCTACGATGGCAACAAGCTAATAGGTTACAGTTTAAGAGCAAAAACATCAGTTAAAGGTGAAGCAAAGATAAAGTATTTCCATCTAGACAATAATCGAGATTTGTACACTGGATACGATCACATCAAGAAAGGAGAAATAATCCACTATGACGCAAGAGGAAGAGTATTAGGTCGATCCAAATTCAAAAAAAAGCAGCAAAATGATGATCTCGCCAAAGACATAATCGAAGAAGTTATTGATGTTTACCTAGATTTCGAAAGCTCTGCCAGACCATCATATGAAAGGCTCAAATGGAGTGAAGTAGTTGCTAAATGTGGAACTAGTAAGTCCTCCAAGAAAATTAACTCTATTGTCTATCTAGGTCATGCACCTGAAATATCTCCTCCAGTGCATTACTCTTTCGATCAACGGGGAAAGTTTTACATATCAAAAAAACAGTATTTGGGAATTTTTTCGTTTAATACACCTAAATCAAAAACACCAACATGGTATGAACTGGATGCTGAGTTTGCTAATCTTAATGGCACACGAATTCTATTCGATAGCTCAGTGCTGGCGACATCAACTACCTGGTCGTCTCTTTTTAATGACAATTTGGTAGATACCACAGTTATGTTTCAAAATATTGATACTCACGAGGCATCCAAACACAAAACTAAAGGGGTATTGTTAGGTTACGATCCATTTAAACGGGAGGCAATTTTTTCAGATGGAAAAAAACTCTTCTGGCTAAACCCCCAAGGTTGGAAAACGTCACATTCCATTGATTTTGAAAATTTTGGATCAGCTAACAATGATCAGGCCTTTGTTCCGTCCGCCGTAACCGTCAATCGTGACGACATTTTCGTGTTGCTGAGCCCTAAGTACGGTAGTCCTTTCGTTGTAACTTTTGACAGGTCTTCCAATGAGATTGTTGACGTGCAGTATCCACCAGTCTCTTGGCATATCAAAGACCACGACATTAAACTCAAATGTAACGGCAAATTCATTGAGGTTTTTGGAGAAAATATTTCATCAACTATCGGGGGAGTACTTTTCGATATTAATTCCGAAAAATCTTTTGATGTACACTCAATTTCACAGTCCTTTGGTACTCCAATTGTTACAGTCTCGAATGATTTTCGATATTCATTAGGAAGAGAAAAATTTAATAATCATGTAGTTTGGGACAACTTAACCGGACAATCTTTCGCGAAACCACTTGAAGAAATTATTGGAGACGATTTAGCAATGCCAACATCGTTAATGGGCGTTTTCTTTGGTGGTGGACAGCTCAGCACAGCAGAAATTCACAATGATATGATTGTTCTGTTTCGTGAAGGAAAGACTTATTTTTTGAAGATAGAGAACGATTGAATACTCCGGTAATCGCGATTTAAGTACACTCCGTCTCCAAAAAACCACATTTCCTAACAAGAGAAGTAGACCGTTTTGATATTTGTTTTCGTGCATGTGACCATGACCCACGGATTATAGAAGCAAGCGCAATAAATTAAATTAGAGAGGTAAAACCTCATTATTGAAAATAGGCTTAGTAAAAGTAATCGTTAACCAGACTTCACAATACTTGAAAATATCTTTTCTAGCTCGTTGCGCGGCAAAACATCCAATAATTTGAAGCCGCCTATTGAATTTAAATCTGCCATTATTTTTCGAAATTTAGTTCTCTCAAATAAGCTTTGATCGTCTGTAAATGATTTTACTAGAGCATGAATAATTACGGAAAAAAGATTTTCAGATTGTGACATAGTAGGGCGCTCAATAATATTAGCACGAACGTCCGTTCGGTATAGAAAAGCTTCTAGGCACTTTTCTTGAGGTAAATCACTAACTCGATTGCAGAGATGTGCAATCCACCATAGCCTTGATATTGCATTGTCACGTTCAATTTGGCGGTTTGTGCCTGCAAAAAAATGAGCAAGTATGTGCTTTATTGCTTTGCTATCATCGTTAGGAATTGGCCACCGCAACCTCGTATATTCCAAAAAGGTTACGTGCGTTTGATACGTCCAAATTCTTTCATCTCGTGCATCATATGGCGTAAGATTAGCCATAGCTCTATACAGAGTTATACAGTTTTCCGGCTCAAAATAATTCTGTCCATTTGGCGGCTTTAAACTGATTTTAGATTTAACCTTTAAGTCCAGTTGTCGCGTAAGTGACGTATCTTCGGCTAGAAATTTAAAACTTCCCTTGCGGTACTGCTCAAGGTTTGCATGAATTTGATCCTTTAACTCTAAAAGAGCTTTATCTTTTAAATACGGTAAAGTCATTCGGTAGCCCCCTCAAAAACGTACGTTTCAACTTTTTGGATAGGGTGCTGAAGAAGCTTATCGGTAATAGAGTATGCATCATCGTTCATGAAATCAATGCCTACACTTTTGCACCTTTGCGAGATAATTTCTGCCCATCTTTGTCCGTCTCCATTTTTTCCTTGAATCCATACAATGCACTGCATAACTGCACCAAAATATATTGAATTCATTAAAACTGCGCGATGTGATTGGTTGTTTCTAGCCTGATCGATAATAGCCTTTAAATTAGAATGAACTTTTATGTGTACTTTAGTATCAGTGCCAATAATTTTACACTCATGTTTTCCAAGAGCATCATCTTTAACAATCATAAAGATTGATTGTAATGGCCGAAAGGCTTCCCGATCTAGATAAATTTGCTGTGGCCTATCTATGGCTAAAATAGACCCAGTAGGAAAGTTAAATGGGCCAGACCCAAATTCATTATTTATCCAAGGGCATTGATACTGGGTAATATTAGAAACAGACGCCACATAAGAAAAAATTTGAATTTCACCTCGTAATTTCCCTGCCGGAAATGTTATTTTTGTTTCTGGATCAGCAGATTGGTGCACATAGCGATAATATGTATCTCGACACGCGAATACAACCGTATACTTAGCGCGGCCAGCGCTAATTTCATCCCTAATCTCTTTCACGTTAAGCTGAAAAAAAATATTTGCAGAAATGGTTGCAGCGTCATCTTCAGTATTAAAATCTACAATAACCTGCATTTGACCATCTGTATAATCGTCTACGTCTGGCCTTAAAACGGGATAAGGAAATGCGCGCATTAAATTAAATTGCATCAGCAGTCACCTTAATTGATCCATTGAACTCATGGGACAAGACAACATCCACAGCTACTCGGTTTTTGGCAACACAATCAACAACAAGGCAACCGTCAATTATTTCTCCAACGTTTGCTGATTTTATCTTTAAACCGCGATCCGTATCAGCCCCACTTTCTTCAAGTTTTATTTTCACCTTACCTCCAGGTACAGGAGTGAAAGCAATTTTTCTTTCATTTGACGATAGTGGTATAGCGCGTAAATTCACTATTTCAAAAGGCTTCCGAGTCATTTTTTCATCTCCACTCCCGCCAGATTTCTCATCTCCGCTTCCGTCCCCTGAACTCAATTCCGTTGCACTCTCTGATCCACTTCCTTCAGCTCCAGGAGCATCGCTAGCTCCCTCTTCATCCCCTCCGGATGGGGTAGGAGGCAAGTAATTAGATATTTTACGCGGTGGTAGCGGGCGGGCACGAATAGTTATCTCTCCTCTAGGATTTTCTCCATCCGTATCGCCTGTTTTCTTATCATCATTGTCATTTTCGTCAGAAAAGAATTCTGCCAGTTCATCGATCTCCGTGACATCTTTAATAGGGTTTTGTGCGTGCCTCCTGAGCATGTTTTTCACCCAAGCAGCAATTTTATGAAGTTCTCTTCTGGCTCTTTTTTGTTGTGATAAATCTTGCAACCGTAAGGGCTCAAAGGCATCATGAGCTGGAGGTTCCATATCGCGGAGCAGCTTATTCCCCTCCTCACTTAAACACTCTAATACTGCCACAAACCCTTTAAATTCCCCTAAGTTTTTCAATCGTTCAAGGCGAGATGTAATCAACATTCCATTTCGTGTAACGGCAACTTTCTTTGGTAAGCCCTCCCTAACAAGTATCTTTAACTTCATATGGCCAAAGACACTATTTTGATGACTCTCAGTAAAGACATCATTTCCTGTTCCAAGCGCTTCAAGAAAATAACCACTCCGAATAAATTGATCAGGTTGCCCATCTTGTCCACCTATAGCCCCAATAACCGCATCGTCAGTAAATAGCGCACCGAGAGTTTCAGGTGTTAAAGATATGTCTTGGCCAATAGAAATAGTTATCTTTTTCGTTTGAATTGCACTGAAAAAACTTTCGGCAATTCCCGAGCCAACAACAATTTCCCAATCTTTACCCGGATCAAAACCTAATATTGTTATCGTTGTACCAATTACGGGATTCCCATTCTCTACGCGTTGCAACCAATTTGGAATTTTTTTGCTCAACCCGATTATTGGCTGACATTGCTTTTCTATGCCCCAAAAACCTGTGCCTCTCCGTGTGTCTTTACCAGCTTCATGAGACATTAATATGGACTTACCTTGAACATAGTGTTGCAAATCCCCGTCATCATCTTTCCAAACGGTGGTGATAAATACTGTACGAAGCATAGATAAAGTAAATGGCGCGAATTTACCGATTCCAAATGATCCTGTCGCAGAACCATCCTGTTTAACCGATTGCCCCTTTGCTTTTACAAGAGCAAAATAAGGGGTGCCATTTTCACATGGCCCCACCACCCCTGTTGTGTTTGAATCCGAATATTGCAAAATTGATATATCTTTTTTTGATAACAATTTTGTTGCACGTTCAAAAAAGGCGCTGGCTTTTTCACTTTCGCATTTGGCGGCTGGAACACATAAGGCTATTGTTTTTTTCAAGTCCTTTAATCCTGGAATTTCACTTGTAGAAATGACCTTGCTTGTGACACTACAATCCACAGTCCCACTAATAGAGGCATCTAACGAATTTTGTGTTGCTTCACGTCCGAATGACCGGAAAGGTGAGCCGGAAAATGTTTCTATACCCGTATCGTTAAATCCTTCCCATTGCTGAGATAGTTCAATTGGAAACGTGAAGCCTATTTTCGCCATGGTGCGATTGCCCTTTTTCTAACATTATTTTGACAACACCAGCCACTTTTTTAGCGACTGGAACGGCGACTGCATTACCAATTTGAGTATATCGTTTCGCCATTGAAACATCGTCGGGGAAGCGGAAGTCTTTTGGAAAACCCTGTAGCGCTAAACATTCATACTCCGTGAGTTTTCTTAAGCCGCTCGGAGCAAAAATAAATGGAACATTGTGACCACCCTGTCCCATATTTGCAGTTAGAGTTGGGCATACCCCCGGATTTTTTGCCCTAACTAGGTATTTGCGTAGTTGGTATATTTGGCGTTTCCCAATTTCAGACTGTGTGATCATATCGTAATAACGGTTATCTTTTGGCAAATAATAAAAGTCGTCAACATCTGTCTCAAAATTAATAAATTGAGATAAATCTTTTCCTAACCCAGCCAAAGGGACAGGAAAGTTCATACGCCCGCTAGAAAAATGATCCATGGACAAAGCTACCATAAACAATCGGTTTCGTTGTTGTGGTAAGTGTGTCAATGTCGCCGCGTCCAATTCTGCCGCATTTTCATCTTGAAACCAATAACCTGCTCTTCGTATCGCGTTTTGAAGCGTCAAAAACCATGACCCTCCATCTCCACTTCGTAGATAAGGAGAATTTTCAAATACAAGAACTTTTGGTTTTTCGGAGCCAAATTCCTTAATCAATCTAATGATTTCGAAGAATAGTTTTCCGCGTTCATCCTCAAAACCTGCGCGTTTTCCTGCCATAGAAAAGCTTTGGCATGGGAAACCTGCATGCAGAACGTCAACAGGTTCTAATTTATGCTTCAAAACGGAAATGTCCCGAATATCGGACAACAAAACGCGGTCATGCTTGACATTAGCACGGTACGTACGGTCAGCGTAAGCATCGTTTTCTACTGCCCAAGTTGTTTGAATGCCTTCAGGTTCGAAACCCAAGCAGAAGCCTCCTATACCCGAAAATAGAGCCCCTGCTTTCATATTTCTACCTCACGAATCTACTAATGTAAACTTCGTAGCATAGCTTTATGTGAAATGGCAGCAAGAAAAACCACTTTCTTTTGAGGTGTAATATTCAGTTTATGCCTTAGTTAAGAACTGTCACAATTTATTTAAAAATGCCCATCTGTTCACTCGTAAAGCAAAATATAACCAAGGCTTGAGTTGTCATGAAAACTGTGGTATGTTACTCCTCAGCAATAATGACAATTGCCTTTAAATATGCCTTCGGGAGTGTGTGGTTGTCAAAATTTGTGTGCTCTTGTTGGCTTAATAACCACTGGAGCTTTTTTTATGACCTATATTAAATCTAATCGAAATTTTCCGCCAAATACTTTGTATCAAGTTGCCACTAAAGCGATTGAGAGTATCCCAGAAGCTATTTTATACCAACTTTCACGAGCGGTGATATTCTGCTCTGGAGGTCAAGATGGATAAAAAAGGACTACGCACAAAAAAACAAGGCATGTACAAAAAATACCAAAGCCTAAAAACACTAAGTTTGCGTCCGTAATAGTGAGCTTTAGTTTTGGTACGGCGATTGCCTTAACTGTTACTGCGCTCTACCTTAAAAATGTAGAATTATTGAGGACATCCGTAGGCATATTCGCAATGATAACGTTTCAAGCCACCAGATATGTCTTTAAAAAACAATAGTTCAATCCCATTTTAAAGGTGACAAATATATCTCTATTGCAGTGAAGATGAATTAAGAAAATTTGGGTCAGCAGGTACCTGCATGTTTTTTTAATGACACGTTGCAAGCAGGTGAGAGCTAATTAGTAACGCAGTAATTTTATTCACACACTTTTCACACGTAAACTATGGTATTTGATGGTTTTTAGCTCCTTTTATAGTGCCCTATGGCAATGGGTGATCCACTAAGTCATTGAAAGTATTGGTATGTCTCTTTTACCATATCCACAGCTTTAGCTTGCCAAGGTTGGGGTCGTGAGTTCGAATCTCATCGCCCGCTCCAAAACAACTTATCTCATTGAAATGATTATAAGTTACTGCAAATACTATACATTTGCACACACATCTGTCACACGCAGGCAGGAGGGATCGTGTGCATGAAGCGGTATATATATCTTAAAAAATAGGGTGAAACATGGGGCATTCGGTGCCGAGTTCCGGAAGGTATCGTCGTGGTTTTAGGAAAAACAGAACTATGGCATATTTTAAAAACAACAGATAAAACCATTGTGCAAACAAGATATCTAATAGCCCTTCAGCTAGTCGAACAAGGATTTACTATGGTGAGAGCCAAACTCAATGCTGGAGAGCCAGTTTCTCTTTCAGGGTTTGACGTGGAATGGTGTGCCAACAATGGTTTGAACGTGAAGCGTGTAAAGTATCAGGTTGGGATACACAGTAGTTTTATAGTCTAGAAGAACGGTAGGAGTACATCAACGCTTATAGCTCAGATTTAAACTTATGTACGCCCAAAAATAGATATTTTCTTAAGCCATGTTTTGCAACCAAGTAACGTTGCACGACGATTGTTGTGAAGACTATAACGGCTGCCATGTTCAGATAACGTTGGATCTAAACTATTTGTTCCGGGTTTAGTGCATCATTAGTCGAACTTGGCTCAACTACCGATATAAAGGTAAGCGACACATGCCTTTAATCAAGTTCTTGGCATCGTCACCGATTTCTTCATGGTCTACGGCGTAGGCACAAACGGCTTTGAAATAACCTAGTTTAGAGCCACAATCATGGGCATCACCTTCAAATTCAACGGCGTGAAATGGCGAAGCTGCCATCAATTTAGCCATAGCATCGGTGAGTTGAATTTCATTGCCTGCGCCAGGTTTTTGATCTTCGAGGAATTTAAAGATTTCGGGCTGCAAGATATACCGCCCCGTAATCGAAAGGTTAGACGGGGCATCAGCCGGATCAGGCTTTTCAACCATGGCCGACATTTTATAGATATTACCTTCCTGCAAAACAGGCGCAATAACACCGTATTTATCGGTTTGGTCTTTTGGAACTGGGTTGACCGCAATGATGTTACCGCCTTTTTGGCCGTAAGCTTCCATCATTTGTTTTAGACAGCCGGGTTCTGATTTAACTAAAACATCCGGCAACAATACGGCAAATGGCTCATCGCCAATAACATCACGCGCGCACCAGACCGCATGACCTAGACCTTGTGGGGATTGTTGCCGCACAAAACTAGTTGTACCGGGACCGGGGAGGCCTTTTTGTAATTGCTCAAGTATACCGCGCTTGTTCTTAGAATGCAGTGTGGCTTCCAGTTCATAAGCACGGTCAAAATAGTCCTCAATGGCGCCTTTATTAC
>Ga0209345_10001390_pt1 | contig 29064 bp, 25 predicted proteins | sample Cruoilmetagenom7_FD_187294 | JGI IMG/M metagenome (GOLD analysis project Ga0209345, IMG submission 187294) | Oil polluted marine microbial communities from Coal Oil Point, Santa Barbara, California, USA - Sample 7 (SPAdes) (version 2) | ecosystem: Environmental > Aquatic > Marine > Oil seeps ...
AGCCCGGACACAAGGTCGATCCGCTGCTCGCTCTGCGCGCCAGCGGCAAAGCTCAGCACCCCGTCGATCCGGGCAAAGCTCTTCTGCATCTCGCCCAGCAGGCGCAGACGGCGATCCTCGTCCCCGGCGGGCCAGACAAGGGTAAAGCCCTTGATCCGCCCGTTCGCCAGACTGACCTCGGTATGCGAGACGAAATCGCCCCCCTGACCGATCAGCGTGAACCCGTCCTCGCGCCGCTCGCGCGGCCCCTCCAGCGGCACGATCGCCAGCGTCTGCATGATCTCGTAAAGGCCGAACATCGTGCTGCGATCGCCTTCCTGGCTGATCAGCAGGATGCGCGCGTCGATGTCGCCGGTCGCCTCGTAATGCACGAAGGGCGGCTCGATCCGCGCGAAACCGACCGCGCCCAGCGGCAGCAGCATCTCGATCCCGGCGGTCTCGTCGCGCACCAGTTGCAGGTCCAGCCCTTCCAGCACGGCGTTGTACTGCTTGAGCAGGGTCTCGCGCTGCAGCGTCGTCAGGATGCCGGTCGGCTCGAAATTATTGGCCCTTTGCCAATCCGCCATCGAAGCGCGCGTGCCGCGCCCGAAGGCCCCGTCGATCAGCCCGTCATAGAAGCCGCCCCATTTCAGCGCGACCTGCAAAGCCTCGCGCCCCTCGCGGGTCAGCAGCGCCTCGCTGGCGCGCGCCTCGTTCGGGCTCTCGTCCGGCAGCGGGGCTTGCGGGATGCCCGCCTCGTCGGTCACCAGCGGGACCACGTCCGTCGCCTCGGCCTGCGGCGCTGCATCCGGCACGGCCGGGGGCAGGGGCGGCTGCGACGGGGTCAGCAGATTGGCCCCCACGGGCCAGAACTGCTGGCGAAAACTGCTGGTGAAGGCGATGAAACTGTCATCGGGAATCGTGCGCTCGGCGCGATAGACCCGCAGCACCTGTTCGGCATCGGGCCGGGTATAGGGCCCCAGCGCGATGGCATACCATCCGCTGGACAGCACGAACCCGTTTACGTCCGGAAGATCCGCCGCATAGGCGCGCGCACGCTCCTGCGCCTGCGCCAGTGTCGGCCGCGCCTCGATCTGGACCCAGACGACATCCTGCTGCGCGACAGCCGCGCGGCTCAGGATCAGCGTGAAGGTCAGTACCGCAACAAGATATTTCAACATCAAACGAAGTGTCCCTGCCATATGCATTTTCGCCCGTGACGGACGGCTCAGGGGGTGTTTTAGCAAATCCAGCCCTACATGCACCCGAATAATGCGCGACGGCGCGATTGACCCCATGCGCGCCGAACCGTAGGTAGGGCGCGCGATTTGAGCGTGGCCACAGGTCCCGTTCCGGCGCGACAGATCATCTTTTGGAAAGGTCGGACAGGACCATGGCACAGACAGGCGCACAGACCGGCAGCACACCGCGCAGCTTTCAGGAGATCATCCTGCGGCTTCAGGCCTATTGGGCCGACAAGGGCTGTGCCGTGATGCAGCCCTATGACATGGAAGTGGGGGCAGGCACCTTCCACCCCGCCACGACCCTGCGCAGCCTTGGCACCAAGTCCTGGGCCGCCGCCTATGTGCAGCCCTCGCGCCGTCCCACCGATGGCCGCTATGGCGAGAATCCGAACCGTTTGCAGCACTACTACCAGTATCAGGTCCTCATCAAACCCAGTCCGCCCGATCTTCAGGCGCTCTACCTGGGCAGCCTCGAGGCCATTGGCATCGACATGGCGCTCCATGACATCCGCTTTGTCGAGGATGACTGGGAAAGCCCCACGCTGGGTGCATGGGGTCTGGGCTGGGAGGTCTGGTGCGACGGGATGGAAGTCAGCCAGTTCACCTATTTCCAGCAGGTCGGCGGGCATGACTGCCACCCTGTCTCGGGCGAGCTGACTTATGGTCTGGAACGTCTGGCCATGTATGTGCTGGGCGTGAATCACGTCATGGACATGCCCTATAACGATCCCGACGCGCCGATCCCGCTGACCTATGGCGATGTCTTCCGCCAGACCGAACAGGAATACAGCCGCCACAACTTCGACGCCGCCACGACCGAGATGCTCCTGCGCCATTTCGAGGATGCCGAGGCTGAATGTGCCCGCCTTCTGGCCGTCCCCGCCGAGGATCCCAAGACCGGCAAACGCATCATCATGGCGCATCCCGCCTATGACCAGTGCATCAAGGCCAGCCATCTGTTCAACCTGCTTGACGCGCGCGGCGTGATTTCCGTGACCGAGCGGCAGGCCTATATCGGGCGGGTGCGCGCGCTGGCCAAGCAATGCGCCGATGCCTTCGTGCAGACCGAAGCAGGCGGGTGGGCCGCGTAATGGGCAAGTTTCTGGCGATCCTGATCTTTGCCTGTGCGCTGGTCGGCGGCGTGTCGATGTATTACCTGCAAGTCTATGCCTATTATGATGAAATCGCGGCCTCTGGCCCCGATGACGTGCAGGCCGTGCTGCTGTCCACCGGGCAGTCCGCGCCCTTGCCCCATGCCGATTTTCAGGCGATTGATTCCGACAGCAGCCCGATCCGCTACCGCGCCTGTTTCACCACCGCGCTCTCGCCTGCCGAACTGGCCGCGACCTATCAGCCCTATCCCGGGGCCGTGCCGCTGCTCGCGCCCAAATGGTTCGACTGTTTCGACGCGCGCGAGGTCGGGGCCGCGCTGGAGGAGGGCCGCGCGCTGGCCTTCATGGGCACCGAAAACATCCGCTACGGCATCGACCGTATCATCGCCGTCATGCCCGACGGGCGCGGTTTCGTCTGGCACCAGATCAACCGCTGCGGTGATGTGGTCTTTGACGGACAGCCCGCCCCCGCCGATTGCCCTGCGCCCCCGCAGGAAAACTGATCTCCTCCGCAAGGAAACCGCCCCATGCCCGATCTTCTGATTGAACTCTTCTCCGAGGAAATCCCCGCCCGGATGCAGACCCGCGCGGCCGAGGATCTGAAAAAGCTCGTGACCAACGGTCTGGTCGAGTCAGGGCTGACCTATGCCGGGGCCGCCGCCTTCTCCACGCCGCGCCGCCTGACGCTGGCCATCGAAGGCCTGCTGGCCAACTCTCCCACCCTGCGCGAGGAACGCAAGGGCCCCCGCGTCGATGCGCCCGATCAGGCCATCGAGGGCTTTCTGCGCGGCGCGGGCCTGACCCGCGACCAGCTTGAGGAGCGCGAGGTCGGCAAGGCCCGCGTCTTCTTCGCCGTGGTCGAAAAGCCGGGCCGCCCGGCCGCCGAGATCGTGGCCGAGGTGCTCGAATCCACCATCCGCAATTTCCCCTGGCCCAAGTCGATGCGCTGGGGGACAGGCAGCTTGCGCTGGGTGCGCCCGCTGCAATCCATCCTGTGCATCCTCACGACCGAAGCCGGGGCCGAGGTGGTCCCGCTGACCGTGGACGGCATCACCGCCGCCAACACGACCGAAGGCCACCGCTTCATGGGCAAGGGCCGCTTTTCCGTCGGCTCTTTCGATGATTACGCCGCAAAGCTCAAGCAGAACCGCGTTATCCTCGACCCCGCCGCGCGCGCCGATGCGATCTGGGCCGAGGCCACCAATCAGGCCTTCGCCAACGGGCTCGAAGTGGTCGAGGACGCGGGCCTTCTGGCCGAAGTTGCGGGCCTCGTCGAATGGCCCGTGGTGCTGATGGGCGCGATCGACGCGGCCTTTCTGGGCCTGCCGCCCGAAGTGCTGCAAACCAGCATGCGCGAACACCAGAAGTTCTTCTCCGTCCGCAACCCCAAGACGGGCCGGATCGAGCGTTTCATCACAGTCGCCAATATCGAGACCCGCGACCATGGCGCGACCATCCTTGCAGGCAACCAGAAAGTGCTCTCCGCCCGCCTGTCGGACGCGCGCTTCTTCTGGGAAAACGACCTGCGCACCGTCAAGAACGTGGGGCTTGAGGGCATGGCCGCGGGCCTGTCTTCCGTCACCTTCCACAACAAGCTGGGCAGCCAGGCCGACCGCGTCGCCCGGATCGAGGCGCTGGCCCGCGAAATCGCCCCGCTGGTGGGCGCCAAACCCGATCTGGCCGCCGAGGCCGCGCGCGTGGCCAAGGCCGATCTGCAATCCGAAATGGTCGGCGAATTCCCCGAACTTCAAGGGCTTATGGGCCGCTATTACGCCGCCGCCGCAGGCCATGACGACGGCGTGCCCGAGGCCTGCGAGATGCATTACAAACCCCTCGGCCCCAGCGACGCCGTGCCCACGCACCCCGTCTCGGTCGCGGTCGCACTGGCCGACAAGATCGACACGCTGACCGGGTTCTGGGCCATCGACGAGAAGCCCACGGGTTCGAAAGACCCCTATGCGTTGCGGCGAGCCGCGCTTGGCGTGATCCGTCTGGTGCTTGGGAATGAGGTGCGAGCCAAGTTGACCGATACCTTCGGTGCCTCGTTCACAACTCTGGGGCAGGGTAGCGAAGGCGAAGCAGCCGACCTCCTCTCCTTCTTCCACGACCGCCTCAAGGTCTACCTCAAGGATCAGGGCATCCGTCATGACGTCATCGACGCCTGCCTCACCATGCCGGGCAATGACGACCTGACCCTGCTGGTCAAACGCGCCGAAGCCCTTGCCGCTTTCCTGAAAACCGATGACGGCGAGAACCTGCTGCAAGGGTTCAAACGCGCCGCCAACATCCTGTCTCAGGCCGAGGAAAAGGACGGCGTCGAATATTCCTACGGCGCGGATGTCAAATTCGCCGAAACCGATGCCGAACGCGCGCTCTTCGCCGCTCTCGACACCGCCGAGGCCGCCATCACCCCCGCCATGAAGGCCGAGGATTTCGCCGCCGCTATGTCCGCCATGGCCTCCCTGCGCGCGCCCATTGATGCCTTCTTCACGGCGGTGCAGGTCAATACCGACAACGCGGTCATCCGGCGCAATCGGCTGAACCTGCTCAGCCGCATCCGCACGATCTGCCTGAGCGTGGCCGACCTGACCCGTCTGGACGGCTGATCCAAACAACTGTCAAATGAATCTGACACTCCCCCAACGCTGCGCTTGCGTTGGGGCGCATCGGGCGTATTCTGCATGTGAATACGAAAGGCGCCGCAGTGCAGCATAACGACCCCGACCTGACCCTCATCACCCCCTCGGCGCCGATCAAGGCCACCACCCACGGCGGGCGGGCGAAATGCCTGCAACGTCTGGCCCGGCTGGACCTGCCGGTGCCGCTGACCGTCGCGCTCAGCTTCGGCGCGGTCGAGCGGATCGCGGCGGGCGAGATGCCGGATATGGCGGCCCTGCTGGAACCCTTCGGCGATACACCGCTGCTCTGCGTGCGCCCCTCGTCCGAGGACCCCGACTGGGGCGGGCCGGGGGCGGTGCTGAATATCGGCATGAACGACAAGGTCTATGCCGATCTCAGCGCGCGGCTGGGCGAGGATGCGGCGGCGGCCATGTATCTGCGCTTCGTGCAGAGCTATGCGATGCATGTGGCGCGGCTGGACCCGGACATGTTCGACGATGTGACGCTGGATGGCCCCGAGGGTCTCGCCGAGGTGCTGCGCGCTTATGAGGACGAGACCGAGGAGGCTTTCCCCCAGGACCCCTCCGTGCAACTGGCCGAGGTGCTGCGCTCCATGGCCCGCGCCTGGAGCGGGACGACCGCCCGCCTGCTGCGGCAGGCCAAGGGCGCGCCTGCGGATGCGGGCCTTGGTCTGGTGGTGCAGGCCATGGCGCTGGGTCTGGGGCAGGGGGAATGCGGCTCGGGCGTGATCCAGCTTGTGAACTCGCAGACCGGGCACAAGCAGATAACCGGGCGCTACCTGTCGCAAAGCCAGGGCCGCGACGCGCTGCAACGGGGCACCAACGCGCTCTATCTGGAACGCGACAGCCGTGGCCCGTCGCTGGAAGAACTGGCCCCCACCGCCTTCGAGGAACTCAAGGCGCACACCGCCCTGATGCGCCAGCGCCTGCGCGAGGAGATGCAGGCCGAATTCACCATAGAGAACGGGCAGGTGCATATCCTTGACGGCGTGCGCGTGGCCCGCAATGCCCGTGCCGCCGTGCGCATCGCTGTGGCGTTGGCGGAAGAGGGCATCATTCCCCGCGAAGAGGCGCTGCTCCGGATCGAGCCGCGCTCGCTCAATGAACTGCTGCACCGCCAGATCGACCCCTCCGCGCCGCGCGACCGTCTGGCCACGGGCATCGCCGCCAGCCCCGGTGCGGCAAGTGGTCGGCTGGTCTTCACCGCCGCCGAGGCGCAGGCCAGTGCGGCGCGCGGCGAGCCCTGCATCCTCGTGCGCCGCGAAACCAGCCCCGAAGATATTCGCGGGATGCATGCCGCCGTCGCCGTGCTGACCGAACGCGGCGGCATGACCAGCCACGCCGCCGTGATCGGGCGCGGTCTTGGCCTGCCTTGCGTGGTGGGGGCCACCGACATGCGCTTCAACCTGCGCAAGAACGCCCTGACAGCACCCGATGGCCGCGAATTCCGCGCGGGCGACATCCTGACCATCGACGGCACCAATGGCGAGGTGCTGGCCGGAGAGCCCGCCATGCTGGAAGCGACGCAGGACGACGCCTTCCAGACCCTGATGGAATGGGCCGATGCGGTGCGCGACATCGGGGTGCGCGCCAATGCCGACACGCCCGCCGACGCGCAGACCGCGCGCAATTTCAAGGCGCAGGGGATCGGCCTGTGCCGGACCGAGCACATGTTCTTCGAGGCGGACCGCCTGACCGTGATGCGCGAGATGATCTTTGCCGATGGCAGCAAGGACCGCCGCGCCGCCCTCGACCGCCTTCTGCCGATGCAGCGCGCGGATTTTGCCGAACTCTTCCGCATCATGCAGGGACAGCCCGTCTGCATCCGCCTGTTCGACCCGCCCCTGCACGAATTCCTGCCCCATGACCGCGCGGGCCACCGCGAACTGGCCGAGGCGCTGGACCTGCCGCTCTCGGATGTGACGCGGCGCTGCGAGGCGCTGGCCGAATACAACCCCATGCTGGGGATGCGCGGTGTGCGTCTGGGCATCACCGTGCCCGAAATCTATGACATGCAGGCCCGCGCGATTTTCGAGGCGACGATCCTGGCCAGCCGCGACGGCGAACCCGTGGTGCCCGAGATCATGATCCCGCTGGTCTCGGCCAAGCGCGAGGTGGAACTGGTCAAGACCCGCGTCGATGCGGTCGCCGCCGCCGTGCGCAACGAATCCGGGGTGAATTTCACCTATCGTCTGGGGGTGATGGTGGAAACGCCGCGCGCCGCCCTGCGCGCGGGCGAGATCGCGCCCTATACGGCCTTCCTCAGCTTCGGGACCAACGACCTGACGCAGATGACCTATGGCCTGTCGCGCGACGATGCGGGCCGTTTCATGTCCGCCTATGTCCAGCAGGGCGTCTTCCCCGAGGACCCGTTCCACACGCTGGATCAGGACGGCGTGGGCGAGCTGTTGCAGATTGCGGCGACAAGAGGGCGAAAGGCGCGCCCGAATCTGACCCTGTCGATCTGCGGCGAACATGGCGGCAGCCCCGAATCAATCGCCTTCTGCCGGGACGCCGGATTCGACTATGTGTCCTGTTCCCCCTTCCGCGTGCCGGGTGCCAGACTGGCCGCGGCGCAATTGGCGGTCAGGGACAAGATAGGGTAGCCCGCTTTCGGCCGCCCCCCATATTTTCCGGAATTGCATAGGTTTTATGCAAAAATCGCTCTTGCGCATTTGAGCGAGTATCCGCTTGTTTGCCGCGCGAATCGCCCTCGGGTGGACGGCTTGGCCCTTTTTGGCTATAGCCGCCTCTGAATTTGCGGAATGGCCAAGGATCTGCTCCTTGAAAATTCTGACAAGGAGATGACGAAAATGCGCCTTTTTGCTGCCATTCTGCTGGCCACTTCGGTGGCCGTTCCCGCGATGGGAGAGACCGCGATCCAGGACGTCCTCAAGGAAGAGCGGCGCGGTCTGAACAGCCTGACCACCGCCCACCTGGACAGCTTCCTGCAAAAGAAGAAGCCCGCCGCCGGTCAGGTCAGCTATACCCGTGACTGGCTGGACAGCCTGCCGCGCCCCCAGCTCTCGGATGCCGAGACACGCTGCCTGTCCGAGGCGCTCTATTTCGAGGCGCGCGGTGAAACGGTCTCCGGCCAGTTCGCCGTGGCCGAAGTGATCCTGAACCGCGTCGACAGCACGCTCTACCCCGACACGGTCTGCGGCGTGATCCATCAGGGCACCGGGCGCAAATACCAGTGCCAGTTCACCTATACCTGCGACGGCATTCCCGACGTGATCAGCGAAAAGGCCGCGTTCGAAGTATCGGCCAAGGTCGCCAGCGTCATGGTCTCGGGCGCCCCCCGCGCGCTCACCGATGGCGCCACGCATTACCACACCAAGGCCGTGCGCCCCAACTGGTCGCGCAAATTCCCCCGCACCGCCACCATCGGCGTGCACCATTTCTACCGCCACCCGACGGTTCTGGCCCAGAACTGAGGCCGGGCCGGTACCCGGCCCTTTCCGCAGGGCAAGGGCGCTTTCGCACCCTCTTGTGCCGCAGCCGGTCTTGCGGCGGCGCGTCGCGGCGCTAGTCTGCGGCCAGAGCGCGAAAAGGGACCTTTCATGAGCAGCGAGATCAAATGGGCCTTCGGACATCCGTCCGAGCGGGCCGAAGCCACGGCCGGTCCCGACATGCTGGACCGCATCTCCCTGCGCGATCATATCGTCACCGTGGAAATCGGCGCCTTTCAGGCCGAACGCGGCACCACCCAGCGCATCTGCTTCAACGTCGTGGTCGAGGTTGCGCCGCAAGGCGTGCTCGACGATGACGTGGACCGCATCCTCTCCTATGACAAGGTGACCGAGGCGATCGCCCATGAATTGGCCGCCGAACGGCTGAACCTGCTGGAAACGCTGGCCCAACGCGTGGCCGACCGCATCCTGATGGAGCCGCAGGCCCGCCGCGTCTTCGTGCGCATCGAAAAGCTGGACCGTGGCCCCGGCGCGCTGGGGGTCGAGATCATGCGCGCCCGCCCCACGAACAGCCCCGCCGCCTCGAACCCCGACGACCGCCCGCACCCCGAGGTGATCTACCTCTCGAACGCGGCCATCGCCTCGCCGCATCTCAAGGGCTGGATCGACCAGCTCGAGGCAGGCCACCGCCCCACGATCCTCTGCGTCGGCGCGCCCGATCTGCCCGCGCCGCAGGCCGCGCACCCCTTGGCGCAACGCCGCATCGACCTGCTTGCCATCGAACAGAACGCCTGGGGGCTGGCCGCGCGCGATCCGCGCTGCGTCGTGGTGAATTCGCGCACCGAACTCGACTGGTCCATGCGCCAAGGCCAGATCAGCGTCTGGGCCCCCTCCAAGATCGTGCTGGATGCGGTCGACGGTCCCTCGGCCCAGCCGCGCGATGCGCTGGCGCTGGTCCTGTGGTTCGCCCGGCACATGCAGGCCGCCGATGTGGTGGTGATTGGCGAAACGCCGCCAACCGCTACCGATCTGCCGATCCGTGCTGTCCCCGCAGACCGCCCGACCCTCTGACGGTGCTTGCCAAGCGCGCGGCAATCGCCCATTCACCATCCCATGACGCCCTATTTCCGCCCCCTTGCCCTGACCGGACCGGACCGCCCTGACGGCGCGCTGCGACTGGCCGGTGGTCCGCTCTGGTTCGACCGGCTCGAACGGCTCAGCCGCACCGCACCGCCTTGCGTGATCCCCGCCACCGATGCGCCCGCCGATGTGCTGGCGCGTTTGACCGCCCCGCGCGCGCCTGTGGCGGGGCTCGACATGACCCGCACCACTATCATGGGCATCCTGAACGTCACCCCCGACAGCTTCACCGATGGCGGGCAGCACAACGCGCCCGCCGCCGCGCTGGCCCATGCCCGCGCGATGCAGGCGCAGGGGGCCGGCATCATCGACGTGGGCGGCGAATCCACCCGCCCCGGCGCACTCACCGTCGACCCGGAGGATGAGATCGCCCGCACCGCCCCAGTGATCGCCGCCCTGCGCGGCGCGGGGCTGGACCTGCCTGTCTCCATCGACACGCGCAAGACCGCCGTGGCGCAGGCGGCCATCGCCGCCGGGGCCAATCTGGTCAACGATGTCTCGGGCTTCACCTTTGACGACACCCTTGCCGGCTATTGCGCCGCCCATGATCTGCCCGTCTGCGTGATGCACGCGCAGGGCGACCCGCAGACCATGCAGGCCGATCCGCGCTATGACGATGTGCTGCTGGATGTCTATGACTTCCTCGCCGCGCGCATCGCGGCGCTCGAGGCCGCAGGCATCCCGCGCACCCGCATCATCGCCGATCCCGGTATCGGTTTCGGCAAGACGCAAGCCCATAACCTTGCGCTGCTGGCCCGGATCAGCCTCTTTCACGCGCTGGGATGCCCCATTCTTCTGGGGGCCTCGCGCAAGAAATTCATTGCCACGCTGGGCCATGCCCCCGACATTGAGGCGCGGGTGCATGGCTCTGTCGCGGTCGCGCTGGCGGCGGCGGCGCAGGGCGTGCAGGTTCTGCGGGTGCATGATGTCTTTGCCACGCGCTCTGCCCTGACCCTGTGGCAGGCGGCGACAAAAGGAAGCTCTGATGACGCGTAAGCTGTTTGGAACCGACGGGGTGCGCGGCACCGCCAATGTGCACCCGATGACCGCCGAGATGGCCCTGCGGATCGGGGCTGCCGTGGGCCGCTATTTCCGCCGCGACGGCGGCAGCACCGTGCACCGCGTGGTGATCGGCAAGGACACGCGCCTGTCGGGCTACATGTTCGAGAACGCGCTGACGGCGGGCCTGACCTCGACCGGGATGAACGTGCTGCTGCTCGGCCCGGTGCCGACGCCTGCCGTGGGTCTGCTCACCACCTCCATGCGCGCCGATCTGGGGGTGATGATCTCGGCCAGCCACAACCCCGCGTCCGACAACGGGATCAAGTTCTTCGGCCCCGATGGCTTCAAACTCTCGGACGAGGCCGAAGCCGAGATCGAACGCCTGATCGAACAGGGGGTGGAACCCGCCAAGGCCAACAACATCGGCCGCGCCAAGCGGATCGACGATGGCCGTTTCCGCTATGTCGAACGGGTGAAATCCACCTTTCCGGCGGGCAAGCGGCTGGACGGAATCAAGGTGGTCGTCGATTGCGCCAATGGCGCAGCCTATCGCGCCGCGCCCGAAGTGCTGTGGGAACTCGGTGCCGATGTGATCCCGGTGGGCGTCAGCCCCGACGGGCGCAACATCAACCTCGACTGCGGCTCGACCCATCCGCGCCTTGCGGCGGAAACCGTGGTGGCGCATGGGGCCGATCTGGGCATCTGTCTCGATGGTGACGCCGACCGCGTCATCCTGATCGACGAACACGGGGCTGTGGCCGATGGCGACCAGATCATGGCGCTGCTCGCCGCCCGCTGGGCCGAGGAAGGCCGCCTCAAGGGCGGTGCGCTGGTGGCCACCGTCATGTCCAATCTGGGGCTGGAGCGGTTTCTGGCCGCGCGCGGCGTCGGGCTGGAGCGTACCAATGTGGGCGACCGCTATGTGGTCGAACGGATGCGGGCAGGCGGCTTCAATCTGGGCGGCGAACAGTCGGGCCACATCGTGATGACCGATTACGCCACCACCGGCGACGGATTGATGGCGGGCTTGCAGTTTCTGGCCGAAATGGTGCGCACCGGGCAACCGGCCTCCGCCCTGACGGGCAGTTTCGAACGGGTGCCGCAGCTTTTGCAGAATGTCCGCTACACTGACGGGCAGACCCCGCTTGAGGCGGTATCCGTGCAAAGCGCGATTGCCGGGGCCGAGGCGGCCCTGATCGGCAAGGGACGCCTGCTGATCCGCAAGTCCGGCACCGAACCCCTGATCCGCGTCATGGCGGAATGCGAGGACGAGGGGCTTTTGACGCAGGTTGTGGGCGATATCGTCGATGCGGTCAAAGCAGCGGTCTGAGCGGACACTTCGTTGAAATTTGGTTAACGGCGGCCTGCAAGGCATTGAAAAGACTGGGTCGGGAGAATGTCCCATCATGGGACATGCCCCTCAGCCCCGCCCGAACATCCGCATCAGGGCGCCCCACTGGCTCAGCGCCAGCCCGGTCAGGATCAGGGCGAGGGCCACGAAGAAGCGGAAGGGCAGCGCCTCGGACAGGACCAGCGCGCCGAAGGCCATGGACCACAGCGGCACCTGATAATTGACCAGCGTCATGAAGACCGGCCCCGCCGACCGGATCACCTGCACCCGCAGCAGCGCGGCCAGCGCCGTGGGCATCAGGCCCAGAAACAGGATCGCGAGCCCGCTTGTCTGTCCCGCCCAGCCCGGCACGCCCTCCACCGCCAGCATGGCCGGGATCAGCGTGACGGCCCCCACGATCAGCGTGATCGTGGACAGGGCCACCGGGTCGATGGGCGGACAGCGCCGCGTCAGGATCGCGGCCACCGCATAGGACAGGGCCGCGCCCACGCAGGCCAGCTGCCCCCAGGCCGCCATGTCGCCGGTCGCGTTGAAAACGCCGGGCCCGATCAGCACCGCCGCCCCGATGAACCCCACGATCACCCCGGCACTGCGCCGCAGGGTCAGGGGTTCATCCGCGAAGACATGCGCCAGCGGCAGCACGAACAGGGGAAGCGCCGCCATCGAGATCCCCGCAAAGGCCGAGGGCACATATTGCTGCCCCCAGCTCAGCAGGAAGAACGGCAGCGCCGTGGACAGCAGCCCGATCGCCGCAAGATAGGACCAGAGCCGCAGGTCGCCCGTGGGAAACCGCCGCCCCATCACCCGCATCAGCAGCATCAGCGCCGCCGCCCCCAGCGTGGTGCGCGCGCAGGCGACCGTCAGCGGGCCATAGTCGCGCAAGGCCACCGAGACGACCATGAAGGTGCCGCCCCAGACAAGGCCGAGAAGCCCGATCGAGGCCCAGTTCGCGGGGGTAGGATGTTGTGCCATGCGCGGCAGAAACCACGGTGCGCAGGCAATGTCCACCGCCCCAAATCAAAAGGGGCGCTCCCTTGCGGAAACGCCCCTGAGTTCAGCGGTTTGACCCGCGATACTGACTCTCTGCGCGAGGATCAGTTCTTGGACTTGTCGACCATCTTGCCAGCCGAGATCCAGGGCATCATGCCGCGCAGCTGCTCGCCCACGCGCTCGATCTGGTGCTCGTCGTTCAGGCGGCGCGTGCCCTTGAAGAAGGGCTGGCCCACGGCGTTTTCCTGCATGAAGTCACGCACGAACTTGCCGGTCTGGATGTCGCGCAGCACGGCTTTCATGCGGGCTTTGGTCTCGTCATAGGGCAGGATCCGCGGACCGCTGACATATTCGCCATATTCGGCAGTGTTCGAGATCGAGTAGTTCATGTTGGCGATGCCGCCTTCATAAATCAGGTCGACGATCAGCTTGACCTCGTGCAGACACTCGAAATAGGCCATTTCGGGTGCGTAGCCGGCTTCCACCAGGGTCTCGAAGCCCATGCGGATCAGTTCGACCAGACCACCGCACAGCACGGCTTGTTCGCCGAAGAGGTCGGTTTCGCATTCCTCGCGGAAGTTGGTCTCGATGATGCCGGAGCGGCCGCCACCGATGGCCGAGCAATAGGACAGGCCGATTTCCAGCGCGCGGCCGGAGGCGTCATTATGCACCGCCACGAGGCAGGGCACGCCGCCGCCTTTGGTGTATTCGCCGCGCACGGTGTGGCCGGGGCCTTTGGGGGCCATCATGATGACATCCACGCCTTCTTTCGGCTCGATCAGGCCGAAATGGATGTTCAGGCCGTGGGCGAAGGCAATCGCGGCGCCTTCGCGGATGTTGTCATGGACGTATTTGCGGTAGGTGGCGGCCTGCAACTCGTCGGGCATGGTGAACATGATCAGGTCGGCCCAGGCCGCAGCTTCGGCGATGCCCATGACCTTGAGGCCTTCGCCTTCGGCTTTCTTGGCCGAGGGCGATCCCTCGCGCAGCGCCACGACGAGGTTCTTGGCACCCGAATCGCGCAGGTTCAGCGCATGGGCGTGGCCCTGGGAGCCATAGCCCAGGATGGCCACTTTCTTGTCCTTGATCAGGTTGATGTCGCAGTCACGGTCATAATACACGCGCATGGGATGATCCTTTCATGTTGATCGCTTGAGCCTTGCTCTGGCCGTGACCATAGCGATCCGCGGCTCATTGTGTTTTCGTTTTTTATGCGTATGAACGTATTTGGTGAAAGATCATTCGCCTAGGCCAAAATGGTGCATAAATCATGCTTGACGATACCGACCGCCGCATCCTGCGCCATTTTCAGGCGGACCCGGCGCTTGGCACGGCGGAACTGGCCGAACGGGCCGGGGTGACGCAGGCGACCTGCTGGCGGCGGCTGGAGCGTATGCAGGCGCGTGGCATCCTGACAGGGCAACAGGCGGTGATCGACTGGCAGGCGCTTGGCTATGCGGTCGAGGTGTCCCTGCGCATCACGCTGGACAAGACGGTGACGCGGGCTTTCGATGATTTTCTTGAGGCCGCGCGCGAGATCCCCGAGGTTTTGGAGATCCAGACCTTTCTGGGCCGCGTCGATCTGCGCCTGTCGGTGATCGCCCGCGACATGGCGCATTATCAGCAGCTTTACCGCACCCGCATCCTGACCTTGCCGCATATCGCGGATATCGAGGCCTTGATGCACGTGGCGCGGATCAAGTCGGATGAGGTGCTGCCGGTATGAGCACGCTGTCCCTGACCGATCTGGACGAGACCGACCGCGCGATCCTGCGCGCCCTTGCGGCGGATGCGACCCTGAGCGCGGGGGCGTTGGGGCGGCGGTTGGGCCTGTCGCAACCTGCGGCCTGGCGGCGCATCAAGCGGTTACAGGAGGCAGGCGCGATCAAGGGGCGGCGGCTGGTGCTGGATCACGCCAAGCTGGGTTTCGGCGTCACAGTCTTTCTGGGCGTGAAGCTGGCCACGAAAGGGCGCGTGAGCCTTGAGGATTTCGAGCGCGCTGTCACGGCCATTCCCGAGGTGCAGACGGTGGAGCATATCCTTGGCCTTTATGACTACCGCTTGCGGGTGGTGGCGCGGGATATTTCGGATTTCGAGCGGGTGCTGCGGCGGCGGATCATGACCTTGCCGGGGGTAGGGGATGTGGAGGCCAATGTGCTGTTATCCGAGGAGCGGCGGCCCGGACCGCTCTAGATACCTTGGCGGTCCGCGACGAAAGGGGCTTTGCCTTTGAACGCGTGTCGCGCTACGCCTTGGGAAATCTGTCGGAGGAGAGACCCATGACTGCGCTGCTGGACACTGTGGACCCGGACGGGTTGCTGGAATTTTCGGTCGTGTTCACCGACCGCTCGCTGAACCATATGAGCGCCAGCTTTCAACAGGTGATGCGCGACATCTCGGGGATGCTGAAAGAGGTCTATAACGCGGATGGCGTGGCGCTTGTGCCCGGCGGCGGCACCTATGCGATGGAGGCGGTGGCGCGGCAGTTCGGCCATGACGCCCATGCCCTGGTGGTCCGGAACGGCTGGTTCTCGTATCGCTGGAGCCAGATTTTCGAGGCGGGTGGGTTCACGGCGCAGACGACCGTTTTCAAGGCGCGCCAGACCGGCAACGGGGTGACGGCCCCTTTCGCGCCTGCGCCCATCGAGGAGGTCACGGCGGCCATTCGGGAGGCCAAGCCCGATGTGGTCTTTGCCCCGCATGTGGAGACATCGGCGGGGTTGATCCTGCCCGATGACTATATCACCGCGCTGGCTGCGGCGGCGCATGAGGTGGGCGCGCTGATGGTGCTGGATTGCATCGCCAGCGGCTGTGCCTGGGTGGACATGAAGGCCACGGGTGTCGATGTGCTGATCTCGGCCCCGCAAAAGGGCTGGTCGGCCTCGCCCTCGGCCGGGCTTGTGATGCTGTCGCAGCGCGCCATTGACCGGCTGGAGCATACAAGCAGCGACAGTTTCGCGGTGGATCTGAAGAAATGGTACACGATCATGCAGACCTATGAGGGCGGCGGTCATGCCTATCATGCCACCATGCCCACCGATGCCCTGCGCGCCTTCCGCGATACGGTGCTGGAGACGCGGGAGTTCGGCTTCGAGGCGCTGCGGCAGGCGCAATGGGCGCTTGGCAATGGGGTGCGAAAGATGCTGGCGGACAAGGGTGTCGTGTCGGTTGCCGCCGATGGGTTCGGTGCGCCGGGCGTCGTGGTCAGCTATACCGACGATCCCGATATCCAGAACGGCAAGAAATTCGCGGCCTTGGGGATGCAGATCGCGGCGGGCGTGCCGCTGCAATGCGACGAGCCTGCGGGGTTTCGCACCTTCCGGCTGGGGCTGTTCGGTCTGGACAAGCTTTACGACGTTCCCGCCACGCTGGCGCGGTTGAAGGCGGTCATCGACAAGGTTTTGTAAACCTCAGCCTTTCGCGCCCAGACCCATCTGCATCATCGTGCGGCGCACCGGGGCCAGCGAATAGATCGCGTTCAGCCCCGTGGCGCGCAGATCGCGCAGGGGCTGGGCTTCCATCATCGAGGCGCGGTTCAGCAGGTCGATCCCGGCCACGCGGGCGCGCACTTCGGTATGGCGGCGCTTGTGGAACGTCTCGAGCATCGAGGCATCGCCCAGACGGTCGGGCGCGGCTTCGGCCAGTTCCAGCAGGACGCGCATGTCGCCAAGGCTCATGTTCAGGCCCTGCGCGCCGATGGGGGGCACCACATGCGCCGCCTCGGCCACCAGTGCGACGCGCTCGGCATACATCCGTTCCGCCATCTGGCTTATGATCGGCCAGATCGTGCGGCGTGACGCGAGTGTCAGCGGGCCATAGAGGAAACAGGAACGGGTGTTCATCGCCTCTTCGAATTCCGCCTGCGACAGCGCAGCCAGCCGCTGCACTTCGGGGCCCTCTTCCATCCAGACCACGGCAGAGGACGGCATCCCGTTGAAATCGGGCAGGGGCACCAGCGTGAAGGGGCCGCCGGAGCGATGAATCTCGGTCGAGACATTGTTGTGCGGGATCGGGTGAGTGACGGCGAAGGCCAGTGCCTTCTGGCCGTAGCGGGTAGTCTTGACGGGCACGCCCGCCGCCTGCCGGACAGGGGAATGACGGCCATCGGCCGCGATCACCAGTCGCACGCGGGCGGTGGTGCCGTCGGTCAGGCCGACCCGCGCCTCGGTCAGCCGGGTGAAGAGGGTGCTGACGCCGGTGCCGGGGCGGAATGTCACGGTCGGCAATTCGCCCAGACGGGCCACCATTTCGCGGCGCAGCAGCCAGTTCGGCAGGTTCCACCCGAAAGGCTTGTCCGAAATGTCGGTGGCGTTGAAATCCTTGGTCAGGCGCGGCTCGGGCTCGGGCCCGCCGGCATCGACGATCCGCATGACCTGCAATCCGGCCGCATGGGGGGCAAGTCTTTCCCAGAGACCCGCGCGATCGAGCAGCGCCTGTGCGGGTTGCAGAAAAGCGGTGGTGCGCAGGTCTGCGCCCTCCGCCTCGCGGTCGGTGACGGGCGGGGCCGGATCGACGCAGAGCACGGTGAAGCCCGCGCTGCCGAAGACCGCAGCCGCTGTCAATCCGGCGACACCGCCGCCGGAGACCAGAATGTCGTAATCGAATTGCCGCATGTCCGGACCTCCTGCTTGCCCCTTACTTAGTGCGCGGGGCGGCAAAGGTCCAAGCGGCATTCCGTCATCCGCGCGTGATCAGGAGCAGCAGGGTCCAGATCACCGGCACGGCGGCAAGGGCGGGGATGTAGAGACCGGGGATGCCGAAAGCGGCGACGGACAGGCCCCACAGGATGATCCCGAACAAGGTGATCATCAGGATCAGCGTATCCGGGCTCTTGCTGGCCTTGGCGGGTGCCGCTTCGGTGGGCGGGGTCAGGGAAATCTCGGTGTCGGCGAGGAGTGTCGGGTCGATCTTGCTCATGCTTGGGGTCCTTGGCACGGGGTCTGCGTTGATCCGGCCCGCTCTCGGACCTCAGGGCCAGATAAGCATCCTGTCGCGCGATGAAAGGCGCGGATTGCCGCAGCGCGGCGAGGTGCCGCAGGGGATGTGCCTTGGCCTAGAGCAGCCGGGCCAGAAACCCGGTCAGATCGTCGGTGTGGTGATGGATGTGATCCGCCTCATGCGGGTCGGGTGCCACATGGACGGTCCGCATTCCCATGGCATGGGGGGCGGCGAGATTGCGCGGATCGTCCTCGAACATCGCGGCGCGCGCGGTGTCCAGACCGTCGGTGGCGAAGACGGCCTCGAACGCCTGGGTTTCGGGCTTGGGCAGGAAGCCCGCATTTTCGACGCCGTAGACCGCATCGAAGAGACCCGAGAGCCCGCGCGCGGCGATCACCCGCTCGGCATAGGGCGCACAGCCGTTGGTATAGACGATCTTGCGCCCGGGCAGGGCGCGGATATGCGCGGCAAGGTCGTGGTCCACCTCGAGGTGATCCAGCGAGATGTCATGCACATGGGTCAGGTAGGGGGCAGGGTCCACGTCATGTTCGCGCATCAGCCCGGCCAGCGTGGTGCCGTAGGTGTGCCAGTAGTGGTGGCGCAGGTGGTTGGCGCGGGCGTGATCCACCCCCAGCGCGTCCATCACGAACTGGGTCATCCGCACCTCGATCTGGTCGAAAAGACGCGCCTGTGGCGGGTAGAGCGTGTTGTCCAGATCGAAGACCCAACCGGTCACATGAGAGAAATGCTGCTTTGCCATGGCGCGACGCTACCCCTCTCGCGGGGCGGCTGCAACAGTTGCGCCTTGCCTGACAGGGCGGGGCGGCGATAGTCTGGCGCGATGAACAGGGAGACGCCACCGATGAAGGACCTCAAACCGGTGTTGAAAGACGCTTACAGCCTTATTCTTGAAGCGATCGACACCGGCATCTATCGCCCCGGAGACCGTCTGGTGGAGAGCGAGCTGGCGGAACGCTTCGGTGTGTCGCGCACCCCGATTCGCGAGGCCTTGCAGCGGCTTGAGACGCAATCCCTGCTAACGCGGGACGGGCGCAGCCTGATCGTGGCCTCGTTGGACCACAACCAGCTGAGCGAGCTTTACGTGGTGCGGGCCGAGCTGGAGGGGCTGGCCGCGCGTCTGGCGGCGCGCCATGCCACCGCCGAGGAGGCGCGGGTCCTGCGCGACATGGTCGAGGCGGATCACGCGCTTCTGGGCAATCCCAAGGGGCTGGCGCGGGCGAACCGGCGGTTTCACAAGCAGATCCATCTGGCCTCGCACAACCGCTATCTGGTGCAGCAACTGGATCTGGTGCACCGGTCGATGGCATTGATGGCGACCACCTCGCTTGCGGCCCAGGGTCGGGGGGAGGATGCCCTTGCCGAACATGCGGCGATTGTCACGGCGATCGAGAACCGGGACGAGATGGGGGCCTATCAGGCGTTGCGGGATCACATCTCGAAGGCCTTCGTGACGCGGCTCAAGCTGGACAGCGGCACGCTCAAGAGCGTGGAGTGAGCAGCCGCCGGACAAGGCCGGGCGGACGTGGGCGCAGGGAATGGCCGTGGCTGGTCTTGTCCCAGTAGAAGGGCGCGACCACCAGTTCGTAGACCGCCTTGTAGGCGGCCAGCACGCCCAGCGGGAAATAGAAATGCAGTGTCGGCACCCAGAAGAGCAGATGCCGGTGCGCGGGGGCCGACACGGCCAGCAGGCCAGTGGCGACGGTCAGCACCTCGACCATCAGGAACAGCCGTGCGATGGCGGTGAGGACCTGAGCCGAAAGCACCCCGTCCAGCGGGTGCGGCAGGCCCAGCAGCACCAGCCAGAAGGACCAGAGCACCGGGGCCAGCAGGAATTGCGAGAGTGCCGTGACGAAGTGGGTCTGATAGCCGACGAAGCGCCACAGCCCCAGTTGCCTGAGCAGCAGCCGGGGGCTGCGCATATGCACCAGATAGGTCACCATATAGCCCTTGAGCCAGCGTGAGCGTTGCCTGATCCATGGCAGCGGATGGCAGTTCGCCTCTTCGCCCGTGGTGGTGGCGATCATCTCGGTCCGGTAGCCGTGACGGGCGAGGCGAAAGCCCAGATCGGCATCCTCGGTCACGTTATGGGCGTCCCAGCCGCCAAGGTGTTCCAGCGCCGCGCGGCGGAAGAAGAGCGTGGTGCCGCCCAGCGGAATGGCGAGACCCAGCCGCGCCATGCCCGGCATCATGACGCGGAACCAGCTTGCATATTCGATGGTGAAGCAGCGGGCGAGCCAGTTCTGGCGAGGGTTGTAGTAGTCCAGTACCCCTTGCAGGCAGACCAGATCGGGCGGGGCGGTGGCAAAGCGCGCGGCGATCCGGTCGATCTGATCGGGGTCGGGCGCATCTTCGGCGTCATAGATCCCCACGATCTCGCCCCGGCAGAAATCCAGCGCGTAGTTCATGGCGCGCGGCTTGGTGCGGGGCTGGCCATCGGGGACGGGGATCACCCTGATCCACGGCGGCAGGGTGATCCCGGACAGGGCGTCGCGGGTGACGGTGTCGTTTTCTTCGAGGATCAGAAGAACGTCCAGCAGGGCCTTGGGATAGGTCAGCTTTTCCAGACGGCGGATCAGGGCGTTCGCAACCTCGGGTTCGCGGTAGAGCGGCACGAGGATCGACACGACGGGACGTTGCGGCGGCGGGCTGAGGGGCGGCGTCCTGTCCGGCAGCGGCTCTTGCGGTGTCTGGGGCCGGGTGAAGAAGGCCATGACCGCCGCCGCCTTGTGCAGCGCCGCCACCAGCAATGTGGCACCGGCCCACAGGACAAGCAGGCCAAAGATTGCCAGCGGATAAAGCAACACCACGCCCAGCATCGCCAGCAGGACCGTGGTCAGGATCGCGATGCGGTGACGCGTGGGACCGGCCCAGTTGCGGCAGCTTTCGGTCAGGGGAACGCGGGTCAGCGCCGCATCGGCCATCTCTTCGCGCCACTGGCGTGCCACGCTGGCGTCCAGATCGGCCGGATCGGCCAGGATGGGACGTGACAGGTGCAGGGGGGCGGCCAGTTCGGCGACCGTTTCGGCAAAGACCTCGGGGCGGCTTGTGGCCATCAGGATCGTGCCGTCCCCAAGCTGCCGCCAGGGCAGAAGGCCCAGTCTGAGGCAGGTGACGGGGTCCATCATGCCGGCGAGGGCAGGGTCGGGCGGTTCGGCGAAAAGGTCGACGCGGCGCAACCCGAAGCAGTCGGCGCGGGCTTGCAGGAGGGCCGCCGCACTGAGCCAGCCTTCGTTCAGCGCGATATCCGCGATGCTGGCCCGGTCATGGCGCATCTGGCTGCGTGCAGAGAGCATTTGCCCGATACTGAGCAGATTCCGGTCCACCAGATAACGCGCAAGATCCGGTCTGACCCGGTTGCGCGCAGGCACATGCGTGATCGCGCTGGGTTGACCGGGGTCGCGCTGGTCAGTGCGGATCACCAAGGTGGAGTGCGGGGCCGCACCGCCGCTGGTCCAGAACAACATTTGCCTTCCCCGAATGCCAAGGACGCGAGGGGAAGTCCCCGCGTCCCGAAGCTCGAGAATGGCAAGTATTGGTTAATGCAGGTTTAACAGCAGGTTAAACGGCAGCTTTTTCCGCGCGGTCTGCCATATGGGCCGCGAAGCGCTCGAACAGGTAGAAACTGTCCTGCGGGCCCGGGCTGGCTTCGGGGTGGTATTGCACCGAAAACACCGGGCGATCGGCCAGACGGATGCCGCAGTTCGACCCGTCGAACAGCGAGACATGGGTTTCCAGCACGCCCTTGGGCAGGGTCTGGCTGTCCACCGCGAAGCCGTGGTTCATCGACGTGATCTCGACCTTGCCGGTCTCGAGGTCCTTGACCGGGTGGTTCGCGCCGTGATGGCCGTGGTTCATCTTGATCGTCTCGGCCCCGAGGGCGAGGGCCAGCATCTGGTGGCCAAGGCAGATGCCGAAGACGGGGATGTCGCGCTGGAGCACGCCGCGGATCATCGGCACGGCATAGGCCCCCGTGGCCGCCGGATCGCCGGGACCGTTGGACAGGAAAACACCATCGGGATTATGGGCCAGCACATCTTCCGCGGTGGCGGTGGCGGGCAGCACGGTGACGTCGCAGCCCACCGAGGCCAGGCAGCGCAGGATGTTGCGCTTCGCGCCGTAGTCCACGGCCACGACCTTGAAAGTCGCATCGGTCTGGCGGGTATAGCCCTCGGGCCAGGCCCAGCGCATTTCATCCCAGCGGTAGGATTGCGCGCAGGTCACGTCCTTGGCCAGATCCAGCCCCTTGAGGCCGGGGAAGGCGCGGGCGCGGGCGACCAGCGCCTCGATGTCGAAGACGCCGTCGGGGTTATGGGCCAGCGCCACATGCGGTGCGCCCTGCTGGCGGATCGCGCGGGTCAGGCGACGTGTATCCACACCGCCGATAGCGATGCGGCCGCGCTTTTCCAGCCATGTGGTCAGATGTTCGGCGGCGCGCCAGTTGCTGGGTTCGGTCGGGTCCCATTTCACGACCATGCCGGCGGCGACGGGGTCGGCCGTTTCGTCGTCATCCGGGTTCACGCCGACATTGCCGACATGGGGGAAGGTGAAGGTCACGACTTGCCCGGCATAGGAGGGGTCCGTCATGATCTCCTGATAGCCGGTCATGGCGGTGTTGAAGCAGAGTTCCGCCTGAGTCTCGCCGGTGGCGCCGAAGCCGCGACCGTAGAACAGCGTTCCGTCCGCAAGCGCGAGGCAGGCTGTGGGGCGGGGGGCGGTGGACTGGGTCATCGGCGTCTCCGGTTCGGAAGGGGCTGCGGCGGGCCATGACAGGCGGGATGCGGACAGCGCGGTGGGTCGAAAGAGACCCTTGCGTGACCACCCGCGCAGCGCAGGCGCAAACTGGCGGAGGTTTACGGGCCAGACCCGTCAGGGTCAAGGGTTGCCGTGCCGCAAAGTCATCCTGTGCATGTCCATGAGACAAGGCCGCGTCGGGGGGCAGGGCGGTTGCCCCCGGGCATGGGACATACTATGTGTCTCGTTTGTGACAACCCCGAGGAATGGGCAGAATGGATATGCGAGAGCGGGTCAATGCGGCCCTCAAACAAGCCATGCGGGACAAGGCGGTGGACCGTCTGTCCACCTTGCGCCTGATCAACGCGGCGATCAAGGATCGCGATATCGCCGCGCGCGGGGATGGTGATGCGACAGGTGTAGGTGACGCCGAGGTGCTGGCGATCCTTGGCAAGATGTCCAAGCAGCGCATGGAAAGCGTGCGCGCCTATGAAGAAGGCGGTCGCGTCGATTTGGCCGAGCGCGAGCGGGCCGAGATCGCGGTGATCGAGGAATTCCTGCCGCGCCAGCTGAGCGCGTCCGAGATTGACGCCGCCGTGAGCGAGGCGATCTCGTCCACAGGGGCGACGACGATCCGTGACATGGGCAAGGTCATGGGCGAGTTGAAAGCCAAATACACCGGGCAGATGGACTTCGGCACCGTCGGTCCGATGATCAAGACCCGCCTGAGCTGAGGCGATGCGCGCTCCGGCCTGATGTCAGGCCGGGGCGTCGGTCTTGCTGAGGCGCAGCGCCTCGGACAATTCGTTGAACAGGTCCTTGCGTTCGTCTTCCGACAGGAAGGCGCCGATTTCGACTGTGCGGCCATTGCCGGTCAGGGTCACGTAGAAGGGCACGGGACCGCCCAGCGGATGCAGTTCTGCCCGCGCCCAATAGCTGTTGCAATCCCATTCCTGCCGGTCGCCCTTGGGGTTTGTCCGGGTCAGGTGGATATGTCCGGGATCGAGGGTCAGCTCTTCCAGGATATTGCCGTCACGGTAGCTGCGTTCCAGCCCCCACCACAGGGCCGCCACGGCGGCCATGAGGAAGGGCAGCAATCCCCACAGCACAGCCGTTCCCAGAACGGCGAAGAGCGGGATCGAGATCATCGTGAAGGTGGCCAGGATGAAAGCCGCCATGCCGCGCCGGGGGAGGGATCGGTGGGGCCAGAGCCTGAGGCTGCGGGCGTGGTCGGGGCTCTGGGTCCAGGTATAGGGCATGTCTTTGAATGTCTTGTCTTGGGTGAGACAAAGGTAACCCACGGGACGGATCAGTAAACCCCGGAATGGCTGCGCATATGTGTCGCAGGATCACATTGTCCGGCCTTGGCCGCCTTGCGGGCGAGTGGTGCGCAGAGACGCGGGGTCCGTCCCATGAAAAAGGGCCCCCGCAGGGGCCCTTCTCTATAATCTTGCCGTGCCTTAGTGGGCGTGGCTCTTGTCCCAGTCTTCCCGCTTGGGCAGCTGCTCGAACGTATGCTCGGGCGGCGGGCAGGGCAGGGTCCATTCCAGCGTATCGGCATATTCGTTCCAGTAGTTGTTCTGGGTGACGCGCGCGCCACGGAACAGAGAGTAGAACATGATGCCGAAGAAGAAGATGAACGAGGCGAAGGAGATGAAGGCACCGACCGACGACCAGTAGTTCCAGAGGGTAAACGCCTCGGGGTAGTCGATGTAGCGGCGGGGCATCCCCTGACGGCCCAGGAAGTGCTGCGGGAAGAAGGTCAGGTTCGAACCCAGGAACATCATCCAGAAGTGCAGCTTGCCGGCCCGTTCGGGATAGTGGCGGCCTGTCATCTTGCCGAAGTAGAAGTAGATCCCGGCAAAGATGGCGAACACCGCCCCCAGCGACATCACGTAGTGGAAGTGTGCTACCACATAGTAGGTGTCGTGATAGGCGCGGTCGATCGCCGCCTGGCTGAGCACGATGCCGGTGACGCCACCGACGGTGAACAGGAACAGGAAGCCGAAGGCCCAGAGCATCGGGGTCTCGAAGGTGACCGAGCCGCCCCACATCGTGGCGATCCAGCTGAAGACCTTCACGCCCGTCGGCACCGCGATGACCATGGTGGCCATCATGAAGTAGGACTGCTGCGTCAGAGACATGCCCACGGTGTACATGTGGTGTGCCCAGACGACGAAGCCCAGCGCGCCGATCGCGATGATCGCCCAGACCATCGGCAGATAGCCGAAGACGGGTTTGCGCGAGAAGGTCGCGATCACGTGGCTGATGATGCCGAAGCCGGGAAGGATGATGATGTAGACCTCGGGATGGCCGAAGAACCACAGGATGTGCTGATAGAGGACCGGGTCACCGCCGCCGGAAGGATCGAAGAAGGTGGTGCCGAAGTTGCGGTCGGTCAGCAGCATGGTGATGGCGCCTGCCAGAACCGGCAGCGACAGCAGGATCAGCCAAGAGGTCACGAAGATCGACCAGGCGAAGAGCGGCACCTTGAACAGGGTCATGCCGGGGGCACGCATGTTCAGGAAGGTGGTGATCATGTTGATCGCGCCGAGGATCGACGAAGCACCCGACACGTGGACGGCGAAGATCGCCAGGTCCATCGAGAAGCCGCCCTCGTTGGTGGACAGCGGTGGGTAGAGCACCCAGCCCACGCCCGACCCAAGCTGGTCATTGCCGCCGGGTGCCAGCAGCGAGGCCACGCCCAGTGCGGTGCCGGCCACATACATCCAGTAGGACAGGTTGTTCATCCGCGGGAACGCCATGTCCGGCGCGCCGATCTGCAGCGGCATGAAATAGTTGCCGAAGCCGCCGAACAGGGCGGGAATCACCACGAAGAACATCATCAGGACGCCGTGATATGTGATCATCACGTTCCAGAGGTGACCGTTCGGCGTGCATTCCGCCGAGGAGGCGATGAACCGTGCGCCTTCGAGGCACATGTACTGGACACCCGGTTCCATCAGCTCCATCCGCATGTAGATGGTGAAGGTGACAGAGATCAAACCGACAATCGCCGAGGTGATCAGGTAAAGGATACCGATATCCTTGTGGTTCGTGGACATGAACCAACGGGTGAAGAACCCGCGCTGGTCCTCGTGTCCGTGGCTGTGAATGGCTGCGTCGGCCATGCGGTTGCCTCCTGTAGGTGGGTATTGACGCGGAAAGAGACTCCCCGCGCGACGTTCGCAACCTGTTTAGAATGGCCTGAGCCTGACGGCAATCCGCGAATTTGATCTGAATCAATGTATATTGTCGCACCTTTGAATGTGTCAGCAAAATCGGACAGGTGGGGCAACACTTTGAATGGAAATGAAAAAACCCGGCACAAGGCCGGGTTTTCGTGCTGTGACAGGCGTTGCCGCCCGGTCGTTGCAGATCAGTTGGTCGCAGGTGCGACGGATGCGAGATAGGCGGCCACATCCTCGGCGCCCTTGGCCAGCTTGAAGCTCATGTTCGAGCGTGCCTTCGCATCGCCGGTGATTTCCACCAGGAAGGCCTTGGGGTCCTGCACATAGGTTGCCAGGTTCTCTTCGTCCCATACCAGACCGCCTTCACCTGCGGCGGCGAGGCTGGGGCCGTAACGGAAGCCATCCTGCGCACCAGCGGCACGGCCGATGATGCCATAGAGGTTCGGGCCGGTCTTGCCGCCCTTGACGATATCGGTGCCATCATCCGCCTGGATCATGTGGCAGGCCTTGCACTTGTTGAACTCGCGCTCGCCCTTGGCGGCATCGCCTGCGGCATAGGCGGGAACGGACAGAGCCAGCATGGCGGCGGATGCGGTAATCAGAAATTTCATAGTCAGACCTCTTGGGTTTGTTGGGTAGCAAGGCATTTCCTGCCCCTAGTGATACTCCTACAGCTAACGCACGCAACAGTCATTTCAACTTTGCGCGCGCCCTGCGACTATTCGCCGAAGGTGCTGGCGAAGCTGATCCTGAGGGCTGCGTCCAGATCCGCGAGGGATGTTTCGAGGCCCAGATCCCGCAGGCTGGTGACGCCATGTTCGCTGATGCCGCAGGGAACGATCCCCGAGAAATGGTCCAGATCCGGGTCCACATTGATCGAGATGCCGTGGAAGCTGATCCATTTGCGCAGCCGTATGCCGATGGCGGCAATCTTGTCCTCGGCCAGTGCGCCGGTGACGCTGCGGGGTTTTTCGGGCCGTTCGACCCAGACCCCGACGCGGCCCTCGCGGATGTGACCCTGCACGCCGAAGGCGGCCAGCGTGCCGATCACCCATGTCTCGAGCTGCTGCACGAAGCGGCGCACGTCATGACCGCGCTGGCCCACGTCCAGCATGACATAGATCACCCGCTGGCCGGGGCCGTGGTAGGTGTATTGCCCGCCCCGCTTGCTGGTATGGACGGGGAACCGGTCGGGGTCGGTCAGGTCCTCCACCCGCGCGCTGGTCCCTGCGGTATAGAGCGGCGGATGTTCCAGCAGCCAGATCGCCTCGGGGGCCGTGCCGGATGCGATTCTGGCGGCGCGCTCTTCCATCCAGAGTTCTGCCGCGTGGTAATCGGTCAGGCCTGAGGTCGTGATCCATTCCACCATATGGCGAATTTCCTGCTTCTGTGGGGCCTAAAACCCGTTCTGGTATGCGTCGGCGGCATAACTTCTTTGGGAAACACAAATCCTGAGATAATCTTTTCAGCATTATTTAAGCATCTTGGGGAGATATTGGAATGACCAGTCAACGCCTCAAAGCGGGCCTTGTTGCCGCGCTTTGTCTTTCGGTTTCAACAACGCAGGCCAGCGCCGACAATCTGGGGGCCGCCATCATGGGCGGTATCATCGGCGGGGTCATCATCAACGAGGCGAACAAGAACCGCCAGCGCACGACCACCACCACGCGGACTTCGAAGCCGCGCAGCACGATCAGTTCGGCTACGCGCGAACAAAACCGGCAGGTGCAGACCTCGCTCAATTACTTCGGCTTTCCGGCGGGCACGCCCGACGGAGTGTTTGGTCAGCGGTCCCGCGCGGCTGCCGCGCAATATCAGGCGCATCTGGGCTTTCCGGCGACAGGGCAGTTGACGCCCTATGAGCGGGATTTCCTTGTCTCCTCCTACAGCCGTGCGCAGATCGGCGGGCCGCAGGTGATCCGCGAGATGAACTCGAACCCGCAAGGGGTGAAGGGCCTGCTGGTGATCTGGCGGGACGAGGCAATGGGCGGGGCCGCAGGTCCGCGCTCGGCCGGATATGGCGGGATGCCCATGGAAGTGTCCGCCGCTGTCGATGAGATCGCGGCCAGTTCCGAACCCACGGCAGAGCAGTTGATGCAACGCTCCGGCTTTATCCAGCTGGCCGATATGAACGGGGACGGGCGCACCGATTACCTGCTCGACACCTCGGTCACCGGCAGTTCGTTCTGGTGCGGGGCCAACAGTTGCTCGGTCATGGTGTTCGCCTCGACCCCGCAGGGCTATGCGCGCAACGATTTCCTGGCCTTCAACGCGACGCCCGCGATGTTCACCTGCCGGCAGGGCGCGTGCCAGATCACCGGCGATACGGGCAGCGCCGGCGGCACGATGGCCGCCACGCCGGCACCCCAGCCAGCGCCCCTGATCACCGCACCTGTCACGGTGATGGCCGCGGCGCCCGCGCAGGGGCTGGGCGGTATCCAGGCGCTGCCGATGATCGCCGCGCAGGCGCCCGAGGCACCGTCGCTGGCCAGCCATTGCAGCAAGGTCAGCCTGCTGACCAATTCCAACGGCGGTTTCGTGACGCTGGCCAGCATGGCCGATCCTGAACTCGCGCTGAGCGAGCAGTTCTGCCTGACCCGGACCTATGCCATCGGCAAGGGCGAGGACATGGTGTCCAAGGTGCAGGGTCTGACGCAGGCGCAGGTCGATCAGCAGTGCGACGCCTTTGGCCCCGCGCTCGCGCCTTTCGTGGCGATGCTGGATGGGTCGAACAGCGCGCAGGTGCGGGCCGAGGTGCAGAAATTTGTTCTGGGTGCCTCGATGACGGTCGAGCAACTGCAGAGCACCGCCGAGATCTGCCTCTATACCGGGCATCGTCGTGACCGGATGGAAGTGGCGCTGGGGTCGGCCCTGCTTCTGGTGGGAATCGGTCAGACACCCTATGCGGAGCTTGTCGGGCACCATCTGGCGCAGGGCTTCGGCGTGACCCGTTCGGCGGAAAGAGCGCAGGACTGGTACACGGTCGCTGTGGATGCGATTGCGGGCGGCAGTGCGGCGGTCTTCGCCCCCGGCCAGCCCGAGCGGATGGAGCTTCTGCGTGCCGCTGCAAACGGTCTGACAGGCGCGGCGGAGCCGGAGCCGCAGAAGGCGGCGCTGCCGGCTTTCAAGCTGGACTGAGGCGGGCCGCACCCGTGATGGACAAGGGCAGGGGCCAGTCTGGCCCCTGCTGCATTTATCCCCTTCACAAGGGGCCGGGCTTTGTCTATACGGCCCCTCGTCACCACATGACGTGCGGTCGTGGCGGAATGGTAGACGCGCAGCGTTGAGGTCGCTGTGGGGTAACTCCCGTGGA
>Ga0209345_10001391_pt1 | contig 29059 bp, 27 predicted proteins | sample Cruoilmetagenom7_FD_187294 | JGI IMG/M metagenome (GOLD analysis project Ga0209345, IMG submission 187294) | Oil polluted marine microbial communities from Coal Oil Point, Santa Barbara, California, USA - Sample 7 (SPAdes) (version 2) | ecosystem: Environmental > Aquatic > Marine > Oil seeps ...
GCGGCCCGCTCACCCAATTCCAGAACACCCGCTTTCAACTGGCCGAGGTCAAAACCAAAACCGCCGTCTCACGCGCCTTCCTCGACGAATGCATCGCCGAGCACCTGCGGGGCGAGCTGACCGTCGATAAGGCCGCGATGCAGAAATACTGGCTGACCGACACCCAAGGCGAAGTGCTCGACGCCTGTTTGCAACTGCACGGCGGCTACGGCTTCATGCAAGAATATGCCGTCGGTGAAATGTGGGCCGACGCGCGGGTGCAACGCATCTATGGTGGCACCAATGAGATCATGAAGGAACTGATCGCGCGCAGCCTTTAACCGCGCGAGTGCCGAAAGCGCAGCGCAGAGGTATTTAAGAAAGGATGAAGATAAGGCCCCCCTGCCCCCTTCATCCTTTTACAAATACCGTCCGACGGCGCTGCGGGCGATGACATTTGAGGAGGATAGATACGTGACCATTCAACTTTATTGCTTTGGCGAATCCGGCAACGCTTATAAGGCGGCGCTTGCATTGGAACTCTCGGGTTTGGACTGGGAGCCGGTGAAGGTCGACTTTTTCGGCGGCCAGACGCGGCAGCCGGACTACCGCGAACAGATCAACAATATGGGCGAAGCGCCGGTGATGATCGATGGTGATCTGCGGCTCACGCAATCGGGCGTCATTCAGGATTACGTCGCGGAAAAGTCAGGCAAATTCGGCGGCAGCGACGCGACGGAACGCCGCGAAATCCTGCGGTGGGTGTTATGGGACAACCACAAGCTCAGCTCTGTCGCCGGGATGACCCGTTTCTTGATGAACTTCCTGCCCGAAGACAAACGTCCCGCCGAAGTTATCGCCTTTAACCAAGGGCGGCTCAAAGCAGCCTACGGCGTGCTGAACGATCATCTCGACGGGCGCGACTGGATCGTGGGCGACGCGCTAACAAACGCGGACCTGAGCTGTTGCGGGTATCTGTATTACCCCGAGCCCTTTGGCTTTGACCGCAGCGACTGGCCCCATATCGACGCGTGGCTCACGCGTTTGAGCGAAACACCGGGCTGGAAAGCCCCATACGACCTGATGCCCGGCAGCCCTGCTGACCGCGCTTGATCCCGGAGGACATGAACATGACCCAAGACGTTTACATCTACGACGCCCTGCGCACCCCCCGCGGCAAAGGCCGCAAGGACGGCGCTTTGCACGAGGTCACCTCGCTGCGGCTGTCGGCGCTGACGCTGAATGCCCTGAAAGAGCGCAACAATCTGGAAGGTCACGCTGTTGAGGATGTGATCTGGGGCAACGTCACACAAGTGATGGAACAGGGCGGCTGTCTGGCACGCTCGGCGGTGCTGGCCTCGGACCTTGATGAGCGCATCCCCGGCCTTGCAATCAACCGGTTCTGCGCCTCGGGCATGGAGGCTGTGAACCTCGCGGCAAACCAAGTCAAAGGCGGCGCGGGCAATGGCTATATTGCCGGTGGTGTCGAGATGATGGGCCGTGTTGCGATGGGTGCCGATGGGGCAGCGATCGCGGTGGACCCGACACTGGCAATGGAAAAATACTTCGTGCCGCAGGGTATTTCGGCGGACATTATTGCCACTGAATACGGCTTTAGCCGCGATGACGCGGACCAGCTGGCCATGCAATCCCAGCAGCGCGCTGCTCGGGCTTGGGAAGAAGGCCGCTTCGACAAATCGGTCATCACCGTGCGCGACCAGAACGGCCTCGCGATCCTTGACCGGGATGAATACATGCGCCCGCAGACCGACATGCAGTCGCTTGGCGGGCTGAACCCAGCGTTCCAGCAGATGGGCGAAGTCATGCCGGGCTTTGATAAGGTCGCGTTGATGAAATACCCGCATCTGGAGCGGATCAATCATATCCACCATGCGGGCAACTCGTCGGGCATCGTTGACGGTGCCGCCGCCGTTCTGATCGGCAATAAGGAGTTTGGCGAGCAGCACGGGCTTAAGCCCCGCGCCCGCATCCGCGCCACCGCCAAGATCGGCACCGACCCGACCATCATGCTGACCGGCCCGGTCCCGGTGACCGAGAAAATCCTAAAAGACAACGGCATGAACATCGGCGACATTGATCTGTTCGAGGTCAACGAAGCCTTTGCCGCCGTGGTCATGCGCTTCATGCAGGCCTTTGATGTGGACGACAGCAAGGTGAACGTGAACGGCGGCGGCATTGCCATGGGCCACCCTCTGGGCGCCACCGGTGCCATGATCATCGGCATTCTGCTTGATGAAATGGAGCGCGCTGACAAGGAAGTTGGCCTTGCCACGCTCTGCATCGCCTCGGGCATGGGTGCCGCTACGATCATCGAGCGCGTTTGATGGCCTCCGACCATCCATTCCACGCGGTTGCGGCGCTTGCCGCTGCCCGTGGCACGCCGGACCTACAGATCAAGGTCGAACGCGGTGGCGATTACGTGCGGCTCTATAGCACCGATCCTGCCCTGTTCTTCAAACACCGCGACGATCCCAGCGACAGCTTTGACCGCGAGGCATTTGGCCAGTCCAAGCGCATCCTGCTCAGTGCCGACGACTGCGACGCGGGCCCCGAAGCCACGCTGGCCCTGATCGAGACGCTGCTGGAAAAATTCGCTGACTACACGTTTCAGCGCCCCTAACCCATTTGAGGGAGAGACCAATGACCGATTTTACATTGAACAAAGACGCCGAGGGCATCGCGACCATCACATGGGACGTGCCGGGCAAGAGCATGAACGTGATGTCCTTTGACGGGCTGCGCGATCTGGAAACGCATATCGATGACGCGCTGGCTGATGAGGCTGTGAAGGGCATCATCATTACGTCAGGCAAGGAAGGCTCTTTTGCTGGCGGCATGGACCTGAACCTGCTGGCCAAGATGAAAGAAGACGCGGGCGACGATCCGGCCAAGGGGTTGTTCGAGGGCACGATGCAGATGCACGCCCTGCTGCGCAAGATTGAGCGCGCGGGCATGGACGCCAAGACCAACAAGGGCGGCAAGCCTGTCGCTTGTGTGATCCCCGGCACGGCTGCGGGCATCGGTCTGGAACTGCCGCTGGCCACGCATCGCACCTTTGCCGCCGACAATCCCAAGGCGCGGATCGGCCTGCCGGAGATCCTCGTGGGCATCTTCCCCGGTGCTGGTGGCACCACACGGATGGTGCGCAAGCTGGGCGCGATGGCGGCCTCACCCTTCCTGCTCGAAGGCAAGATGGTGGCCCCTGCCGCTGCGGTGAAGGCTGGGATCATTGACGAGGTGAGCGAGGACCCGATGGCCGCCGCGCGCGACTGGGTGCTGAATGCCAAGGACGCCGATTTGGTGAAACCCTGGGATGCCAAGGGCTACAAGATGCCCGGCGGCGCACCCTACCACCCTGCGGGCTTCGTGACCTTCGTCGGCGCCAATGCGATGGTCAATGGCAAGACACAAGGCGTCTATCCGGCGGCGAAGGCGCTCTTGTCGGCGGTCTATGAAGGCGCGCTGGTGCCTTTCGATACGGCGCTCAAGATCGAGGCGCGCTGGTTCACCAATGTGCTGATGAACCCGTCTTCGGGCAATATGATCCGCTCGCTTTTCCTTAACAAGGAAGCGCTGGAGAAAGGGGCCGTGCGGCCTGAAGGTGTGCCGGACCAGCGGGTGAAGAAGCTGGGCGTTCTGGGTGCGGGCATGATGGGCGCTGGCATTACGTTGGTGTCGGTTCAAGCCGGCATTGAGGTTGTGTTGATCGACCAGACGCAAGAAGCCGCCGACAAGGGCAAAGCCTATTCCGCGAGCTATTTCGACAAGGGCATCGCCCGCAAGAAATCGACCGAAGAGAAAAAAACCAAGGCTCTGGACCTGATCACCGCGACCACTGATCTGGATGCTCTGAAGGGCTGCGATTTGATCATCGAGGCGGTCTTTGAAGACCCCAAGGTGAAGGCCGAGATGACCCAGAAAGTCGAAGCGGTGATCCCCGAGGATTGCATCTTTGCCTCTAACACCTCGACCCTGCCGATCACCGATCTGGCGAAAGCGTCGAGCCGTCAGGAGCAGTTCATCGGCATCCACTTCTTCTCGCCCGTTGAGAAGATGTTGTTGGTGGAAATCATCAAGGGTCAGCAGACCGGTGACCGGGCCGTGGCCAAGGCGCTCGACTATGTGCGCCAGATCCGCAAGACGCCGATCGTGGTCAATGACGCGCGCTTCTTCTACGCCAACCGCTGCATCATTCCTTACATCAACGAGGGTGTGCGTATGGTGCAGGAGGGTGTTGAGCCTGCGCTGATCGAGAACGCGGCCAAGTTGGTCGGCATGCCCTTGGGGCCGTTGCAGTTGATGGATGAGACCTCGATTGATCTCGGCGCCAAGATCGCCCGCGCGACCAAGGCGGCGATGGGGGCGGACTATCCGAACGATGATCTCGACCCGCTGGTCTTCTGGATGGAAGAAGAGGGCCGTTTAGGCCGCAAGGCGAATGCTGGGTTCTACAGTTACGATGCCAAGGGCAAGCGCGAGGGGCTGTGGCAGGGCATGGGGGATAAATACCCAGTGGCCGACGACCAGCCCGATCTGATCGAGGTGCAGCACCGTCTGCTGTTCTCGCAGGTCTTGGAGGCCGTGCGCGCGCTGGAGGAAGGCGTGCTGATGGACATCCGCGAGGGCGACGTGGGCGCGATCCTTGGCTGGGGCTTTGCGCCTTGGTCCGGCGGCCCGCTGAGCTGGCTCGACATGATCGGCGCGCCCTATGCGGCAGAGCGTTGTGACCAGTTGACCGAGAAGTTCGGGGAGCGTTTCGCTTGCCCCGAGTTGCTGCGGGAGATGGCGAGCAAGGGGCAGAGCTTTTACGGGCGGTTTCATCCGGATGCCAGCAAGGCTGCATGATAGATCGGGGCGCTTCGGCGCCCCTTTTTATTGGGACTACAAGGGCCAGCGCCTGCCCGCGGGTCGGCGATCCAGCAGGGCCTATTGCCACTTTATGTCTCAGCCATGATGTGCTGTCTCAATGTCGCACCTAGCCTCACCAAATCGCCTACCCGGGGGGCGGGCAGGCGATGGCCCGGCGCCTACGGCTTGATTCCGGGCCTAGGGGACGTCGTCAGCGTAGCCGAACCGCGCGATGTCCTCGGCGCAGACCTCCGCCACCACATCGCGCAACTCTGGCGTATACACCGCCCCTGCCCCTTCCGAGGCATTCACCGTTGGCAACTCCAACGAAAACCCCAGATGGTCAAACAACGGCTGCGCATCCGCCGCGAAATGCTCCAACCGGATATAGAGATCGCACCGCTCCCGCCCCGCCGCATCCTCCATATACCGCCGTGCAGGCCAAGCGCGCAAACTCGCCTGCGTCTGAGGATGCCGCAAGAACCCCGCGAAACTCTCCGCTTTAGCCAAATGCACCGCCGGATGCGCAAAACCCTGCACGCGCAGCCAACGATAATAACTCGCCACCCGGTCCCAAGGATTGCGCACCATGGTAAAGCAGAACAGCCCGTCCAACTCATCCGCCGAGACCAGCCCATCCACATCCGCCAGCGTCGAATGTTTCCACAACCGCCCCGCCGCTTGCGCCCCCTGCAACCGCCGCCGCCGCTTCAGCGCCTTGGGCGTGTCGCCCAGCATGAGATCGTCCTTCATCGCCCGCCCCTCCAGCGCCAGCGCCAGCGAGGTGCCCCCGGTCTTGGGGATATGTACGAAAGCATAACGACGGCCGTGGCTGATAATCACTCGGTCGCCTCCGGTGCGCGCAGGGGCGACGGCGCGTCACTGCGCAGCGCAATCACCGCCCCCGCGCCCGCGATCATCGCCATGCCAACAAACCCAGGCGCCGAGACCGTCTGCCCCCAAAGGACCCAAGCCCAGAAGCTGGCAAAGATCAGCAGCGAATACTCAAATATCGCCACATGCCCGGCCTCGCCCAACTGATAACCGCGCACCAAAAAGCCGATGCCCACCAGCGAGCCGACCGCCTGCACCGCGATCCAGAACCACATGGCGGCATCCAGCGGTCCCCATGTGCGGCTGACGAAACCTTCGGTTCCCGTAACCTCGGAGCCCGGCAAAAGCGCCATGCCGATGCCGCCCATCACCGCCAACATGCCAAAGAAACCTGCGGTCATGACCATCGTGCTCTCGCCCTCGCACCAGGCACGCGTTGCGACAGCGCCAATGGCGTAGAGCACACCCGCCAGCAGCGGCAGGAAGGCCACGAGATCGAGATCATTCGGATCGGGCCGGATCATCATCAACGCGCCGGCAAAGCCCACGACCACCGCGCCCCACCGCCACGGCCCGACGCGCTTGCCCTGAAACAGGGCCGAAATCATCAGGACAAACAGCGGCGAGGTGAAGAGCCCCGCCACCACCACACCAATGGGCAGGAACGCCAGACAGCCAAAGTAAATCAACATCGCGCCCGCCTGAAACAGGCTGCGCCCCGCCACGGCCCAGAAGCGACGGGGCCGCAGGACGCCGAAGCCAAAGGCAGCCAGCACCGCCAGAATGGCCACCGCCATGATCCCCCGGACAAAATGAAACTGCCACAGCGAGCCGCGCTCGGAGATATAGGGCACGAAATTATCCGTCAGCCCCAAGGCCGCCATGCCGCCCACGGCACAGAACGCCGCCAACCCCGATTTAACCGCTGCATTCTGCATCTTGCCCTCTTTTTCGACGTCTCCCTCTTTGCAAAGTCACGTCCCCGCAGCAATACTCAACCCCAAATCGCAACCAAAGGCTTGGGAGGGTCACATGGGGTGGATGTCTGATGAAACGGGGCTTGAGAAATGCGCGGCGAATTTCGTGCCCCTGACGCCCCTGTCGCATCTGCGGCGCGCGGCACAGGTCTTTGCCGATCAGACAGCCGTCATCTATGGAGATCACCGCGTCACCTATGCGCAATACCACGCCCGTTGCTCGCGGCTGGCCTCGGTGCTTGTGCGGATCGGCGTGACCCCCGGTGACGTGGTCGCCACGCTGATCCCCAACCTGCCCGCCCAAGCCGAGGCGCATTTCGGTGTGCCGGCCTGTGGCGCGGTGCTCAACACGATCAACATCCGGCTTGATGCGGGGACGGTGGCCTATATCCTCGACCACGGCGAGGCCAAGGTGCTGCTGGTCGACAGCGAATTTATTGGCCTTGCCGAAGCCGCCTGTGCGGCGATGGATGGCCCGCCCCCGGCGCTGATCGAAGTGCCCGACCCGGCGGCAGGCTTTCCCGCCAGCGGCAACCACCCGAAATACGAAAAACTGCTGGCACAGGCCAAGCCGGAATTTGACTGGATCATGCCCCAAGACGAATGGGAAAGCCTTGCGCTGAACTACACCTCCGGCACCACCGGGCGGCCCAAGGGCGTGGTCTATCACCACCGCGGTGCATACCTCATGACGATGGGCACGGTGGTGAGCTGGCAGATGGTGCTGCGCCCTGTCTTTATGCAGATCGTGCCGCTGTTCCACTGTAACGGCTGGAACCACACGTGGATGATGCCGCTGCTGGGCGGCACGCTGGTCTGCTGCCGCGACATCACGGCGGCGGCGATCTATGACGCCATCGCGGACCACGGGGTCACCCATTTCGGCGGCGCGCCGATTGTGCTGAACATGCTGGTTAACGCGACCGAGGACGACCGCCGCGCCTTTGACCACCGGGTCGAAGTCTTCACCGCTGGCGCGCCCCCTGCCCCCGCGACCCTGTCCAAGATCGAGAAACTGGGCTTCAACGTCACACAGGTCTACGGGCTGACCGAGACTTTTGGCCATGTCACAGAATGTCTGTGGCAAGGGGATTGGGACGGCCTTCCCGAGGCTGAGCGCACAACGATCAAGGCGCGACAGGGGGTGGCAATGCCAATGATGGAAGACATCACCGTCACCGATCCCGACATCACTCAAACCCCAATGGACGGCAAAACCCTGGGCGAGATCATGATCCGCGGCAATTCGGTGATGAAAGGCTACCTCAAGAACCCGGACGCCACGCAAGAGGCCTTCGCGGGCGGTTATTTCCACTCCGGCGACATCGCGGTGCAGCATCCTGATGGCTATATCCAGATCGCGGACCGCGCCAAGGATATCATCATCTCGGGCGGCGAAAACATCTCGAGCGTGGAGGTCGAAGGCGTGCTGATGGGCCATGCAGACGTTAACCTCGCCGCCGTGGTGGCCCAGCCGCATGAGAAATGGGGTGAAGTGCCCTGCGCCTTTGTTGAACTCAAGCCAGACGCCTCGGCCAGCGAAGCGGAGCTGATCGCTTTTGCCCGCGAAACCTTGGCGGGGTTCAAGACGCCCAAACGGGTGATCTTTGGTGAGTTGCCCAAGACCTCGACCGGGAAAATCCAGAAATTCGAGCTGCGCAAACAAGCAGAGGCCCTGTGACGCGGGGCCGCATTATGTCACCTACCATTGCTGATCCCGCGCCGCGTGGTAGAGTGGCCGAAACAGACAGGCCCGCAGCAGAACCCCATGACCGCACTCACTAAATATGCCCGGCTCGAAGCCACGGGCCTTTGGCGTCCCGCGCCGGATGCACAGCGGCGCGAGGTCATCGTTTCCATCGGTGACGCGACGCTGGTGATTTGCGATCTTAAGGATCAGGCGCTGACCCACTGGTCACTGGCAGCGGTGGAGCGGGCCAATGCAGGCCAGCACCCCGCGCTTTACCACCCCGACGGGGACGCAGGCGAAACGCTGGAACTGCAAGACGACGAGACCGAGATGATCGAGGCCATCGAAAAGCTGCGCCGCGCGATCAGCCGCAGCCGCCCGCGGCCGGGAAGGCTGCGCTGGCTGGGCATGGCGGGTTCTGTCGCTGTGGTGGCCGCGCTGGCGGTCTTTTGGATGCCCGGCGCGCTGCGCGACCATGCGATCAAAGTCGTGCCCGAGGTGAAACGCGCCTCATTGGGCGCGACGCTGCTAAAACGGCTTGAGCGGGTCTCTGGTCCGGTTTGTGAAACCCCCGGCGGCAGTGCCGCCCTTGGCCGTCTGGCCAAGCGGCTTGAGGCCGGGCGTCTGGCTGTACTCCCCGATCTGACACGTCCCAGCCTGCACCTGCCGGGCCGTCTGATCGTGCTCGACCGCGCCGTGCTGGAGGATCACGAGGAACCCGATGTGGCGGCAGGCTATGTCCTGACCGAAGACGTCACCCGCGCCGCCCACGACCCGCTGCGCGATTTGCTCGACGCTGTTGGCCTGCGCGAGACCTTTCGTTTGCTGACCACGGGCGACATCGCGCCTGAGGCGCTCAATGCCTATGCCGAGACTCTGCTGACACGCGAGACGACCAAGCCGCAGATCGACGCCCAACTCGCGCGCTTTGCCAAGGCCGAGCTGCGTAGCACTCCCTATGCCTATGCCCGCGACATCACAGGCGAAAACACCCTGCCCTTGATTGAAGGCGATCCGATGACCGGAAAGCTTACCGCGCCGCTGTTATCTGACGCCGACTGGCTGCGCCTGCAAAACATTTGCGGCGGTTAAGCGGTCAGGCGATGGCAATGAAAAAGGCCAGCCCGGTGCACCCGTGACTGGCCTTTTCTGTGATCTATTTGCGTGACTAGCGGCGCAGGTATGCGTCGCCAAATCCGGCCCGGCGCAGCTGGGCGACAGCAGACTGTATCGCACCACCCGCAATCGGGCCTGCCTGAACACTATGATAGGTCTTGCCGCCACGGGTCTGCTTGCCAATGCGCGCGGGCAAGCCCATCCCGGCAATCTGGCGCGCGGCCCGTTGGGCATTGGCCGGAGAGCCGAAAACACCGACCTGCACATAGCCAGCTGTCCCGCTCGCCTGAGATGCCACACGGCGCGTTTGCTGGGCCGGGGCGGCGGGCGCGGAACGGCTGGAATAGACAACTTCCGGCTGGATGGGCCGTGCATCGCGGTGAACCGGGGCGGATTTGCGATAGCGCACGACGCGTTTTACCACCTGACCATCCCGCTGCACGATTTTGACCAAGCCCAATTTGCGGCGCTGTGTTTCAATATCGAGGTAGGGGTAAATCAACGGCACCTTAGCCGTGACGTCTTCACCGGTCACGCGGTTGACCAAACGGCGCGGCACTGTTTGCGTCCAGACCAGCAGCATATCGGCGCGTCCCTCAAGCGTCTGTTCGGCGCGGTAGGGGTTCAACCGATCGTCCTCCCAGACCCGGCGATAGCCGCGGGGCACTTGAACATTGGTCGTGTTGATCCGGTTGATTGCCACATGCTTTGGTACGATCCGTGTCTGTGTGCCGATCGCGCGCGGTGGAGGGCCGCTCCGCCGGGGCGCGGCGACGGTCAAGGGGACAGTCGCGGAAGGGGCTACGATCCGCGCAGGCGCGGCAGAATAGGAAGGCACGACGGCCACGCTGCGGTAGGGCCGTGGCGCCTGACCGCGCAGCGGCGCGCCGGGGGCGCCGCGATGTGCGACAACCGCTTCAGCCTGTGGGCCACAACGTACGGTATAATTGCTCCCAACGCGCATGTACCGTTGCGACTGCGGCGATACGCCGGGGCAGGCGCTGGCTCCGCCAAGCGGTGCCGGGGCCGAAAGCGTGACCTGCCTGACGGGGGCCACAGGCACGGGCGCAGGGGCGGGTTGATGGACGACAATAGGCGCTGCTGCGCGTTTCGGCGCGGGGGCCACGCGGCGGACGACCTTTTGCGGCGCAGGGCGTGCGACGGGCAGCTCCCTCACGCGCTTGGGCGCAGGCTTGGCCTTGGCAGGCGCAGGGGCCGCGGCCACGGTGATCCTTTCAACCTTCTCGGCAGGCTTTGCGGGGGCTGCTGCCACCTGAACGCCGTCGGTGGGCTGGAAGCCGCAGACCTGTTTGCGCGCGCGGCTCATGCGCGGCACCCAAGACACGTTGCCGTCGATCCCCGCGCGGATGAAAACACAGCCCGCACTATCGACATATTGCTTGCCTTTATACGAGGACGGCGGGAATTCCGCCGGTTGGCTGCGGCTGTCCTGCGCCCCTGCGCTGCCGACGCTAAGTGTCGCGGCCAGCATGGTGATAGCAATAGTTCTGGTAAGTGTCATCTGATGCCCCCACAGGATATGGTAGTAAGGATGCCTCAGCGCGCGCCTTGAGTAAAGCATGACGCGTGCCGAAAAGCGGTGAACATCTAATTACTTAGTGCCAAACATCCGATCGCCAGCATCTCCGAGGCCCGGAATGATATATCCCTTCTCATTCAGCGACTCGTCCAGCGCCGCTGTGACGATCGGCACGTCGGGATGCGCGGCCTTCATCGTGGCCACCCCTTCGGGCGAGGCGAGCAGACACAGGAAGATGATATTGGTCGCCCCGGACTTTTTCAGCAGATCAACCGCCGCGACCGAGGAGTTGCCGGTGGCCAGCATCGGGTCCACCGCGATGACCAAACGGTCCTCCATCGCCTCAGGCACTTTGAAGTAATACTGCACCGGCTGAAGCGTTTCCTCATCCCGGTAAAGCCCCACAAAACCGACCCGCGCCGAGGGGATCAGTTCAAGCACCCCATCGAGCAAGCCATTGCCCGCCCGCAGGATCGAGATCAGCGCCAGCTTCTTGCCGTCCAACGTTGGCGCGTCCATCTCCTGCATCGGTGTCTCGATGCGCGTGATGGTCATCGGCAGGTTGCGCGTGACCTCATAGGCCAATAGCTGGCTGATCTCGCGCAGCAACTGGCGGAACACGGCGGTCGAGGTGCCCTTGTCGCGCATAATGGTCAGCTTGTGTTGTACCAAAGGGTGATCGACGATGGTCAGATGTGCGGGGGTATCGGTCATGCGGCAGGCTCCTTGGTTTGCACTGCTTCTAGCCGGACAAGCCCCCCGCTCGCAAGCACAGGCTGCCCTAGCCAGGCACCTCTACCCCCAAATGCCGCGCCACCAGCCCGGCCACATCGGCAAAGCCGATCTGTCCCAACTCCCCTGCCCCGGTGCCCGCAACCACCACCGGCACCCGCTCACGCGTGTGATCGCTGCCCGTCCATGTCGGGTCATTGCCGTGATCCGCTGTCACCAACAGCATGTCACCCTCGCGCATCGCGCCGATGACCTTGCCGATCTCGGCGTCGAACCACTCCAGCGCGCGGGCATAGCCCGACACGTCACGGCGGTGGCCAAAGTTGCTGTCGAACTCCACGAAATTGGCAAAGGTCAGGCTGCCGTCTTCGGCAGTCGCCACCAGATCGTGCAGATGCTCCATTAACTTCGCATCCGGCCCTTTGCGCAATTCATCAATGCCCTGCATCGAAAAAATGTCACCGATCTTGCCCACCGCATAAACGTGGCCCCCGGCGTTCTGCACCCAATTGGTCAAGACGGGCTTCGGCGGCATGATCGCAAAATCGCGCCGGTTCGGAGTGCGCTCAAAGGCTCCTGCTTCGCCCGTGAAAGGCCGCGCAATCACCCGCCCCACCTTCATCTCATGCAAACGCGGGGCAAGGTCTTCGCAGAGCTTCAGCAGACGGTCGAGGCCAAAGACCTCCTCATGCGCCGCGATCTGAAAGACGCTATCCGCAGAAGTATAGCAAATCGGCCAGCCGCGCTCGCAATGTTCCGCGCCCAATTCCTCGATGACCGCAGTGCCCGAGGCATGGCAATTGCCCAAAATCCCCTCAGTCCCCGCCAACCGCGCCACCTCCGCCGACAGGTCTGCCGGAAACGCCGGGGTCTCATCGGGGAAGTAATGCCAAGCCCAAGGCACCGGCAGCCCGGCCAACTCCCAATGCCCCGAGGGCGTGTCCTTGCCCTGCGACACTTCGGTCGCAGCCCCCCAGCGGCCCTGTGGCGTGGCCCCCAGCCCCGCAGCTTCAGCACCGCTGGCCAGTTTCAGCGCCGCCCCTAGCCCGAGCCGGTCGAGATTGGGCATATGAAGCGGCCCGCTGCGTCCCTCTTCGGCCTGCCCCGCCGCACAGGCCTGCGCGATATGCCCCAACGTATTGGCCCCCGTATCCGGCAGGGTGCCGTTAAAGAAATCCCCCGCATCCGGCGCACCGCCGATGCCCACGCTATCCATCACCACCAGAAACGCACGTGCCATCAGCCGATCCTTTCCAAAATCAATTCCGGTTCCGCCACCGGCGCATCGCCCAAGCTGATCGCGGCCAAGACCGCCTCTGCCGCCGCATCCGCCGCCTCGCTGCGCGCCGCATGGACCATCGCCAAAGGCTCCCCGCGCTTGACCCGCGCCCCAAGGCGCACCACTTCCGACAGCCCCACCGCCGGATCAATCTGATCCGCCTCGACCACACGACCGCCGCCAAGGCCCACCACCGCCATGCCAAGCGCCGCACTATCAATGGCGCTCACTACCCCGTCGCGTGGCGCTTTCACCGCGCAGATCACCGGCGCTTCGGGCAGGAACCGCTGCCAATCCTCGGCAAACCCCACCGGCGCGCCCATTCCGGCCAGCATCCGCGCAAAGCGCTCCAGCGCCCGCCCATCGCGCACAGCCGCCAAGATCGCCTCGGCCCCCGCCTGCGCATCTGGCGCCAACCCACCGCTGGCCAACAATCCGCCGCCGAGCTCCGCCGTAACCTCCAAAATCGGCCCTTCCGCCGCGCCGGTCAGCACCCGCATCACCTCGGCCACCTCCAGCGCATTGCCAAGGCTCGGCACCAGCGGTTGGTTCATGTCGCTGATCACCGCCTTGGTCGGACAGCCCGCCGACGTCGCCGTGCTGCTCAGCGCCTGCGCCAGCGCACGCGCCTCACCCATATCCTTCATAAATGCACCGGAGCCGACCTTCACATCCAGCACCAGCCCATCCAGCCCGGCGGCAAGCTTCTTTGACAGGATCGACGCCGTAATCAAATCCAGCGAATCCACCGTCGAAGTCACATCCCGCACCGCATAAAGCCGCTTGTCCGCCGGGGCGATGTCGCCGCTGGCGCTGACAATCGCACAGCCCGCCGCATCCACAACCGCCCGAAACTGCGCCTCTTCCAACTGCGTGGTCACGCCAGGGATCGCTTCGAGCTTATCCAGCGTGCCGCCCGTATGCCCCAAACCGCGGCCCGAGATCATCGGCACGTAAGCCCCACAAGCCGCCAGCGCAGGCGCCAGGATCAACGAAACGCAATCGCCCACACCGCCCGTGGAATGTTTATCCAGCACCGGCCCGCCAAGGTCCCACTGCAGCACCCGCCCCGAATCGCGCATCGCCAGCGTCAAGGCCACGCGCCCGGCATCGTCCAACCCATTCAAACAGATGCCCATCGCAAAGGCCCCGGCCTGCGCGTCGCTCACGCCGCCATCCGCCAGCGCCTGCGCCATCCAGGTCAGCGCCGCGCCGTCCAACGGCTGCCCATGCCGCAACCGCGCCAAAATATCCCGCGCGCTCATCGCTCAGCCTTTCATATGGGCCGCGCCAAAGGCCCCCGGCAGCAAATCACCCAAAGTCATCTGCTGCTCTTCGCCACCAACAGTCGCCATAACGACGGTCACATCACCGCCGCCGAATTCCGCTAGCTTCTGCCGACAGCCGCCACAAGGTGTCACCGGCAGATCGCTGCCCGCCACCACATAAACCTCGGCAATCTCACGCTCGCCCGCCGCCACCATCGCCGCAATCGCCCCCGCCTCGGCGCAGGTCCCCTGCGGATAGGCGATGTTCTCGACGTTACAGCCGCTAAACACCGCACCCGACGCCGTCCGGATCGCCGCACCAACCTTAAATTCCGAATAAGGCGCATGGGCGTTCTTACGCACCTTCACCGCCACATCGCGCAAATCACTCATTACGATCTCCCTTTTTGCCGCACTATAGAAAATCGCCCCACCCTATGCGATGCAAAACAACCTGTTGCTCTTTTTAGCCAGAAATATTCCCGGGGGAATCGCCCGCATGGGCGATGGGGGGTGGCCCCCACGCGCCTTTGACAAAAGGCGCTTTGCCCCGGCGCAAAAAATAGTTTAACGCTAAACCATTATTCGGGAGAAGCACTAACGATGACCGACGCCCCCAATTTACGCCAAGCCGCATTGGACTATCACGAGCGCCCCCGCCCCGGCAAACTTGAGGTCCGCGCCACCAAGCCGCTGGCCAATGGCCGCGATCTGGCCCGCGCCTACTCCCCCGGCGTGGCCGAGGCTTGCATCGAGATCCAAAAAGACCCCGACACCGCCGCCCGCTATACCTCGCGCGGCAATCTGGTCGCCGTGGTCACCAATGGCACGGCGGTGCTGGGCTTGGGCAACATCGGCGCGCTGGCCTCCAAACCGGTGATGGAGGGCAAGGCGGTTCTGTTCAAGAAATTCGCCAATATCGACTGTTTCGACATCGAGCTGGACCAAGCCGACCCCGAAAAACTGGCCGAGATCGTTTGCGCGATGGAGCCAAGCTTTGGCGCGATCAACCTCGAAGACATCAAGGCGCCGGACTGTTTTACCGTCGAACGCATCTGCCGCGAGCGGATGAACATACCGGTCTTCCACGACGACCAGCACGGCACCGCGATTGTCGTAGGTGCCGCCGCCAAGAACGCACTGCACGTCGCGGGCAAGAAGTTCGAAGACATTAAGATCGTCTCAACCGGCGGTGGCGCTGCGGGCATTGCCTGTCTTAATATGCTCCTGAAGCTCGGCGTGAAGCGCGAGAATGTCTGGCTCTGTGACATCAACGGTCTGGTCTATGAGGGCCGCACCGAGGACATGAACCCGATCAAAGCCGAATACGCGCAGAAATCCGATCTGCGCACGCTGGATGATGTGATCCACGACGCGGACATGTTCCTCGGCCTCTCCGGCCCCGGCGTTTTGAGCCCCGCGATGGTCGCGAAAATGACCAGCCGCCCGATCATTTTTGCGCTGGCGAACCCCACGCCCGAAATCCTGCCCGACTTGGCCCGCGAGGTCGCCCCCGATGCGATCATCGCCACAGGCCGCAGCGATTTTCCCAATCAGGTCAACAACGTCCTCTGCTTTCCGTTCATCTTCCGGGGCGCGCTCGACGTCGGCGCCACCACGATCAACGATGAGATGAAGATCGCCTGCATCGACGGCATCGCCGCCCTCGCCCGCGCCACCACCAGCGCCGAGGCAGCGGCGGCCTATCAAGGTGAGCAACTCACCTTCGGGGCCGATTACCTGATCCCCAAACCCTTCGATCCGCGCCTCATTGGCGTGGTTTCTTCCGCCGTGGCCAAGGCCGCGATGGAGACCGGGGTGGCGGCGCGGCCCATCGAAGACCTCGACGGCTACAAACGCCGCCTTGACGGGTCGGTTTTCAAATCCGCCCTCATCATGCGCCCCGTCTTTGAATCGGCCCGCACCTCGCCACGCCGTCTGGTCTTTGCCGAAGGCGAAGACGAGCGTGTGCTGCGCGCCGCCCAAGCGATCATTGAAGAAACGGTCGAGCGCCCCATCCTCATTGGCCGCCCCGAGGTCATCGAACGGCGCATAGAAAAGGCGGGACTTAACCTGCAACTGGGCCAGAACGTCGATCTGGTGAACCCCGAAAACGACCCGCGATACCGGGATTATTGGGAGACCTACCACAGCCTGATGTGCCGCCGGGGTGTCAGCCCCGACATCGCCCGCGCCGTGATGCGCACCAACACCACCGCCATCGGCGCGGTCATGGTGCACCGTGGCGAGGCGGACAGTCTGATCTGTGGCACTTTTGGCGAGTTCGGCTGGCATCTGAACTACGTCAACCAAGTGCTGGGCCGCGACGGGCTGCGCCCCCACGGCGCGCTGTCGATGATGATTCTCGAAGACGGGCCGCTTTTCATCGCCGACACGCAAGTGAACCTGCACCCCTCCCCCGAACAGATCGCCGAAATTGCAATCGGGGCCGCCCGCCATGTGCGGCGCTTCGGGATTGAGCCGAAGGTCGCGCTCTGTTCGCAAAGCCAGTTCGGCAATCAGGGCGAAGGCTCCGGCAAACGTCTGCGTGCCGCTTTGCAGATCCTCGACGCGGGCCAGCATGATTTCTGCTATGAGGGCGAGATGAACATCGACACCGCGCTCGACGCCGATCTGCGCGAGCGCCTGCTGCCCTGCAACCGGATGGAAGGGGCCGCCAATGTGCTGGTCTTTGCCCATGCCGACGCGGCTTCGGGCGTGCGGAACATTCTGAAAATGAAGGGCGGCGGGCTTGAGGTCGGCCCGATCCTGATGGGCATGGGCAACCGGGCGCATATCGTGTCGCCTTCGATCACCGCACGCGGGCTGCTCAACGTCGGCGCCATCGCGGGCACGCCCGTGGCGCATTACGGCTAAACGCAAAACGCCGCCCCCCGTTTTTTAGGGGGGCGGCGCTGCTCGGCCAAAGCCGGAATTACTTGCGCGGTGTGGCGGGCTTGATGTCCGCGACAGAGCTGGGTGCCTTGGAGGCAGGCTTTGCCGCCGCTTTGGCTTGTTTTTTCTTGTTGCCGATCTTGTCACCCATGGGTGAACCCTTTGCATATGAGGGGCGCGCGCATCATGCCGCGCCTGTCCTCATCATCGCAAAATCCCGGACCCAAACTGATCCATTTTCGACATTGATGTCGGAAACGACGCACCGCCCCGGTGGGCGGCGCAAAGCCGCTTAGAACCGCCAATTAAAGGCGCGGCTGACACCAATGCGCATGGTCCATTGATCCTCGGACCCGGCCTGCGTGATCGGGCTGGCGGCGGCGTCATTCAGCAGATGCTGATAGGCCACGGCCCCCTCGATGGCCCATGCTTCGTCCAGACGGTAGGTCGCTTCAACCTCAACGCCCGCGCCCAGCAGACCGCCCTCGGCTTCATAGGCAGCAAAGTTTGGCGTGGCCGTATCGACCCCGAAATAAGTGTCGGTATAGGTGTCGTTGCCAAGGCTGAAACGTGGGCCCGCGGTGATGGTCCAACGCTCATTCGGGCGGAAGATCACATCGGCACCAATGTCGCCTGTGACCCCCTCATGCCCGCCAAAACCGCGGCGGACCTTTCCGAAGACCTGCCAGTTCACCTCGCGGTAGATCACGCCAAAGCCCAGTTCAACGGCGGCGTCGATGTCCTCAAGCCCCGCCAGTTCCGGATTGTCCGACGCCGTACGCTCGCCCAGATAGCGGAACGCACCCGTAAAGCCGAAGCCCGTCTTGGGCGCGGCGCCGATGCCGTTGCCAATCTTGCGCCCGCCCCATTCCAGCGAGCCAAAGGTAAAGCCCAGATCAGGCGTGGCGCCATAGGTGCTGGCCCCCGGATAATCCGGCGCCGCCCCAACCCCGCCGCGCAGGGAAAAGTTGATTGACCGCTCCTGCGCCACGGCGGGCAATGCGGCGATGGCGGACAGACAGACGGCGAGAGGAAGGGCAAAACGCATGGGACAAGCTCCGGGTTGGCGGGTTTGTCGCTATCTAGCATGTTTAGGGCAAAGTAACAGGCATCTCTGCCCTTGCCGTTACGCCGCGCACGCGCCACTTTGTGCCACCGCGCCAGACTTGTGCCAGCCCAAGCCCGCGCGTACCGAAAAGCAGGAGGAGATCACCATGGGATACCGCGACACCTACGCGCGCTGGAAAAATGACCCGGAAGCCTATTGGCTGGAGCAGGCCGAAGCCATCGACTGGGACACCCCGCCGACACAGGCGCTCTTTGACCGGGGCAATGACCTCTATGAGTGGTACGCGGATGCCAGCGTCAACACCTGCTACAACGCCGTGGACCGCCATGTGGATCAGGGCAACGGCAAACGCGTGGCAATCATCCACGACAGCCCGATCACCGGCACGCAAACCCAGCTGACCTATGGCGAGCTTCAGGCCCATGTCGCCTCCCTCGCCGGCGCGCTCAAGGCGCAGGGGGTGGAGAAAGGCGACCGCGTCGTGATCTACATGCCGATGGTCCCCGAAGCGATTGAGGCGATGCTGGCATGCGCCCGGATCGGCGCGATTCACTCTGTTGTCTTTGGCGGTTTCGCGGCGAACGAACTGGCCGTGCGCATTGACGACTGCAAACCCAAGGCGATCATTGCCGCCTCCTGCGGGTTGGAGCCGGGCCGTGTGGTGGATTACAAACCGCTGCTCGACGGGGCCATCGAACAGGCCGAGCACAAACCCGAGACCTGTATCATCTTCCAACGCGGCCAAAAGCCCTGCGAATTGATCCGGGGCCGCGACATCGACTGGTACGCCGCCCAAGACGGCGTGCGCCCCGCGCCCTGCGTTCCGGTTGAGGGCAACCACCCGGCCTATATCCTCTATACCTCCGGCACCACCGGCGCGCCCAAAGGCGTGGTGCGCCCTACGGCGGGGCATCTGGTGGCCCTGAACTGGACGATGGAGAACATCTATAACGTCAAACCGGGCGAAGTCTTTTGGGCCGCCTCGGATGTGGGCTGGGTCGTGGGTCATAGCTACATCTGCTACGCGCCGCTGATTGCCGGGAACACCACCGTGGTGTTTGAGGGCAAGCCCGTCGGCACACCCGACGCAGGCACTTTCTGGCGGGTGATCGAAGAGCACAAGGTCGCCAGCTTTTTCACCGCCCCCACCGCGATCCGCGCCGTGAAACGCGAAGACCCCAAGGGCGAATTTATCAAGAAATACGACCTGTCGAGCCTCCGCGCGCTCTACCTCGCGGGTGAACGGGCCGACCCCGACACCGTCGAATGGGCGCAGGACATGCTGGGCAAACCGGTCTACGACCACTGGTGGCAGACCGAGACGGGCTATACCATCGTCGGCAACCCAGCAGGGCTGGAAGCGCTACCGGTCAAGGTCGGCTCCCCCACCGTGCCGATGCCGGGCTATGACGTGCAAATCCTCGATGAAAGCGGCCAACCCCAACCGCCGGGCGAATTGGGCGCGATTGCGATTAAACTGCCCCTCCCCCCCGGCACCCTGCCCGGCCTGTGGAACGCCGAAGAGCGCTTCCGCAAATCCTACCTCACCACCTTCCCCGGCTATTACGAGACCGGCGACGCGGGCATGATCGACGAAGACGGCTATGTCTGGATCATGGCGCGCACCGATGATGTGATCAACGTCGCGGGCCACCGCCTGTCGACCGGCGCGATGGAAGAAGTCCTCGCCGGGCACCCCGATGTGGCCGAATGCGCCGTGGTCGGGGTCAGCGATGAATTGAAAGGGCAATTGCCCGTGGGCTTTTTGTGCCTGACCAAAGGCGTGGACCGCCCCCATGACGAAATCGTCGCCGAGTGCGTCAAACGCATGCGCGAGCAGATCGGCCCCGTGGCGGCCTTTAAGCTTGCGGTGGTGGTGGACCGTCTGCCCAAAACCCGCTCCGGCAAAATCCTACGGGCGACGATGGTCAAGATTGCTGATGGGGCGGAGTTCAAACCGCCCGCGACGATCGACGATCCCGCCATTCTGGATGAAATCCGCGAGGCGCTCGGCACCATCGGCTACCCCAAAAGCTGAGCCTCCCCCATAAGCCGCGCTTGCCCCCAGCAGCGCGGCTTCTACCCTTACGGGCCAAGGTGTCGGCATCTGCGACGCCCCGGTCGCATTTTTTGAATTGCGCGCTGCGGCCAAAATATGCGAAGCGCCCCCGCAATGCACCATTCCCGGCGCAGACCATGACGACATGTTCGGCGGGCCATGCCCAGAAAGGTTTGACAGTGCAGACCCCTTATTACCTGATCGACAAGTCCCACCTGAAGGACAACCTCGAAAAGATCGCCCGCCTGCGCGCGCTTTCCGGTGCCCGCTGCCTGCTGGCGCTGAAATGTTTCGCTACATGGTCGGTGTTCGATTTCATGTCTGAGTATATGGACGGCTCGACCTCCTCCTCGCTTTACGAAGTGCGACTGGGAGCCGAAAAATTCCCCGGCGAGACCCACGCCTATTCCGTCGCCTATGCCGATCACGAGATCGCCGAAGTGCTGGGCCACGCCGACAAGATCATCTTCAACTCCATCGGCCAGCTCGACAAATTCGACGCGCAGTCCCAAGGCCACATTCGCGGCCTGCGCGTGAACCCCGGTGTCTCCACCTCGGACTTCGACCTCGCCGACCCTGCCCGCCCCTTCAGCCGTCTGGGCGAGCATGACCCGGCGGCCATCGACGCGGTTTCGGACCGGATCACCGGGCTGATGTTCCACAACAATTGCGAGAACGACAGTTTCGAGCGCTTCGACGAGATGCTCACCCTGATCGAAGACCGCTTTGGCGCGGTGCTCGACAAAATGCAGTGGATCAGCCTCGGCGGCGGCATCCATTTCACGGGCAAAGACTACCCGCTCGACCGCCTCGCCCTGCGTCTCAAATCCTTCGCCGAAGCCTTTGGCGTGCAGGTTTACCTTGAGCCGGGCGAAGCCGCGATCACCGGGGCCGCGACGCTTGAGGTCACCGTCTTGGACACGATGTTCAACGGCAAGAACCTCGCCATCGTGGACAGTTCCATCGAGGCACATATGCTCGATCTGCTGATCTACCGCGAACCGGCCAAGGTCGCGCCTGACACGGGCGAGCACGAATGGATGATCTGCGGCAAATCCTGCCTCGCGGGCGATATCTTCGGCGAGTTCCGCTTTGACGCGCCGCTAAAGGCGGGCGACCGGCTGTCCTTTCAGGACGCCGCTGGCTACACGATGGTCAAGAAAAACTGGTTCAACGGCGTCAAGATGCCCAGCATCGCGATCCGCGAGTTGGACGGAACCACCCGAATGGTGCGCGATTTCGACTATGACGATTTCGCCGCCGCCCTGTCGTGACATTGAGAGAGGTACCCTACATGAAACGCAATGTTCTTATCATCGGCGCGGGCGGCGTCGCACAGGTTGTGGCGCATAAATGCGCGCAGAATAACGATAAACTGGGCGATCTGCATATCGCCAGCCGCACGGTCTCTAAATGCGAGGCGATCATCGCCAGCGTGCATGAGAAGAACGCGATGAAACAGGACGGCGTGTTCAAGGCGCATGAAGTCGACGGCATGGACACCGCCGCCGTCGCCGCCCTGATCAATGAGACCGGCTGCCAGATCGTCATCAACGTGGGCTCCCCCTTCGTCAATATGACCGTGCTCGAAGCCTGCATCGACACCGGTGCCGCCTATATCGACACCGCGATCCACGAAGACCCCCGCAAAATTTGCGAGACCCCGCCGTGGTATGGCAACTACGAATGGAAGCGCCGCGAGGCCTGTGCCGAGGCGGGCGTGACCGCGATCTTGGGCGCTGGTTTCGATCCCGGCATGGTCAACGCATTCGCTCGGTTTGCAGTCGATGAGTTCATGGACGAGGTCAAATCCATCGACATCGTCGACATCAACGCGGGCGATCATGGCAAGTATTTCTCGACCAATTTCGACCCCGAGATCAACTTCCGCGAGTTCACCGGCACGGTCTACAGCTGGCAAGAAGGCGAGTGGAAAGAGAACAAGATGTTCGAGGTGGGCCGCGAATGGGATCTGCCCGTGGTCGGCAAGCAAAAGGCCTATATGTCGGGCCATGACGAGGTGCATTCGCTGGCCGCGAACTACCCCGAGGCCGATGTGCGCTTCTGGATGGGGTTCGGCGACCACTACATCAATGTCTTCACCGTTTTGCAGAACCTCGGCCTGTTGTCCGAGCAGCCGGTAACCACCGCCGAAGGGTTGGAAGTCGTGCCGCTGAAAGTGGTGAAAGCCGTGCTGCCCGATCCGTCCAGCCTTGCGCCGAACTACACCGGCAAGACCTGCATCGGCGATTTGGTGAAAGGCGTTAAGGACGGCGAAGAGGTTGAGGTCTTTGTCTACAACGTCGCAGACCATAAGGACGCCTATAACGAGGTCGGCTCGCAGGGCATTTCCTACACCGCAGGCGTGCCGCCCGTGGCCTTCGCGATGCTGATCGCCGATGGCGCTTATGACACCGGCACGATGGTTAATGTCGAAGAGCTGGACCCCAAGCCGCTGTTCACCCTGCTGGATGACATCGGCCTGCCGACCCGCGTGAAGGACGACAAGGGCGACCGCGAGTGGCATAAGGCTTAAGGCTACCGACACACAAAAGGCGCCCGTTCTGGGCGCCTTTTTCTATACTCGATGGCCGCGCGGTTTAGTATTTCGCGGCGAAGTCATCCACTTGGCGCTCGGCCTCATCCTTGGCCACGCCATAGCGTTCCTGAACCTTGCCAACCAGTTGTTCCCGGTTGCCGCGGGTCTCTGTGATTTCGTCGTCCGTCAGATCACCCCATTGCGCCTTCGCCGCGCCGGTCATCTGTTTCCAATTGCCTTCGATACGATCCCAATTCATTGCAGGTCTCCTTTTCTTTGGCTGTGAAATGCGGAAAAGCCGCTTTCATGAGGCAAACGCGGAAGGGGAGTCTGCGGTTCCTACCTAGAGTAGAAGCAGCGGAAAGGTGCTTGTCACGCGCCAGCCACATGATGTTCCGCCCGGCCGCAGGCCGGGCAGCGCCGACCCGCCCCCCCTGGGGCGGCGCTTCGCTTTGCCCCGCGGCTCGGCGCTGCCCTTACCGCAAATAACTGCCCTAGTTAAACTGCTCCGAGATCAACCGCTCTTCCAACCCATGCCCCGGATCAAACAAAATCCGATGCGAAATCGTCGGGTCTGACCGTATCTCTACCGTCGCCACATTCCGGTGCGACTTGCCATCCGCATCCGCCATCACCGGGCGCTTGTCCGCCTCCAACACATCAAACCGCACCGTAGCGCTCTTGGGCAGCAACGCCCCCCGCCAGCGCCGAGGCCGGAACGCCGCCACCGGAGTCAGCGCCAGAACATCCGCACCAATCGGCAGGATCGGCCCATGCGCGGAATAATTATAGGCCGTAGACCCTGCAGGCGTCGCCACCAGCGCTCCGTCACAGACCAGTTCCTCCATCCGCTGGCGTCCATCCACGGTGATCCGCAGCTTCGCCGCCTGCGGCCCAGCGCGCAGCAAGGACACTTCGTTGATCGCCAGCGCCGTAGCCTTGCTGCCGTCAATGTGCGTGGCCTGCATTACCAGCGGATTGATCACCGCCTCTTCTGCCGCCGCCAGACGCTCCTGCAACGAGTCCTCGTGATATTCATTCATCAAGAACCCAATGGTCCCCCGGTTCATCCCATAGACCGGCACGTCCAACTCTTGCGTGCTGTGCAGCGTGTGCAGCATGAAGCCATCGCCACCCAGCGCCACGATCACATCCGCATGCTCAGGCGCCACATCTCCATAGCGCCCGATCAAAGCGGCCCGCGCGGTCTGGGCGACGCTGGCGCTGCTGGCAACAAAGGCGATTTTCTGCGACATGGCGGGCGATCTATCCGGGAGCAAAGTTTCCGATGGTCGGCGTTTGGGGCCAAAACAATCACATTATTCCGCACACCACCAGCGTTGACGCACATATCTTCCACATGGTCGGTTTACGGCCTTCACCTTTTGCAATGTTTCCGATAGGCAACGCGCGCAACCTGCCCCCAATGAGGAACACCAGATGTCCGATTTCTTCACCAGATCCCTTGCTGATTCCGACCCCGCCATCGCCGCCTCCATTCGCGATGAACTGGGCCGCCAGCGCGACGAGATCGAATTGATCGCGAGCGAAAACATCGTCTCCACTGCCGTGCTCGAAGCACAGGGCAGCATCATGACCAACAAATACGCCGAAGGCTATCCGGGCCGTCGGTACTATGGCGGTTGCGAACATGTCGACGTGGCCGAAAACCTCGCGATTGAGCGCGCCTGCAAGCTCTTTGACTGCCAGTTCGCCAACGTGCAGCCGAACTCCGGAAGCCAAGCGAACCAAGGTGTCTTCACCGCCCTGCTGCAACCCGGCGACACCATTCTAGGCATGAGCCTTGATGCCGGGGGCCACCTGACCCACGGGGCCAAGCCGAACCAATCCGGCAAATGGTTCAACGCGGTGCAATACGGCGTGCGCAAGCAAGACAACCTGCTGGACTACGACCAAGTCGCCGAACTGGCCGCTGAGCATCAGCCCAAAATGATCATCGCCGGTGGCTCCGCTATCCCGCGTCAGATCGACTTTGCCAAAATGCGCGAGATTGCCGACAGCGTCGGGGCCTATCTTCTCGTCGACATGGCCCATTTCGCGGGCCTCGTGGCCGCAGGCGAGCACCCCTCGCCCTTCCCCCACGCCCATGTCGCCACCACCACGACCCACAAGACCCTGCGCGGCCCGCGTGGTGGCATGATCCTGACCAACGACGAGGCGATCTCGAAAAAGATCAACTCCGCGATCTTCCCCGGCATTCAGGGCGGCCCCTTGATGCACGTCATCGCCGCCAAGGCCGTGGCCTTTGGCGAGGCGCTGGACCCGTCGTTCAAGGACTACGCCAAACAGGTCATCGCAAACGCCCAAGCCCTGTCGGACCAGTTGATCAAAGGTGGTCTGGACACCGTGACCCACGGCACCGACACCCATGTGGTGCTGGTCGATCTGCGGCCCAAAGGCGTCAAAGGCAACGACACGGAAAAGGCGCTGGGCCGGGCGCATATCACCTGCAACAAGAACGGCGTGCCGTTTGATCCCGAAAAGCCGATGGTGACGAGCGGAATCCGTTTGGGCTCGCCTGCTGGCACGACACGTGGTTTTGGCGAGGCCGAGTTCCGCCAGATCGCGGATTGGATCATCGAAGTAGTTGATGGTCTGGCCGCCAATGGCGCTGAGGGGAATGCTGAGGTCGAGGCCAAGGTCGCGGCTGAGGTTGAGGCGCTCTGCGCACGTTTCCCGATGTACCCGAAGCTGTAAAGCCGAACCGAGGCGATGCCCAGCGCTTAGGGCATCGCCCTCCCTGGTGGGCGTTCCGATGCCCGCTGGCTGCCACTTCAGCCCCTTATACGCCGACGGCACAGATTGCTGAAACGCTGCAAAATCGCCCTCCGGGGGGAGGGAGGGCGATGCCCGGTGTGCCACCGGGCGATACCCCCCAGCCCGGAATCAAGGCGCCCCGCGCCGCCGGGCAGCGCCCGACCGCCCCATGGGCGGGCGCTTTAGCGACCAAGCACCCCCTCGCGACCACACATCAAACCTGACAGATAAAGTGGCAGCCATACCTGATCCGATGCCCACCCGCGGTCTGGCGCCGCCCTCTGATGCAAGACGACCCCCCTTGCCGATCCCCCACCACCGGGCCACATTCTCCCCCAAAGGAGAACCCATATGATCGTCCATCCCGCAAACAGCCGCCCCGCCGAGCCCGGCCCCGAAGACTACTTCACCGGCGACGTGCAGATGACCCCCGTGATCTCCGCCCCCGCCCCGGCGCGGCTGCGCGGCGTCAGCGTCACCTTCCAGCCCGGCGCCCGCACCGCGTGGCACGTCCACCCCTTGGGTCAAACGCTCATCGTCACCCAAGGCACAGGCCGCGCCCAGACCGAAGGCGGCCCGGTGCAAACGCTTAACGAAGGCGATGTCGTCTGGTTTGATGCGGGCGAAAAACACTGGCACGGCGCCGCACCCGACAGCACAATGACCCACATCGCCCTGCAAGAAGCGCAGGTCGGCGAAGCGGTCGAATGGTTGGAAAAAGTCTCGGACGAAGATTACGACCCGGTCTAAGCCTAAGGCAATCAGCGCGACTCAGACGTAGCCGCGCCACCACAACCAAAGCACAAAGCCCGTGATAACCACGATCAGGTTGAACGACACCGTCGCGGCAATGTCCAACAACCGGCCGCGGCGGCGATAGCCGACGTCCACACTCCGCAAAAACGCGCTCACTCGGTCAAAGGCATCCCACACGGGCAAAGCCTCCAACTGGCGGGCGATATGAGGGTTGCCCACCACCCGCTCAGTCCGGCTTAGCATAGCGCCATCGGCCCGCAGCTTGCGCGGCAAGGAACGCCCGGCGCGGCCAAAGGCCTGACGCAGGTCATGCCCTTTGACACCCAGCTTTTCCTTGAACAAAGGGCGCAGCGCTTCGGCGCGGGCAAAGAATTCATCAGCATCGATCATGGCGCGCATCTAATCGCTCTGGCCCCCGGCCTGCAATGGCCGTAATTTAAGCCCATGCTAAATTATACCGAATATGGCGAAACCGCCGCGACACAGATCCCGCCCCTGCTGATCGTCCACGGGCTTTACGGCTCTGGCCGCAATTGGGGGGTGATCGCCAAACGGCTCTCAAACACCCGCCGCACCGTGACCGTCGACATGCGCAACCACGGCAACAGCCCGCATCATGACAGCCACAGCTATGCCGACCTTGCCCAAGACCTTGCCGAAGTGATTGACCATATCGGCGGCCCGGTGGACATCTGCGGCCACTCCATGGGCGGCAAGGCGGTGATGATGCTCGCCCTTACCCGCCCAGACCTGCTGCGCCGCGTCGTGGTCGCCGACATCGCCCCCGTCGCCTACGGCCATACTCAGCAGATGTTCATCGACGCCATGCGCGACGTCGACTTGGCCCGCGTCGAGCGCCGCTCGGACGCCGAGGCCCAACTGGCCGAAGCCGGGGTCGAGCGCGCCCTGCAAAGCTTTTTCACCCAATCGCTCGACATTCCCGGCAAACGCTGGCGGCTTAACCTCGACGCATTAGAAGCCGAAATGCAGCAGATCATCGGATGGCCCGACGACATCTCCGGCCAGTTCAACGGCCCAACACTCTTTCTCTCTGGCGGGGCATCAGACTATGTCACCCGCGATCACCGCGCCCCGATCAAAGAGCTGTTCCCCCAAGCCCGTTTCGCGAAAATCCCCGACGCGGGCCACTGGCTCCACGCCGAAAAGCCCCGCGAATTCGAAGCCGCCCTGCGCGTCTTTCTTGACGCTGACCTGCCGCAAGACCCTGCCTGAATTGACGAAAACACGTTTTTCGCGTAGTCTACAGGCGTATAATGGGGGCATCGCAACCGCATTGGCCCCTCACGGCAGCACATGGGGGAGAACATGTGGAAGGGACTGCTTGACCAACTTCTGAACGGCATGATGGTACGCGACCGCCTGTTGGTGCGCTTCCCCGATGGGGACAGTCGCCACTACGGCCCCGACATTGGCGAAACAGTGCAAATCGCCATCAACGATCCCGCCACCGTCCGCGCCCTTTGCCTGAACCCCGAACTGGCTTTGGGTGAAGCCTTCATGGACGGGTCCCTCGTCCTGATCGACACCCGCCTCGACGACCTCTTGCGCGTCCTGCTGCGCAACCGCAGCGCAGGTGACATGCCCGCGTGGGTCGTGTCCTCAGATCGGTTCCGCTACCACCTGCGCCGGATCATCCAGCGCAATTCGCCGATCCGCGCCCGTGCCAATGTGGCGCATCACTATGACCTGTCAGATGAACTTTACCGCCTCTTTCTCGATACAGATATGCAGTACTCCTGCGCCTATTTCACCGATCCGAAAATGTCGCTCGAAGCCGCTCAAGACGCCAAGAAAGCCCATATCGCCGCCAAGCTTTGCCTAAAGCCCGGCCAACATGTGCTCGACATCGGCTGCGGCTGGGGCGGGCTGGCGCTGACACTGGCGCGCGACCACGATGTGCGCGTCACCGGCATCACGCTGTCGGAAAACCAACTGCGCACCGCCCGCACCCGCGCCGAGGCCTTGGGCCTGTCCGACCAAGTGCAATTCTTCCTCGAAGACTACCGCGACACCCAAGGCATCTTTGACCGTATCGTCAGCGTCGGCATGCTGGAGCACGTCGGCCTGCCGAACTTCGACACCTATTTCGCGCGGGTGCATGACCTGCTGACCCCTGACGGCATCGCACTGATCCACAGCATCGGCCGCAGCGCCCCGCCAATGGCGCATAGCGCATGGCTCAACAAATACATCTTTCCGGGCGGCTATGTCCCCTCGCTCTCGGAAATCGCCGGCCCCATGGAACGTGCTGGCCTATGGCAAAGCGACATCGAAATCTGGCGGCTGCACTATGCCCAGACCCTGCGCCACTGGCGCAAACGGTTTGAGGCCAATGCCGACCAGCTGCGCGAGATGTATGACGACCGTTTCATCGCCATGTTCCGCTACTACTTCGCCATCTGCATCGCCGCTTTCGAGCATCAGGCCCAAGCCGTCTATCAATTCCAACTGGCCCGCAAACGCGATTCGGTGCCGCTGACCCGCGATTACCTCTACCGCCGCCCCACGCGGCTGGCCAAACAGGTCGCAGCCGCTGATTGAGCAGCCCGCCCCCAATTTACCGCCCCGCATGGCCATTCCCCCCTTGCAGCCCCCGCCGCCATCCCTATAAGGCAGGACAATTTGCAAATTTAGGGGGCCGCCATGCCAAAACGTACC
>Ga0209345_10001392_pt1 | contig 29042 bp, 38 predicted proteins | sample Cruoilmetagenom7_FD_187294 | JGI IMG/M metagenome (GOLD analysis project Ga0209345, IMG submission 187294) | Oil polluted marine microbial communities from Coal Oil Point, Santa Barbara, California, USA - Sample 7 (SPAdes) (version 2) | ecosystem: Environmental > Aquatic > Marine > Oil seeps ...
ATAATGATGAGGCATTTTTTGATAAAGCACAAGCCTTGCATGGGATATATCATTACTGTATGGAATTCAGATAACAAATCGTTAGGAGGCTTAATATGAAATCGAACACACAAACAACATATATTTTATTAGAACGTGGTGTTGAAGACCGTGCATTGTGGAAAGAATTGGATAAAATTAGTGCGGCGTTGGAGGTTAAATCCTACCGGGACTTTATAAAAAACTTCCCGTTACTTTGGGAGCTTAAAAGCAACCTGAAAATAGAGCTTGATGAACATAACGAAAACTAAGGGTGGTAAGTTTTCCGTCTATCCACACTGTTATGAGGTCAAGTATGAAATGGATTCCGACAAAAGAAAGACTGCCTGCGTTCGGGTTGCCAGTGCTTGTCTATTGCCGAATATATGGAAGGTACATAGGGTCTTATAACAGACTTGATGAAAAGTGTAACGCTGGGAACTGGTACGATGGGGAAAGACTTGGGGTTTTGCCTCCCACGCATTGGATGCACTTGCCACCAGCGCCTCATAACAAGCAAATGAACTCTGACTAAAAACAAACAGCCGTTTTTAGCAGGTTATTAGGACGTTATAAATCATGGGAGATCGTGAATGGATTGGATAGATAAAATAAAAAGAGAACGAGAAGAAGGAGGATAAATGGCGTACAATGACATCAAGGCAGTTAAAAGAACTTTAGTTGTTGGCGGTGATTATATACCATGTGAAGAAGCAGAAGCAACACATTGGCTTATAGAGATTGGATTTGATGGGAACAGAGGGGTTCTTGTTTTGCCATCTCGCAGAACTGCCGATGCTTGCCTAAAACATTTTGTTTCTCCATACGAAAGTGGAAAAATATAACCAGCAAAGGAGGTTTTAATGTTTTCACAAGATGTAAAAAATATGATAACCGAAAAAGTCCAAAAACCGTTTGCAACTTTTTTTGACGTTGTATTAATAGGGTCTGTTTTTTGTTTAGTATTTAATTTTAATAGCGTCTTGCCTTTTTCATTATTAGTATTTTCTTCACAATATTGGAAAAAATAGTTTACAGTAAGTCATTTCACATTAGGAGGGTTTTATGGATAAAAAACAGTTTAGCGAGTTAATGGAAAAATTGGAAGAGATACATTGTGGTATTATTAATGTTGAGGAGGGTGATATCCCATATGTAGGGGGTAACACCTTATGTAAAGAGGATGATAGAATAAATCAAATACGAATAGCCTTTTTCCACCAACTTGATATAAAAACCGGATGGGGCAGAAACGAAATAAAGGTTATTTTTGATAAAGCTGTAAAAGGTGATTTGGTCCATTGTTTGGAATGCGGGAATAGGTTAGAATTTGTTAAACCGGGAAAATATCAGTGCAATTATTGTAGTAATAATGAATTGGTTTGGTAAAGGAAATAAACATGGATATAGTGTGTAATAAAGAAAACAATATGGTAGAAAGTTTTAGATGGATTGGCAGGGATGGTAATTCGTACGACCCAAAGGAAATGGAAACCAGGCACATATTTTTTTCTTTACGGATGATATGGAATCATACTGCCCCAAAGGAATACAAAATTGAGCCTTATATTAGGTATAAACTTGGTCCCAGATTTACTATTCAATATATTACCACAGCTATTAGATCTTTATTAACAGAGCTGCAAACAAGAAGCGACTTAACTCCGTATTTTAAAAAATGTATAGTAATAATGTGCAAACAACAAAAAAGGGTAGAGTAATAGGAGGACTCGATGTCCGAAACACCATCAAACAGGAGAAGAAAAGGTCGAAACGCTTTTGAATTAAATGTAGACCCAATGGATCTACAACCGTACAAAAAAGGATCTTGGGCGTATGAATATCATTTACAGGATTGGCTTGATGGTTGGGATGAAGCCTGGCAAGATGAAAAAGCCCAACAAAGGGATGAAAATATGGATATTGAAAAAGTAAAATGGTTAGCAAAGAAAGCACACCAAAAAAGAGAGTTTTTCCGAATTTTAGGTATGGCAAATACGGAAACCGATATGAATAAACGAGAAAAACAAATGATTGAATATGAAGTGGCAAGAGCAGAAATGTATAAGGCAGATTCAGAACTATTAGCCGAACAACAGGCATAACTTAACAACTTAATCATGTAGGGGAATAAAATTGGAAATAATAATTGAAGACACAAAATGGCCTAATACAATCTGGGATGACGATGGGGAGGATAGGAAAGAGGGACTTCATTTGGGGGAAGTAATCAAGTCCCTCATGGAATACTCCGGTCTTGCTTATAAGGGTAAAGGGTTTACCGATATGGAATTGACAGCAGAAATTGGACTACTATGGGAACGGGTACTTAGTAAGGTTATGGCAGAGAAATATGCCATGCGTCCTCCTCAAATTCAATCTGATGGGATATGGATGTCCCTTGACGGTATAGGTCCTGATCCCCTAGATGAAGTACCTCTTGTTGTTGAAGAATACAAAGCAGCATGGAAATCAACAAAACAATCCCCAGTGGATAATTTTTATTACATGTGTCAGGTTAAATCCTACTGTAGGGCAATTGGAACCAATGTTGCAATTATGCGAATATTTCATATCATGGGGGACTATAAAGGATCAGGACCAATATACCGTATTGCCCGTTTAGTTTTTACTGATTGGGAACTTGATAAAAATTGGGAGATGATATTAAGGGAAAAGAAAAGAATGGGGCTGTAACAACACAACACTTACTACTAAGGATTAATCATGTTACTACCAAAGACATTGAAGATGGGTGTTCATACTTTCAAAATAATATATCCCTATGTATTCGACAACAGTACTATAACAGGGTTATGTTGTTTAGAAACTAAAGAAATTAAAATAAAACGAGTAACACAAACAGGGGAAGTACAGTCGGAGACAAACCGGCTTACCTGCTTTTTCCACGAAATCATTCATGTTATAGACGACTTATATTGTATGGGTCTAATAGGCAAGGAATGTGTTAAGGAAGATTTAATAGATGCATTATCAGAAGGAGTAGTCCAAGTACTAAAAGAAAATCCACAACTATTGGATGTACTAAAACAGTAATACCAAAGGAGGATTAATTGAACAATAGATTAAAAAAACAAGGTTTTATTTCGGCCAAAGATAGAGATGTTATAGAACGAATTATTATGTCTATTGATGGTCTTGAGAAGCAGGGGAAAACTCATTTTGCCCTCACTGCTCCAGGACCTATTGCCATGTTTTCAACCGATATTGGTGAAGAGGGGGTAGTTTCCAAATTTGAAGACAAGGACATATGGATTATGTCTATTGACAAAGTAGGTGAGGATTCTGCTGAGGAAGCACCCAAAGAATACGCCCGTTTTCATAAGGCTTACACCTCAATGCTCAGAGGGGATGATGTTCGGACTATTATTTTGGACACGGCTACTGAGATCTGGGAAATTCTACGAATGGCTCGTTTTGGTCGGCTTACCCAGGTTATGCCATATCAGTATGGTCCAGTAAATGCAGAATACCGTGCCCTAATTCGTGGGGCATACAATTACAATAAGAATCTAATCCTACTTCATAAGATGAAACCAAAATATGTTAACGATAAGCGAACCAGTGAGTATGAACGGGCAGGGTTTAGTGATACTGGATTTCTTGTTCAAGTAAACACCCAAATTTACCGCTACTCTCCAGAGGATGGGGGGGAATTTGTACTTTATGTTAAGGATTGTAGGCAGGAAGCAAGTTTAGCAGGAGAAGAATTTGTAGGATCGATGTGTAATTTCCCATTTCTTGCCTCTATGATTTTACCAAATATAAGTTATGAAAATTGGGAATAGGGAGGAGTTGATATGAACCCAAATCCAAAAGAAACTATTTTGTTATCCATGGGGGATGAACTTCGAGTTTACGAAGATTCAATTATGATAGGACCAGTAGATGTATCCTTTGGTCGACCAATAAAACAAATTGATGTAGAAAATATTATAACAGTTTATACTATTGGAATGGCGGCAAGGAGTAGAATGATCAATGCTATCTGGTCTACTTTTATGGATTCGATTAATGATGTGAAAATAATGGGCTACACCGATAAGGGGGGATATGATCCTTGTAGATAGTAGAACCGGAAGCGTGGAAATTGCTCCTCTTCTACAGAAACCCATAATTTGTTCCCTTGAGTACGCTGATTTTGCTTTTTCTGGTAATGGTCCTTCTGGTCCAGTTAACGTTGGGGTGGAACGTAAATCATTACACGATTTTCTTCAGTCAATGACTACAGGACGCTTATCGGGGCATCAAATTATTGGTTTAACCCAACAGTATGATTGGGTTTACCTGTTAGTAGAGGGGATATGGAGACCAGACAGAGAAACTGGGATTCTACAACATATTAATCGTCGTGGCAAGTGGGCAGCTCTTTCCCAAGGAAGTCGTAGATTCATGGCACGAGACATTTATAATTTTGTTAATACATTGCAGATAATGTGCGGAGTTATTACTGTAACAACCAGTAATCAATGGGAAACTGCAATGTGGTTGGGAGCATGCCATGGCTGGTGGAATAAGGAATGGGTAAAACATAAATCACACCTACAATTTCAGAAGCCAGTAATTCATGCCCACTTGTCCAAACCATCACTGGTTACCAAAATGGCATCGCAACTTACTGGAATCGGTTGGGATAAGGCAGGGAAAATAGGAAATAGATTTGGAACTCCGGCGGAACTAATGGAGGCAACGGAAGACGAGTTAATGGAAATTGAAGGAATAGGGTGTAAACTAGCAGAACAAATTGTGGAGGAGATCAATGGATAATGTTGAACTACAATCCTTAATAGATGAATTAGACGAATTATCTGCCTGGTTATGGATGGGTTGGGATAGCGAAAAGGGTAGTGATAACAGATCTAATACAGCCGTAAGATTGGATAATATAATCAACAAATATAGACCTGAGGGAATGTTGGGGGATTAAATGAAAATAGGAACTAAATCCTTGCTATTCGGATATCATCAAATTTTCATCCACCCACTGTTTACTTTTATTGGATGGGTAAAACTGTATGGATGGAGGAGCATAAATATCCCCATTCTACTTGCTATTTTTTTTCATGATTGGGGATACCTAGGGTGCAAAGAAATGGATGGACCTGATGGATTATTCCATCCGTTTGCTGTAACCACTATATTTGGGTACCCACTTCCTGCAGAGTCAGTAACGGAAATTCGTTGGCACTCCAGACACTTATCGGCAAAATATGGTAAAACCCCAAGTCGGTTATGTTGGGCAGATAAGCTGGGGCTTGTTATCATGCCCTCTTTATTGTGGGCATTACTTGCCTACATCACTGACGAAGGTTGGGACTACATGGATAACAAACACGGGAATGATTATGTAACAGCGGAGGAAAAAACCCTAACTGGACTGATCCGATTCAGCAGGAAATTTCAAATTTCAATTAGAAAGGAAATCCCATGACGCACAACGCACAAGAACACACACGCACTCGAAAGTCAACACCCAGAAAAAAAGCGATGAGTTGCGAGCTATGCCCAGCTCTCACCAAGTCTCGAAAGCAAATAGTTCGGGGAGAAATTCATAGTCTATCCCCCACTGATCAACCAAGGGTAATGGTAATTGCCGAAGCTCCAGGTAAGGAAGAGGACAAATCCGGCCATCCTCTTACAGGAATTAGTGGACAGGAAGCACGACATCATCTTAATATTAATGGTATTAGTCGCTTGGGCGTTTGGATGGACAATATAACCCATTGTCACCCTGAGGGTAATAGGGACCCAACAGTGGAGGAAATCAATAATTGCACTGAGACTAACTTAATCCCTACAATTCTTCGATTTCAGCCGGAATGGATTATTACCATGGGAAGACTGAGTACTCGTTTTTTCCTTGGTAACGTAAATCTGGAGATGGTCCACGGCATCCCTAGGACTATTAATTTCTATGGGATTGATCTGGTTGTGATACCAACCTATCACCCTGCAGCCGGACTCCATTCACCAGAATTACAGATCCTGTTCCAAGCTGACATGAGAATTGCGGGTAATGTGATTAAGGGGGAAATTCCATCCAATCCCCCCGAAGATGAATGGGAAGACAATGAAAAATATACCCAAACCGATGAATACTTCAATATGAAATCGTCAATGGTAGCAATCGATACAGAATGGGCAAGGGAAAAACCTTACTGTCTTAGCCTCTCCGTAACCCCAGGAGAGGCACACGTTGTCATGGACGGCCAAACGCCTGCCTTGTCCGCCCTGAATGCCACCGTGAATTACAGGGACACTATCGCTATTGTCCACAACGCTCTTTACGATCTGCCCGTTCTTTCCGCAATGGGCATCCATCCCCAGAAAGTAGCCGATACTATGGTTATGGCCTATCTTCTACAGGATGAACCGCAGGGGTTAAAACCTCTTGCATTTCGACACTGCGGAATGGAGATGGACTCCTACCAGGATATGGTGGGGGAAACTACCAGGGAAAAAACAATTGCCTATTTGGAAAAGGTGATGGAAATGGAATGGCCTAACCCCTCCCCTGTTCTTGAGTGGAAAAAGGGAGAACCTCATGTCCGACAACCGCAGAATATTAAGAGGAAAGTGGGGAGGGTGTTGTCCAGTATTGAGAATGGCAAGGATATAGATCCATATAGCAGTTGGAAAAAAATGGATGGAAGAGAACATGTGGAAGATGTGCTTGGGGTGTTACTTGAGGCAGATTTGTCGGATATACCCAATGCTAAGGCAGTGTACTATTCCGCACGGGATGCCGATGCCACTATTCGTATATTTCCTGTGCTGTGGAAACGGATTTGTAGTTTGGGATTAGAAGATACTTTTTGGCGTGACATGGCCGCTCTACCTATGGTAATTGATATGATGGCTAATGGTATGCCAGTTTCCATTCCTGCATTCCAATCCCTAAGTGATTATTTTCAGAGTAAAATGGACTTAATCCAGAGAAAAATGCAAATAACAATTGGGCATCTTTTGGAGGGAAAAGCGGTAAATCCAGCATCTTACCCACAGATGTCAACGTTAATATATGATAAGTTAGAACTTCACCTTAAGGGAGGAAAGTTTAAGTCCAAAAAAGGGGCAGTGAATAAATCCACAGCAGGGGATATTCTCAAGCGGTATATTCATCTTCATCCCTCAGTCCAGGATATAATGGATTGGCGAGAGTATCAAAAATTAAAGACAAGCTATGCAGATGCAATTCCACGTTTGGTTTCCCCTGATGGACGAATTAGGACTACACTGAGAATAACCAGAGTTGCTACTGGAAGATTAAGTTCCAGCAAGCCCAACTTGATGGCACAACCAACCCGTTCATCTGAGGGAAGGAAAGTACGGGATTGTTATGTTGCTGAGGAAGGTAATGTTTTACTGAGTGGAGACTACAGTCAGGTGGAAATGCGTGTTGCAGCCAATGACTCAAGGGATGAAACAATGATAGAAATCTTCTGGAGAGGAGAAGATATTCATGCCATAACAGCAAGTAGAATGTTTGGGGTTCCCATTTCCCAACTTGACGAAATGAAACATCGGTATCCAGCAAAAAGGGTTGGGTTTGGTATCCTAAACCTGATTACGGCAGAAGGTCTACAACGGGAACTTACTGTTGGGGGGGCAGAAGGGTGGTCCATCTCCGACTGTGAAGAAATGATTAAGTCTTGGTTTTCCATATATCAGGGGATTGCGGCCTATATGAAGGCAAATGGGGAACAAGCTAAGCGTTACGGTTATATACGGGATATGTGGGGTCGCATTCGGTATATTCCAGGGATAAGATCAGTTAACCGTTGGGCTAGAATAGAAGCGGAAAGACAAGCTGGTAATGCCCCAATTCAATCAGGTGCTCAGGGAATAATAAAAGATGCAATGGGGCGACTAGTCCCAGTATATAGAGAGCTAAATAAAATAGGAACAGTGAAACCGCTTATACAGATACATGATGATATAATATGGGAAATAGACAAAAATATTCTCCTCCTTGCGGCAGAACAAATTAAAAAGGAAATGGAAATTATAGTACACCCAGATTTCGTAGTCCCTTTACCGGTTGATCTTAAGTGCGGTAAAAAATGGGGATCAATGAAGAAATTGAGGGTATAGGCATTTCCATCCTCATCTAACTATCCTTTCTCCCGACTGCTATCCCAAAAAGTCCTGATATGATACTTATAATAATTTCTTTTGATCCCACATCAGGCAAGGCTATCATTGATATAATTCCCAGGATTAAAGTTGCAATAATTACCAAGTCTTTGTCGTCATAATCTGATGGTTTCATTATTTCTCCTTATGGGAGGAAGGTGGGGGGGAAAAAATACTATTACCAACACATTCCCCATCTCCATTTATAATTGTCCATTTCTCAAACCTCCATCTTCGGGTTAGGATAACTTCCACCCCCTTTTCGTGTTTCACTATTATCCATGACAGGTTGTAATCAGTGATTTTACCCTCTACTCCCCTGACCCTAACCTTAACCCCTATATTAAGCCGCTCGTCTAATCTAAGTTGGATATAAGCAGCAACAGATTCAATGAAGCCCTTAATCACCAAAATAGCAACACCAATCCCTATAAGCTTTAGTAATATCCAAAAAGCCTCAGATCCTATTTGGTTTATTATGTTTAATAGTTGTTTTTCTATCAACTTTCCCTCCATCTAACTACCAACATAAATTTTATACCAAATTGTTCCATCGAAACCAAATATTCCCCGTTGATTTTGCAGTATAGCCTGATTTAATACTGCCTGATCAAAGTCAATTTGTTCTGCCGCATCGGCAGTGTTGATTACTGTTATAATACATGGTGTAGGCCAGTCGCCAGCCGGGTTAAAGTCTCTGCCGTTTGCTTGCGGATCAACAAAATGGATAAATCCGCTCCCAATATAAAAGTTTGTCGTTGCACTTGCTAATGCCCAAGTTTTCCCAACAGGTAACACTTTAGCTGTAAAGTTATTGCCAACTAGATCATAATAACTTGAATTTGCTAGCCCACTACAGTTGACATTATTGTTAATATATCTATTATTAGCGCAGGTTGTAGCTGAGTCTGACTCTCTGAAGACTGTATTTGTTACACCCCCTACTTCGTCTACAATTTCGTTTAGTGCAAAAGTAGAATCGTTTATGTCGGTTAAATCAAAAGCTCTTGTGGCAATGTCGATTAAAGTGTTATTGCTTGCTTTAGAGTTTTTAAGGTATGTCATTACAATTCCGTCAACACCGCTTTCCCTAATCGTGTTGTCCAAAATGCTGACGTTTTCACCTTCTGCATGAGAGAGAGCAATTATTGCACCATCTCCACCATCCTGGCAGGCATCAGTTATAGTATTGTGTATAATTTTAATATCATTTAGGACTTCTCCTGCTGCATTCGTGATAGCTTCTATACCAACATTGCTTGATGTACCTGAAAAATTAATTTGGTTAGTACTGGCATCACATTTTTCTAAATCACCACTTGTGTGTACATTTAGGGTTATTCCTTTTGGGCTGCCGGAAGTAGCTGTTATTTCAATGTCATTATGTGAGACAGTAGAATTGTTAGCGTCTCGAACAGTAATGCCACCACCTATAGACTTTATTATATTAAAACAGTATTGCCCATTAGAGCGCTGCCCAACAATCGCAGACCCTGAACCTGGCTGCAAACTAGTTATCTGATTATGACTAAAGTCTTCATCTATTCCACCTCCGTATATAGCATGATCAAAACAATTTTGTATATGGTTATGGTGGACATTTGGGCGTTCAGAAGTTACATCGCTGATTTTTATACCTTCAGTGAACCCTGTAGGAGTTGTTATCTCGCCGTAAATATAAACGCCAGTTACTTCTACATCCTCCGAAGCCTTTAGCTTAATTGCATCATTCCAAGTATCAGTTCCAGGGGTTGCGTTAGTAGCTGTGGTATTAAAACTCCCACCTCTTATAGCTATTCTGTGTGATGCATTGCCATAAATACCATGGGACGGAGGGTTAACTATTCTAGGACTTATAATTTCGCAGTCATTTCCAGTAACGTATATTAGAGAAGCCTCAGTGCTGCCGTCATAAATATACGTCCCAGGCCCTTCGAGATATGGCCGAATTAACTTACATTTGTCACCTGAAATAGTTATTCCATGAACAGTATCATCAGTTGTGGAAACTTTGCCATCACCTATAAATTCAAGGAAAGTACAGTCCTGATCAAAGTCAACTACTGCTGATATGGAATATCCAGCGTTTATTACAAAGTATTCTGCGTCTGATTCCTGCATCTTTTCGAGAGTTTCGAACCATGAAGAATAAACAATACCATCTTGTGTAGTAAAGGCTACATCGCCAAGACCAGAGAAAATCTGTTGACCTGGTAATGCAGAAATGTTCTTAGCCGAAGAAACTGTAACTGTTACCCCAGTGGCTATGGAAATAAGTGCACCCTTTTCTATTATTATATTAATATTGGACAGGGATGTCCAGTTAGTGGAAAAGGTGTAAGTAGTGGAGGACGACCCACTATTATTTCGAAAAACCATGGTGGAATTATCTGTTGATATGATATCGGCAAACGCCTTAGCTGAACTACCACTACCAGTAACCCCCTGATCTACTTCATTATAGTCTGGGAAATTAACATTGCCCAACAAGCTGTAAATAGTTAATTTCTTTACTTCATCGGCACTATCGTCGTATACTATTAGAGAATCTTCCTTTACTGGAAGAGTTAATACCGAATAACTTCCAACCATAGTTAAATCATTAATATTATCCTTAGTCCAAATAGTAACGTCGTCAACATCATGTAGTTTAAACCGATAAGCCCCGCCGCTAGAATCAATCCAAACATCTGCCTGTCCCCTACTATCCAGCACTATGGGGTTGGTATTTGGTGTTACCTTTGTACTATCCACCCAACTCGTCTTTAGTGTTGATGTTCCTGTTTCATATGTGTATAGCTTACCACCAACATATGGATCTCCATTGCTGTCCATAGCGGTAAACTTTACCTGAGGGGCAAGAGTAGCCGTTGCTGCCGTCCATGCTATTACTGGAAATAATAACCCTAATCCTACTACTAAAGCAACAATCAACCTAAGTTTATTTAGTCGTTTCATCATATTCTCCTTCGTCTCCATTACCTTCATTATTTTGTACTCTCCACGCTGCAGAAGTTAGTCGGGCAAGAACTCCTGCTGCCTCAGGTGATCTTGCTGGTAATGTCAATCCTGTAGTAAATAGTTTTGTTATTCGTGGGTTTAACATCATTTTGGACATAACCGCTGGGGCAATAATAATTGTTGCCGCAGGTAATGACAAGTTCCCTGTTAGTATAGTCCCTAACGCCCCTGCCTGTGTCAGTTGGATTAATACTTTACCTGCCCCTTCCGCTCGTCTTGTCCGGGTTAATTTAATCGTCTCTCCAAGTACCCGTAATGATTTGATCTGCTTATCGGTAAACACTTCCTTCAACATGGGTAAACCGAAACTTCCTGGCTTTCCGCTAATGCTATTAATAATTTTCTTACCCACAATTTCCCCGTTTACATCAGCGGACTTTTGCATTATATGCTGCATAAAGAAACCCTGCAGCTTACGCCAAGTTTTCGGATCATCCTTGAGGGCAGTTTTTATTTTACGGACACTGGAAATATGTCTGGGCTTGAAGATTGTAGTAGCTATCATCTCCGCTCCCGTCCCTGTATCGTCCGCAAGTTTGACAAGACGACGAATTAGGGTGTTGTTAAATTTCTTCTGACCATCCTTGTAAAAGCGGTTTGCCGTGCGCCAAGCCTCAAGTGGAGCTGGTATAGCTGGTGACTCCCCAATTGATGGAATTTTCCCCCTTGGAGTTGAAATTTTCTTGAACCAAGTATCCTCCGCATCCTCCATTGTAATAAAAAATCCTTCTTTTTTTTTTAATTTATCTATATTCCTAGTTTCTATTACGTTCCACCCAGACTTTTCTAATTTTTCCTCTGCTCCTTTAGCAGTATTATTTATCAGTTTATTGAGTCTACTTACTTCTTGTTTACTAGCTTCTCGCATTCCGGCAAATAATGGTCCTATTTCAACATCTTCTACTACTTTTGCTAATACAGGTTTTCCATCGTAACCCATAACCCATTTTGTCTTAATAGTTGGAACTTTTTTGGTCTTTCCATTCTTCACTGGGGTATCAATCACTTTCAACGACTTCTCATCAAATACCACCACCTGTACTGGAACCATGTCTCCCAAGTCAGGCATACCATCTATCACAATGGAATCAAACCCTTCCTTTTTGTATTGTGGTATGATTTTTTCAACAGCCTCTATTAATTCATCCCCCCCGACATCAGATAAATCAATACCCGATCTCTTTGCTATTTCGGAATAACTATTTTCAATATCGAGATGTTTTATTTTCCCTAATGATTTAACCGTATACTCCATAACATCATCGCCGTATTGCTCGGCGTCTTCTCTAATTACTGAAAAGAAAGTACCTCCTTCTCTACCTCTTAGACCTTTTATAGGACCAGCCCTGTATAGCTTCCCACTGAACTTCCAACCAGGATCATCGAGATTAGGGGCATATTTGTTGGTTATGTTGCCAACTCCCGAAACAGATCTTTTGTTCATTACTACCATTGACTTTCCAGTTCCAGTATTAACCCCCTTCAATGACTTCTCAATTGCCTTATCCAGCATCCCCACCATTTTCTTTGCTTTTCCAATTGCTGGCGCTTTTTTATTCAGTATTGAGAACTCGTCAATCCTACTAATTAGTCTAGACCTCAGTTCCGTGGCTTCCTTATACGATAATTTATCTGGCAAATCCATTATTGCACCAACAAGATCATCCCCGGCATTCTTTGCCTCAATACCCTCCAACTTCACTGCCCTTTTTTGTAATGGTCTTGCAAAGTTCTTTATAGATTTAATCTCAGTCTTTGCCCTACCAGCCTTTACTGAATTATACAAAACCTTAGCTGCTTTGGAGTGTACTGCCTTGGAATTATTAATTGATGTCACGAATAAGTTACCCAAATCTGTTGGGTCTGTTCTATTTCCAAACTCGTCAATAAGGGAATCAGCAAAATCATCGAAGAACTTTGTCCTCCGTGTTTTAAATTCTTGTATTGATGCCCCACCAACAATGGAAGATTCACTTACGTTCTGTAGTAAGTCTAATATCCTAGACTCAGTAGCCTCAGCCGGAAGAAGTACAATAGGCTTTAATTTGTCCTTAAACATATCAATGGCCTCTTCCCCCTCTTTTATTATTTTATTCTTTAGAGGAGCAATAATCTTCCCAAATCCTTTTACTGCAAGACCACCAACTAATTCCCACCCTCCTTCAGTAAGTCCGGCCTTTCCTATTCTTTTAGCAGCGTCTAATGAGGTTTTAGGTGCGTCTAAACTTCCGGATAAGTGCTGTCCAATTTGTTTATACGCCTCCCCTGCTGCCGCTCCAGCAGAGACTGCCCCAACAACAGGAAGTAGTCCAGCGCCAACAGTACCAGCAGCAACACCTCCAACTATACCCCCACCCACTTGCGGAATCTCTTCTACTATTCGTTTACCAAGGGGAATTTCTGGTTCTGTAGGGGGTAGGGGTCCTGATGAACCAATAGGCATGGTTGGTAATTCTGTAGATAGGGGTTTAATAGTTGATATAGGAGGACTTCCACCTTCTGGAATTCCCATCCCATCAACCCCTACCCCTTCAACCCCATTCCCCCCAATTCCCATAGTCTTTTTTACTGCTGTATTGATAACGGAATCATCTGTACCTTCTGGAAATTCCAACACTCTACCATCTGCAAGCTGTGCTTGTATCATGTTTTTTCCCTTCTTACCCCATTAGTAATAGCTTTTCAATCTTTACCGCCCTATTGCCAACTTGATTATGCCATTTACTATTTTTAGCCTCTGCGTATGCCTTTTCCCAATCTTCGGTATTAATAGCCTCTATCATTTTACTGAAGCCAGAAAATCTAGTTTTCCCCAAATTGAACATCATATCGGTAAGTGCATTTTTCCTATCAGTAGAGAAAGTATCAAATTGAGGAAATACGGATTTAATATCCTGGGTTGCCCTTTCCACATCATTATCAAGTAAAACTTCAGCCTCCCTTTTACTTATTCCTTCCTCTATCTTCTTTCCCCCTAACATCCCCATTTCATCCTTTGTTAATCCTACATCACTTAGATTTCGTCCATACCCGATAGTCAGTTTTTTCTCGCTACACAGGTATGGTTTACTCCTGAAACCTTCATGTTCTTTGATCATGGCCATCAAGACTTGCGTCATATTTTCACCCTATACTGTCTCTATTTCTTCCTTGTCTTTCGAGTCCCAATCTCAGACAAAAGGCCGCATCAACCGTCCTGTGCTTCCCGTGGGCTACGGAGAGATCCGGTTACCCTGGGCATCAAACTTAATTACTACCCCTTCCATCTTACCCTTCGGAGCCGGAGTTGGGATTCCAACATCTCTAGCCTGCTCTAATATTTTATTTAAGGGTTGGTTTAGATCGATACCGGAACTAAGAAAATCTGTATTAAGCATTAATACCCTCTTGGTAGTTTCTTCCATGCTATCAAGATTGGCCTCGTATTGGGTTGGACTATTCTTTACAGGATCTGGGAAGGAAGTAGCAATTTCTTTAAGCTCCTTCTCTCCACCGGCTACACCAGTTGCCCATTTTCTATAGGCAATGAAGTCTGCCTTAGCCTGTCGAAACCATTTTGATCGTTTCCTAATTAATTTCTTCTGTCCTTTACTGGATATTCCTGCTTTATCGGCTACCTCAGCTAGTAATTTTTGTCCTTTGCCAAACATGGTTAGGTATTCCGGCTTAAAAGATTCCTTTGTCTTCCGAAAGGATTGAATATTACGTGTTCCCTCAATAATATCCCCTTCCAGTTTAGTCTTAGTTGTTTTACCAAGATTTCCGGTTTGGATTGTTACCTGTGTCCCCTTGGCCATTACCTTACTGTACCCATCAGGAATTGGTTTTCCTTTCTCTACATATACCTGATTTCCAGTTTTATCCTGGAAAACTTCAAATTTGGGGTCAGGGGGTTTAGGTTGGGAAAATGGCACTTGTCCAAGGGGTTTCCCTCCCCTATAAAGAGCACTACCAGCCCCAAATCCAATAATTTTATTATCCCTTTCCCATTCCAGTTCCTCCAATTTCATCCGTTGAGTTTCAGTACGAAGAGAATTACGGATCATTTCCACTTTTTGAGGAGTGTAATCTGACATTATTCTATCGGTCAAACCAGTAAACTGAGGGTATCGGGCATCAAATTGTCTTTTGGCTATGTCCATATCCTCAGCACTATTGACTCCAGAAAGAAGGTTAAGAGCAAAGTCATTAACTTTAATGGAATTCTTTCTTTCTGTAGACTTTTGTTCCGTAATAAACTTCATCTGTTCTAATGCTGCAGTATTCTGAGCTTGTTCCTTTGTAGACTGAATTTGATCTTTATAGTTCTTAAGCTGCATAAACTTAGCTGCTGTATTAACTGCATTTGGTGTTCGGAATTGCTGAATTGCTGGTATAGATGCATTTGGCATTTTATTATCCTTTTAGGTATACTCTGTTGGCATATACTGCTGTGAGGCGAAATTAGGAGCGACTCTCCCAACATTTTTGTACCCACCCCCATCGGAGAATAACCCTGGGTTAGTAGCGTATAACATTGCCATATCAGTTCCAAGATTGGCAAGATCAGAGTAAAGACCAGTTTTAATATTGGCTTGATTAATAATCCCAGAGGCGGCAATGTTTCCCTGATTAGACATTCCTTGTGCTATTGATGGCATCATTTGTGCCCCAATATTGGCTGTTCCTGTTGCCCCCCCTAATCTAATATTGGCTTTTGATGTCCCCAATCCCTGGTACAAATTGGAAATGTTGCTTCGTGCCCCAATTGCAGTGTTAATAAATGGAAATAATCGGTTTAGTTCCGCATCCAATGCTGTAGAGGCAAAATTCTGTCCATACTCCATTGCCCCCTTCATTGCTGGACCAGAAACCCCACCCCCAGAAGTTCGGGAGAATGCAGATTGTAGGGCATCTACTCCCTGTCCATATTGGAATTGGGTTGATGGTCGATCCATTATTGATTCTGGATCATTTAGTAATTGTCTGGCAGCATTGTATTCGTCTAGTCCAGTTAACGGCTCAAACTGCTTGATAGCCATATTGAATCCAGTATCAAGGTCTATAATGCCTGCTTTTACTGCCTCGGCTATGTCAGCTCTGGTTTCCTCCAGATAATCCATTTGGGTTTTTGTAGAATATGCCTGTGCTCCGGCCTGGATTTTTGCCGCATCTTTTGCTGCTCCGGATGCTACATGCGCTCCATAAATACCAGTTGCCCCCCCTATTGCCCCTGCCGCAAGTATTGCTGTTCCTGTTGCTATTGCCATCTTATATTTCCTTTATAAAATGAGTTTCTATATGGTTAAATCCCTTACGTTTATAATATCTTTTTATTATTTCTTCCCGTTCTGTTCCAATTGATACTATGGTAAACATCGAAGCTCCACAATATTGCCCCCATTCAGCCAAAGCGTCTAAAAGACTAAAGGATAAGTTTCCCTTTCTATGTTCAGGATCTACCCACCACCACAGTTCGGTTAATAATAATTGGGAGAAGTCCATAAACCAGGGAGATACAATCCCTGCAATTGTTCCAACTGCCTTCCCCTCAATCTCCAATACCAGTATATTAGCAATAGGACTTTCCATAAGAAAAATAGAATGTCTAACGAAATCGGAAGGGGAAAACCCCAAACCCTTATCAGCAATGGCATACTTATGGAAATCCCTAGCCATTTCAGCAACTCTGGGGACATCCTCCATGGTCATTTCCCTGATCATACAATCTCCACAACATCTAAGGCTACTGATAGTTGATCAGCAACACTAGCAATAGCACTGATTATATCACTGGCATCAAGTACCTGCCCAACTACCTCAGGACATTCATACGTTTCTCTACTTCCAATGGCCTTAAGATTTAATATTAGATTAGTAACACTAACTGAATCCCCTGAGGGAACCTTGTTGAAGCTAATAGTTACCGCTGTAGTTGTGTCATTGGTAACAGTACACTTTAGGACTCTTGCTTGGGTATTGACAGGGCAGGTGTATAATGTGGTATTAGCCGCTGCCGGTTGTGCCATGTATGCATTTTTTACTTCGATTCCCATTTTATTTCTCCCTTGCTATCTGCAAAGCTTGTTTCAATTCGACAATAAACTCTGCACTTGAACCTATAAACTGGCTATTGTTAAGTAATTCAATCAACGCACTTAGCTGTTGTTCTGTTAATTCTACGTTCATGATATCCCCCTAATTCTTATATCGCATAAATCCCTGGTATAAACTTATTATATTATTTACATCTGCACTTGCCCACTGAGCTGTAACCGTCACATCCATATCAGCAGTTGTATCAATAGTAGCAACAGCTATTACAGTCTCTATAGTACCATCTATATCTAAATCAATATGTACTGCCCTTGAACCAGTGGCCCCTATTGTTCTTTGTGTCGCATTTGCGTCTATATGCCAGTGTGACCCCACTGCAATCGCTCTTGTTGTAGGATTTAAAGTAGCGACCGTAGCCCCACCAACCTTAATTCTTAGCGTAACTTCATCAGCAGCGGTAGCTCCGCCATTCTGGATAACCCCATCAGCATGGAACTTAAACATATTCTCTGCGACCAAACTATTTGCGTTCATAACGCCGGTCCACAAAGTTGTTTCAGTAGTAGTATTCTCACATGTTACAGTTGATACCGCCACATCAGAAGTTCTGTCTATAGCTCTTTGATGGGCAACATTAGTTATGTAAAATCTTCCGTCTGCAAATTCAAGGCTGCCTGTTTCAGGTGTTGTTAATTTTGTGCTATCCTCTAATTTTATTTGTGGGTTCGTGGCTGTCCCTGCTGCTAAGTGTACAACTGCTGTCGGAGATGTTATCCCAAAACCAGCGTTGCCTGTGTTCTTTAGTACCATTACAGTATTAAGAACTCCAGATGAGTCCATTGTTGACCATACCCATCTTGTAGGAACTACTTCATCACTTACAGTTCCATCTACATACGCAGCAAATTTTGCGGATGCCTCATAACTATTCCCATCCCACGCCCATGTGTTAAAAGAAAATAGTCGGTCTCCGTTTGCTACAGTAAGTTTAGAACTAGATGTTCCTCTGCTTTTATAAAAAAGAAAATCCGCTGAGTTCCACGCAGTATTGCTATGAGTATATGTCCTAAATTGAGTAGGTGCTCCGTCTGTTCCTGTTATGTAAAAATCTCCGTTTACTAAGTGGAATTTTGCACCTGGATAAAGTGTTCCAACTCCAACATACCCACCATCCTTTACAAATATTCCACTGCCACCATCTTCATAAAGCTTTAAACCATTGCTATCCCTTGCTCTTATTTCAGACAGATCTAATCTTCCGGCTGAAGGGTTGGTAACACCACTGCCTGATCTTACCTTCTTTCCAGTAGTTCCATCAAACACAGTAATTTCATTGTCAATAGTTGATGGGAGACCGTGGATAATAGAAGGTGGAGACGGAACTGCCATTGCCTCTATTTCCATTCTTTTAAAAATGGAAGTATAATCCTTTCGAGCTGGGGCTGCCACTCCTGTTTTCAATTCACTTATTTCATGATTATGTGGCATCCGAACTAATAGTTTAAGTTCAGTCTCTAACTCTTTAATCCTACTGCTATAATCATCTGGTACATTAAATATTCCAGAGGCAATCATATTAAGCATGTCTTCAGAACTTGCAGCTTCGGACCCTCCAACCCTAATATACAAATCACGGAAGAAATTTTGCCACTCAATTGTCATTACCTCCCCAATAAACATTGCGGATCGGGGAATTGATGGTAGCACAAGCTTAGACGTCATTTTCTTCCGTCTCCATTATTGCTCCAAGTATTACTCTCTTAACAGCAGCACTAATTTTGTAACGAAAAACCCAATTCTTTCCCTGCCCTAATTGCCATACCTTCGATACATTCTCCGTCTCTCCTATTTTGCCCAATGGCATATCCACTTCAGCAGAGAAATTACGACCACCATCTTTGGACCAACTGAACATTGCTTGAGGATCAGTGTCTTCTACCTCTCCCGTAATCAATCCGACCCCTGGCTCGTTAAAAACTTGTACTTGGTCGACTGTGATTCGATTCTGCTTGCTTCTGATTACGGGAGTGGTACGGATAGCCACCATTTGATCACCGTCTTCATCGTACACGTCCGTCTTGAGCTTGTAAAGCTTTCCGTTAACAAAATCCCCTACTATGTGATCCCCATTAAATAGGGCATGACAATTTGCCCTCCATCTTCTATTTACCCCTTTAATCATAGAGGAGCGTTGATGCCACATTCCTATTGTAGAATCATATACGATAGTAATATCCGATAGAGGAAATGTAAGAACAACAAAATTATGCCCAAGTTGTTGATAGGAGAACATAAAAGCGTTGGACTTATCGCATCCGGAAATCATATTACTAATTGGGATAGTGCTAATTATCTTAGGTTGTCGTCCAGTGGCCTGGAATACCTGATCCTGCCCTGCCTGATCCTGACCAAGCCAATAGACTGCATTATTTATTTTTGTCTTTGCGTTTGGAGTAACCCCACCCTGATCAATAAATGCACCTTCAATTCTGGCAAAATTAAACGTTGCTGCCCCAGTATTATACCAAATCTCGGTAGTATACTCTCCAATAACCCAGACATCTCTGTTGTCCAAAATAATGGAAACTACATTATCGGGGTTTCCCCCTGCGGTAGAAAAGGCTAAACCATCCCAACTAGAACCATTGTTCCAATCCGAACGCCATATTTGTCCTGTTCCTGGTTTATTTACTAAATAGTAGCCATCAATTTGAATTATACTGTTTCCTCCAGGAAAATCAGAATCTACTATTTGGGAAAGGGTTTCGGTGGTTAAATCATAAACATAACCGATAGACCCACCTACAATAACAACGTCTAATCCATTAGTGGCTATACCTACTTGTCCTGAAGACGGAAGGAGAGAAACATCTCCTATATCCGTAACAATCCCAGTGGTACTTACTTTTTTTAGGCGATCCCCCACTACTACACCAAGATAACCCCCAACAGCAATAAAGGCACGAATTTCCTTCTCCACAAGAGAAACCCATAGTTCCAATCCTGGGGTTCCAAATAAGGCCATTTTGTTCTCCCCAAGTTCAGGGTATGGTCGGGGATAAAAATTAATACATTCTTGTGAGGAAATGATTAAAGATTCGGACTTATAAGCACTACCACAAAATGGAATAGGTATTTGCAAGTTAACCCTCCAGTATTTTCTTGGCTATTTTATTCGCAGCAGTTATGGTCTTGGCAACTTCTATTGCCTCTCCATATTCTCCGTAAGTGGAAATAACATAACCATTCGCTGCTTTCTTGATACTCACACTTTTTGGTTCTCTATACCTTGATTCCACACCACCACTAACACTAATATTTTTTTTCTTTGCCATTATTTATCTCCATGGACCGCTTAAAATATCCCCTGTCCTACCACCAGACATTACCGCCAATTCGTAACAATTAGACGGTTTAATCGGGGTAGAATTTACACTTTTAATCGACTTTTTTGCCTGTTCAGCAAGAAATGCCAATTCCTTACTTACTTTCTTCCCAAAATTAGGTGAAATCTCAATTGCCAGGTTAGAAATTATAGCACGAGAATAACCTGGTTCTAACGCTACTGATGTTGTCTTGTCAGGAAATCCTGTTAAGGTCTTGGCCACCCGTAGATGAACTGTATCCGTATCCGAAGGGGTGGGCCAGAAGAACACTTTCCCCAAAGGATAACTTGGGCTATAGGCCATAACTCTAGGCCTTGCCCTTGTTGTTTTAATAGTCTGTCGTCGGTACACATCCAGTGTCTTTAAGGGGAGGGGATAGTCCACTCCCCCACTTCGGATAAACCCTTCATCTTTAATCTCAATGGGACGAGCAGAGTTGAAGTCCCCACTCGTCCCATAGGTGTACTCAGCTTGGCCAACCACAAAAGAGAATGATTCCAGTATATCAGCAACTACCATTAATTTCTCCAAAGCCCATGACTCAATCATATCATTAAGCTCAGCGTATACTTGGGCTATTTTACTGGAGTGAATGGACTCTCCTGGGGCAGAAATTCTAGCCTTTACCATTGCTCTTTCTATTATATCATTAGCGGATAAATCCATTATTCCACCTTCACATCATTTTCCTGCTCAAAGAGAGCAAGTGTTCCTTCAAGATCTTCCATTGTCTGGGCCAACCGTAAAGTGAGACCTTTATACCTTGGGTCTTCCTCTACGGCATTTATTAATTCCCGTTTAGTTCCGAACTCAAGGGTAGACAATAGAGGAGAGGTGTCAGTTAATCCCCTCGGACCAAACCAACCATCATCCCAAGCTTTGTCTACTTCTTCCTGATCCCTAAATAATTTAGTTTCACCCTTTAAATTGAAAAGATAAGTAGGGGCTTTCTTGTAGTGATCTTCCATTATTTCTCCTTTCGCACAACGCACAAGCGCACAAGCGCAACAAAAATTCAACACCCAGAAAAAAGAGACGGGCGTTACAGTCCTGCTGTGTGCACTCGATATGCAATTTTTATTGTTAAAACAGTATCAGCGGCGGCATTACCGGTGAAATTATCGTCAGGATTATGCAACATTATACCCTTATTAACCATATCAGTGGCGGCATTTGCTGCCAATGGATTAGACGGGGCAACAGCCATTATGGTATCTGCACTCTGGTCAATAAACCCTGTCATTTCAATAGCTGCTGTAATATCGTCCCCACTTGTTTCATATTCAATAACCAAATTGTCCGCAACTTCCGCAAGAACATTGGTTCCGTAGTCCAGGATAAGGACGGCACTAACAACTTCAATTAACTTATCGGCTCCTGCAGCCGTTACTAATTCATGTGGTGTCTCCAGAAGAATAATTTCTGCTCTTGTTAAATCAATTGAGGTGTGGTAAATAGTGGTGTTGGAACTGAACCCAACTGAGGCCATATTGTTTATTGCCCCACTTAATGAAGTTACCACTCCTCCATCACCCTCAAAATACAAATTGCTCACCCCACTACTATCCTTAACATATAACCAACCATGATTGGATAAAGGATTGGACGTTGGGGCTGTAATTTCCGGAATGTTAATCCGGTTATAGGGATCCTTCTCCAGTTCAATTTTGGAAAATCTATCCTGTATACCAGCCCAGACAAGTGTTGCTACTGCCAGTAAAGTTACCACCCCTACCAAAATTTTCTTTTTCATTATTTACTCCTTACTCCCTATTTGTTGTAAAATGGGATTCCATTGCTGGAACCCCACATTAATAATTAAACGTTACTATCCAGTAATTCTAAGTCCCAATTCAGGCCTAATTGTATCCCATCCGTAAAGGATGTCCAATCTAGTTACTTCCAAGTAATTAGTAATATCAAAGGCAGTACTCACCGTAATAGATAATCCCATCTGAGGATCATTAGCCTGTCCCCACATTACCGACTGCCCAGCACTCTTAGGTCTGGCATAAGGTACCATGGTAAGAGCAAAACAATCAGGGTGGTATGCCATATTCTGTGGATAGGCTGTACTTTCTGTTCCCAAAACTGTAATGGCAGCACCATTAGCCGGAAGAGAAACTACAGTCTGATAAGGAAGATAATCTTCCCCTGCGGCTGAACTATAAATCTTTGGTGCAATAGGTATAGTTGCGTTACCAGATCCATCGGATGTTACATCCGCAGTAGCCACAAACTGTCTAAGTTCGTTTCCTTCCCATGCCTGACCACTAACTGGGTTAACCCCAACCGTAGCAGCAACAGTAAACACATCTCCATTTTTTAAAATAGCTGTGGAATTAGCCCACCCATCAGTAACCAGAGAAGTTGCCCCTTCTGCAGTAGCCCCATTCATTACTCCAGTTGATCCTGTAGACCATAAACCTACCGTATGAGTTTGGATATTCTGATCCATATAGAAATCCATTAGGGCAAAATTACCAATAAACCCTTTCCTAAGGAGCTTATCCACTATGTTCTGTTGGAAAACCCCCTTGAGTTCCCCATCTGCCATAGACCAATGGGCTTTAGGGGAGAAAACACAAAGTCTATCTGTTCTTGGGATAGCCTCATTGTCCATTCTAGTGGCCGCATCCGCAAGTACCCCAAAAGTGGCCGGAGTTGTTCCTGGAGTTCCCACTGAATTGTATAAATTAGAATACTCGTTACAACCACCAAGATCAACTATATTGGCCAGAGTGACTGTTGCTGGACGAACATACTTTCTGGAGAAATCCGTAATCTTTAATGTTAGGTCAGTTTCCAAAAAATCCCAAGCAACATGTTTTTGTTTATCCACAGTTATAGTGGTGGACTGTTCCTGAATTCCTACTGTATCAAGAGTAACCCCATCCTTTGCCCTAAACTTGTTTGGGAGGTGAATAGTCATACTAGCGCCCTTTTTGTACCCGCCAATAGAAGAATTAAATTCACTATTATATCCCTTATACACATGTTTAGACATTGTAAGTTGGTTTTGCAAGTCAAACAGGGCACGTTCCGCAATCATACTATGAGTTAAAAAAGTATCAGCCATTATTTTTTCCTTTCACTACAATCCCGCTTCCTTTAACCGTTCAGCCTCCCACTTCTGGTGGAGTTCGGCACGATTCATTTCTTCTTCCTTCTTTGTTGGAATAGAACCTCTACCCCCACCTATAGTGGTTGGAGGATTAGGAGTAGTACTTGTTTCTGGTGTTGGTGTTGTTGTTAATTTAGTTTCAATTTTACCTATTTCTTTAATCTGTTGGGTTGGAGAAAGAACTGCTATTCTAGCTGCCTCAGTTGGGTTTTCACCCAAATGGTACAGTACATCACCAAGAGAATCACCTCTTGCAGCATCAAACATTTGCTGCGTTATTTGTACCGATGGGGATAGAGCAACTTTATCAAAATCAGCATATTTCGCTCTTGCATCCTGATATTGTTTGGCAATTGTAACCTGCCCTACTCTGTCCATTTCTCTCTTTTTCTCTGCTGCAGCCGTCGCCCTGATTTCATTCCTTGTTTGGGTAGCCACAGCCTTTAGGTAGTCAGCGTCGCTATCAAAATCGTTGGGATCAAGGTCTTGTGCCTCTTCTGGTTCGGATGGTGTCTCCTGAGCTACGGGAACGGTTTTGGACTCAGCCCTTCCACGCCAGTAAGCAGCATCATGTTCAGCTTCTCTCCTTTTTTGTGTAATTTCATCTATTCTTTTTTGAAATCCACCCCCTTCCTGTTTTGGTTCTGGTTCCGCTCCCCCTTCCGGTTTGGTTACAGGTGTAGATTGATTTTCTCCACCCTGATCTCTACCCTGGTCTCTACCCTGGTCTTCGCCCTCAATAATTTCGTTTTCCATTACTCCCTCCTTGCAGCCAATGGCTGAATTTTGCCCCAGGATTGCCTGGTACAGTTAATTGTCCTTGTTTGTTATCTTCACTCTACCCTTTTTATTAACGTCGTAGTATACCTTGGTTCCGTTCTTTTCCACTATCACATTAGATTTTACTGATCGTCCCTTATCTTTCATTCCCCGTCTTATCGATTCGATATCTCCTTCCCTAATACCCATTATATTCCTCCCTTTTTAAAAACTTGAAGTATTGACCATCCTATAAAACCAAAAAAAGTAACCACTCCACCACCAACAAAGGCATACCATCTAAGATTGGAAGGGCTTGGAATATCCTTTAATTGTTGTCTCTGCAATTCCAACTTGGTGACCATCCCACTAGGTCCATCAAGAAGGGCAAAAATTTTGTTAAGTTGTCTTTCTATAGAAGCAAGTCTAATATCATTCATTTGATTTTTTTTATTCTCCTGTTTCTCCGGTTTCTCTGGTTCCATTATTGCTCCTCCCCCTGTTCTCCTATCCCCATAGCATTCATTGCACCTCTTGCTCCACCTTCAGCCATCTCTCTATCATGATCTGTAAGATCCCTCCTATCTTTCACTATCTTCAGTTTCTTCATTTCATTGCCTAACGTAATCCCCTGAGATTTTAGCTCCTTAATAGTATCATCAATTGATGGCTGCTGTGGTTCCTGTGGACCATCATCATCAATTCCAGGGGGTAATAACTTCTTAAATCGTTTGGCGATCTTAACTGCCCCAGGCCAATCCATATTTTCCGCAACTAAATCCATTATTAGTGAAGAAGATTCGGGGGCTACCCGCATAAAGTCTAGCATAGATTGTGTGGATTCCATTCTCTGTGTGGCAAAACTAGGACCAACAGACACGGTTACTTTATACCGTCCTAGGGACAAATCATTAATAATTGTCCCATTAACATTTTGGTTCATCATTACCAAATCTTCAGTTTCATCCTCATTGAGGACCATTAATTGGCGTTCAGTATCGTAAACTTTGGGAATAAGATCCAATAATATTTTTCCAACAAACTTAATTGCCCGTGCCAAATTGTCCTGATAGGTAAAATTAGCAATGTCACCCTTGTACTGTCGTGCTTGGATTGCACGTCCGGATACTTCATTCCCCTGCGCCCCTAAACTAGCGTCAAAAAGGGAAGTAGTTGCCTTCATTTCATCATTGGATAAACTAGACTCAGTAATTTCCCCTATGGCGGTTTGGGCAACTACATTTCGTATTGGAGCTTGTTGTCCAGCAACCCCTTTGTACAATATGTAGGGCAGATTGGTTTTCCCTAAGGAGTTCCACTCCTCTTCATGCCCTTCTATTTGTCTTTCCTCCAGGATATAAGGAGCTTTAGGGGTTAAGGCCACAGTCTCAGTAGCCGCTGTTCGAAAGTAGTTATACATTCGTTGGGGGTCCTTGGCAAATCGGATAACCCCCCGAAGATGGCGGCAATTATTAACTACTATTTCCTTGCCCCAAACAGGTATAATGGGAATATACTTACCCGACCATTCTGTTGGGCCATCAATTATCTTTTCCCCATCGATTAAGTATTGAACTACCTTATGGGAATCAACTGTTCTCTCCCGAATAATAGTTGGTGTTGGGTTTAATACTGTTTGGGGAAAATTGCTTCCCTCAGGGGCTGGACCCTCAACCTCAATAGGTTGTCCTTGTGGATCTTGTGGGTTTGGTTCAAGATGAATTATTTTTTCCCCATCTTTTAGGTCTTTCACAACAGAATCCCATTCGTCCCCATCTACTGTCCTATGATCAGAGAGGAGATAGAGTCGTTTTCGGAGTGGTTCTTTTGTCCAGTATTCCGCAATTCGAACAAGATCATCGTTTACCCAATTATCATCACCATCATCACCACCATCAATTGGGGTTGGGGGAGGTAGATTAGGCCATCTCACTCTGTATTCATCTCGTGATATTCTTTCGTCAATAAACCCCCACTGTATGTCGGATCCATCAGCCTCAGTGTGGTAAGGATCTAATCTTACTGTCATGGGGTCTCGGACCCTTTTAATTTTAATTTCCTGTTCAAAGGAACTATCATCAGAAAAGGAAGTAACAACTCTTATATACCCGAAACCATTATTGGCTGCTCCTTCCAATCCAGTTTGATATGCCACATCGGCATCAGAAACTTGCTCTATATTACGAATAAGACCGGCAATGTTATTGGCCATCACAATAGTTGATCCCCCACCATAGGGATGAATTTTTATAGACATTTTACTAAGACGGCCGTTATTGGTAACCTGATCCACGAAGGATGGGAGCTTATTAATAGTAAGAGTAGGGCGTTCTTCTAAATCCCTTTTACGAACAATGGATGCTGGCCAATGGTTTTTCCCTGCCAACATATTAAGATCATCGGTAGCTTCTTTTCGGTTCTCTCGCTCATAATTATCTGCAAGCCGGAAGCGTTCTTTGGCTTCTTTTATAAGTGCATCTTCTGATTTTAGGGTTTTGTCCCTAGTGTTTACTGTTTTGTTGTCCACTGTATTGTCCCCTATGCCGCCATCCAGCTTTGTCCGTTCCTATTTATAATTGAACGTGGTTTAGACCTTCTCTTTTTACTGGGTTTACGAGTTAATCGTTCCCCCTCCCCTGCCCCAACCATACCGTGTTCTGCTGCTTCGCACGCATGAGACCAAAAATTTTTGTCCGGTTTGTCATGGAATTTTTCATCCCCTATAACCTTAATTCGTTTATAAATATATTTGGAGCTTAACCCTTTACGAATTACTTTGCAGGAAGGATCAACCAATAACCCAGGTTCCCCATCTATCATCCGGCTTAGAGGAGCGGCAAGGGCTTCCCTTCGCATAGTGGGTCCCCCTACCATAGAGGGCATCTTAATTGTAAGACCAAGAGCATCAAATATTTCCTCTGGGGTTCGGTTATCATTTTGTCCTCTGGTGTTGCCGTGGGTATCGCCATATATTTCAATTTTAAAATCCATAAAATTCTTTAATATGTACGGCAGGAGGAGTCGTTCCCCAAACTTCTTAATTCCAATATCCTTAGTAGCAATTTCATGAAAAAGCCACCATTGACCATTGGGTCTATGTGAAAAAAAAACAGCGGCGGGGGTAAGACCAAAATCTAGACCAATTACCACTAGATCCCGTGGATCAGGGACTAGGGGTGAAGGAGAACAATGAGATGCATCAGCATACTCTGGATGAACTCTTTTTCCCTCCTCAACATAGCCTAACTGATTACAATAGTAAACCCTAATATACGACGATTTTTTCCCTTCCATACGTTTAACATAGTAGTTATGTCCACCATTCAGATTCCTTATATTTTCGGCTATTGGATTGGGTACAAACTTTCCATTTATTTCCTTAAGTGCACCAGGCTGAACAAAGAATGCCCACCCCTTGGGGGTTTTTCCTTCAAGTTCAGCCCACCAGTGATCTTCGTCAGGAGAGTTGGTATCCATAAACACCCCACCCCAGGTACAACCTTCATCCATCTTCGGGGGATACTGCTCAACCCTATCACCAAGAACATCAATAATTGCTTTTGGAACCTCCTTGGCTTCATTGACCCAAGCTCCGGTCAACTCCAGAGAAAGCAGTTTGGCCACATCGTCAGGCCGGTCAAGAGCACGGAACATTACTTCCATATAAATATCATTAAACTGTATCGTATGTGTCATGGTTCGGCGGTTGAATTGTCCAAACACATATTCCGGAAACCACATGAGCCATGTCCGCAGGGTTGTGTCTTCCAGTTCACGATAAGTGTTGCGGATTACTGCCCAACGGGTTCGTCGAATCCCCTGGGAATTTGGTTTTTGTTTAGAGGCTCTGTTCATAATTTCAATACACATTCCTGTGGATTTCCCTGAACGAACGGGACCTCTAATTCCACGGTAAAATGAATCATTAGTGTGGAATTTAGCCAATGTAGGTTCAGCAGTGTATGAAATTTCCATTAATCCCCACCTAAATTAAATGACATTGATATTTTTTCCCCCTCATTACCAGCAGTAATTTTCACTCCAGGGTTAAACTTTCGTGGCTTGTACCCTTTCAATAAAGTGACTAGTAACTGATCACTATATTTCCGAATTTCACCCACTTCCTCCCCACGATAAAATACAGGTTCCAAGACCCCATCTACTGCTCTTCTACGTGCCTCTTCTTCAATAAGATCATACCCTTGTTCCATGGCATATTTAACCCCTTCATCAAAATCAGAGTCGTTTTTCCTAGTTCTGTAAAAAACAGATGGATGTATCCCCACCAGTTTACAAACCACCGTAATATTAGGAAGTTCAGCCAACATCCCAAGAATAGAATCCTTAAATTCGTCTGTCATTTTTTTATCTGCCATAATAATTCCTTGTTGTTTGGTTATTAGTAACCATGGGAGGAAGAGAGAGGCGGGGAAAACCCATTAGGCGGAGGCTACCTGATTACTCCTCTCTCAACCTCTACTTCAAGGATAACATAATACGGCAAGGCATGTCAAGGGGGGTGTCATTTGGGGGAGGGAGGG
>Ga0209345_10001393_pt1 | contig 29042 bp, 21 predicted proteins | sample Cruoilmetagenom7_FD_187294 | JGI IMG/M metagenome (GOLD analysis project Ga0209345, IMG submission 187294) | Oil polluted marine microbial communities from Coal Oil Point, Santa Barbara, California, USA - Sample 7 (SPAdes) (version 2) | ecosystem: Environmental > Aquatic > Marine > Oil seeps ...
CGAGCTGATCGCGCGGACGGGCGGGACGATTAATCTGACATCCGGCGACTTTACCATGACCAGCACCGGCACCGGCGGAGCTGGCGGATATGGAGGCAACTCTTATAACAGTGTGGCCGGCAACGGCGGCGATGGTGGCGACGGAACGGGCGGCACCGGTCGACTGCTCGCACAAGGCGGCACGATTTCAGGGAGTAATCTCAACATAACAACAGCCGGCATTGGGGGAGACGCCGGAGACCGCGGCTTTTATGTTGCCGTCGGGACCGACGGGACCCCGGGTTATGGCGGCATCGGAACCGGTGGAACCGGGATTGTCGAGATTCAGGAAGGCAGTCCCGGAATAGTGACATTCGCCGACGTAACCATAGATTCCAGCGGAACGGGTGGAGACGGCTTACTCGGCCGTGTCGGCGCGGGTGGCCGCATCGAGATATCCGACAGTTCGACCGATCCCGCAGGCCTGATAAGCTTCGACAGCCTGACGGCCACCGCCTTTGATACCGCAATCGGTACCGGAACCGGCTCGAGTTCGGTTCTTCTTGGCGGTTTCTTCGTAACGGGCGACAGCGGAGCGATGGCGATCCTCGGCGATCTGGTCGTCGATGTGGCGGGCAATATCGAATATGATCTCGACGGCGACGCGCAGATGACGGTTGGCGGCAATGCCACGCTGAACAGCGGTCAAGATATTCTGATCAATCACAGCAACAACGCCACGCTGGTAAACTCCATTGACGTGTCGGGCGATTTCGATGCGACGGCGCAAGCCAATTTCATCAGCACCGACGGCTCCCGGATCAACGCCGGCGGAACCGCCTTTGTTCGCGCCGAACAGGATGCCACCGTCGCCGATATCGCCGGTGTTGGCCTGATCGATATTTCCGCGCTGCAAAATGTCGTTGTCAACAATGCCGCTGTTACCGGCATTCCCACAGTAGTTGCCGTCGGACTGATCTCCTATGTTACCGCCCCGGAATTGACGATCAATGCAGGATATGATCCGACCGGAACCCCTCTCCCGACCTTTGATTCGAGTTACAATGCGACCATAACCGGCGATGTTACATCGACCGGGCTCATCGCCATCGGCGCGGGCGGCAACGCCTATTTCCGCGCCGGAACCAATGTCGCGTCGGACAATGGCCTGGCGGTCAGAACCGGCGATGACATCATCATCGAAGCCGGAGCAAGCCTCACCGCGGCCAATAACCCGTCGACCGCCCCCGACGCTCTCTCCCCGTTCGCCGATCCGGGAAATCTGATCTTGCAGGCCGGAGACTTTAGCGGCCTGTTCGGCACTCCGATAGGAATGCCCTTAAGTGCACCGCTGAGTCCGATTGCCTCAATCGTCGCAACCGGCGATCTCAAGGCCAATGACTTTGCCGTCGTCATGACCGCCAATGCGATCGACGGTCTTGGCGGCACGATCACCGCCAGTTCGATCAGCGTGGACGTCAACAATGCGCCCGCCAACAGCGTGACCCAGAGCGATGACAATGGACTGCTCAGCGCCCAATGTGTCGAAGGCAATGTCTGTCTCGGCACGCTCAATGTCGACAATTTTCTTTATATCGGCCAGGCAAGCAACAATGACGTGATCCAGGCGATCGTCGAAAGCGGGACGGTGTCGGCCAATGACATATTGGTCACCACCCGCCGTGATATTATCATGGGCACGACGGGCATCGCGACCACGCTCAACGCCAGCAATCAACTGGCGCTGGAGAGTACCGAAGGCGATATCGATCTCGCCGACGTTTCCGCGACCAGCAATACCTTAACCGTTGACGCAGCCGGCAGCTTGCTGGGAACAGCGAACCTCACCAGCGCCAATGACATTGGTATCACCGTCGGAGCGGATATCAACGCGGCATCGATCACAACGGACGGCCAACTGACCACTGCTGCGCTGGTCGGTGGCGCTCCCGAAAGCCTCTATACGGTACCCGGTAGCATCGCCGTCGGTGCCCTGACGCAAAACGGTAATTCCGACATCGACATCGTCGCGGGTGGCAATATCAGCTTTGACCGGATCAACCTTCCTGCCAACCGTTCCATCGCGCTGACCGCCGCAACCGGCGATGCTTTTCTCGGCAGCAACAGCAGCGCGACATCAATCTCGATTCAGGGCGAAAATGTCGGATTCAGTGACTTGCTGTCCTCCGGCGGCATCACGCTAAATGCCACGAGCGGTGATCTTGTTGGCGCTGGCCCAGGCAATCTGACCGCCGGAAATGCAATCGATCTCGACGCCACAGGCAGTATCGCCTTCGGTTTATTAAGCACAACACGGGCGATAACAGCGGACGCTGGCGGGAATATTTCCTTCACCTCTGCGGTTGGTGAGAGCGTCAGATTCAACGCGGGCGGGGATATCTCTGGCGGTGATATTGATGCTTCGAACGATACTCTCACCAGCAATGTTGCTGTGCTGAACGCTGGCGGAAGCGTTACCAGCGGAACAATCAATGCCGTTGACGGAATTGATATAACCGGCGGCGGGGATGTTGTTGTCGACGCCTTGATTGGCGGATTTACCGATATCCTTACCACTGGAGCGGTTGATATTGGCAGTGCCGATACCCTGCGTCTGGAAGCGCAAGGCAGCAGCGTGTCCCTCGACACCGCAAATATAACCAGCAATGCCTTTGCGGCAAGCGGCGAGATGCTGTTAACCTCGACGACCGGCGCGATCACGATTTCCGATGCCACAACCACCCGCGCGACGACGCTCGATTCAGCCACGGATATCACCATAGGCACTTTGGCCTCCGGTGAAGCCGTTGGCATGACCGCCGGTGGCAATGTTGCATTGGGGATAACATCTGGAGAAAGCATAGTCGTCGATGCGGGTGGCGACATTACCGGAGCAAGCGCGAGCGCCCCCACCGATAGCCTAGCCAGCAACGTCATCGATTTGACCGCCGGCGGCGCAATAGATCTCAACAGCATCAATGCGGTTGAAAATGTCGATCTTGATGCCGGTGGAACTATTGACACCGCATCCATTCAGGGTGCCTTTATCAACGTTATGGGTGGCGGATTGGTCACGATCGACAGCGCGACGGGCACACGTCTTGATGTGACCGGCACAGGCATTGATCTTGGCATAGCTGATGTCACCAGCAATGCCTTTGCTGCGAGCGGCTTCATCACTCTTGATGCAACCAGTGGCGCGGCGACCGTAGGCACCGCAAATTCGACCAAAAACACATCGATCATCGGGACTTCTGTGGCGCTTGATGCAGGCGATATTGCAGGCGATCTGACGCTCAATGCAACCGCGGGCGATATCGATGGTAACGGCACCGTCACGGTCGGCGGCGGAATTGATCTCGATGCAACGGGCGATGTCGGATTTGGCGACCTCGACGCCCAGGGCGGAACCTTCACCGTCGATGCCGGTGGCAACATCGATTTTGGCAACGCGACAAGCAGCGGCACTTTGAGCCTGAATGCCGGCGGCGACATCAACGGTGACGATCTGATTTCCGGCGGCGATATCGCGATCAACGGTGGCAATGATGCCAATCTGGGGTTCGTTGACAGCATCATAAATGTGAGTGCCCAATTACTGGGTGGCTTTGTTGCAGACACAGTGAATGCGTCCCAGACGGGTCAGGGTGAAGTCGACATCAGCGCCGATAACGGAATCGATATAGCCAATGTTTCGGGCAATGACATATATCTGACCGCCGCAACCGGCCTGGTCAACGTCACCAATAATGTCGATGTGACCAATAGCATTATCGCATCGGGCGAAGCCGTCTCTATTGTCACGCAGCAAGATACGACGGTCAGTGCCGAAGCTACCAATGGTGATGTCGGGCTATTCTCGGCAGCCGGTTTGATAATTCAAGGCGCGGAAGCCACAGGCGACATCAGCATGAGCGCCAACAATGTTCTGATCGACGGTTTGGTGAGTGCGGACAATCAACTGCAGATCACCGCGGACGGACTGATCGACATTCAGGCAGCTACAATTGGCAGCACGATCGAAACAGTCAGCGCCGATATGAATATCGGTTCGACCGGCAGCCTTGGTCTGGACGCATTGACCAGCGATATCGAGATATCCAGCAATGGCAGCACACAGATGAGGCTGGGCGACGGGACAGATTTGACCGGTACCTTCTCTCTGACCAATGACGAATTCAGCCGGATTCAGTCAGACGGCGACTTGACGCTCTATGCCGCCGAGACCGGACTGGCAGGATATGACCTGACGATTCAGGACCTTTGGGCAAACGCCTTTTTTGACGGAAACTTCGGCACGGATGGAAACTTCAATCTCATTGCAGACCAATCGATAAACGTGATCGGCAATCTGGCGGTCCAGGGTAACTTTGAAACAAACGTGAATCTCGCGGCTGGCAATGATCTGTTTATCAACGCTGCAACCGGCACTGTGGCGGTGAAAAATGACAACAGCCTGTCAGGCAATCTTTCCTTCACCGCACGCAATATATACGCGATGACAGATCAGGCTTATGACGATATTCAAGGCATGGGCACCGCCGAAAGGGATGTGCGACTTGCCGAGAATGACGGTAATGTCCGGGACGATGGGTTCATCGTGGCGGGCGCTATCAGCGTTACTCTTCTTGCCAGCCAGTTCTACGTCCAAAATACGGGCAGCAGCACTGATTATGATGCCCGGCGCGGCTTTGTTGCCGGCGACGGCGGATTGATAATCAATAGCGGTCCCAGTGGAATCACACCCATTGTCATAAATGGCATTATAGATGATGTTAATGATGTCACAGGTATTGCGGTTATTCCAGCCACGGCAATATCGGGCGCCGGTTACGATCTACAATCAACAATCAACGGCTGTTTAATCGCCAATCCTGCGAGTTGCGGGCCCACTCCGACGCCAACTCCGACCCCCACACCCACACCCACACCTACGCCGACGCCAGACACGCCAGAACTGAGCGATCCGGTTCAGGATGTAATCGAAGAAGAGGTCACGCCGGAAGAATATGAAGCGGATCCGCTTGCGACCAACCTGATCGAGATCAAGGAAAATGAAGATTTGATCAACGATCCGTTGATCGACGAACCGGTGACCGGGGCCGGCAATGATGATCTTTGGGTGAGCGGATTTGATTGCGAGCTCACCAATAGCGGGCAATGCCAGTCCGATGACGATGAGGACGAAAAAGAGCTTGAACCGGCAGAATGATCGTGGCGAACAATTGATCGGTTGACCTTTTGCGCGGAAAGCCATTAGGCGATGGATGATGAATGACATTGCCGAACATCCGCTGAAACTGTTCAACAGTCTTACTCGCCAGATGGAGGAATTCGTGCCCGTCCATCCAGGCGAGGCGCGGGTCTACACCTGCGGGCCGACCGTCTATAACTTTCAGCATATCGGCAATATGCGCGCCTATATTTTTGCCGATCTACTGGGTCGGACGCTCAGCTGGAAGGGCTATAAGCTCACCCATATCATCAATATTACCGATGTCGGCCATCTGACCTCCGACGCCGACGCTGGCGACGACAAGATGGAAAAGGCCGCTGCGCAATCCGGAAAGTCCGCCTGGGACATCGCCAAATATTATACCGATGCCTATTGGCAGGATATCGATCGCCTCAACATCCGGCAGCCAGCAAAATGGGCCATTGCTACCGATCATGTCGAAGAGATGATCGCCTTCGCCAAAAGCATCGCCGACAAACATTGCTACGAACTGGAAAGCGGGCTTTACTTCGATACGTCCACTGTGCCGCACTATGGCCAGTTGGCGCGCGCCAATACCGACGAAGGCGAAAGCCGGATCGACCCGGTTGCGGGCAAGCGCAACCAGACCGATTTTGCGATCTGGCGCAAGACACCAGCGGGCGAGACCCGGCAGATGGAATGGGATAGCCCCTGGGGCAAGGGCGCGCCGGGCTGGCATCTCGAATGTTCGCAGATGAGCAACAAATATCTCGGCGAACAATTTGATATCCACACCGGCGGGATCGACCATCGCGAGATTCATCATCCCAATGAAATTGCCCAGAACCAGGCGCATAGCTGCACCGAGCACAGCGGCGCAAATATCTGGATGCACAATAATTTCCTGATCGACAGAGCGGGCAAGATGTCCAAGTCGAGCGGCGATTTCCTCCGCCTGCAGGTTTTGATCGACAAGGGCTTCCATCCCCTCGCCTATCGCCTGCTGTGCCTGCAGGCCCATTATCGCAGCGAGCTGGAATTCAGTTGGGACAATCTGGCTGCTGCGCTGACGCGGTTGAAGCGGATTGTTATCGGTGTGGAGCGGCTGCTGACGAAAGCCGACGGGCAGACGGCGCCAATAGAACATCCCGCCCTCATGCAATTGCGGGACAAGTTCGACGCTGCATTGAGCGAGGATTTGAACAGTTCAAAAGGCCTGCCGCTGCTCGAGGAATTGCTCACGCTCAAAAAACTGCCGGCCGGGCAGCGGATGAATTTGCTGTTGGAAATGGACTCGGTTTTCGGACTGGAGCTTGATAGCCTGAAACGCGATCAGTTACGCGTTCAACCGGCAGACGCAAAAATTGACAAAAGCACCATCGAAGCAAAACTCGACCAGCGCCAGCAGGCCAAATCGGAAAAAGATTTCGCCGCCGCCGATGCTATTCGTGACGAGCTCATCGCTCACGGCGTCGAACTGATGGATGGCGACCCGCTGCGCTGGGACTGGAAAATAGAGATATAGTTTTGGCTGCCTGCAACCCGCGCCTCTGTGGCCGGGCTGGTTGCACAACGCCGGAATAGACATGCGGATTTCCGTCTAAACGGGAACGGCAATATTAGGAGGATGATGTTATGACCACGAAACCCAAAGCTGCCATGGCTTCGCTCTTTCGCCCACTGGTCGAACCGCATTGCGGGGATCTGGATGTCACATGGTTAACCAGCACCGAGGAGGCGATGGAAATTGCGCCGCATGCAGAGATCGGCTGGTTCGACATGTATGACAAGGACAAGATGGCCGCCATCATCTCGTCCGCGACCAGTCTCAAATGGCTCAACAGCATCTACGCAGGCGTCGAACATTTCCCGCTCGAGCAGCTCAAGGCGCAGGGCACCAAACTGACCAACGGCGCCGGCCTGAACAGCGCGCCGATCGCCGAATTTGCGGTTATGATGATGCTCGCTGCGGCCAAGCGCAGCGATGTCATTTTCGAGAACCAGCGCCAGCACAACTGGCTGGAAACGGCACCGGGCACGGTGGAGATTGACGACAGCAAGGCGCTGATCATCGGTTATGGCGGCATCGGCCAGCAGATTGCGAAAAAGCTCTCCGGCTTCGATATCGATGTCACCGCCGTCCGGCGCACCGCGACCGACGATCCTGATGTCATCGGACTGGATGACTGGCGCGACCGGCTCGGTGAATTTGACTGGGTCTTCGTGTCCGCCCCCGCCACCAGCGACACCAAACATATGTTCGGCGCGGACGAATTTGCCGCGATGAAATCCTCCGCCTGGCTGGTCAATGTCGCGCGCGGCTCGCTGGTCGATCAGGATGCCTTGCTCACAGCGCTGAACGACAAGGCCATCGGTGGTGCCGCGCTCGACGTCGCCGATCCGGAACCCCTGCCTGCGGACCATCCCCTGTGGGACGCGCCCAATTGCATCATCACCATGCATTTGTCGGGACAGGCACAAACGCTCATGTTCCAGCGCGCTGCCGCCCGATTCGTCGAAAATCTGAAACGTTATCGGAACGGTGAAGAGATGATCGCCGTCGCCGATTTTGACCGCGGATATTGAGGGGTGACTTGCAGGTTATTTTGACTTATCAACCAAGAACATAGGGGTTGGATGAGTCTCCTTCTTGAGGGGGAAGAGGGTCATCAGGGTCGTAACCATTCACTCGCACACAAACTGGTCATCACGATCAGGGAAGGACCCACATGACCAAAGCATCCGATCTTTTTGTAGAATGTCTGGAAAACGAAGGCGTTGAATATCTGTTCGGCGTTCCCGGCGAAGAAAATCTCGATATGCTCGACAGCCTGTCGCGCTCCAAGAAAATCAAACTCATTCTCACCCGGCACGAACAGGGTGCGGGCTTCATGGCCGCAACCTATGGCCGCCATACCGGCAAGACCGGCGTGTGCATGGCAACGCTCGGCCCCGGCGCGACAAATCTGGTCACCGCAGCGGCCTATGCGCAGCTCGGCGGCATGCCGATCCTGATGGTCACCGGCCAGAAACCGATCAAGAAATCCAAACAGGGCCGTTTCCAGATTCTCGACGTCGTCGACATGATGGGACCGATCACCAAATTCACGCACCAGCTCGCCTCCGCGGACAATATCCCGAGCCGCGTGCGCGAAGCCATCCGTCTGGCCGAGGAAGAGAAGCCCGGCGCGACCCATATCGAATTTCCGGAAGATATTGCCGACGAGGACACCGATTCCACTCCGATAGCGCCGAGCCTGTCCCGGCGGCCCGTCGCCGAAGCGAAAGCCGTGCGCGCGGCGACGAAGAAAATCGAGGGTGCAAAATCCCCGATCATCGTCATTGGTGGCGGTGCCAACCGGACCACCACCGGCCGTATGCTCACACAATTTATCGAAAAGACCGGCATACCCTTTGTCACCACCCAACTCGGCAAGGGCGTGGTCGATGAAACCCACAAGGAATTCATGGGTTGCGCGGCGCTATCGGCCAATGATTTTGTCCATCGCGCGATTGGCGCCGCCGACCTGATTATCAACGTCGGTCATGACGTGATCGAAAAGCCGCCTTTCTTCATGGCGACCGGCAGTACCGAAGTCATTCACGTCTCGATGAACAGTGCGGAAGTCGATCCGGTCTATTTCCCGCAGATCGAAGTGATCGGCGATATCGGCAACGCCATCTGGCAGATGAAGGAAGATATCGTCCCGTCCGGCAGCTGGAATTTTGACGCGATGTACAAGGCGCGGCAGGCCGAGGAAGAGCATACGGACTCGATGGATGACGATCTGCGCTGCCCGATCTATCCGCCGCATCTTGTCAAGGTCGTGCGCGAAGCGATGCCGGCCGACGGAATCATCTGTCTCGACAATGGCGTCTATAAAATCTGGTTCGCGCGCAATTACAAGGCACGCCAGGCGAATACCGTATTGCTCGACAATGCGCTCGCCACCATGGGTGCCGGCCTGCCCTCTGCGATGGCCTCGGCGATGGTCTATCCCGACCGCAAGGTCATGGCGATCTGCGGCGATGGCGGGTTCATGATGAACAGCCAGGAAATGGAAACCGCGGTCCGGCTGAAACTCAACATCACCGTGCTGGTGCTCAACGACAACAGCTATGGCATGATCCGCTGGAAACAGGCCAATATGGGGTTCAAGGACTGGGGCCTGACTTATGGCAATCCCGACTTTGTCAAATATGCCGAAGCTTATGGTGCCAATGGCTACCGGATCACCAGCGCCCAGGACCTGCAGGAAACGATCGACAAATGCCTCAACAGCGAAGGCGTGCATCTGATCGAGGTTCCGGTCGACTATTCCGACAATGACCGCATATTGAATCACGAGATCAAGGAACTCAGCGCGAAGGTTTGAACGAGACACCTATGAGCAAGCTAAAAGACGTCTATCCGCTTTATCTCAACAACGAAGCGGTGCAGCCCAATAAAGACCTCGAAGTCACCGACAAATATACCAATGAAGTCGCTTTCCGGACAGCGTTGGCGACACCCGATGTCATCGAACAGGCAATCGCGGGCGCGGTTGAGGCAACGGCACCGATGGCGGCCATGGCCAGCTATGAACGACAGGATGTGCTGCAACATTGCGTGGATCGTTTCAAGGAACGCTATGACGAGCTTGCCTACGCGCTCTGTGTCGAAGCGGGAAAACCGATCAAGGATGCCGAGGGTGAAGTCGGACGGCTGATCGACACCTTCCGGATTGCCGCCGAAGAAGCGGTGCGCAACTATGGTGAAGTCCAGCCGCTCGACATTTCCGCACGCGCAAAAGGCTATATGGGCATGTGGAAACGTGTGCCTATCGGCCCGTGCAGCTTTATCTCCCCGTTCAATTTCCCGCTCAACCTGGCGGCGCATAAAGTTGCACCGGCCATTGCTGTGGGTTGTCCGTTCGTGATGAAACCGGCAAGCAAGACACCGCTCGGCGCGATCATCATGGGCGAGATACTGGCAGATACCAACCTGCCAAAAGGCGCCTTCTCGATTCTGCCCGCAAGTCGGGATGGCGCCGATCTGTTCACGGTCGACGAGCGTCTGAAGCTGCTGTCCTTTACAGGTTCGCCGGGCGTTGGCTGGGATTTGAAGGCCAAGGCCGGCAAGAAACCGGTCATCCTGGAGCTGGGCGGTAACGCGGCCGTAGTGGTCGACCATGACGCCGATCTCGACGATGCGCTCGAACGGATTGTCTTTGGCGCCTTTTACCAGTCTGGCCAAAGCTGTATCGGCGTGCAGCGGATCATCATCCACGAAAGCATCTACGACCGGTTCAAGGACATGCTGGTTGCCAGGACCAAGACACTGGTCGCCGGCGATCCGAAAGATCGTGACACATTCATCGGTCCGATGATTTCCGAAGGCGAAGCCAGCCGTCTGCACGGCTGGATCGAAAGCGCGGTAGCGGGCGGAGCAACGCTGCTGTGCGGCGGCAATCGCGAAGGCAATATGCTCGAAGCGACTTTGCTGGAAAATGTCGATACCAGCGCCGACGCCTATCGCGAGGAAGCCTTTGGCCCGCTCGCCCTGCTCTCCAAATTCAGCGACTTCGGTGCGGCAATGGACGAAGTCAACGACAGCAAATTCGGCTTGCAGGCAGGCATTTTTACCCGCGATATATTCAAGTCACTAGATGCTTGGGATCATCTCGATGTCGGCGGCGTAGTAATCAATGACGTACCATCCTACCGCGTCGACAATATGCCTTATGGCGGCGTCAAGGACAGCGGCCTGGGCCGCGAGGGTATAAGATTTGCGATGGAAGACATGACCGAAATCCGCAATCTCGTGATCCGTCGGAAGCCGGGCTAGCCCTTCAGGCCGCCAGCTTCGGACAATGCGATATTGCTTGCCCGCAATTTCGACTTGAGCGCATCACCGATACGCTGATCAACAATGTTTCTTACCGCAGGATTTTTCTTGAGATAGTTCCGCAATAGCGGAGCCGGGATGCACCACAGTCTGGAATCTTGCGATAGAGTGACCGTTCCCGTCGCTTTGTCAGAGGACAATATCGTACCCTCACCGATCAGCTGCCCCGCCTTGCAATAGCCGACAATTTTATCCCTGCTTCGCACTTCGGCCATGCCGGTGGCCAGATAATATAAATTGTCCACCGCGGTCCCTTCCCGGATCAATTCTATTCCCGCCTTACGCCCGATCCAGAACCCCTGGTCGATCAAGCCTCGTGCCTCCGGTCCGCTCAGCCCCGCAAATGCAGTTCGCACCATATCGGCTTCTTCCTTGTTCAGGAAAACGGAGCGTTCCGCCAGGATCAGGCGGACCAGCTGGACCAGGTTGACGATCAGCAGCGCGGTCTCCCAGAATACGGCGACGGGATCGTTCAGAATGAATATCGAATAGGCGATGCCTGCAAGCGCCGAGCCAATCACGCCGACGCGCAACCAGAACATTTTGCGGCTCAGCATCGAAACAATCAGCAAGATATAGGAAAGATGTCCCAGCAGGCCGTTGGACGACAATGCTGATTCTATCGTGAATTCCATAACCCATTTCCCCTTCGCGCCTCAGTGTCCCCCCGCTCGCATCTCAAAATCTGCGCTGGACATTATTCCAGTAGCGTGTTTCTGCCCGCAATCCAAATCACAGGCCATCGACATCCCTTAGAATCAAGGACATAGCAGCTTCACCCTCAGCCCCTGACCGTTGCCGATACGTCACATAGCTTTTGCGATCCTTCGCCGTTTCACAGTCAAGACCCTAAAAAATAAAAGAAATTGGGCTATTTTCGTTTGCATTGGTCAGGGGTTGGCGGATAGGTATCTTCGTCGCTATGATAATCGGCAAGGGTCGCGTTGTGCTGAATTAGGGGACCGGTTGAAAAACTGGAATAGGCAACGATGCAGATGGGGATAAGAAAATCTTGGATGCCCGGCTGGTCTGTACTGGCCGCCGGCCTGTTCTGTTCGGCTCTGGTCGCAACGGCATTGTTCATCTCGACCATGGCCAGCCCCACTCCCGTTGAAGCAGCCACCGATATTGCCGACGGCACCTATTTGGGCGTGGCGTCCTGCGGCGCAACGACCTGTCACGGACGGCAGGAAGCCGACGGCAAGATTGTCAGGCAGGACGAAATCATGCGCTGGCAGGAAGAATCCACACCCGGCGGCGCGCATAGCCGCGCTTTCCGTGTTCTTCGCGAACCACGCAGCATCGCGATAGCCAAGCGTCTCGGCCTCAAGGACGCGGCATCCGCATCGGAATGCCTTGGTTGTCACACCACGGCGGCTGCGCGCAAGGGACCAAGGTTCCAGAAAAATGATGGCGTTGGCTGTGAATCCTGTCACGGCGCATCCTCCGGCTGGATTTCCAGCCATTATGCGGTCGGTGCCAGCCACGCCCGCAATGTTGCGCATGGGCTGATCCCGCTCGACAATCCCAAGGCTCGCGCCAGCGTCTGCCTCGACTGTCATTTCGGCAGCGCCAAGAAAGGCCAGTTTGTTGATCACCGGATCATGGCCGCTGGCCACCCACGCATTTCTTTCGAGATGGACCTGTTCTCCACCCTGCAGCAGCATCATGACGAGGATGTCGACTATGTTCGCCGCAAGGGCCGGACCAACAGTGTCCAGTTCTGGGCGGTCGGTCAGGCGATGGCGCTCGAACGCTCGCTCAACCTGTTCACCAAACCATCTTTGGGCACCGAGGGCATTTTTCCCGAATTCTATTTCTACGACTGCCACAGCTGTCACCGCCGGATTTATGACGATGCCTCCGCCCGTCCGACATCGATCGACAATCCCGGACGGCCGATCCCCGAAGGCATGCCGCCCTATAATGACGAGAATATGATCATGCTCAGCGCAGCGATCAAAATAGCGGCACCGGACATTGCCGGTGAATTCGACAGCCGGTCCAAAGCGTTCCACGCGGCGATGGCTCAGGGCCGGGGACCCGCTGTGCAGGAAGCAGCGAGATTGCGGCAATATGCGGCCCGGCTGGCGGATCGTTTCTCCCGCGCCAGCTTTGGCCGGGACCAGACTTTCCGGATCATGGAAACGATTGCCGGTCAGGCAATATCGCCGCGCTTCACAGACTATGAAGGCAGCGTACAGGCGGTCATGGCCGTAGACACATTGCTCAACGGACTGGTCAATAGTGGTCAGGTCAGCGAATCTGCTGCTTCCAGTCTGCGCGGCCAGATCAACGTCGCTTATGCTGCCGTCGCCGAGCCCAATGATTATGAACCGCTGAAATATCGCCGGGCGCTCGGTAGCGCCGTGCGCACGATCCGGTCGCTCAAATAGAGGATTTGAATATGCGCAAACCCTATTTGACCTCCGCCATTTCTGCCGCAGCACTGGTGCTCACCTCTTGCGGTGGCGGTGGTGACAGCAATGATTTCGGCGGGACACCTTCCCCCGCGCCGGCTCCGACCCCGGCACCAACACCGCCGCCAACCGGAACCGGCGGCGCGTTCACGGCACCGGCGCAACGATCGCTGTCGGTCACCGATGTACAAACGATCATCGCCCAGGCGGTGGGCGAAGCACAGGCCCGTAACCTTCCATCTGTGATCGCCGTGGTTGACCGGGTCGGCAACGTGCTGGCGGTATTCGACATGAACGGTTCGAACGGCGGATCAACCGAGGTTACGATCAGCAACCGGCAGATCGGCGGCCTTGCCAGCGCGGCCAATCTTGTCGGGCTGCAGGGACAGCAAGTTCCGGCGGCGGCAGCGGCTATCGCCAAGGCAGTGACCGGGGCCTATCTTTCGAGCGGCGGCAATGCCTTTTCTTCCCGCACAGCCAGCCAGATCGCGCAGGAACATTTCCCGCCGGCACCGACCACCGTCGGTCTGGAAAGCGGGCCGCTGTTCGGCGTGCAGTTCAGCCAGCTGCCTTGTTCGGACCTGTCCCAGCGGTTCAACGCCATGGGCGGTGCCGGGGCGCTGATCGGGCCGAAAAGATCACCGCTCGGGCTGGCCGCCGATCCCGGCGGACTGCCGCTCTATAAAGACGGCGTAGTCGTCGGCGGTATTGGCGTAATGGGTGATGGCGACTATGCATTTGACCCCAATATTCTCGACATCGACGTCGATGATGAAGAGGCGATAGCCCTCGCCGGTATTCAGGGCTATGCGCCCCCCGCGTCCATTACCGCCAACCGGATTTCGGTCGACGGCACGTCCCTGCGATTCAGCGATATGGTGGTTTCTGACCTGTCACCGCTGAAAAACAATTTCGCCGCTATCAACAACACGGTTGGCAGTCTTGTTCCTGTTACCGGCTATACGAACGGCCCAATCATCGCTGGCACCGCCTACGGAACGGAGGCGTCCGGTGTCAGGGCTGCAACGGCCGCCGAATTCAGCAACAGCGATGCTTTCGTGCTGACCGACGGAAGCGGTACCAATCGCTATCCTATACGCGGTGGCACCGATGCGGCGGCGGTAGCCACGCCGCTAACGGCGGCAGAAGTCCGTGCGATACTGGAAGAAGCGTTCATCATCTTCAGCCGCGCAAGAGCACAAATTCGCCAGCCGCTGGACAGCCGGATGCAGGCAACCGTGAGCGTCGTCGATACCCATGGCCAGATTCTGGGCATCGTGCGCACCCCGGACGGCCCGATTTTCGGTACCGACGTCTCGCTGCAAAAGGCCAGAACGGCAGCCTTTGTCTCCAACGCGGTTGCAGCCCAACAATTGCTCGGCACACCGGCATTTCCGCCCCTGGCCAATGTCTCATCCTATGTGCAGCGTGTGCGCACTTTTCTGGGTGACCCCAATGCGCTGACCGGCACCGTTGCCTTTGCCGATCGCTCCGGCGGCAATCTTTCCAGACCCTATTTCCCCGATGGTGAAATAGGCCGTCCACCCGGCCCGCTTTCGGTCGCCCAATCATCGCAATTCAGTCCTTTTGCGGTCGGACTGCAGCTCGATCTGGTCGTACCCAATATCGTGAGCCATGTCGGATATGTCCGGTCCAACGGCGGCAGCCCCGATACAGCGCAACAATGCACCCAATTGCCAGCAATACCGGCAACCGGCGGTCAGGTCCGCCTCGCCAATGGCATGCAGATTTTTCCGGGCAGCGTGCCGATCTATCGCGGTGACCAGCTGATTGGCGGAATCGGTGTCTCCGGTGACGGCATCGACCAGGACGACATGGCAAGCTTCCTCGGGCTCTATAATGCCGGTCAGCGTGTCGGCACGATCGGCCATGCGCCAAAGGCGATCCGCGCCGACAATATCGTCGTTGATCTCGGCAATGCCAACGTCCGTCTGCGTTATGTGAACTGTCCCTTCGCGCCGTTCCTCGACAGCGATGAACAAAATGTCTGCGAGGGACTCTAGGGCCGATGACGGGACTTTCAGCCTCCTTTGTGCCGATAATGGCGGTGATGTCGGGTCAGGCCGAGCAGATGGAGGCCCAGCGTGCCTCGGTCGAGGATATGGAAGCGTCTTTGACCGCTCTGCTGGCAGGGGAACAATTTGCCTGGATAAGTAACAAATATGCCGATTTGGGTCAGCAAACGGGCATGGGAGGACCGGATCCGGACGAAGAAGAGACGGAAAAGGACGAAAAAACAGCAGCCCCCCCCCCTGCTCCGAATGATGCTTCCAAGTCTTCCAGTTCCGAGCCATCCGAAAGCCCGGAACAACTGGAAATGGACTTTGACGGACTGGCCGCCGATGATGCCCTGATCGATGGCCGCCGCCGTCCCGGCGTTCAGAAAACACTGCCGGATCGGGTAACCCAGAACAATCCCGGTGCGATCAACGCCCCGCCGCCGGAAGCCTTTCCGACCGACGAATTCCCCGTACCGGACCGCTGGCGGATCATGCAAAGCCTGTGTCCTGCCAAGGGCAGCGATGAATCCATCTATACTCTATTCGGTGCCTTGCGGAACAACTGCCACGGTACACTCAACCCCTATAACCAGAATGTTCTCAAGGGTGACAAGCCGATCCCGGCCGACAAGAAACCGGGCTTTCTCAAGGGCGACGACTGGTTTTTCGTGGTCAATGCGATTTCCGACACCGTCGTCGAACCCCGCAGTTTTCCCATCCCCGTCGGCGTTCAAACGACTGAACGGTCGAACAGTATCGACGTATTCGGACGGTCCGGATCAGAAGTCTATGCCCAGACGTTCATCACCGGCGTTGCCCTGATCAAGGGGTCGACCGCCTACAAGCCACCTGACGTGGAATATCGGCTGACTTTGGCGACTCAGGTCAATCATGTTAACGTGCCGGAACGGCGGGTGCTGTTCGTCGAACCATCCAAACCCTCCCATCGCACCGACTGGTTTGTCGGCGTGCAGGAGGCGTTTTTCGATTACCATATCCGCAACACATCGGCGCGCTATGATTTTGACAGCTTCCGCATTGGCATTCAGCCGATGCAGGCGGATTTCCGCGGATTTCTGTTCCAGGACAACCAGCTCGGTTTCCGCCTGTTCGGTACCCGTGACAACAACCGGGTCCAGTATAATCTGGGGGCCTTTGTCCAACTGGAGAAAGACACCAATTCCGGTCTCAATGACATCACCCAGACCCCGCGCGAAAGCTATATTTTCTTCGCCAATCTCTACCGGCAGGATCTACCCTTTGTTGGTCTGACCAGCCAGTTCAGTGTCACCTATAATATGAATCGCGAAAAATCGGATGTCGAGATTGACGATAACGGCTTTCCTGTGCGTCCCGCTCTGATCGGCGACCTCAGAGGCCGGGCCTATGATGTCGTCTATCCCGGCTATGCCTTTGACGGTCGGATCGGGCGGATCAATCTCACCGGACAAGTCTACGGAGCCTTTGGTGAGGACCGGAACAGCATCTTCACCAGCGAGCCGGCCAAGATCGAAGCCTATTTTGGCGCGCTGGAAGCCAGCTATGATGCCGATTTCCTGCGCTTTCGTGCATCCGGCCTGTTCGCCAGTGGGGACGGGAATCCCTATAATAATACAGAAGCCGGCTTTGACGCGATATTCGAAAATCCGATTTTTGCCGGAGCCGACACCAGCTACTGGATCCGTCAAACCATCCCGTTTGCCGGCGGCGGGCGGGTAATTTCGATCAACGGTCGCAATGGCATCCTCAACTCGCTCCGTTCCTCCAAGGAACAGGGGCAGAGCAATTTCAACAATCCCGGCACGATATTGGTGGGTGCTGGCGTCGATGCCGATCTGACGCCTGAACTCCGCCTTTCCGGTAACGCCAATCATCTGTGGTTCCACAAGACAGAGAGTCTCGAAGCCTTGCGCGTCGAAGGCTCGATTCCGAAGGACATCGGCTGGGACCTGTCTCTAGCCGCCATTTATCGCCCAAAAGCGACGCAAAATATGGTATTCCGCTTGTCGGGTGCTGCATTGTTGCCGGGCAAAGGATTCAAGGATTTGTTCGACCAGACTGACAAGCGCGACTTTCATTATTCAATTCTGCTCAACGCGATACTGGCTTTCTGATGCGCTGGCGGAACCTCTTGACCGGCAATAGCAAATTGATCCTTGCGGCACTGGGGGCCCTGGTCCTGACGGCCACCCCCGCTCCCCTGTTACTCGCTGCAGGCACGGAAAAACCGCAAAAGATAGACTATCGTTTCACGCCTCCTGCCCCGCAAAATCAGACTTGGGACGAGGCGCAAGCAAAAAGCAGCGGCTGTCAGTCCTGCCATACAGACAGCGACCAGAAGACCATGCACGAGACGCCGGCAGTGGTTCTCGGCTGTGTGGATTGCCACGGCGGCGATGCCTCGGTTGTCGGCGACAATAAATGGGGCAAGAACAGCCTCGCCTATATGGACGCGCTGACCAAGGCGCACGTCCTGCCCAAATATCCCGAAAGCTGGCATTGGCCTTCGTCCGCCAACCCCAAGCGCAGCTATGGACTGCTGAACAAGGAATCTCCTGAATTCGTCCGTTTCGTCAATCCGTCGGACTATCGGGTTGCCCGCGAATCCTGCGGTGCCTGCCATATGGAAATTATCGAGGCATCGGAGCGGTCATTGATGGCTACTGGCGCGATGCTTTGGGGCGGCGGTGCTTATAATAACGGTATTGTGCCATTTAAAAACTACATTTTCGGCGAGGCCTATACCCGCGACGGCGAGCCCGCGACGATCAAGTCTCCCGGTAACCCGCACGGCACAGTGACCGATGCCGAAAAGAAACGTGGCGCACTTCCAATTCTGTACCCCTTGCCGACATGGCACACGGTTCCACCCGGTGATATTTTCCGTGTGTTCGAGCGTGGTGGCCGCAATATCAACACCCAGTTCCCGGAGATTGGATTGCCCAATATCGGCGGCATCATCCAGCGGCTGGAAGAACCGGGACGCCCTGATCTCAAACAAAGCAATCGCGGCCCCGGAACCGGCTTGCGGGTCGCCATACCGGTGCTGAATATCCACAAGACACGGCTCAATGATCCATTTATGTGGTTCATGGGAACCAATGACCAACCGGGCGATTATCGCCAGTCTGGCTGCGCTGGCTGCCACGTCGTCTATGCCAATGACCGCGAACCGCGGCACAGTTCGATATGGGCCAAATTTGGTCGTGACGGCCAGACGCAGACGGTTGACCCGACGATCCGCAATCTGAAAGAAGGCGAACATCGCTTCGGCAGCTTTGGTACTTATGATGCGTCACACGGTGCAACGGACGCTCATGGGGGTGACACCGGCCATGGTGATAATCACGCCGCCGACATCGATCCTGCAAAGCGCGAAAAAGGCCATCCGGTGCAACATGCTTTCACCCGCGCCATTCCGACCGCGCAGTGCATGAACTGCCACATGCACCAGCCGAACATCTTCCTGAACAGCTATCTCGGCTATACAATGTGGGATTATGAATCGGACGCGCCGTACATGTGGCCTGGTCCGGACAACAAGACGCCCAAGCCGGAAGGCATGAGCGACGAAGATTATCAGAAAATCTACAAGCAGCAGAAATATCCCGATGCTGAAGAAGTCCGGAAGGTGCTTGACCGAAATCCGGAAGGCGCGTCACCCAAGGGGCTTTGGGCCGATATTGATTTCCTGCGTAATGTTTATGATCTCAACAGCGAACTCAACGATACGCAATTTGCCGATTATCACGGCCATGGCTGGAACTTTCGCGCAGTCCTGAAACGCGACCGCGATGGTAATCTTCTAGATGCCGAAGGCAATCAGGCGACCTATGGCACCGATACCGATAATATTGTTGCCAATGATGATCCGGAGAAATTCCGCAAGGAAGGCGAAGAAAAATTCGTCGAACCCGGGACCAATCCTGGCAAATCAGTTCATATGATGAGCATCCATGCCGAAGTGGGCATGCAATGCGCCGATTGCCATTTTGCCCAAGACAGCCACGGCAATGGCCTGATCTACGGCGAAGTTGCTAATGCTGTCGAGATCAGCTGCAAAGATTGCCACGGCACCGCCGACGCTTATCCGACTCTGATGACCAGCAATCTGGCGGCAAGGCCGAAAGGTAAAAACCTCGGTCTGCTGCGCAACGCCAACGGCGAACGCCGCTTCGAATGGTTCGAGGACCCTAATGGCAAGCGCGTGCTGGTCCAGCGGTCTATTATCGATCCCAAACTCAGCTGGCGGGTAAGCCTCGTAAAAAACAGCGTCGATCGTTCGCACCCTGACTTTAATCTCAAGGCCGCGCGGGCGAAACTAATGTCCAAAAGCGGAGCAGAAACAGGAAAATTTGCATTCGGTAGTGGCGTTGCCAAGGATGATCGAGCGCATAAAGACGAAAATATGGTCTGTTTTACATGCCATCTGAGCTGGACGACAAGCTGCGGTGGCTGCCACTTGCCGATCGAAGCCAACTGGCAGGCCGACAACCATAAATATGAAGGTGGTACGACACGGAACTATGCAACCTATAATCCACAGGTTGCCCGCGATCAGATGTTCCAGCTCGGCCGCCACCAGACAAGCAAGGGCAATGTCATTGCCCCTGTTCGTTCAACTTCGGCGCTGATCCTGTCGTCGACCAACATCAACCGCGAACGCATCTATGTCCAGCAACCACCTATTTCCGGCATTGGCTTTTCGTCTCAGGCTTTTGCACCGCACTTCCCTCATACCGTGCGCAAGACCGAAACAAAACAATGCTCGGATTGTCACGTCAGCGAAGCCAACGACAATAACGCGATCATGGCCCAGACGCTGTTGCAGGGTACAAATTTCGTCAATTTCATCGGTCTCCACGCTTGGGTTGGCCTTGAAAAAGGTTTTGAAGCAGTCCGGGTTACCGAATGGGATGAACCGCAAGCGGTCATCGGATCTTACCTCCAAAAATACGTCTATCCCGATTATTGGAGGATGCACGTTGAAGACCACAATCGCGAGTTGATTGACTGGGTACGCGGAGAACGGCTCGACAAGGACCTGTCCGGTGAAACCAAGGCGCTAGAAGAGTTCAAGAATGTCATTCAGGGAACCAGTGATGCCGTTCGCTGCCTGCAATTGCGCGGTGAATATATGTTTGTTGCCGAAGGCAAAGGTGGTTTTCGCGCTTATGATGTCGCTTCCATTGGCAACAAGGGCTTTTCGGAACGTATCGTCAAAGCCCCTTTTTCATCGCTAGGTCAGGATACGCACGTCGACACAAAAAATGCGACCTGTATGGCACTGGCCACCAACCAGCCGATTGCACCGACACGCAACACCAAGGAATTGCGTGAGATCAACGAGGAACAGGCTTTCCATCCAATCTATAATTATGCGGTAATTACCGATAGCGAAGAAGGCCTCATATTAGTCAATATCAACACTTTGGCGGACGGTGAATTCCGCAACAATTTCTTCAAGCGCAGCCTGACTTGGAACGAAGACGGTGTGCTCGACGGAGCACGTCACATCACGCTTGCCGGGCATTATGCATATATAACTACCGATGCAGGATTGACGGTGATTGATCTCGACAAGCCGCTGGAACCGCAACACGTCATCACCATTCCTTTGACCGACGCCCGGGCATCGGCGCTGCAATTTCGCTATCTCTGGGTTACCGATGCCGAGGGCGTAAAATTGTTTAACGTGACCGACATGGAACATCCGGTTGCGGTGCCGTCAGGAACGATCCCGCTGCGCAACGCCCGGCGACTATATCTCGCGCGTACCTATGCCTATATCGCGGCCAAGGATGAGGGTCTGGTGATTGCCAATATAACCCGGCCCGAAACGCCCACGATCTACCGGCGGGAAACATTTGGCGGCAGGATGAACGATGCAGAGGATGTCATAGTCGGATCGACCAATGCAACCCTGTTCGCCTATGTCGCAGATGGACGCAACGGCCTGAAGGTAATCCAGTTGACCACACCGGACAGTCAGAAAAACTTCTATGGTTTCTCACCAGCACCTAAGCCGGAGCTTATCGCCTTCGCGCGTACGCCCAGGCCGGCGCTCGCTTTGTCCAAGGGTCTCGATCGTGACCGGGCGGTAGACGAGACCGGTGGTCAGATGGCAGTCTTTGGTCGCCTCGGTTCTCGACCGTTTACCCGCAGCGAGATGCAGCGCTTCTACCTGAATAGCGAGGGCAAGCCGTATTTCGTCAAGGACGAGCCGGATATCGCAGACTGGATTGGTCCCGTTCCAGCGATGCTTGCCAGGCCTTAGAAGTGAACGGGGGCCGGACCGTCCAAAGACGCCGACCCCCTGTCCCCCAATAAGCAACTAGGGGGAACTACAAGCCTTGCGCGATAGCGCGCAGGGTTTTGACTAGATTAGTATATATGCAAAAGGGTCAGCAATTGCCGTCGATGGCACGACCTGCGAGAGCACCGACTGCTCCGCCGATAATCGTCCCTTCGGTTTTATCACCGCGGCCAGCCACTTCGTTACCCAGCAGTCCGCCGGCTATCGCACCAATAATCGTTCCGCCCGTCCCGCGGTCGCATCCACGGTAGCGGCGATCACTATAAGATCGACGATCACGATAGCGGCGCTCATCCCGATAGTAGCGGCGATCCCGATAGCGTTTGCCGCGATAGATATCCCCGCGTCGATACTCGCGATATCCATCGTTACGGACTTGCTCATAGGTCGCGCCGTTATAATATCCGCCACGCGCTTCAGCTGGCGCAGCAAATGCCATTGTTGCAACAGCTGCGGTCGAAATCGCCAAACTTCCCAAAATCCTGTTGATCATATTCTTCACTCCAAAATGGCTTATCCGAACCCCGAATCAATCGCTGCCCGACATTTATCGTTCTAGGCGGTCATCGTTGACCAAAGACTGAATGGCGGTTTTATCTCAGGTTCATTTTCAGTACGATTTTTCTGAATAGATCGGTCGCAGAACGGATGACTAGCTTTTTAACTGATTGCTGCATTCCCTCCTGTCCGATAGCCCGTGATAAAATGATCGGAGAGAATGAACAATGCAGTCAAATGGGAAATTGAGCGGCAAGACAGCGGCGATCACGGGCGGCACGGCGGGTATCGGGCGCGGGATTGCCGAAGCGTTTCTGGCGGAGGGTGCCAATGTCGCCCTGATGGCCCGCAATCCGGACAAAGGTTGCGAAGTTGTCGCGCAACTTGATGTTGGCGACCGTGCCCTGTTCATTGCCGGCGACGTGATGGAGCAGGATCAGGTCGAAGGATTTATCGACCAGACCGTCGCCCATTTCGGCACTATCGATATCCTCGTCAACAATGCCGGCGGCGCGGGCGATCTTGCGCCACTGGTCGACCTGACCGACGAAGCCTTTGACCAGGCGATGAAGTGGAATATCTATTCTACCTTCTGGGCCACGCGCCGGGCGCTCAGGCCGATGATCGCCCAGCAATGGGGCCGGGTAATCAATATCAGCTCGACTGAAGGCAAGATGGGCAAGCCGACCTTTGCATCCTATACCACCGCCAAACATGGCGTCAACGGCATGACCAAGGCGGTGGCGCAGGAAGTCGGCACTTCGGGCATCACAGTCAATTCAATCTGTCCCGGCCTGATTCTAACCGACCTGATCATGGAAAGCGGCCCCACTACCGCCGAGGGCATGGGCATGACCTTCGACGAGATGATCGCCATGTTCTCGCAGGAGAGCGCCCTCAAACGGCCGGGCAAGGTCGAAGAGGTCGCCGCAATGGCGGTACTCCTCGCTTCGGAAGCAGGCGCCGGGATTACCGGAGCCGCGCTTAGCGTCGACGGCGGCACCGCACCTTATTGATCTGACGATCCCGACCGGGGAATGCGCCAAAACGCTCCGTTTCAAGGGAGCAGCTCTTCGCGCTTCCTGGCGACATCCTTCATATCGGCCCAGGGATCGCCGGACTTTTTCCCAGCGTGAGCAACCGCTGCATCGGGCGCTGGCGCCACTTCAGCCGGCGGATCGGCGGCGACGCAATAGGCTGTGACCAGTACCATGGCTGACCACCAGAGCGCATTGGAGCGACTAGCAAAGACTCGAGTGAGGCGCGGTCCGAACATGGTTTTGGCGATAGCATCGCGATATTAACAACTTGTCGACGACCGCCGCGCCCACGAATACCAAATATTAGTATATTTCCCTATTATTCAGTTTCAGTTCATGTGCTGTCACTGGGATAATATAGGTAACCCTTTGTTATTTATTGATTTTCTTAAACTGGCACGGCCTGTGCAATGGTATTGGCATCTTCGCAAAACAGTTTGTGAAGCAGCCATTTAAACCAAAAAGGAACGCCAACATGACCAACAGCAACATCCAGAACCAAATCGCCGCCGCTTTTGCCGCTCTTTTCACCGCCGCTGTTTTTGTCAGCGCCAGCGTAGGTCCCGCCGTCAACAGTGCAGCCTCGCTGGTTGCCTAGATCAACCGCAAAGGATCCCTGACCATGCTATCCCCCAAATTTCACAACCGCTTCGCCGCCGCCATTGCATCCCTCGTTTCGGCCACCATCCTGCTGACCGCCTCAATCGGCCCCGGCGTCAACAACAGCGCGACTCTGGTGATCTGATCACCAGAGTTGTCGCTAGCGGCAGGCGCGCAAGAATGTCACCAGCGCGTCACCCGATCCCTTCAGATGAAGGGAGAATTTATTGCCGTTGAGATTGACGAAAGCGCGATTGCCCCGCGCCAGCGCCGGAAACAGCGAATGATTATTGGGCAGATAGAATTGCGGCATCACCAGATCCTGCCCCTCGACCTGCGTCGGCAACATCCGCGCCAACACGCCGATCGACGCGCCACCGTCAACCCGGACGGTGAATCCGAACTGGTCTGCGGCGACCATCTCCCGCGGTGTCGCGATGATCATATTCGCGATCCGCACACTACCGTCATCAAGCTTTTCACAACGCATGGTCCATAGCCGGTTATCGGTCTCCGGCACCATGAACGTCAACATCGGTATTTTGCCGTCGCTTTCATTGTGCCAGACCATCCCGAAAACCTGGCCAGCATCCGGATAATCTTCGCGCGACGGGATCGTCGGCTTGGCCATTTCACCGGCAGCAGCAGCGGATTGGGTTGCGCTGCCAGAGGATGCCACCAAAGCGAGCATGGCGACAGCGGACAATGTGTATCTTTTCAACATGATAACCCTCTAACAGCAAGACGGGCTGACGGGTAGACAGAGAAAGACTCATATTGGTTCTAATCTCCGATCACAGCGGTCGCCGGAGCGATGCCCCCGATATTGCGCCTCAAAACAACCGCCTGCTTCAATCTCTTTTAACATTCCTTCCCTATTTTCCAGCCTATGAACACCATCCGCTGGCCCAGTTTCATCGCAATCACCGCGGCCATGAGCGCCGCGCTGTTTCTAGCGATCTTCCTCACCGACGGACCGAGGTCGACGACCGCAGCCGTCGACATCGATCCGAACCGCGCCAGCTTCGGCATCTGCTTTGGCTCCGACCGCCATACTTGCGTCGTCGACGGCGACACGATCTGGTTCAAGGGCCGCAAGATCCGCATCGCCGACATCAACACCCCGGAAATCTCCAGCCCCGGCTGCGCGTCCGAACGGCAGCTCGGCCAGAAGGCCAAGATGCGCCTGCAGGCCCTGCTCAATCAGGGCAGCTTTTCCCTGCAATCCATCGACCGCGATCAGGACCAATATGGCCGCGACCTGCGGATCATTACCCGTGATGGTAAAAGTCTTGGCGAGGCACTGGTCGCCGAGGGCCTCGCCGAACGCTGGCAGGGCCATCGCCGCAACTGGTGCTAGGCGACCTGCCCCGCCCTGCGCGAGAATAGCCAGCGTGGCGCAAGGATGATTCGGGCATATTTCATATTATCACCCTGCTCGGCTTTACAAACTTTACACTGTTATAGATTGAAAATCCTTGCCTCTAAAAATCGTGTATTTCTAACGCTTTTACAAAAAGTTCATTCTGCTTACTGACAACATATCTCATACTCCGATCGATAGCATAAGCGGATCATGTAGGACAGAACATGGCCGAAAAAATCGCACCGATGGCAATTCCCGCGCCCCATGATAGAGAGCCCGTGATAGAGGAAGCTTATGAAACAATATCGTCATATCGTCGGCTGGGGCGCGATCATCGTCGCCGCGCTCAACTTTCTCCCCCTGCCCCTGCCCGCGCTGCCCCCGATGCTGACCGCCTCGATGCTCCTGCAGCTACCCGGTCTTGGCCCGGTGCTGATGATGCTGTCCCCAATGCTGCTGTTCGCTGCCGGCATCGGTCTGGTCAAGGGCTGGGACGGCGGACGGAAATTATTCGTCGCCTGGGCGGTGATCGGTGGCCTGTCGGCGCTGGCGGCGTTTGGATATGATCCGGTAGCGGCCACCGTTGATCTGGCGGTGATTGCGGGTTCGCTGGCGGTGGTGCTGTGGGGTGACTGGCGGCGATTGTTGCCGCGCTGAAGACACAGAGAGCGGAACATTCTTTTTCCTCTCCCACAGGGAGAGGCAAGTGCAGCTTGTCAGCTTGCTGACTAGCGCAACTCGGTGAGGGGTTCAGACCTCTCCGAGTGCACAACCCCTCACCGACTGCGACTAACCCCGAATTGCATTCGGGGAAGTCTTCGTTGCCTCTCCCTATGGGAGAGGAAAATCGGGCTTTGACAGAAACGGTCAATCACGAACCAACATGTGTCATCCTGAACTTGTTTAGCTTCGCTGGCCTTCGGCTCAGGATCCCTCAAGGTTCGCGCGCTGCCGGTAGAGGTCCTGAAACCAGTTCAGGATGACGAAAGGGGATATATTATCCCCTTTCCCTAATTTACCGACACTTCAACCCGCCACGATCAATTTCGCGGCCCAAGAGCGCGCCGCCGGCGGCGCCCAATAATGTGCCGACGGTGCGGTCGCGGCCGCCGTCGAGTTCGCGGCCGACCAGAGCGCCGACAGCGCCGCCGATGATCAGACCGGTGGTGCCATTGTCGCGCCGGCAATGATAGCGCCCGTCCCTGCCCCGCCAGATCCGGTCATTGCGGCCGAGACGGCGCGGTTCATAATAGCGGCCATGTTTATCATAGCGGTGTTTGTCATAGCGGTGCTTGTGCTTTTTCTTGGCATAGGCCGGTGCGGCGTCAAACACGGCGGCGGCGGGCACGACCAGCGAAGCGGCGGCAAGCGACATGAGGATATTACGCATGATGAAACTCCCTTTGTTTTGACTCTGGACCGGATGTTACAATGGGCAAGATGAACGGCCTGTGATACGGCGCACCCGCCGAAACCGACCGTCGCACCGAAACCACGGCTTGCCCCCGGTGTCCGGAACTCGGAACAAAGACGCCTCTGCTGCGTTGAAAGACCAACAGAAAGAGGAACATCATGACCGAAGAACGCAGCATCAACCAGTCCCAGCGCGACGACGCGCAAGCCCAGAAATTTGCCGAAAAATCGCAGCAGCAGACCAAAGCCAAACGCGAGGATATCGCCGACAGCACCCATGGCGGCCACACCGACCCGGCGCAGCTCATCCCCGACGATACGCAGGACACCGTCGATCACATGAAACAAATGGCCGAAAGCGGCCGCATCGAAGGCGGCGCCTTTGCCGGCGAGCGCAATGATGACGACGAGGAAAGCGATCTCGGGATACTGGACAAGGCCGAGGATGATGCGCCGCTAAGCGAGAAGGGTGGCGCGGATTTCGGCAATAGTGGTTGAGGGTTTAGACCAGAATGCGAGTAAGCCAGTCGTCATCCTGATTTTATTTCAGGATCCCTTCCGAGTGCGCGCGAGCCTAGAGGGATCCTGAAACGAGTTCAGGATGACGACTCTCCGTACCACCTGCGCACCTTGACCGAACGGGCCAGCGCTTGACAGTTGCGCCCACTGCCCTGTTGCATCCTCTGTCACTGCTTTAAACCCGTGCGGTGCCGTTCCAGCCGTGCACTTATATCATGACCAACAAACCGCGCGGCCTGCCTTATATCGGGGTCACATCAGACCTGATGAAGCGCATCTACCAACATCGCGCGGGCATCGCCGACGGATTCACAAAACGCTACAATCTGAACAAGCTCGTGCTGTTCGAATAATATGGCACGATGGAACTGGCGATCACCCGGAAGAAGCAGCTCAAGCGCTGGCACCGGCAATGGAAGCTCAACCTGATCGAGGAGAGCAACCCGCAATGGCGCGATCTGGCAGAGGATTTGGGATTTGATCCGGTGCGGTAGCGGTGGTGGTTGCGGGAGGTTGAAGGAAAAACCACGTAATCCTGAAGAAAGGGTCGTCATCCTGAATTTATTTCAGGACCCCGTCCGAATGCGCGCGAACCCCGAGAGATCCTGAAACGAGTTCAGGATGACGAGGGAGGAAGTGGCATTTACGATTCCCTAACCAAACTGCGCCTAAATATTCGCATGACCACGGCGACGACGAAATGGCAATATTATCCCGGACAATCCTGGTTCTTCCAGCGGAAGGCCAAGAAGTCCAAACTCGCCGCCGTGCGGCAGCGCGACGGGGACGATTGCTGGTATTGCGGCAATGTGATGCGCTTCGGAGGTATTCCCAATACACGCAAATATGCGACACTTGAACATTTGCAGCCTCTTTCCAAAGGCGGCACATCTGCAATGGAAAATCTCGCGCTCTGCCACAAGAGTTGTAACGGCCATCTCAAGGATTTTGACCGTGCTCACAAGGAGAAGATGCAGGCCGGTATGAAGGCGAGGAATTAGCGCATTTAGTAAACTGTCACCGTAATTTAAAACTATTTCGGTGAAGCATCACGGCTGGCAATACCATCGAGCTTCGATTTTGGTAGCGAGTCATACAATGCGTCCAAGCGTTTTGGCTCAGTAATCTCAGTTTCAACAATCAAATTTATTATTCTAAACAACGCCAGCGCTGTTTCTCGGTCATCCCGAAGATCCATCTCACCGGGATGTACACTTTCATTTCCTATCACTCTAACTGTATCCAAAGCCTTTTGGATCGGCGTTTTTATTTTTCCGTCAGCGACTAGTTCACCGATTGCTGAATCGATTTTAGTTTTGGTAGCGCCGAGGAACGGTAGTAATTTTTGCAATACAAGCCTGAGAAGTGCGGCGCTTCCGCGAGTAGATCGAGGTAAGATTGATCGTGCTTCTTCGTAGTCTCCAATAAGCTGTTCCGGTAAATCGGCGGCCGGCGGCGGTGCATCCGAATCTGCAGGGAGGACGATCTGTCCGCCGATATAGATCGCCTCCTTCTCGCAAGCAGAACATTTGGATACTGTTATTGGCGGAGCGGTACCCAAATCTCGACCCTGTTTATACGATGCAAACAGTACTAAAACATCGGTCAGATTTCCCCAATGTTGTAACGCGTAGGTTCTACAATCGTTATAAGGACAGACAAACTTCGCAGCCGCGCCAACAACTAGACCAGTTGTGGTCTTCTCCTCCTCATCCAGCGCGCTTTGGGCCGTTTTACTGTACTGCGGGTCGCTCACTTCTTTTACTCCGCAGCAACCCCCCCTTCT